>Ga0315330_10000161_pt1 | contig 36229 bp, 39 predicted proteins | sample M140m34915metaG_FD_203453 | JGI IMG/M metagenome (GOLD analysis project Ga0315330, IMG submission 203453) | Ammonia-oxidizing marine archaeal communities from Monterey Bay, California, United States - M1 40m 34915 | ecosystem: Environmental > Aquatic > Marine > Intertidal zone | place: USA...
TAGAAGAAAAAGAAAGCGTAAAAAAACCAAAAAGAGAAGAAGATAACTGATTTAAACATTGTATTGAATTATATGTAATGGTAAAAATTACAAATAATTCCTATATGGAAATCAAATCACATTATGATGATGTTTTAAATAAAGATAGAGCGGCTTTTAAATCAAGTAATGATGAACCAACTCCAATAAAATGCATAGAAGAGATGCTTAAAAAAATCCCTAAGAGCTTTTGGAATAAACCCCTTGAGAATATGAAAATATTAGATCCAGTTTGTGGAAATGGAAATTTTCATTCTGTAATTTATAATAAGTTGAAGAATAAATTCTCTCCAAAAGAAATTCTAGAAAACATTTTATATTTCAATGATGTTGATTTGAACCGAACATTAATGATTAATACTATATTTGAATCTGATAAATATGAATTGAATGTTACAACACAAGATTATCTTAAGTATAATGAATCACAACTATTTGATTTAATAGTTGCAAATCCTCCTTATGCAAAATTATTACCCAATGGTAAAAGAGCATCTAAAAATCATAATTTAATAAAACCTTTCTTAGAAAAATCATTAAAATTATTAAAACCTAATGGTTACTTGCTTTTTATTACACCTGATAATTGGATGTCATATGCCGATCGAAATACATTAATTGAAAAACTAACTTCATTGCAAATATTATACTTAAATATTCATACAGCAAAGAAATATTTCAAAAAGATAGGATCTAGCTTTACTTGGTATATTATTAAAAATTGTCCTGGAAAAAGAAAATTTACAGTAGAGGGAATAAGAAAAGGCGTTACATATAAAAGTAAGGTAAAAAGTGAAGTTAGAAAGTATATACCGTTGGTTTATAATGATATTATACAATCAATATTGCATAAAACATTAGATAATGATTTACCAAAATTTAAAGTAGAAACATCTAGTGATTTACATAAATATACCAAGAAACACCTAATATCTACAGAACAAAATGAAGATCATCCATATAGATTGATTCATACTCCAAAGCAGACAGTATATGCTAGTAGGCCTCATAAATATCAATCAGGTTATAAGGTATTTATTAGTACAACTAGTTATTATTCGGTAGGTGTAGATGATTGCGGTATGACACAATCAATTGCTTTTATAAGATGCGGAGATGATGTTACTAAGGCACACAAGATAAGAGATATATTGAAACATCCTCTCTATAAATTTTTGAATGATATATGTAGATGGGGTAATTTTAATAACATAAGAATACTACAATCATTTCCTATATGTGATGACATCGAATTAGTATGGCATAATTTTAATATAAATGAAAATGAAAAAGATTTTGTATTAAATTTTATTTAAAAAGTATTGGTTAATTAAATGTATAATGCCTGGTAGAATTGTACATTTAAAAAAAAGACAAGAATTAAAGGAATTTACAAAAACAAGTAACGCATTCATTATTGATTTTACTGCAACTTGGTGTGGGCCTTGTAAAGATATAAAACCACTTGTAGATATTGCTTGGGATCAGTTAAAACACTATTTTGATATGGTTATAGTCGATGCAGATGAAGGTTCTGATATATGTAGTTTTTTAAAAGTTAAAGGATTTCCTACTCTTGTTAGTTTTGTTAATAAAGAAATGGTAGAAAGTGTTATAGGTGCAGATATTGTCGGTGTTAAACATTTTTTTAATGCAAGTTATAAAAGAGTTTTATCGTAATTTAATAGTTCTATTTAATTTTCTATTAGATTTTTTTAAACTTTTATATCTTCTTTTCTTTTTTCTTTTTCCACCAACTTGTATAGTAGCAGGATCTTGATTAACATCTGTTAAGAATTGTATTAAAACTCTTATTAATTGTTGGTTGTGTTGATTTGCCCATTGTGAAAAACTATCAGCTGATTGATTTAATCCCTGTAACTGTGGAGGATTGAAAGCACCCTGCCAATTTACATCATCTCCATTAGGCGCCTGTCCCTGAGTTATATCATAATTTCCACCGTTTTCATTAGCAACTAAATAAAGAAAAGGAACAAATGTTGGTGAATTAGCACCATATTGTCCTCCTCCAACTGCTGCTGCTAAATTAGTAAATTCACCATAAGCTCTTGCAAGAGGATCTCCAATATTAGCTTCACTCCATACGGACCACTGATTAATAAAGAATGTTTGTTTATTTGCACCAAAATAAGGTGTTTGTTCAGGCCCCACACGTCGTCCTCTCGAGGATTGTTGTTGATGTGGATGAGGAGGAAGTGTTGGTCGTCTATTTGGGTGAGGAGGAGGGGCTTCTTCTACATTACCACTTGTTTGTTGTGTGTTGGAACTTTCTGGTGTTTCTGCATTAATATTTTCAGGTGCAGGTGATAAAGGGGTTGACCAAATTCTATCACCTTTTATAAATTTTCTAGGTAAAATATATTTATAACCTCCATTTCCAATGCGTTTATTTTTTTTCCAAGATTTTTTAGTGCATAATAAAACAATACTCTCAAATCTAGTTCGTTGTTTTGCAGCAACTGGTGCGGATAATCTAGAATCAGTAGTAAATCTCCCTTGTTTTCTCAATCCTCGAAAATATCTATATATTATATTAAATTCATTTTCATTTAATGGATTATCATACACATCATATCCTCCACGTAAATTAAGTGGGAGATGTTGTATAATATCATCTGTTGAAAGATTCGTTCCATTTGCTCTATATGGCAACGAACCTTCTGACTCCGCTTCGTTTGTATTTTGAAAAATATAATTCCATTGTTTGTGTTCTGGAATATAAGAACACCAATAACTTAAAACATATGCAATCCATTGTGTAATATCCTTACTAACCAATAAATTTCCTATAATTTTTTTAAAATCATTTATTCTACAAGTTATTAATGGCCCCCCTACAAGTTGGGGTAAAATAATGGATGTTGCGGATTGTACTACACCACTAAAGATCTCGTCAATTTCTTTTTTTTGAGGATCATTTATAAAAAGAGACCAATCATTTTTATTTTTTTTGATTATCATTACAATTAATAGCCACCCCATAAACTGAAAAGGTTTTAATTTATCTTCGGGATATACCGGTGAACACCTTGCATTACTACCAGCTGGTTGTATTAACATTTTCATAGGAGTTTTAATAAAAATATTCAAATAAATAAGATATAATAATTGTTCAATATTTTGTAAATTTTCAATTGTTTGTAACATCAACCATAATTTTCCAATTAAAAATGATTCTCCTTGTACATATCCTCCTTTTCCCTTATTTATAGATTTTGTATAGATAGTAAATAATATTCTGAAAAACATTCTTCGCTGTTCAATATTAAAATTATGATCAGCAATTGTCATTCTATTATTCGTTATAAAATCTCCATTCATATTAGTTATAGAATCTCTTAAACACTCTGCATATTCTGGTGTCATTATACCTTGTTGAACTAATCTATTAAGTGAACTTTCAACATTTTGGTTATTATAAAAATTTTCAGGTATTTGACCAATAAAATCATTATATTGTTGTATTAATATTTGTTTTTCTTCGTCGTTTTTAATTCCACACCAATACCACCAATCAAAATTGTTATCTAAAGGATTTCTATTCTGTTCTATATGTGTTCTTTGAAAATTAGAAAAATTATCAAATCCTATATGCATATAATGAGTGGGTGGTTGTTCAAAATCACTTGTGCTTCTAATTTCAGATGACATTATTATATATTGTGAATAAATTAATAAATATAAAATAATATTAAAAAATATATGGAAGATTTTGATTTAGATATAGATAATTACGATTTAGAAGATATATTAAATTTATTTCATATTACTTATAAATTTGATAAACAAAGTATGAAAAAGGCTAAAGGAATGGCATTAAAAACACATCCTGATAAAAGTGGATTAAAAAAGGATTTTTTTTTATTTTTTATGAAAGCTTATAAAATGTTAGAAGCCATATATGAATATAGGTGTAAAAAGGAACAATGTGCTAAAAAACAGGAATATTCAGCAGAAGTAGATACAGAAAATAAACAATTATTAAAAAAACTAGACGGTAAAAGTGCAAAAGAATTTAATAAATGGTTTAATGAAATGTTTGAAAAAGTAAGAGTAAAAGATGAAGATCTTGATACTGGATATGGGAGTTGGTTTAAATCAAATGAAGATATAAGTGATGAAAAAGTTGAAGGTCTAGGTCAAATGCGAGAAGCAATAGAAAGAAGAAAAAAAGAAAGTAAAGCATTAATAAAACACGATGGTATTCAAGATATAATGGTAGGGGGTGGTTATGGTTTATCTAGACAAAAACCCTCAGAATATGGTAGTGACATATTTAGTAATTTACAATATGAAGATTTAAAAAAAGCACATACCGAAACAGTTGTTCCTGTAACAATAGAAGATTACTTAGCAAAACCAAGATTCGAAAATGTAGAAAAATATGTTAGATATAGAGAACAAAATAGACCAGATATGGTTTCTTTAGAACAATCGAAAAAAATGATGAAAGAACGCAATATGAAAAATGATAAAATAAATACAGAAAGGGCATTTAGATTAATTAAAAGGGATGAAGAAATTGCACGATCGAATAAAAAATGGTGGGGTCATTTAAAACAATTAAAAAATTAATAAATTATTTATTATATATATAATGAAGATAGTGAATTATATATTAGTATTTATAGCAGTAACCGCAATAGGTATGTTATATGACAGATATAGTAAAAAGTTTTATCCCGATGAAGAATTAGATAAATATAATTTAGTAAGAAAATATCTATTAAATGAAAGTGATTCATTAGATGGAAAACCATTTATGTGGATTCATACAGAACATAAAATAAATGCCAGAGATTGGTTAAGTTTTAATTCTAGAAATAGTAAAAGATTAAACCAACCATATAAAGATTTATGTGTAGAATCTGCCGTAAAACAATGTGGAAACAGTTTTAAAATATGTTTAATAGATGATAGTTCTTTTGAAAAATTAATTCCTGATTGGTCAATATGTATTGACAGTTTGGCAGATCCAATAAAAAGTAGAGTAAGAAAATTAGCATTGACAAAATTGTTACATACATATGGAGGTATGTTAATACCTAATTCAACTATTGTTATAAAAGATTTAAAATCATTATACGATGATAAAATAAATGGAACTAAAATGTTTACAGGAGAGTTCCAAAATAAAACAGATAGTAATAGTATAAGTAGATTTGGACCAAATATGAAAGTATTGGGTTGTGTAAAAGGTTGTGAAAAAATGAAAGATTTATCTGAACATTTAGAAATATTAATATCAAAGGATAATACTGATCAACCTACATTTGAAGGTAATTGTAATAGATATTTGCGCAAAATGATGCATGAAGGGAAATGTAATATTATTTGTGGTAAGGGTTTAGGTACCAAAAATAAAAATAATGAAGTAATATTAATAGATCATTTATTAGAAGAATCACCATTAGATTTATGTATGTGTTCACTATATTGTATCATTCTTCCAAGTGAAGATATATTAAATAGAACAAAATATCAATGGTTTGCTAGATTAAATCATAAACAAGTAATGGAAGCAAATACACAAGCTAGTAAATTTTTGATTATAAGTCATGGTAAATAAAATATTTGATTTCATACTTAGATTTTGAATATTTTATATCAGATGTAAATGGTATATGATGATATTTACATATTTGTCTTATAATTGTTATAAAGTTTTTATAAGTTTTTTCTCTTTCTAAATAATAAAATTTAGATTTGAAATAATATTTTTTTAAACTGTTGCAAAAAATGTCAACTTTTTCATCTAATTTGATTCTTTTAAATGATTCTTTTGAAAAAACATATTGATTATTATTTTTATCACAATAATTATCTATAAAATCAAAAAAAGTTTGTTTCGGAAAAGCAGATTGAAAGATTTGACTCATATATTAATTATTACTATTAAATTTTTGAAGTTATATTTTTAATAATTCATTTGTAAATAATGCAAGTTCTATTTCATTTTCGTGTAAAGTATGAAATAAAGCAATATATTTCAATATTAATTTAATAACTTTATATTTAATTGTTTCGTTTAATATAGTTGTAATTTTAATAAATGTAAAATATGAATCTAAAATATCCATAACAGAATATCCTTTGTTATAAATAGAATATATAATTTGAATCGCAAAAGACAAATTTTTATTTCTATACCATTCTTCTGTATATTTTTCAAATTCATAAAAACTTATATTAGTACAAATCTCTTTAACCTTAGTTTCTGTAATATTTATTCCCAATAATTTAAATTTTTCCATATAATTAATTAATAGTCGTATAGAATTATTACAAATATTCAATATAAATTCTTCAGATCTGTTATCAATATTAAGTTTTTCAAGATTCTTAATTTTATTGAATATAATTTTTAAAAAGTTTTTACAAATAGGTTTTATTTTTATAATAGTACATCTAGATTGTATACTATCTATTACTTTTTGTGTATTAGAACATGATGCTAAAAAATGAACATTATGACTATATTTATCTATACAGTTTCTAAATACCTGTTGACTTTGATCATTTATAGAATCTATATCATCTAAAATAATAAATTTTTTTTTACCAAATATAGCAGATGGTGTTTGGCAAAAAGTTTTAACTTCTGTTCTATAATATTGTATACCTTGTTCTTTCAAATTATTAATATATAGAACATTTTGCTTAGGAATATTAGGCATTTGGTAATATTCTCTAATAGTTGCATATAATAAAGAAGTTTTTCCACAACCAGAATTTCCAACAAGTAATATATTAAGATTATTCATCTTAATAAGGGTATTTAAAAGTTCAATATAAGCAGAGTCTATAGTAAAATCTTTAAAATATACAGGCTGATATTTTTTTAAAAATGGAATATTCATATTTAATTAAGTAATAAAGTATTTAAGTTTTTATTTATATATTTTACAAATGAATGATTATTATAAAGTTTTAGGAGTACCAGAATCGTCCACTCAGGAAGCAATAAAAAAAGCATATAGAAAATTATCATTAAAACATCATCCTGATAGAGGAGGTGATGCTGAACAATTTAAAAGAATAAATGAAGCCTATTCAATATTAGGTGATCCCGAAAAAAGACGAATGCATAAAATAAGAAGTGCTGATCCTTTTTCTCAAATGAATGGGTCGCCAGATTTAGATCCAATATTTAAAATGTTTTTTGGTGGTGGTATTCCAGGAATGTCAGGAATGCCAGGAATGCCAGGGATGCCAGGAATGCCAGGAATGCCAGGAATGCATGGAATGCCGCATGTGCAAATATTCAGGAATGGTCAACCAATGAATATGCATAGTATTCAAAAACCTTCACCAATAATAAAAACATTAACAATAACCTTAGAACAATCCTATAATGGGTTAACATATCCGTTACAAATAGAAAGATGGATTATGATAAATAATGAAAAAAGAATAGAAAAAGAAAAACTATATATTAATATTAAAAAAGGTGTTGATACTGGTGAAATAATAATTCTCAAAGAGAAAGGTAATATTATAAATGAACGATTAAAAGGTGATATTAAACTCCGTATAAAAGTTGAAAATAAATCAAATATGAAAAGAGAAGGTATAAATTTGATTTATAAAAAAACAATTTCATTAAAAGAATCATTAACAGGGTTTACATTTGATATTAAACATATTAATAATAAAATATATACGATAAATAATGAAGGAGGAAATATAATTCCGACAAATTATGTAAAAGAAATACCTAATTTAGGAATGACGCGACAACAAACAACTGGTAAATTAATAATAAAATTTGATGTTATATTTCCTGAAACATTAACAAAAGATCAAATAAAATCATTAAAAGAAATATTATAAATAATAATAATTGATATATTATTTATAATTATGCACCGGCAATTCTTTTTGTAGGAATATCTGCCGAAACAACATAAATAGAATTTTCAGTTATCACAATATATTCTCCCTCTACTTTGTAAATTTTAGCGACAGGACTAGTATATTCTTCTTCACTTTTAACTAATAATTTTTCTCCTCCATCTCTAACTCCAATTAAAACGGATTTATCACACGAACCTGTCCAATAATCAAACATAATAGGTTTGTCTTCTACAACTGCTAATTTTGCACAATGTTGTAAAGTAGTTCCACTTGGTAGTCTATAATTTGTATTATCTTCTCTTGCTTCTTCGGCCATATTTATGACATAACTTTGTTTAAATCTTTAAATAGTTATTTCTATAAAAAAATAATATATAAGTTAAATAAATGGATAAAGAAAAAAAAACTAATATCTACGAAACCAAGAACTATAATAAATCATTAACAGCAAATGAACATGATATTTTAAACTCGTTTTGTCAACTTGTAAATGAATATCTATTTCATATAACAGAAAATATAATTATACAAAATAGAGAATATTATATATTTATTGTATTAAGAGGGTTGCATACTCTTAAACATATATTTAATGTATTATTATTATACACTAAAAATTTAGAATTAACAATTTATCATGCAAAAAAAGCTTACTTATTTTATGTTGAATTTATTGGACAAATAAGAGAAGATAATAATTCATATTTACAATTAAATTCAAAGGATGCAACTTTATTTGTATATAAAAAAACAATATTTGAAATAAATAATGAATATAGAAAACAATTTACTTTATCTAATAAAGATAAAGTAATCTTAGATTATGTAAATACTTTTACACAGGTTTTAATTGAAATATTTGAAGAAGTAATAGATAATACTAATTATAAAGGTGAGACAAGAATGAGTTATATGATGTATATTCAAAAAACTACAAACAAAATAACAAATAAACTAATATATTTGAAACAAAAACCATTAGATAAAATATCGATTTGTAAAAAATATTTACATTATAAAAATTTGTTAAAATGTAAATCAGTTATTATAGATGAATGTTTATTTTTTAATTTAAGTAATTTATTCTTTAAAAAAATTCAAAACAATAAAAAAATAACATTAGAAAAAATAAATAAAAAGATGTATAATGTCGAATGTGAAAAGAAGTTAAATACTGAAACTCCATTAAAATTTACAAATTGGTTATTTAATAGTAAATAATACAGTTTTTTTTCTTATTTTTTTTTTAGAAATTTTTTTTTTAGTAGTATTATTTTTAATACATACGGCATTATATTCGAGAAATAAAACATTTTTTAAATAATTATAAATAATGTGCAATACAGAACTATTACAATTACCAACTATTAAAACACTTCCAGTTCTAAATATCATAAATGATATTTCTTTCCATGCATCATCATACTCTTTATTATCTATTTGGCTATCCTCTTTAATATTTATTTTATATCCTAATTGGGTTTCATCTAAGAATTTATTATAATGAAATTTACATTGAATTCCAGGATATGAACAAGGATCATATGCAGCACTAATGCTATATTTATTTTTTAAAATTTCATATAGTTTAAATCTATTTATAAAGAATCCACAACTAAAATTCGAATTTATAAGAACAGTAGAAATATCATTTTTATTATATGTAATATTTTCATTTACTAATGGTTTTAAAACCTTAATTAATTGATCTAATGTTATGGTAAGTAATTCATCAAATTGAATACCCGGTATTTCTAATTTCCCAGTATTAAATATTTTTACATGAACTTCTTTAAACTCTCCTTTGTATAATATCCTAATTATTATTGCAAAACAATTATAAAATGCTCCTTTCTTTTTTTTTCTATAACTAATCAAATCTTTTTTTGATAAACCAACATCTATTTTTCGTACATCTTTAAATTTTATTTTTCTTGCATTTGGATTATTTACTTGAGATATCACATGAATATCTACATTTTTTTCAGTTTTAATATTTTTTTCTAATTCTATTACTTCTTCAGGAGTATCACAATTAATTTTAATACTTTTTTTTATAATACCATTAGATGGAATATGATATTCCATTATTTTTAAATTCCAAAAAACTTCATATAATTTGATAGGCATATTTAAATATGCTATTTTTGTTTGAGTTGATATATAAATGTCACTACATTTAGGGGGTTTCTTTTTAATATTAGTATGATTACTAGAGTCTAATGTATAATTTGATGAATTTGTATTGGTAGTTTGGTTTTGGAATGCTTCCCATTCTGCATCTAAATCATTCATATTACTTATATTTCTTTATATTATATTTAAATCAATTTTATTTTCTATATTTGTATATAAATGGAAAGTAATTTAATTCCAAAAAGGAGAAAAAAATCAAACACAAAAAGCGAACCATTAGATAATATTTTGCAAGAATATTGTCTAAAAAGAGGCCAATTCAATCCTAGAAAAACATCACCCAATATGTTTTCTAAAAAATTACAACACAGAATGAAAACCTATTATAATACATTATACACCTTATCTAGCTCTCCTAATAAATAATTAATTAGAAATTCTTCCTTTACAGTGCTATTATGAATTATAAATTGCAATGAAGATAAAAAATCAGTAGTTAAAATATTATGTTTATGACTTATTAAATAAGCTATAAACTCTAAAATAAAATCCTTTTTTTGTATATTATATTTTTCACAAGTTTTTTTAACTATAGTAAGTTTATTTTTTTTCGATTTTTTTAATTTTCTTAAAAGAGATCCTATAAATTTATCTGTAAATATATTAGTATTTTTATCAATTATATTATGATTGGACTGTAAATAATTTATCATACTTCTTATATCTGATTTAAATCTATACTGAATACTTTTTAGTTGACTATCTTTGATAGTTAAATTTTCCATTTTCACTATTTTAAATAAAAAATTAAAGGTATCTTTTTTAGGTAATTGGCAAAATCTTAATCTAATAAATTCATTTTGTAATGCGGTATCTATTCTACTTATATAATTACAAATTAAGCAAAATCGTATATTATCAGAATATTGTTGAATCAAATATTTTAATGCATGTTGTGCATTTTTTGTCATATAATCAACTTCATCTAAAATTACAAATTTCATACCATTTCCAAATAATGTTTTAGTATTTACAAATTGATTAATCTGGTTTCTAATTACATCAATTCCTCTATCATCGCTAGCATTTAAATGTATCATTAAACCTTTATTTTTTTGATTATATACCTCTTGATATTTATTTATTAAATTGATAATCGTTGTGGTTTTTCCTGTTCCTGGAGGACCATAAAATAATAAATTTGGGAAACTATTTAGTTTTATTATATTTTTTAATAATTTCTTATTTAGCGGGTCTAATACAATATCATCGAATTGTGTTGGTCTATATTTTTCAACCCAAGGACGCGTATCAATCTTTTCACTCATAATACTATTATATTTTAAATACTTTTTAATCTCTTTAAAATATATATTAATTATGGCATCCAAAAGTTCTGATAAAGAAGCAATAATAACAATAGGTAGATGGGAACCTCCTCACAGAGGACATGAAGTGCTAGTAAGAGATACTATTCAAATGGCAAGAGATGTAAACGGAAAACCCTTTCTATGGGTTTCTCCAATACAAGAAAGAACAAGAAATGATCCTTTATCAATTACAGAAAGAATATATTATTTGAATAGAATGTATCCTAAAAGAAATTACAGTGATTTAACTTTTTTGACGGACAATCCGGGTCTTAGTTTAAGTCCTAATTATCAAATAGAGTTAGATAGTGGTCGTTCTGTTTTAACTAGAAGTAAACCAGGAAACCATTTACCTGATAATTGGGATAGTATGTCTATTTGTCAAAAATACAAATATAAAAATTTAGTAAGCGACCGTTTATTAGATTCAAGAGTACAAATTGTAAGAGACAGAGCTGCAAGAGTTTCTCCCGGTTCTAAAAAACTCCCTTCTAAACAGTGTTTAAATTGGTTACGAAAAAGAGGATTTATGAAGGTTACTATACTTGTAGGAAGCGATAGAGTGGAAGCTTTTAAAAAATATAATGAAGAATTAGGAAAAGAATTATTCAAGAGTTTTAAGATTGAACAAAGTGGATATGATAGAGGAGAAACTGGAATGCAGAAACTAAAATTAGAAAGATCCATATCTGATGATAGTGAAAAAGAGCTAGAAGAATTATCTATGTTAATGGATGGTTTATCATTATCTCCTCACGATCAAAGAGGTAGAGCAGAAGAATATTCGGGAACAAGAACAAGAGAAGCAGCTTATCAAGGTGATGCTAGAGCATTTATGGAAGCTGTTATGATCATGGATAGTGATATGACATTTTTAGATAGTTTTTGTATGATGAATGATATAAGAAAAGGGGCAGGAATGGAAGCTATACCTATGCAAGACTGGGAAGGCTCTACATTAACTTTAGAACATAAAAGACTATTAAGAAAAGAGATAGAATCTATTGAAACTTGGAGTGAAAGTTTTAATGATGATGAAGATTTTGGAATGAAAACATTTGCTATTACAGGCCCTGAGAGTAGAAGAAGGCGTAGAAAAAAACGCCGCGGAGGAAGAAAAAAAAGAAAAACAAAAAGGAAAAGGAAAAAGAAAAATAAAAGAAAAACAAAAAAAACTGGAGGAAGAAGAAAGAAAAAAACAAGAAAAACTAGAAAAAATTGATTATTTTATTAAGTATAATTATTCTTAATAAAATGAGCGATAATATTATAATGACTGGTTATCTAAAAGTAATTTTAGGATGTATGTTTTCTGGAAAGACAACTGAATTAATTAAAGAATATAATCGTCATAAAGCGTGTGGAATAAGAAGTTGTTTTGTAAATCATATAACTGATGATAGATATGGTTCTGGAAATGCAATAACCAAAACTCATAATCAAAATAGTATTATTAATGATAAAAGTTGTAAAAAATTAACAGATATATTATGGGAAGCTAAAAATTATGACGCGTTCTTTATTAATGAAGGACAATTCTTTGATGATTTATATGAAGCTGTTAATTATTTGGTAAATATGGAAAATAAAAAAGTATATGTTTGTGGATTAGATGGAGATTTTCAAAGGAGGGAATTTGGTTCCATTTTAAAGATAATTCCATTATGCGATGAAGTTGTAAAATTAAAAGCAATTTGCAAATCTTGTAAAATTTGTGATGGTATTTTCACTTTTAGATTAAGTAATGAAAAAGAACAGATGTTAATAGGAACAGATAATTATACAGCTTTGTGTAGAAATTGTTATAATTTTAAAAAAAATCCAGAAGAAAATGTTTAAACGCACAGAATATTTGTAAAAACAATTTAAAATAAAAAACTAATAAGTTTTTTATATAAAAATGCCAAAAAATGTGAAAACTACAAAACCTAAAAAAACTACAAAACCTAAAAAAGAAAAACCACCACCTAAAAAAAGAGGAAGAAAACCTAAACCAAAAACTAATATAGAAAAACCACCACCTAAAAAAAGAGGAAGAAAACCAAAAGGAGGTAAAATAATAAAGAAAAATCAAAATATTACTAATACTATTATTAGTAAAAAACCTAATGTAATTTTACATCTTAAATGTAGTTCACAACAATTGGAAAACATAAATAAATTTGATATTAATTATAACCCAAATATTAATAATCCAGAATCATATAATATATCAAATAATGGCAAAATGTATGACTTACAATATACGGAAGTAAATAATGCATCAAATTTAAATCAAATACCAAAAAATAATAAATATATACAACCTGAAAATGTATCTAATATATGCCATACTAATAAAAAAGAAAAATGTCAACAGTCTACCAATACAAAAGAGTTATGGGATAAATTAAATAGGTTAAAACGCAATTTAAGAACAAATAATGTATCTGATAAAAGAGCCGCTTGTTTTTGGTGCACATATGAATTTGATAATCCAGCAGTTCATATTCCAAAACAATATAATGGAGATTGCTTAGATGTATATGGATGTTTTTGTAGCCCAGAATGTGCTTTATCCTATTTAAAAAATGAACAAATAGATGATTCTACAAAATGGGAAAGATATTCATTACTTAATAATATATACAGTAAAATATATGATTATGATAAAAATATTAAACCTGCACCCGATCCACATTATACATTAGATAAATATTATGGGAATTTATCTATACAAGAGTATAGAAAATTATTAAATAAAGAAAGAATTTTTATGATTGTAGATAAACCGATGACAAAGGTTTTACCGGAATTATATGAAGAAAATAATGAAATACCAAATGTATATAATAATATACTCGATACTACCAAAAAACAAACTTCTAATTTTAGACTAAAAAGAAGTCAGGTTAAACAAACAAAATCAAATGCTATTTCTAATAATTTTAATTTATAATTGATATTCTAGTGTCTATTATAAATTAATTACTTCATTTTTGGGCTCCTCCTTCATTTTACTATACTTTTTATTTGGTAACAATTTCCCAGGGCATAAAGGATTTGGACAATTAGAATCACACGACAAAACTCTAGGAGGATCATATATACAGTTTGGATATCCTTTTTTGATTTCTAAAAATTCAGCATATACCCTTTTCAAATATTCTTGTTTTTTTTCTTCTGCTGCTTTTCTTTTTTCAAAATTCATAGTAACAGTGTCCATAAATCCTCTTATTTCTCCCATCATTTTTTGATTCACACTTCTATTATCCTTTTTTTCCATTTTAATATTAAAATTTGGATTTAAATATTCTTTTATTACATTCATATAATTTCCTTCCCATTTTTTAAGTTTTTCCTTGGCTTCATCATCAGTATAATTTGTTTGACTTTTTATTAAAGCTATTGCACCATCATATCTTTTATTTTCATCCATATAAATAAAAATATAATATAAAAAATCATATTAAACGGATTTATTAATTATTAATTAAATGTCAGTTACTCATCAAAATAAAACACAGAATCATAAAGAAGGAGTTGATATATCTAATATGATTAATGATGTTAATAAAGTTTTGCACCAACATCTTACAAATTTATTATCCCCAATGTTAAAAGAAAAACAAACAATTCAAAATGTTTTACTAAATATGCCCATGGTTAAACAATTACAACAAAATTATTTAATATCTCAGCAAAAAAATGTTACTATTCAGGCAGAATTAAATGCAGTGAAAAGATTTTATGCTGAAGATGCAGAAAAGAAAAATAAAGAAATTATGCGGTTAAAACAAGAATTAATAGATGCTTTAAAAAAATTAGATGTATGTAAAAATGTTGCATTAGAAGTTAGAGAAATGCCACAACACACAGGCCACACACCTATTAATATTAAAAATGATATATCCGAAAAAAATAAAAAAGTAGTAGAAGAATCAAGTGTAAAATTAGTAAATATATCAAATATTAATTCATTTAAATTATTACAAAGTGATGACTCTGACAATGATGAGGATGAAGATCAAGAAGAAAATCCAGAAGAAACTATTATTGCAAAAACAATAGTAAATGCACAAAAAGCAGGAGAATATGCTACAATTGATACTGCCAGTGATAATGAAGAAAATAATGATGATGACGATGATGACGATGAGGAAGACGATGAAGATGAGGAAGACGATGAAGATGAAGATGAAGATGAAGATGAAGACGAAGACGAAGATGAAGATGATGAGGACGAAGAAGAGGATGAGGAAGATGAGGAGAAGAAACAACCTACCAAGGAGGAGTCAGAGGATGAGGAAGAGGAAGAGGAAGAGGAAGAGGATGAAGAGGAAGATGAGGAAGAGGATGAGGAAGATGAGGAAGATGACGAGGAAGAGGAAGATGATGAAGATTTTGAAGTAGAAGAAGTAACTGTTGGGGGAGAAATGTATCTTGCTACAAATACACAAAATGGAACTATTTATAAACTAGATAAAGATGGCGAAATTTTAGAAGATGATCAAGGAGAATTTATAAAGGCAGGTTATTATAAAAATGGAATTTCATTTATTTTATAATCATAATATAAGTAATGGCATTTCAAAATTTGTGTCCCCCTGCATTAATATATTTAATATTTTCGGTAACTCAAGTAGTAATAGATACAGTTAAAGGATTATATAATACTGCATTGATAAAAGTTTGGGTTGCATTTATATTTACAATTTTATTAAATTACTTATGTTCATTAGGTTTAGGCATAATTTCTTGGTTTATTGTTTTTATTCCATTCCTTTTAATGACTCTAGTTGTAGCAATATTATTACTAATGTTTGGATTAGATCCAGCAACAGGTAAAATAAAAGTTAAAGGTATGAATGGTAAAAATAAAGACATGAATGGTGAAGATAAAGGACATGATCATACTCATCATAGACATGGAAAAACTCACGACAATGATCACGGTCATCATCCTCCTGCTGCAAAAGATGATAAAGTATATGATAATAAAGACGATGTTATGGATTATTATGATTCAGCAGATACCGGTGGAGGAGGTGGAGTTCCTACTCCGGATAAAGAAACACCAAATCAAAAAGCTAATAGAATATTAAGTAAATCTCTATTATTTTATAGCGAAGAAGAAAATGTTGGTCCTGAAACTAAAGTAGAGACAGGTACCCATTTAGATACAACCAAATATAGATTAAGAGTATCTACACTTGCAAATATATTATCTGGTATGGGAGAAAGTGAAATAGCAAGTGATTATCAAACAAAAGCAATCGCTTGTATTAATTCTGCAAAAAAAATGGAGAAAGAACAAGCAAAACAATCAATACAAGATTGTGAGGAAAAAATATTAAATGGAATTAGAAATAATTTATCAGGTCCTAAAAGACAACAATTCGAAAAAAATGTAACGGATATGTATTGTAAAGAAAATGAAGATAGGAATAATTGCAATGATAGAGTTGATAAGGAATTATGGAATTAATTTATTTAAAGTATTTAAAAATTTATATATTATTAACTAATATATAAATGTGGGACATCGTTTATTATTTAGCAGGTGTTGGTATGATAGGAACTGTAGGATATGGTTTATTATATATTTTAGATAGAGATACGGCAGACGATATTGCTCAACAGGTAAGTTGGAATGCAGTTAAAGCCTATCACAAAGCAGAATTAGAATATAATAATGTAAAAAGATGGTATGAAACAAATAGTAGAGAAAGACTAGATAGAAGCGATGATGAAAATGATTTTGAAGATGAAGAAAAACACAAATCAGAATATCAATTTTTAGGATATAATTTAAATGATGATACAACTTATACAAGTTCTGTTTTATTGAATAATAATTATATAGATGACAATGATTTTGATTTAATGTTTTTAATGAAAAAAGAAGGAACTATAAATATATATAAAAGAATTTTAAATAAAACAAATATTAATGAAAATGTTAATATGAAAAAAATAGAGAAACCATTTATCCAGGTTGAACTTTGTCAAAATGAAGAAAAAAAATCAATACATAAACATTTAGAAAATTTCTATTTGGAAGACAATATGTTGTTAGATAACTCATTTTTAATTTGGTATGTTAAAACCTTTTATGGTGCAATTTTAGAGGATGATTATGAATTAAGTATAATTGATTCAGATATTAATATGTTTAAAATTAATAAAGATCAGCACATAATATTAAACCAAAATAAAAAATATAACCTAATTGGCAAGGAATAATTTATATATGTTTAAAAAAACATATATAAACAAAATTGATTAATATTTATACATAATGGAAATATCCCAACAAATGGAATCTCCATCAGCAGCGGTTGAGCAACATCTCTTATATGATAAATGGGTTTTATGGGCTCATTTACCACACGACACAGATTGGAGTGTAAATAGTTATATTAAAATAATGGAAGTTACTTCAATGGAACAAGTCATCTCTTTACTTAATAGTGTTCCCGCTTTAATGGTTAAAAATTGTATGTTATTCTTTATGAGAAAAGGAATTAATCCAACTTGGGAAGATCCTAAAAACTGTGACGGAGGATGTTTCTCTTTCAAAGTTTTAAATAAAAATGTCCATTCAGTATGGAAGGATTTATCATATGTTTTAACCGGACAAACCATATCAAATGATCCAAAATTTCAAGAACAGGTAACAGGTATTACAATTTCCCCAAAAAAATCATTTTGCATTTTAAAAATATGGATGAGTAATCTTTTATATCAAAATCCAAGAGTAATTACAGAAATTACTGGATTAGACATACGAGGTTGTTTATTCAAAAAACATAAACCAAATTATTAATCTAATTATATTGTAAATGAGTAAACAATTAATAGGCTTGGCAAGAGCATACCCAATGATTAATTCTTTTGCATGTTTCCTATCATATTTTATAACAGGAAACATAGATTTATTACTATTAAGTTTTTTTCTATTATTGAATGATTCTTTCAATCATTTTTTGAAATATAAAATTTGCAAACCATTAATGGGTAGTAAGAAATGGCCTATATTAGGTTATGGAACTAGACCCAAAGGTGCAAAATTTTGTGGTATATTTGTAACTCCTAATACAGACGGAATACCTAAGAATAGTTATGGAATGCCATCAGGACATTCACAAAATGCTATATTCTTTTCTACTTATGTAATTCTTAATTTGATAAATAGCAACTACAATTATTTAACAAAAGTGTATGGTATTATTTTGTTTACATTAGCAGGTGTAGGAATAATGTATAGTAGAGTATATCTTAAATGCCATACAGTTGAACAAGTTATAGCCGGAGGCTTAATAGGAGGAATATTAGGCGCGTTATACTTTAAGAATAAAGATAAAATAAAAAAGATAATATTTGGATAAATTATATGGCAGCAATGGCAACGGATAATAATGAATTGGACGAAGATTTCAAAGAACTATTAAAAGAATTTCACGATTCAAAGGATAAAGAAGAGGCAGCTAAAAAAGCAAAAGCAGCTCTACCACCTATGATTAGACAAAAATCTGCTCCACTTTGGGATCATATGTTGAATCCTAGAAAAGACGGTAGTGTTGATCCTCTTAATTTAGCAAACCGATTAGAAAATGATGAAATATCTTATGATAAAGCGGTAGAAGAAGCAAGAGAGTATTATGAAAAAGAAGAAGCTGCTCCGGCCGCAGAGGAAGAAGCTGCCCCGGCCGCAAACAAAAAGAAAGGAGGAAGAAAGAAAAAATCTAATTATAATAAAATGAGAGGTCGTAAAAAGAGGAAAAGTCGTAGAAAGAAAGGGGGTTCAGGTCCGTGTACTATGGGTTCTGACTTATGTTGCCTGAGAGAAGAATATTTAGCCCAAGGTCCAGGACATGCTGGACCTTTGGGAGAGGAAGATACCCCTCAAAATATTTACGAGGCGGGAGGGGACGAGCTTATGAACGAATATGAAGACTGTAGTGATAAAAAAGATAAAAAGGATAAAATTAAATCTAAACCTGTTGTTAAGGATAAGAAAGGGAAACCAAGAGAAACCTGTTCTGGATTATCGTCTCAAGGAGACGGAGAAAGTTGTGTAGTAATGGGAGGTCGTAGAAAAACCCGCAAAAAGAGACGAAATAAAAAACGCAAAACCAAAAAGAGAAGAAAAAGAAAGAAGAGAAAAACAAAAAAAAGATTTAGAAATCAAAGAGGATGCAAACGATAAAATAAATTATAATAATATTTATAATTTATTTAACTTGAAGGTAATGGAGCTAGGCAAAGTTTAATTTCTCCAAGACTAGCAACACTATATTTAACTACAAGAGGTAGATCATTTTCTAAAAACATTTCAATATTACTACAAAGATTAGTACATTTGATGAAATATCCTAGGTTTTTTAAAGAAAACTCTCCTTGAATTACCTCTGTATCATCTGTTTTCTTAACAAATTCGGTTACTCCATCAGATTCTGTTCTATTAATTTGTGCAGTAGCAAATGGTCCAGTACATGAAAAAACAAGTTCACTGCCTATTGATTTTATTTCTAGTCTTTCTGAAATATTACTTAAATCGCGAATTATTTTTTGAAAATCAGTTGCCGGTAAATTAATAATAGAAGAAAATTTTACTGACGGCATATCAAGTTCTTCTTCATCCGGTTCAATTAATTTTAATTTTTGAATTTTCATTTGTTTAATATCTCCATTTTCAAATTTTAATCCAAGATATTCAACAATACCATCACTATAATCTTTTTCTTCAATATAAATAGTTAAAGTATCGTCATTATCTATCGTATTTATTAATTTAAATAAATGAAACATATTTACACCTATAATTATTTTAGGATATTTACAATAAAAATGTTCAAATTTTAAAGCATCTAAAAATAGGTGTGCTAAAATTGTATGTGATTTATCCATATTAATGATTCTAATGCCTGCAGGAACAGTATTTCCTTTACTATCAACATAATCTTGAGAAAATACAATGTTAGTTTCTAATAATATATCTTTTAATGCTGTCATTAATGTTCGCATAGGGGCAATTTGTACTGTTTTCATTTCTAATACATAGGGACTAGATTTCCCAAAACTTGTCATATAATAATAAATCGTTTGAATATCTTTAAATACTTATGCGTTTAATTATGAAATTTTGATTATTATTAATAATAATTATAAATGGGAAATAGTTGTATGTTTTCTTGTTGTCATAATAGAATTAATGTTGTAGATAATACTAGTAATAATAATTCTTTAATTAAAACACAAAATTTCGATATGTTTTTATATAATCCATTAATTTTAGGGACTGGATCTTCTGGAAATACTTATAAAATTATTATGAATAATCATAAAATTACTTGTAAAAAAATAAAAAAAACAAATTTAAATATTGCATATGAAGAAATTAAAATTTTAAAAGAAATTAATCAAAATAAATATTTGCCTGTTTTTTTTAAAGCAATAGAAACCGATAAGTCTTTATATATAATGTATGAATATCTTGATGGTTGCGATTTGTTACAAATGATTCGAGATCCTACTTTTAATATAAAAGAAAAAAACACAATAGCCGTTATTATAAAAGAAATAACTTTAGCACTATATTCGTTATTCCGATATAATTATGTTCATTTAGATCTTAAATTTGAAAATATTATTATAAGTAAAACAACGCCTATAAAAATAACAATTATTGATTTAGCTTTTTGTAAAAAATTAGATCAAAAAAATTGTTTAACTGATGTTTGTGGAACACACGGATATATAGCTCCAGAAGTATTACTTTACAAAAGATATTTTCATAATACAGATATTTGGTCATTGGGAGTTATATTATATGGTCTTTTTACAGATCAACTATTGTTTGAAAATACAACAACAAATAAAGTTGGAAGAAATCAAATGAATACTTTTAGAAATATATATGAACATTCGCCCAAAATAAAAGAGATAGATAAACAGGCGGTTGATTTAATTGATAAAATGCTTCAAAAAAACCCTTCATCTAGAATTTCAATAAAAGATATATTAAAACATAAATTTATCCAAGATAATACTTGATTACGATATTTATAAATAACTTAAATAGATTTTAAAAATAAATAATAAATGGAACAGTCTTTAGTAAAGATTACAAGTCTCTATGATCAATATAAAACTTCTCCAAATACAATTGAAAAAATGGGCTATTATATTCATACACAATTACCGGGATTATTGCAAAAATATAATGAACAAGAAAAAAAACGGATTTTTTTAGAAAAACAAAGTGTTCAATATATTAATGAATTTTTAACAAATCCAAATCGCCAATTTTTTTATATTTCTGCAACTGATACTTTTATTCAATATGATGGAGAGAATTATCAATTTATAAATGAAGATGATCTTTGGATTATTATTTTAAATGATATTACTGAAAAAGATATTCTTACAACGTGGAAACAAAAAATAAAAAATATATTAATAAAAAAAATAAAAGAACAACATTTATTTAATACAATACCTGAGTCAGCAACTGTTCAGTTTGTAATTAATTTTTTTACACCAACTTTATTTGATACAAAAGAAGATGTTAAACATTTTATGGCATTAATTGGAGATAATATTTTAAATAAAAAAATAGATTTATATTATTTTTTACCAACATCAAGTAAATTATTTTTCGATACTTTAGAATCAATGTGTCAATATAATTTTAAAAGTAAATTGAGTATTACTTCCAATTTACGATATAGATATCGAGGTGAAGATTATCAAAAAAGCAGATTAATATATTTTACAAAATCTATTCAAAATAAATCTTGCTGGTTGTCTTTTTTAAAAGATAATTTATACAATTTTTTGGTTGTTTGTTGTTATTATTCTACAAGATATATTAATGCAGATAAATATGTTACTAAAAGAAATGACACATTTAAAAATAAGATATTTTACTTGAAAAATAATACAAAAGAAGAGTTTATTACCAAATTTAAAGAGACAATGTTAGTTCAAGAAAGTGGAGGACAGATTCACATAAAAGATATGTTTTTCTTATGGAAAATTTATTTAAAACAAAAAAATTTACCTAATATGATTTATAAAGCAGAATTTGAGAATATATTAAAAGATACAATGAATTCAAATGCTTCTTTTTTCATTGATATTAAAAGTAACTATTTGAATAATACAAAAATGGTTCAAAAATTTTGGAGAGATTTTATTAGAAAAGAGATGGACGAAGAATTAGAAATTAGTGAATTACACACATTGGTAACAAAATGGGCTAATGATAAAAATATTAATTGTTCAGAGTTTAATGAAAATAATTTACACGATATAATAGAACATTTTTATGATGATGTAACTATAGAAAATGGTAAATTTTTGATGGGTATTCAATGCACTTTATGGGATAAACAAGGAGATATATTAGAAGCATTTCAAAATAAATTTAATAAACCTATTGATAAAGATATAACAATATATGAATCTTATGTTATGTTTTGCAAATATATTAATAATCAAGGTAAATTGTTAACAGTAAGTAAGAAATACTATTACAAATATATTGATAAAGTTATACCCAACCAATACATTAAAGATGGTCGTATTTTATTAAGTTATTGGAATAATTAGCGACGCATAGTTCTTTTTTTTAGGCGTCCTCCTTTTGTTTTTTTTTCAATAAACTCTTTCCATTGTTTAACTTCTTTTCTTGTATTATTTACTTTTACCTTTGTCTGCCATAAATCAAATATAGGTATTGGAAATCCGAGAATAGTCGTTTTACCGCCTGTCTTTTTACGCGTCTTTTTCTTGCGGCGTCTTTTCGTTTTCTTTTTACGACGAGTTTTCCTCTTCTTCTTTCTTCGGCGTTTCTTAGTTTTACCACCTACTCTTAATTCTCTTTTCATTATTTTTTTTGTAGTTCCATCAGCTCCAGAGTCTGTAAAAATTGCACTAGGTTGGGGTTGATGTGGTTCAGCTTTTCCTTCTTCAAAAAAACTTTTACCACCTTCTTCAATGTGTCCTGTTACTTGTTTTGATCGTTTATCAATGGGTTTTAGCATTTCCTGATGATAACCCCTTTTATCATCACCAAAAACTCTAATTGTTTTGGGATATTCTTTTATTTCATCCGTTACTATATGACTTTCCCCTTCTAAATCCCTCTGGTGTTGGTCTATTTTATCGCTTAACCGGCTTTGCCATTTCCTTTGTAGTTTTTTAATTTCTCTACTATTTTTATCTGTCTTATAAGGCTTTCTAGATAAATTTAAATATTTAGCTTCTTCTGCGAGTCTTTGTTTACTTGGATAATCCCATATTGTTCTGTCTATAGTCTGTGGATAATATTTTCCAATATTAGGATCAATATATGTAACAGGTCCTTTCCAATATGATAAACCTCTATGCTGTGATCGAGATGTGTGATGGTGCCATCCTATAGGCAAACCTTCTTTATGTGATAAGGGTGCGGAATAACTCATTCCTGGTTTAGTTGAACGACTTTCTCCAGTATAATCATCTTGAATAATTGTATGTGCTAATCCTAAATTACCTAATCCTATTCTCTGTAATTCTTCTGGTGATAATGAAGACAATAAAGATTGTGTTTCATCTTGTTTGGCGAACATTTCTTTTTGATAGCGTTGTGCTTCTCTTTGTTCTTTTTTTTTCTTTGCTATTCTTTTTCTAGCTGTTCGACCCCTTCTCTTTTTTTTCTTTTTTTTCCCAGGTTGAGCTGCTGCTTTGCTTTCGGCAAGTGGTGGTGCTTCGTCATCACTAGATGTTGCCAACATATCATCTATGTCTTCTTGTGTAATTCCTTTGACTGGTCCTTTCAATGATTGTGCCATAATAAAGTATAGTTAGATTTTATCTTCAAAATAATTATTTAACTTTAGAAAAACTTGCGTTTATATTTTTTCTTGTTTAAATATATAATGGTTAGAAGAAATCGCGCAAGTAGACGCAAACGTGCTGGTGTAAAAGCTGGACGCACATACAAAAATTTAGTAGGAACTCGTGCCGAAGTTATGCACGGAACTGCTTTCAAAACTAGCTACGGTAAAACTAAGAGTGAAGGTGGCGATGCACTTACTAGAGTAAATCTTAAATATAACAAAAACGGAAGAATTGTTTCAAAGGTTAAAAGTTCAAAAAAGGACAAACTTCTTAAACAACTTCGTGATGCTGGATACACAACCAAAAAGGGAAAATTCGGCGCTGTAAAAACAGCAAAGAAAGGTAGAAAAGCTAAGAGATCCCGCCGTAAAACCAAACGATGCCGTCACAAATCTGGAAAAAAGAAAGGTAAATACAAGAAATGCTAAATAATTTAATATATAAATATTAATTATATATTAGATATATGGAGTGTAAAAGGTTTAGTTATAAGGATAAGTTATGGTATGCAAAGGAAGAAGTTAAGGATCTGGAGAGATTACTTCAAGAAGCTCAAGATAGATTAAATAAAGAATATGATAATATAGGCGGAAGATCTTGGTGGCAATGGGCTTGGTATATGTTTGGATGGCATTATGATTAATATAAATAAGTTATTTATATTAACTAAAATTGAAAACGATTTAAACAAATAATTGAGTTATTATTAATCACATGTCTACAAAAGCAGCAGACTTAGCACTTACATATCAAGAAAAAACTGATATTGAGCACATTTTAGATGCTCCTGATACTTATATTGGTTCAATAGAATCAGATAAAGTAGAAAATTGGGTTTTAGATAGCGATGATAATATGAAACATAAAGAATATGATTTTATTGGTGGATTATATAAATGTTTTGATGAAGGTATAGTAAATTGTAGAGACCATGTAGTTAGACTTATGCAAAAATTATTAAAGAAAGAGAAAAATATTATTCCAGTAAGAAATATTGAAATTACAGTAGATAAAGAAACAGGAGTAATCACTATGATGAATGATGGTAATGGTGTGGATGTTGCAAAACATCCTGATAATGATTTATGGATTCCTGAAATGATTTTCGGTCATTTAAGAACTTCTACAAATTATGATAAAAATGAAAAAAAAATTGTTGGTGGTAAAAATGGATTTGGATTTAAACTCGTTCTTATTTATTCTAAGTGGGGTGAAGTTGAAACAGTAGATCATATTCGTGGGAAAAAATATATTCAGAGATTTGAAAATAACTTAACTGATATATTAAAACCAAAAGTAAGTAAAAGTAAATCTAAACCATACACTAAAGTTAGTTGGTTACCAGATTATAAAAGGTTTGGTATCGATAAATTATCAGATGACATATTTAATTTATTTAAAAAAAGAACATTTGATATTGGTGTTGTAACTGATAAATCTGTAAGAGTAAAATTTAATGGTAAAGCTGTACCAAATAAGAGTTTTGAACAATATATGGATATTTATATTGGAAATAAAAATCAAACAGATCGTGTATATGAATGCACTCACGATAGGTGGGAAATTGGTGCATGTTTAAGTCCATTAGATGAATTTACTCAAGTTTCATATGTGAATGGTGTAAATACAAGTAAAGGCGGAAAACATATAGATAATATTTTAAATCAAATTGTTAAAAAAATGATTTTATATATTGAGAAAAAGAAAAGGATAAAGGTAAAACCGGCGACAATTAAAGAACAACTAATGTTATTTGTGAATTGTGTTATTGAAAACCCTTCATTTGATAGTCAAACAAAAGATTGTATGAATACTCCATTATCTAAATGGGGTTCCAAATGCGAGATTAGTGATAAATTTATTGATAAATTAGCAAAAATGGGTGTAATGGATAATGCAATCGCTTCTAATCAAATTAAAGAGACTAAAGCAGCAAAAAAAACAGATGGAAAAAAAACTAGAAATATTCGAGGAATTCCCAAATATATGGGTGCAAACTGGGCAGGAGGGCACAAAAGCGAACAATGCACATTAATTTTGTGTGAGGGAGATTCGGCCAAAGCAGGTATTGTATCTGGATTAAGTAAAGAAGATAGAAATAAATATGGAGTATTTCCTTTAAAAGGAAAACTTTTAAACACATTAGAAGCAAATCTAAATAAAATTAATGCAAATGAAGAGATCACTAATATTAAGAAAATTTTAGGTTTAACAACAGGTAAAACATATACAAAACAAGAAGCTAAAAAACAATTAAGATATGGGAAATTATTATTTATGACGGATCAGGATTTGGATGGAGCACATATTAAAGGGTTGTGTATTAATATGTTTCATTCTCAATGGCATGATTTAATAAAACTTCCAAATTTCCTAGGGTTTATGAATACTCCTATTTTGAAGGCTACTAAAGGTAAAAGAGTAAAATCATTTTATACAGAGAGTGCATACCAATTGTGGAAAGAAAAAAATAATAATGGTAAGGGATGGAAGGTAAAATATTATAAAGGTTTAGGAACGAGTACTGCAAAAGAATTTAAAGAATATTTTGCAGAGAAAAAACTTGTAATGTTTGAATATAATGGAGAAACAAGTGATAATGCAATTGATAGAGTATTTAATAAAACAAGAGCAGATGATAGAAAAGATTGGTTGGCAAATTATGATAAAGACCTCGTATTAGATCCTGAGAATAATAAAGTAAGATTTGAAGATTTTACAGATAAAGAAATGATTCATTTCTCAAAATATGATTGTGAAAGAAGTATTCCTAATTTGATTGATGGATGGAAAACAAGTTTGAGAAAGGTATTATTTGCAGCATTTAAGAAAAATTTAGTAAATGAAATAAAGGTTGCTCAGTTTTCAGGATATGTTAGTGAGCATTCGTGTTACCATCACGGTGAAATGAGTTTGAATAAAGGTATTATTGGAATGGCTCATGAATTTGTAGGTTCAAATAATATCAATGCTCTATTACCTTTAGGACAATTTGGAACCCGATTAAAGGGAGGTAAAGATAATGCTAGTGAAAGATATATCTTTACTGCATTGAATCCTATTACAAGAGCAATATTTCCAAAGGCAGATGAACCTGTATTAAATTATCTTGATGACGATGGAACACTTGTCGAACCTGAGTATTATGCTCCTATCATTCCTATGATTTTAGTAAATGGAGGAAAAGGTATTGGAACTGGTTTTAGTTATGAAGGGTTGTGTTATAATCCACTTCAAATTATTGAATATTTAAAATGCAAATTAAAGGTTAAAGAATTTACAGGAGATATTAAACCTTATTATGAAGGATTTAAGGGAGAAATTATTGAATATATGGATAAAGCAAAAGATGGATTAAAATATAAAAAATATTTAGTGAAAGGTAAATATGAAATTGTAAATTATAATACTATTAAAATTACAGAACTTCCTATTGGATCGTGGACAGAACCATATAAAGCATTCTTAGAATCACTTATGGAAGATAAGGATAAAAAGGGTAAAAAGAAAAAACCTATTGTTAAATCTTATATAGATTCATGCACTGATACAAATGTTGAATATACAGTAAAGTTACATATGGGAGTTTTACCAAATTTAGTATCTAAAAAGGTTGATAAAAATATTACCAAATTAGAAAAAATATTTGGTTTAACTACCACAAAATCTACTTCAAATATGTATTTATTTGATGAACAACAAAAATTAAAAAAATATACAGACATCTATGAAATTATTGAAAAATACTATCCAGTAAGATATAAAACATATGAATTAAGAAAAGCTCATATGATTGAATATTTAGAAAAAGAAGTTAAGGTATTAAGTAATAAAGCTAAATTTATTCAAGAACAAATAGTTGAACCTCCTACTTTAATAATGCGTAAAAAGAAAAAGACAGAGGTTATTGCAATGTTAAAAGAGAAAGGGTATGATATTATTGGTGATGATGAAGAATATAAATATCTAAGAAATATGACAATTGATAGCGTAGAAGAAGAAAATTATGAAAAGTTATTAAAACAAAAAGGTGAAAAGGAAGCAGAATTAGAAAAAATTAAAGTAACAACTATTGAACAAATGTGGTTAGGAGAATTAAAGACATTGGAAAAAGAATATTCTAGATATAAAAATGATAGAATAGTAAGAAGTAAAGGGGTTGGAGCAAAGATCAAAAAGAAAAAGTTGAAAAAAAAAATAAATAAGAAAAATATTAAAGCATAACAAGTTTCTTCCTAGTATCACAATTTAAAAATGGCGATATAATATTAAATATTTTTTTTGTTACAGTTGTTGCATTATATAGATAACATACATTTAACACATCTTGTGTATTTTCCTCTAATTTTTTATTTAACTTTTTAAATAAAGATAATGAAAATTGTTTCATTGTTACATTTTCTAAATAAACATGTACAGTATAGGTTGTATTTTTATTTTTTTTAGATATTTGTAAAGCTTCTAGACAAGAAAGATAAATGTAATTGATAAATTCATTATGCTTGTTTTTTAATTTTTTCAAATCAATATTTTTAGCATAAATACAAATATTGCCATAATTATTATATTCTTTCACTAATGCAATGTGTTCATATTTTTCTTTTAATGTATTATAATTCATATATTAAAAGATAATCTTTAAAAGTTTAAAAATTTACTTAAAAAAAGTTTTTTAATTCAAGAATATTATTTGAATATGTTGATAATGCACGATTTAATGGAACCGGTAATGTGCTAACATCATTTTTATATTTAACATATCCTTCAGCTTCTCCACATATTTGTGGAATAGCATAATCTAAAACAAGTTTATTTAATGCTTCTACTTGTTGTGTAATATTAGTTGGTAAATTAGACGAATGTTGTAAAAAAATACTTCTCATAATTATTTTTAAAGTATCTTGATTTTGATATCCTATCTGAAACCTTCCTCCAGAACTTCTATGAACTCCTGCCATTAAACCATGTTGTAATATAAGAATGTTACCTGAAGAAAAAAATGTTTTAGACAATTTATTTCCTTCTATATTTCCAGTTAAAGCATTTCTATAACTAGTTGTTTTTTCATCAATAGGTATTTTATCATATAATTGAAATACACTATTATTTATAGGTTCTAATATATTTACTCTACCATTTGCGTTCATTTATATTAAATATATAAAAAAATATTATATAAATTAATTTATATAATGAGCTTTCAAAAAACCGTATTAACAATTGCAATTGTTTTATTTATATTATTGATGTTGCTTATAGCAGTAATGATGTCAAGTGCTAAAAAAAATGAAGTTTTTCCTCCACAATTAGGAGGATGTCCGGATTATTGGCAAAAAATGCAAGACGGCAAATGTTTAAATACACAAAATTTAGGAAAGAATTGTGTATCTCCAAATGATTTTTCTAAAATGAGCGAAAAAGAAAAATGCGACTTTGCTAAAGGGTGTCAAATTACATGGGATGGTATTACTAATGCTGAAGATGAAAATGGAAATCAAAAATATTGTTAGTTTGATATAAAGAAAATAAAACTCTATATCAAATGGATTTATTAAAAATAAAATTTCTTCCAGAAGATTTAGTTGGAGAGATTTTATCATTTCTTCCATCAAAAACCTTGAAATTATGTGATAAAAATAATTGGTCGGAAGATTATAAAAAAAGAATTTTAATGAACAATATGAAAGCTTCTTCGTATTGGAGATTTTTACTCAGGTATGATAATAATTTTGTTTTCAATGAATATCTTATATATAATTTTACTTATTTTATTAAAAATAAAAAAATAATTTATCAAGATAAAATATTTCCAAGAAAAGTAGAATTAGTGAAATATCTCTCCACATTTGTTTTTGATTCTCAAAAATGTAAAGTTATTTTAGAAAAATTTATGAGAAAGGATAGATTAGTATTTAAAAAAATAAAGACTAAAATACGTAAATGGACCAATTAAATATAAATTTATTATTAAATAGAGAAAATAATGAACAAAAATTAATTGATTGTTTAAATAATTTTGAAGCGAATAAAAAGAATGTCCTCACCAAACGAGGAATGTATGTGTTTGGTGCTCCTGGGACAGGTAAAACTATATTTGTTAGGAATATATTAAAAAAATTAAATTATGATGTTATCAAATATGATGCAGGAGATGTTAGAAATAAAACTATTGTAGATCAAATTACAAAACACAATATGAGTGATAAAAATGTATTGAGTTTATTACAAAAAAAAACTAAAAAAATTGCTATTATTATGGATGAATTAGATGGAATGAATAGTGGAGATAAAGGAGGTATAAATACATTAATTAAATTAATAAGACCAAAAAAAACCAAAAAACAAAAGAAAGAAGATACTACAATGATACCTATTATTTGCATTGGGAATTATCATATTGATAAAAAAATTAAAGAAATGATTAAAATTTGTGAAACTGTAGAATTAAAAAATCCAACAGATGTTCAAATTAAAAATATAATTAATATTCTTATGCCAAAATTAGAAGAAGAATTAAAAGAGAAAATGGTTATTTTTATACAAGGTGATCTACGAAAATTAAAATCAACATACGATATATATAAGAATCAAGAAAGTATATTAAAAAACCAACTAATACAAAATATGTTTCATAAAAAAAATTATAATGAAGATGTAAAGGATATCATAAAAAAATTATTAAATAATAATTTCAAATTACATCAACATATTGAATTAATGAATGAAACGGATAGAACAAGTGTCGGATTACTTTATCATGAAAATATTATAGATGTTTTGGAAGAATTGCCAAAAAAAGAAACTATTCCATTTTATAATGGAATTTTAAATAATATTTGTTTTGCAGATTATATTGATAGGATTACATTTCAAAAACAAATATGGATTTTTAATGAAATGAGTTCTCTAGTAAAAACATTTTATAATAATCATTTATATCATGAAAAATATGGTAATAAAAATATTAAATTTGATCCAATTGATGTCAGGTTTACAAAAGTGTTAACAAAATATTCTACCGAATATAATAATTGTTTATTTATACAAAATCTTTGTAAACAGCTAAATATGGATATCAAAGATATGTTCTCTTATTTCTGTTTTTTAAAATCAAAATATGAATTAGAAGAAATTATTGAGTTATTTGAAAACGATAATTATGAAATCAATAAATTGGATATAAATAGAATTTATAGATTTTTAGACTGTATTATATCTACTGAGTAATAAAACTTTCTAATCCTGTGACGCTTCTGTCCCCTTGAAATTCTTTTTTATTTCCCTGTTCATCTAACATAAGAACTGTTGGAAATCCTTTTACTTCATACTTTTGTAATAAATCACCTGCTTCTTTCCTTTCTAATTTCTTCAATTTTAATTCTCCATTATATTTACTAGAAAATTCATCCCAAATTGGGGAAAATCTTTTACAATGACCACATCCATTCATATGAAAATATACTAATTCCTTAGGGTTTCCAAAATTTTCTAAATAATTAGATAAAAAATTGGAATATATTACCAAATGTAATAAATATCTTACTATAACCATAATCAATATAGCAACTGCAAATTGACCTATTGCAGGTAGTTTGTTAAATTTTTTTGTTAATGTTTTTATCCAACCTAACATATAATATTTTAAAATATTATATATTTATTAAATTGTAGTATAAAATTCTCTCATTTCTTTATCTCTTATAAATAATTTAGGTTTCAATTTCGTTTCTCTAACAAAATTTGGATGAGGATTAACAAGAAGTCTTCTTTTATCAAAAGTATTATATTGATGTGCAAAAACCAATATAGCCTTCATTGGATCTAATTGTACTAACGGAACTGTATAATTTTTTAAAAAATGTTTTTCTTCAGCAAGTTCAGCATTATCGTCATACCGTGTTTCCTTTAAAAGTTCTCGTTTAAACGCAAATGTTCCTGCCGTAGCATGCATTGGACCATATGGACCAAATTGATATATCTTGTCTAAATCATTAAAATAAATATAAACAATACTACTTCCTGCAGCCATTGCTCGAGGAACTGCACGCAATCTATTTACTGCGTGATTTACTCTATCAGGTGGATAATAATCATCATCGTCCATATAAACTATTATGTCACCCTTTGTTTTTTCGTGCATAAAATTTCTTTTTCTACCTAATTTCATTTTTTCGTTAACTCGAAAATATTTTACACATTCTACATCTTTAAATAAATCTTCTACACTATCATCACCATCATCTATTACAATCCACTCTAATAGTTCTTTTGGATAATTTTGATTTTTAAAACATTTTATTAATTGAGGAATAAATTTTCGTCTATTATATGTTGGAGTACATACACTTACAAATGGTTTTCCTTGTGCACTAACTTTTTTTCTTCCCTTCTTTTTTTTATTATTTCTCATTATTTATATTTAATTTAAATACTATTATTTTATATATTTTTAAATTAAATATATATATTATTTAAATTAAGGTTGATATACCTAACATACCTAATAAAATTAGCGCACCAACTATACCTAACATTATCATTATATCTTTTTGCCATTTCCAAATACCACCTCCTATTATTACAAACCACCAAGCTAATATAGATAATGACCATATCCATTTATATCTTTTACCATAAGTTCTAAAATAATTTAACTTTTCAGGATTTGGTCGTAAATGAAATGCAATTAAATATATAGAAAATAATCCAAATGGCCAAATATATAAAGAAGTCCATCCCAAAAATATAAAACATATTGCAGCTATAAATAAAGGTATTATTAGTAATGTTTGATTATTAAAAGCAGCCCAAAATAATAATCCAAAACTTGCAATTAATTGACCAACAAATGAAATAATATTTACACTAGGTAAAATAAGTGAAAATTTAGTAAAGTCCCAAATTTGTTCACCTAAATTTGTAGGATCGCTATGCTCTTTAAAGAATGCCTTATTGGTTGTTTCTAATAAAAATTTAAGATATCCTCTTTGACCTTGCCAAAATGTTTTAAAATATTCTCCTATTCCACTAATCATTAAGTTTTCATTATCTGCCCATTCATAAGGAATTCCATATTTTGTAGAATCGAAGAATTCTTTTTTATCATTTTCACTTCTACTAAATCCACCTTTTTGATGAAATTTATTCGTTGTTCTTTTTCCTCCTATAGATTTTCTACCTCCTTTTTGTGGTGCTTCTGGTGCTGCTTCTGGTGCACTAGCAGCCGAAGCTTCACCACCAGCCGTATCCTCTTTTGATCTTAAAATAGCATTTATCTTTGAACATTTAACATCTGAACCTTGTTCTCCTCTACTATAAGGAAGACCGTCTCCATCTGGTAACCATTGTTTCAAATATTTGGAATTTTTTGTTGCGCGTAAAACAATATCTAACCATCCTCCTTGTTGATAAATAAAAAATAATTGACATAATGGAATCATAATTAGTGCTAAAATAGAATAATTGCGCTTATCTTCGAAAGTCCATTCTTTTTTCTTTTCCTCTCGTTTTTTTTTTGCGTCTTTTACTCTTTTCTTTCTGTTGTTTTCTTTTTCTTTTCTTCTTCTTTCTCTTTCTGCTTTTTTGAGAGCCTTATTCTTTTCTTTTTCAGCTTTTTCCTTTTCTTCTTTTTTATCTTCATACATTTTATCCATTAACCCTGGTTGAAAACTATATCCATTATTGTTATTAACCATTTTATATATATATCATTAAATATTAAAAAAATATAACTTAAAATTTCAGTAATTTAGTTATTTATAATGAAAATAGAAACTACGCCTCAGTTGGACTTTCATAATGTCTTGATTCGTCCTAAAAGAACTACTATAACTTCTAGAAGTGAGGTTGATTTGGAACGAGAATTTACTTTCGTTCATTCAACTATGAAATGGAAAGGCGTACCTATTATCGCAGCAAATATGGATACAACGGGTACATTTGATGTATATGATGTTTTAAGTAAACACAAAATGTTAACTTGTTTAAACAAATTTTATACAGTTGAAGATTTTAAGGTTCGTGAAAAAGAAAGACGACCATTAGATCCTGATTATTTTATGATTTCTACAGGTATTAGTGAAAGTGCAATGTGTGATTTGTCCAATTTAGTAGAATATACAAAGGCAAAATGGATATGTGTTGATGTTGCAAATGGTTATATGGAACAAGTAGTAACATATTGTGCAAAATTAAGAGTAGTTTTTCCAGATAGAATTATTATTGCTGGAAATGTAGCTACACGCGAAATGGTTGAAGAATTGATAATTAATGGAAAAGTTGACGGAGTTAAAATTGGAATTGGTCCGGGGAGCGCTTGTTTAACTCGTATGAAAACAGGGGTCGGTGTTCCTCAATTAAGTGCTATAATAGATTGTGCAGATGCTGCTCACGGATGTGGTGGATTTATTGTTGGAGATGGGGGGATTACTTGTCCTGGAGATATGTCGAAAGCATTTGGAGGTGGAGCAGATTTTGTAATGTGTGGTGGAGTTTTTGCGGGACATGATGAAAATCCTGGAGATGTTGTTGAAGAAAATGGAGTGAAATTTAAACTTTTTTATGGTATGAGTAGTCAACATGCAATGGAAAAACATTATGGGAAAATGGCAAAATATAGATCTAGTGAAGGAAGATGTATAAAAGTTAAATATAAGGGTTCACTAGAAAAAACTGTGCTTGATTATTTAGGGGGTATACGGTCAACTTGTGCTTATATCAATGCACATAAAATTAAACATATGAGCAAGTGTGTTACTTTTGTGGTTGTTAGTCAACAAATAAATACACATTTAGTAAAATAAATATATTGATAAATTATATATAATGATATCAACTTTATTTATAATGATAATTTTACTTATACTGTTACTTTTTATAATTTATAATTTTTATAATGATTATAAAGATTGGTCAAATACAGGTAATACATTTGCTGAAGGTATGACTGGTAACAAAGTGTCTATAAGTGTCAAGGGTAGATACGGAGATAATCTAAATAAAGAATTTGAATGTAAACCTGGTGGAGACCATACGATTTTAAGTTCGGACGGCAACGAAATTGGTAAAGCACACTCGTTAACTTTTTCGCCTGCATATACTGACTCTTGTGATCAAAAAGATAAATGTATAGTTGAAATAAAGGATAATTGTCAAGCTAGAATACGAATGTGGGATAGATGTCCAGGAGGAGGAAAGGATGAAGGGAAAAGAAAAACTTTTTCATGGAGTCAGTTTGTTAATCCTGGAGGTCCAGAGATAAACCAAGATGATTGTAAACTGACAGTTGGAGCAGTAATAGCCCCACCAGCAGTTCCACCAGCAGCTCCAAGTGCTGCTCTGGAAAGTCTGAACAATGAAATTAATACAATGAATGAAGCAGCAGCCGCAGGAGCAGTGATCGATCCATCAGCCGTACCTCAACCTGTAGAATCACAACCTCCTATAGGTTGTAAACAAGGATGTTTACCTACTTGTAATAAATTATCTGGATGTCAAGATGAATCTAGTTGTCAAACAAAATATCCTGGATTAACATTATCCGGACTTTTTTCAGGTGATAATACTAGTGCTGGATATATGACTTGTAATTCTGGATGCGGTAATGAATATAAGAGGAGTTGTACACAAAATTCTTATAAACTTGATTTAAATTCAACTGATACAGCAAATGGATCTGCAAATGGATCTGCAAATGGATCTGCAAATGGATCTGCAAATGGATCTGCAAATGGATCTGTTCCATCAATGGACCCATTGAGTCGTGACCATAAATTTGTTGGACAATTTCAACAAAATAATATGAATCAACAACCAATAGGACAACAACCAATGGGACAACAACCAATGGGACAACAACCAATGGGACAACAAATGATGGGACAACAACCAATGGGACAACAAATGATGGGACCACAACCCATGGGACAACAAATGAT
>Ga0315330_10000163_pt1 | contig 36171 bp, 28 predicted proteins | sample M140m34915metaG_FD_203453 | JGI IMG/M metagenome (GOLD analysis project Ga0315330, IMG submission 203453) | Ammonia-oxidizing marine archaeal communities from Monterey Bay, California, United States - M1 40m 34915 | ecosystem: Environmental > Aquatic > Marine > Intertidal zone | place: USA...
CCATCGAATCCGGCCTTCTCGCACCTCTCTGCGGCCTCCCCGAATGATATGGCCAGTTCGCGGACCTCCGAGTCGGATAGTTCCCTGCATTCCTCCTCCGTACCTTTCTCAAAGTTGGTGCTCGCTGACATCGGTTGCTCACCTGTCAGCGAACGGGGAGCCCTCAGTCCGCCATGGAATATCTGCACGAGGCTTACCGCCCCCCTATCCCTGATTCCCTCTGCTAGTTCCTTCAGGCGTGGGATCTGGTGATCCCCCCAGACCCCCATCTCGCCATCCCATGACTTGCCGCTAGGATGTACGTGGCTGGCGGCCGTCGTGATGATGCCGAAGCCCCCTTCTGCACGTCTCAGAAGCCAGCCTATCTCGTTGTCGGATAGCGTTCCGTCATCTTCCGATTGCTTGTTCGTCATAGCTGCTAGGACGGTCCGATTGCGTACGCTGACTCCCGTTCGTGGAACGGACCACTCGGTGCTCAAAGAACCGGGCAAAGCATCACCTGCATGGCCCTGAGGGCCCTCGCCTATACCGGCGAGGACCACTCAGTCCTTGCGTCTTCCGGCGACTAGTATCGCCGCGCCCAGCACTGATGCCAGGCCTGTGACTGCCGTGAACCCGGGTAGTATTCCACCGCCATCGTCAGGCTCTTCGACCGGTACTCCGTCGTCTGGGATTCCATCGCCGTCGGCATCGTCATCGGCGTTGTCCCCGACTCCGTCACCGTCGGTGTCCTTCGTCTCGCTGGGATCGGTTGGGAACGCATCGGCGTTGTTTCCGACGCCGTCGCCGTCCGAGTCGACCTTCTCGTTGGGGTCGTTGGGGAACGCGTCGCCGTTGTCCCCAGTACCATCGCCGTCGGAGTCCCTGCTCTCGTATGGGTCTGACATGAATGCGTCGGAGTTGTCGCCCACGCCGTCGCCGTCGTAGTCGCTCCACTCGCCAGCGTCGTTCGGGAACGCGTCGGAGTTGTCCCCGTAGCCGTCGTTGTCCGTGTCAGTCGTCTCGCTAGCATCCGTCGGGAATGCGTCGGAGGTGTCGAGAGTGCCGTCGTTGTCGTCGTCTTGGTCCGCGTTGTCCCCGATTCCGTCACCGTCTGAGTCGATGTACTCGTTGGGGTCGTTCGGGAACGCGTCCTCCGAGTCACCTACGCCATCACCGTCTGAGTCCGTGGACTCTCCGTTGTTCAGCGGGAAGTCGTCCAGGTCGTTAGGGGTGCCATCGCCGTCTGCGTCGTCGTCCGAGTTGTCGCCGATTCCGTCAAGATCTGTGTCCGTGGTCTCGTTGGCGTCATCCGGGAATGCGTCGCCGTTGTCGCCCACTCCGTCGCCGTCTGTGTCGATCGTCTCGTTGGCATCGAACGGGAAGGCGTCCTCGTCGTCGTTCACGCCGTCGCCGTCGCTGTCCTCGTCGGCATCATCCGTACCGTCGTTGTCGGCGTCGGTGTCAGCGTTGTCGCCCGTGCCGTCGCCGTCTGTATCGACCCACTCGGTGGCGTCGTTCGGGAATGCGTCGGAGTTGTCGCCCCATCCGTCGCCGTCCGAGTCAGTCGTCTCGGAAGGGTCCCATGGGAAGTGGTCGCTGTTGTCGCCCACGCCATCTCCGTCCGCGTCGGCCCACTCTTCTGGGTCTTCTGGGAAGTCGTCAGCGTTGTCGCCCACTCCGTCATCGTCCGAGTCGGCCCACTCTTCTGGGTCGTCTGGGAATCTGTCATCGAAGTCGTTGTACCCGTCTCCGTCGGAGTCAGGTGCTCCGAAGACCACCTCGATCGTTTGGATCGTGTCTCCGGCCATTACGTCGGCGCAGAGGCTGGTCTGGGTGACGTTGTTGTAGCTCCAGGAGACTGGTACGAGTCCTGCCGTGTCCAGAGCCCCTCCGCAAACGGTCCCGTTGAAGGCTAGAACTGTGCTCTCGTCTCCCGGGAAGTAGAGGTTCATCTCTCCGTTATCGTCGACAGTGACGTTGTAGTGCAGTATCCATCCGCTCACCATTGTGGGGGATTCGCCGGCTGAGTTGTTTGCCAGGCTCTGGAACTTTAGATGCGGCTCAGCGCACCATGCTTCCACCCCGTTGATGGTGAAGGGCGAGAAGTAGTCGTCGCATCCGTCTCCGTCTTCATCTGATCCAGAGGATGTGCCGTACACGTACATCATCTCGAACTCCATTGCCTCGGTGTCGTTCAGAACACCATCGCCGTCGAAGAAGTCTGCGTCGATCTTCAGCCTGATGTCGTCATGGAGCGTGGTGTGCTGTGCGAGCCACAGAGCGGCGGTGCCGCTGATGTCGTCCACCATCTCCAGTAGGGCCTCGTGGTTCTGCCCGATTGCGAAGTCGTTCATCTCCCAACCCGGGCCGTCATCGAAGTCGTCGCCTCCCATAGGCAGGCAGTCTGGGATTCCGTCGCCGTCATCGTCGACCCATTGGGGACCGGTGATGAAGCCCATGAACATGCCAACCTGCTCTTCATTGTCCATGTCGATCACGGTAGCCATGACCATCATGCCGCACATGTCGCTTGAAACCTCCAGTAGGCCAGGATTGATTGTCATGGTGCTGTTGGAGGCGTAGAACCATTCGTCGTTGCTCCAATCGGGGCCGCCGCCCATGGATTCGTCCTCTCCGTCGGGGCAGTCCTCGTTCCCATCATTGACCTGGTATACCCAGACCTGTGACCCGTCGTTGCAGTCGAACCAGTTGATCGGGTCGCCGTTGTCGTCGTACTGCTGCTCGTCAGCTCCGTCGTAGCAGTCCCACTCATCGTCGTTTACGTAGTCGAAGGGTATGTATTCGCCATCTCCGCAGATGAAATCCTGGTTGCTATTATCAGGTCCATCGGACTCCCACTGTATCATGTAGGTGTTGTTCTCCTCGAGGCCTTCCATTGTCCATGACATGCTCCAGTTGCCCTCTGATAGGTGGTAGTGGTTCTCCATGATGAGCTGCATCATGTATGCGTCCGCATCCTCATCATCGTCCATTCCGTCGGCCATCATCATGGCCATCATGTCGATTCCAGGGATGTCCTGCCATCCGTTGTCGTCCACCTGTAGGGTGACGTCGACGGGCCACTCCATCTGGCACGGTCCTTGTATCTCTCTGCTGTTGGAATACACGTAGTCGATTGGCTCGCCCTCTTCCCAGTCTATCTCTTGGTCCCCCCAAACTATCAGTTGCAACCCGATTTCCACATGGCATGTGGAGTTATCGAAGGGCAGGGTCCAGTCGAATGAGGTCTCGCTGCTGGTGGCTGTGAAGTTGATTGCATCGCCTTCATCGCAATCTTGGTCCATAAAGTCGTGAGTGCAGTAGTCCCAGAACAAGGTGTAGTTGTACCCGTCTTCCAGTGGTCCATCGGCTTCGAAGATCCAGGTCATTCCCAGAGCTGGTTCACCTGCTGCCATCGGGGGTTCCATGTGAGTGCAGTCGAATCCTCCGTCGACGCTCTCCTGGGCGAAGCAGTTCTCCTCCCAAGATAGCCTGGAGTCGCCTTCGTCCATGCACACGTGTTCGGTGGGACTGTTCTTCCAGCAGTAGTCGTAGTTCTCGGATACCTCTTGCATCTCCCATACTATGCCATCGTACTCCAGCGTGATTCCATCTGGGCTGAACTCTTCGCAAGGCCCTTGGTACTCGTAAGAGTACGCTGCGGCCGTCTCCTCCCAATCGGTATGCTCTAGCTTGATGTTGAGTTGTAGTTGGCACATCCCATCAGTGGTCTCGATGTGGAATTCCTCGGACATAGTCTCCGCGGTCGCGTTGAATTCGACATAGTGGGAGCCTTGTTCGGAGGGTGCATCTCTCGACCAGTACCACCAGTCTACCATCAGGCTGTAGTTTGTGCCGATCATCAGGTCATCGTATGAGACCTCCAGCGTGTTGTTGCCCCCATACATCATTGGGGAGGGTACCCAAGGCGCCTGGCACTCCCAGTGGGTGCCCATGTCCTCGCAGTCAGTTGAATCCATCCACATGTGGTGGTCGTGGTCGCCATCGCCGTCGAAGTCCCATTCGTCCTGTGCGCACATCATGCTTCCATCCTCCTGGGAGCAGGAGTCGAACTCCAGCGTTTCAAAGCTGAACTCGTGCTCGACGCCGTCGTAGGTCAGGGTGAATGGCGATGGTGGCATCTCGCATGGCCCCCTCCAATGGAAGTCGTCAGAGGCCCTGTAGCTCGACCAGCCGTCGTGGTCCTCGTACAGGGTGACGTGTATGTGCAAGTCGCAGGTGTGGTTGTCCGTCTCGATGTGGAAGGTCTCGGACATCGTCTCCGCCGTGGCGTTGAATTCGAACTCGCCCCCGGTGTAGTCGCATCCCTGCATGTTAACGCAGTGACTGAACTCGTAGGACACGCTGTAGTTGGTGCCGACCATCAGGTCCTCGACTGAGAGCTCCATCGTGTGGTTGCCCTCCTCGATTGCTGGGTCTTCATACCATGCGGCGCAGCTCCAGATCCCGGTCGAGCTGTCCTCCTCGCAGTCCTGGTGCCAGTGCATTTCTTCTTCGCCGTTGTCGTGGTATCTGATGCATTCGAAGCCATCCCCTTCGTCCTCGCACTCGTCGTATTCCTCGAAGTTCCAGTCGAGCTCCCAAAGGATTCCGTCGTATGTCAGGGAGAATGGCGATGGGGGCTGTTCGCATGGCCCGTTGTATCCGAATCCATCGGATGCGATGTACCAGTGTTCGTTATCGCCTACCTCCATCAGTCGAACGTAGATGTTCATGTTGCAGGTGTAGTCGTCCGTCTCGACTTGGAAAGTCACGGTCTCCGTGTCTGAGGTCGCGTTGAAGGCGAACTCCGGGAACTCGGTATCGCACCCGATGGAGTTCCTGCAGATCGTGACCTCTGTTTCCAGGGAGTACTCTTTACCGGCCTCGAGACCATCGACGGATATCTCCATCGTGTGGTCCCCGGCTCCGATTAGGGGCATTTCCTGCCATCCCTCGCACTGCCAGTTGCTAGCGTTGTCCTCCTCGCAGTTGGAGTGGTGGTTCCAGAAGTCTGGCTCGCCGTCGCCGTCTTGGTCCCAGTCGGCGTACCAGCAATTGTAGTATCCGTCATTATCGTTCTCGCACTCGTCGTATGTGTAGTAGTGCATGATAGGTTCCCAAACCACGCCATCCGTGGTTAGCGTGAATGGCGATGGGGCCTCTTGGCAGGGCCCTTTGAATCCGAACCAATCCATGTACACGTCGCTAGTGCTTCCGTCACCGTGAACAAACTCCAGGTTCGCGGTTATGTCGACGCCGCAGGTGTAGTTGTCGGTCTCGAGGTAGAACGTGACCGACTCGGTGTCCGTGGTCGGGTTGAGGTTCATTTCCTGATGGTAGTCCTGGCACCCGTTCTGGCCGCATTCGTCGAGGTAGAGGTTCAGCAGGTACTCCTCGCCTGCCTCGAGATCCGCTATGGAGAGCTCCATCGTGTGGTTGCCCTCCTCGATCTGTGGGGGTTGCGCGTCGACGATGCAGTGCCAGACCGTGTCGGTCTCGGACCACTCGCAATCTTCGTGCATGTAGTAGTCGTACACGTACTCGTCGACCTGGCCGTCGCCGTCCCAGTCGTACCCGTACTCGCACTCCCAGTCCCCATCCATGTCGGTGCAGTCGTCGTACTCCATGAACTCGTAGTCCATCTCGTACTCGACGCCGTCGTAGGTCAGGGTGAATGGCGATGGTGGCATCTGGCACGGCCCATTGAACGGGAAGTGCTCGAAGAACATGTGAGAGCCCTCGTGATAGATTGCCACCTCTATGTCGACGTCGCAGGTTGAGTTTTCGGTCTCGAGGTAGAACGCTAACGCCGTCTCGTTCTCCGCGGTCGCTGTGAAGTTATGCTCGGTCCAATCGCCCCAGTCGCACCCGTTGTTGATGTCGCAGACGTAGGCCTCCATGTAGACGCTGTAGTCGTCGCCCACCTCGAGCCCCTCGACCATGAGCTCCATCGTGTGGTTGCCCTCGTTGATCGCTGGTGGGCTCGCGTCGATGAGGCAGTGCCAGACCGCGTCGGTCTCGGACCACTCGCAATCTTCGTGCATGAAGTAGTAGTAGTCGTAATCGTCGACCTGGCCGTCGCCGTCCCAGTCGTGCCCGTACTCGCACTCCCAGTCCCCATCCATGTCGGTGCAGTCGTCGAACTCCATGAACTCGTAGTCCATCTCGTACTCGACGCCGTCGTAGGTCAGGGTGAATGGCGATGGTGGCATCTGGCATGGTCCCATGAAGTCGAAGCCTTCGCTGAACATGTGAGAGCCCTCGTGATCGATTTCCACCCATATGCCGACGTCGCAGGTTGAGTTGTCGGTCTCGAGGTAGAACACTACCGTCTCGTTCTCATCGGTGGCTGTGAAGTCATGGTTGTTGTACTCGGACTCGCACCCGCCCATGACCTGGCATTGTGCGTGATTGATGGTTACGCTGTAGTTGTCGCCCACCTCGAGCCCCTCGACCATGAGCTCCATCGTGTGGTTGCCCTCCTCTATGGTTGGGCGTTCCATGTCCAAGACGCAGTGCCAGACCATGTCGGCCTCGGACCACTCGCAGTCGTTGTACCCGAAGGAATCGGAGTAGCCATCTGTGTAGTTGTCGCACTGGTACCAGTTTCCGGCGTCGGTGCAGTCGTCGTAGACGCCGTAGTGGATTTCCATCTCGTACTCGACGCCGTCGTAGGTCAGGGTGAACGGGGATGGTGGCGTGAAGCATGGGCCCCTGAAGTCGAAGCCCTCCCAGAATATTTCATCGACCCCGTATTCATCTACGGAGCCGAGCCAGATTCCGATGTGGAGTTGGCAGGTGTAGTTGTCAGTCTCCACGTAGAACACTACCGTCTCGCTCTCGGCGGTTGCGGTGAAGTTGTGCACTGTATCGTTGCCGCCCTCGCAGTTCTGCTGCGAGCAGGTCTCAGCGAAGAAATCCAACGTGTAGTCTTCACCTACGACGAGGTCCTCGATCAGGAGGCTCATCGTGTGGTTGCCCTCGTTGATCGCTGGTGGGCTCGCGTCGATGAGGCAGTGCCAGACCGTGTCGGTCTCGGACCACTCGCAATCTTCGTGCATGAAGTTGTAGTAGTCGTAATCGTCGACCTGGCCGTCGCCGTCCCAGTCGTGCCCGTACTCGCACTCCCAGTAGCCACCCATGTCGGTGCAGTCGTCGAACTCCATGAACTCGTATTCCATCTCGTACTCGACGCCGTCGTAGGTCAGGTTGAACGGGGAGGTGGGTTCTTCGCATGGCCCGTTGTAGGCCAGATCCTTGAGGAACGTCGGCATCTCGTTGGGGAAGTTGGATGGGTCATCGTAGACCATGATAGGGAACCACTCTTCGCAGTCCGTCATCGACACGGGCAACTCAGCGGATATGGAGTAGTTCTCCGTGGTTGAGTTGAACTCCAGGTAATCCGGGTTTAGGTGACCAAGGTGGACGGCGTAGTGAGTGCTCGTGTTGAGGTTGCTGATGTTGACCATTACGTCATAGACGCCCTCGTCCAACATGATCGGGGACAGCAGTGAGTTGTTCTCAGTGAACTCGTGATCCACGCTCTGGCCGAAGGAGTCGGTGCAGTGCCACCCATCGCCAGAGGCATCCTCGCAGTAGTACCACCAGTCCTCCTCATAGTCTAGCTCGCCGTCTCCGTCGTAGTCCTCGCCGCACCACCAGAGTGTTTCGGCATCATCCCAGTAGCAGTCAGGGTACCATTCGGATTCGACCCCGGAAAAGAGTTCGATCCACTCTCCGGCGTCTTGGTCCCACAGGGACACCGTAATCGAGTCTATGCATGGTCCTCCCATGATCATAACGTAGGCCCCGATCATGGCTCCTGCGTCATCCATCAGCATTGCTTGGACCCATATTTCGCAAGTCGATGGCAGTACTTCGAAGTCGAAGTCTAGAGCGTTCCCTGGATCGGTTCCGGTCCAGTCGGCTCCTCCTTCGACCCATTCTCCCTCTCCACCGACTACCATGGAGTCGATGACCCACGATAGGTTGTATGAGCCAGTGGATGACAGGTTTGCCACCTCGAAGTGTGCATCATAGATGCCTTCGTCGAGCGATATGTTCTGGTCGAAGTCGAACCCGTTGACAGTGTCGTCGGTTCCGTCCCCGTCTATGTCCATGTGCATGGTGATGTCACCGGTGTTCCCGCAGGGGCCGTAGATCTCCCATCCAAACCAGTGCTCATCGCCGGAAGTTTCGTTCACGAGGTAGGCGCTGATATCTACATCGCAATCCATTACCCCGAGGGTCAGGTTCCAGAACTCTGCGCTGGTATCGCTCATCGCTGTCCAACTCCTGCTCTCGTTGACGGTGTTCGAGCAGTCTCCGAAGAACTCGCAGACTTCTGCATCCCAGTGAAGTGAGTAGTTGTCATTGGTGGTCAGGTTCAAGGATGTGAATCTGAACTCGTAGGTCCCGGCATCCATGAAGCCGTCTATAATGGGGTCAGTGTGGTGAGGTACCCCGACCCAGGTTCCATCGTCATCCATCTCCAGGATTAGAGGTTCTGGCATTGCAGGGGTAGCAGAAGCCGGGGCCGCAAGGGGGCCTAGTGCTGATAGCAGCATTATCAGGCTGATGCTAAGTGTTCTGGTCATTCGTGTAGTGCTCTCGCTATACATGTGATTCTCTCGCGACCACAGGTGATATTTAACCGTAGACCCTGCGCAATTCAGGTTCGAATGGCAAGGCAATTATCCCTTCTTCCACCATTGAATCGTGTCGCCTGAGACTTCTCTTTCCGAGACTAGTGACATCCCTGAACCGGTCAAGTCTGTGTTGAATTCCTTCCCGCCCGGAGGGAGCTCGAAAGGGGATATGCATACTCTCGCCATGTCTACTAGTTTTGATGAGAGGAACCTCGTCCAAGTCTCGACTCCGCCCTCTACCAGAAGGGACTGGATCCCCAAGTCACCCAGCATATGCAGCAGGTTGGGAATTGGGATGTCAGGACCGGGGAGGACTGCACGGCTCACATGGGGTCGGTCCGATGAGGTGTCGAAGGAGGATGACTGTACCAGCAGGGTCGGGGCTTCCTCATCGGAAAGAAGCTTGCAGGCATCTGGAATCCTGTTGCTTGGGTCCAAAACGACCCTTAGGGGTTGTTCTCTGGGATCTATCTCAGGGCCCCTGACCGTCAATGAGGGGTCGTCCCTGACCACGGTTCCAACGCCTACCAGAATCGCCATGGAGTCGGCCCTGATGTCTTGGGACATCTCGAGAGCCTCGGTCGAGCTGAATCTTCTAGCGGGCTCGGAGGGTTTCCCATCCACTCTGCCTCTGGAGTCTGTGGATGCCTTCAGGGTGACAAGGGGCCTCTTCTCTCTGCACCAATGTATGAATGGCCCCATTTGCTCTTCGCAGGCTTCCCTCAGGACCCCCTGGATTACCTCAACGCCGTTCTCGGCCAGCATTATGGCGCCATCCCCCCTGACCGTGGGATTCGGGTCCATAGCACCGATCACCACCTTCTCCACCCCAGCCCACAACAGTGACTCGGTGCAAGGGGGAGTCCTGCCGAAGTGGTTGCATGGCTCCAGGGTCACGTAGGCAGTCGTTCCTTGAGTTGGTACCCCCTTGGCCTCTGCATCAGCTATGGCCATCTGCTCGGCATGCAGGCCACCGATGTGGTCGTGCCACCCCTCTGCAACCACCTCTCCGTCCTTGACCAGGACACATCCGACTAGTGGGTTGGGCATGACCCTGTGACGGCCCCTCTCGGCGAGCTCCATCGCCCTCCTCATGTGAGATTCCGGACCAGACATGTAATCCCCCGTCACGGCGACTACTCATGATTCCTCGCTTCGGCAGTATTGAAGTCGGGAAGTGCCTCTCGGAGTACGTGACTCGCATAGCCTGCATACTCAACCCCAATGCCCGCGATGGCCTCGCATTGAGCCAGTGGGACAAGTTCGAACCGGCTCTCAAGGAGGCTGGGTTCGAGATCGACCTTCACCGCACAGAGGGGCCCGGGCACGCGATGGATATCGCGCAGAGCCTAGTCGAGGAGGACCACGAACTGGTCGTCGCCATAGGTGGAGATGGGACCGTGCATGAGGTTGCATCTGGCCTCAGGGGGTCGCAGAAGGTCCTCGGGATACTGCCCATGGGCAGTGGGAACGACTACGCTAGGGCACATGGTATTCCGATACCGAAGGGAAGCAGGTTCAAGGACATGCATGGGGCAATCGAAATCCTATCAAATGGAAAGGATCGGAGAGTGGGTTCGGTCAGGGTAGAGGGCCCTCCCGCTCCAGAGCACCCCACCAAGGCAGCTCCGCGGATCTTTTCATGCAATGGTGAGCCGAAAGTCGAGGGCAACCTAGTCCGATGGAGTTTCCTCGAATGCGATGCCGGTGTGACATCGGTGGTCAATCGAATGAAGGACGAGGGTCAGTTCAAGTGGATCAGAGGTCAGCTCAAGTACACCTTACTCGCCATCAAGGCAGTCATATTCTGGAAGAAGCAGCGGGGGGCTTACTCTATCGATGGAGGGGGAAGTGTGGATGTCGACCTATCGGGACTATTCTGCCTAAGCCAATGCCAGACCTTCGGAGGCGGCTACAGGGTAGCACCAGGAGCCAGCCCTACGCAGGGCCACGGCTCTCTAGTCATGGCTTGGGGCCTTTCCAAGATCAGGATGCTGATGCTGATGGGCCCACTGGAAAAGGGGAAACACGTGGGGAAGTGGGGCGTAACTATGGAATCGGCGAAGAGGTACGTTCTCGATGTCTCCGATGGAGACCCACTGTTCGTGAACGTCGATGGCGAGGCAGTCATCACGACACCCGTATCATTGCAGTACCACGATGACCAACTGACCGTCAGAGGGGCTTCTAAGATCCCGAACGAGTAGGACTGCGGATATGTGTCCGCAGCATCCCAGTTCTATTTCGGGGATTAGGGTTTGTTTTGGCGCAGACGGAGAGATTTGAACTCCCGAGTCACTAGGACACCGGATTTCAAATCCGGCGCAATACCAGGCTATGCGACGTCTGCAGCGAGTATGCGTGGGGACTACCACAGATGAACCTTGCAGCCCTAGAGTCCGTAGTTACCAGGCCTGCACCAGTCCGGCAGGCTGGATGGGGCGTCTGGGTGAGTCAGCCCTACGAACAGGATCATGATGAGGATGAAGAAGGCGGGGAAGAGGGCGGTCATGGTCAGTATGCCCGAGTCCTCGTCGCCGTAAAGGTGCATGAAAATCGCTGCGATCATGATGAACTTCGGAATCGCGATGATTGTCAGTATCCATAGTGTGACCACTTTCTCCTCGGTACCCAGGGAGTCTGCTAATGGGACGAGGTCTGCACCGACTGCCAGGACCTCGATCAGGGTCAGTATCATCAATCCGTAGAAGTTCATCCAGTAGGGGTCTTGCCCCATTATCTTGTAATGCGCCATTTCATTTCACCTCAGTATAGATAGAAGAACGGGAAGACCAGGACCCAGACCAGGTCCACGAAGTGCCAGTAGAGGCCGAAGTACTCTATTGAGACCGCGTTGTCAGGGGTGTAACCGCCCTTGGCCGCCTTCAGGGTCATGTAAGTCAGACCGACTATTCCTCCCAGCACGTGCGCACCGTGAGTCCCTGTTGTCACGTAGAATGTGGTGGCGCTGACCTGGATGTCGGCCATCATGTGGCCTCCGGGGTGGGTCCCGGCCTCCATCATGGCGTAGAGCGCGCTGTCCTCGGGGATGGAGTAGTCAGCGGGGTGCGCCTCGATGTAGTGGGTGTCGTACGCATGGTGCTGGTAGCTGTCCGCATTGATCAGATAACCCTCTGCGTAGAGTGACTTGATGCTGGAGTCCCCATGGTTGAACTCGTGCAGGAACTCGGGCAGAGGGAAGCCGAGGAACCACTCGATCATCTTCAGCGTGAGGAACAGGATCGCGAGGAACCATGTGGTCCCCAGGTAGCGAGTCACCTTCCTCCTCCTGACGTCCTCGTCGATGTCCTTCTTCTTAGCGTAGCGCAGTGCCTGCACTATGGTGAATGATGAGATGATCAGGGCGAAGGTGTTGATCGCGCCGGGGGCGATGTGGAACCAACTAGAGGCTATCAGGTGGCCTGCAGGTTCGAAGCAGACCACGGAAGTCCCCTCTATCCACTCTCCCGACTCGAAGACGGTCTGGCAGTTGGGGATCCCGAACCTGTACCTCATGTAGGTGCTGAACAAGGAGGTGAATACCATCATCTCGGACATCAGGAACATCCACATCGCTACTTTCCTGATGTCGATGTTCTGGAACGGTGTCCCGGCCGACTTGGGTTCGAAGACCTCCCCGTTCACTCCGAAGCTCATGTCCTGCCTCCACCAGACTAGCAGGCTGAACCCGATTACGCCAAGTCCGACGAAGATCAAAGGTACGTTGCCCCATCCTTGGAACTCTCCGAACTTGAAAGCTCCTGCCAGGGTGAATAGGAATATCGCCACGCCCAAGCTGAGTATGAACGGAGCCCATGAGTTGTGAGGAGCACCATGTCTCCAGTCGTGAGGGCCCCATGCGCTGGGGTGGTGGTCATCGCTCAATGTGACACCTCCTCTGTCTCGTCATCGCTGACCATCAGCCTCTGGAACCAGGCGGATAGCAAGCCGGGCTCGTTCGCGATGTGCTCGTTCGCGTCTTTCAGGGTCGGAAGCCCCCAGGAGCCGTCATCCAGCTTGTAGAGAGTGTGAGCCGGCGGGGGTGATGTTGTCATCCACTCGAATGACCACCCTCCCCATGGGTCGTCGGGGGCGTCCTCGCCCCTGATCGAGGATGCGATCATGTTGAACACTAGGATGAAGTTGGAGAAGAAGAAGAGGAAGCCAGAGACGGTGATGAACATGTTCCATCCGGCCGCTTCCATGGGTAGGGAACCAAGGGCTTCCTCGGTAGTCACGAAGTAGGTGTGGTGCCTGCGAGTCATCCCCCAGACCCCTAGGCGGTGCATAGGCCAGAATAGGGCGTTGTAGGAGACGAATGCGGTCAGGAAGTGTAGGACGCCTAGCTTCTCGCTGAGCATCTTTCCTGTGGCCTTGGGCCACCAGTAGTATATCCCGGCGAAGAATCCGAAGACGGTGCCCCCGACCAGTACGTAGTGGAAGTGAGCTACCACGAAGTACGACTCATGGAGGTGGGTGTCCATCGCTATCGAAGGGAAGAACATCCCAGAGATCCCCCCCAGTGTGAAAGTCACAAGGAAGCCTAGAGCCCAGAGCGTGTGAGTCCTGTAGACTAGCGAACCCCCGTGCATTGTCATCAGCCAGTTGAATATCTTGATCCCCGTTGGCACGGCTACCAGCATGGTTGTCAGCATGGTGACGAACCTCAGTGTCGGGCTCATTCCGCTGGTGAACATGTGGTGCCCATACACGATGAAGGCTACAATGCCAATTCCAGCGAGGGCGTAAACCATCGACCTGTAACCGAATACCGACCTCCTCGAACTGGTTGCTATGACCTCCGATATGATACCGAATGACGGGACTATTACGACGTATACCTCTGGATGACCGAAGTACCAGAATAGGTGGCTCCACAGAAGTGGGTCACCACCTGCAGCAATGTCGTAGAACGCGGTCCCCACCACTCGGTCGAGGTATACTTGGATCAAGCCCACTCCGAAGGCAGGTATTGAGAGGAACAGCATCACGTTGGCCACTAGTATTGACCAGCTGAATAGCGGCATCTGCATCCAGCCCATCCCAGGTGCCCTCATCACGGCCATCGTGGTAAGGAAGTTGATTCCGGTTAGCGTAGAGGATGCCACCAGCATTATCTGGCCGGCAGCCCACATGGTCGTACCATAGTGGGCCCCCTCGCTGACCACGTAGGGAGCGTAACCAGTCCAACCAGTATCTGCCCCATGCCCGGAGAAAACCCCGGTGAAGATGAGCAGGGCCGCAAAGGGCTGCAACCAGAAGGACATCGCATTGATTCTTGGAAGGGCCAAGTCGGCTGCCCCGAGCTGCAGTGGGATCATCCAGTTCGCGAATCCGTTGATCATAGGCATCGCAGCTAGGAATATCATGGTCGTACCGTGGAGAGTGAAGAACTGGTTGTACTGCTCCTGCGTTAGGAAGTCGTTACCTGGGACAGCGAGTTGTATCCGGATAATCATGGCCATGATTCCGCCAACCCCGAGGAAGAACAAACCTGCGACGAAGTACAGCGTGCCTATCTTCTTGTGATCGGTGCTAGTCAGCCAGTCAGCGAGCCACGGTGCGAAGTTGTCCCAGTCGAAGGCATCGGGATCCTTTCTGTAGAAGACGTATGCGAGGGTGATGGCCAGGAGAGAAGCGGAGACGATGATCAGAACCCCGAGAACGACGAATGGGTCGGCTGCCTCCAGGACCTCTATCGGCCCGCCCAGGGAAACTGTGACCTTGCTCCACATGTCTCCAGAAGTCCCCCCTCCTGCTCCGTCTGCGTTACCGTTGACTGAGTTGACATGCAGGACGAAATCTACGTTCCTGTCTGTAGCAGGTGCGGTCCAAGTGACGACCCATGACATCTGGTCGTTACCCGCATCCGTGTGCCCAACTTCATTCTCGTTGTACAGTTGTGCGGTCGCATCGTTCACTGAAAGGCTTCCTTCGCTTGCCCACAGGTGGAATCCGCCCTGGTTCACATTGCCTTCCTGGCTTGGGCCGCCCTGGAATGATACAGTTATCTCATACTCTTCGGAGTAGTTGTAGCTATCTGGAAGACCATCTATCGAAGCAACCACTGAAGCCGAAGGGACTGCGCCGTGACAGTTGCACCCCGATTGTTGCACCCCGGATATTCCACCCGGTAGGGACTGTGCGGACGGCAATGCGAGCATGGCAGCTATTACCACCAGAGTTGCTATTGCCCCCTTTGTCCTATTTCTCACCATATTTTCAACCTCAGTTGTGAGTCACCAGCTTTGCAGCCATTATCGAATGGGCATCCCCGCAATACTCCGCGCAGAGAATCATTGACTCCTCGGTCATGGTGTCGGAAATTGGAAGCCAAAGGGTTGTCTGCTGACCGGGCACGGTGTCTTCCTTTGTGCCCAAGTGCTGGAACCAAGGGGCGTGTGTGACGTCAATCGAGTCCATGACTGCGAAATACGTCTCGCCCTTCTTCAGACCCAGTACCGGGACACTGCCGTAAACCTCCATAGTCTCGGTACCGGTATCGCAGAGGGTGACGTCCAACTCAAGGCAGTCGAAGCTCCAGAACCATTGCTGTCCTGTGATCTCAATGACGTGGTAGCAGTCAGACGAGATTATTCCGTTCGAGTCCATTTCGTTGTTCGATCCCGTGTATTCCGGGTCATCGTAATCGCATTCGTAACCGTGTACTCCGCCATCCGCTGAGGTCCACATTGCATCCAAAGGCTCCCACGAGTAGTAGGTCAGCCATACTATCAGCAAGAAAGGGAGGATGGTCCAAGCGACTTCGAGCCGCATGTCGTCGTAGTGCTTGGGGAAAACCCCGACCTCGATTCCATCCACATTTGGTATCTTCTCCCCGTCCTTCGAGGTAAACCAGAATGAGTGGTGATAGAGCCACCCGAAGGCGATTGAACCGACGATTACGGACCACATAATGTAGTGGTCCCACAGGCCTTCGAAGATGGGGGTCATGACGGACATGGCTATCTCTAGACTTGCGCGAGTAATTTCGACTCATAAGGGTCGCGGGTGAGTCATCTGTGTGAGGCCCCCACATTCTAGTCAATTGTGACATTGAGAAGAGTGGGCAAAAATGCTACTAATGGGTTCATTGAGGATTATAGGTGTCCGATGAATTCAGACTTCCGGATTGGGGATCGAAGAGGTCTAGTTTGGATGGCCCAGCAGACAGAATAGTTAGGTTCGAGAAGGCTTCGAGAGCGATTGCAGAAGCACTCATCAGAAACAGGGAAGTTAACCGGGGAGGGTCTGGAATCCCCGTTGTAGTGGAAGGCAACCGGGACGAGGATGCACTCAGACAATTGGGATTCACCGGACCGATAGAGAAGGTTAACAGAGGATGGGATCGACCCAGGATGATAGCGTACTTGCACTCGCAGTACTGCATCGGCCGAACCCCAGACGGAGGCCCCTCCGTCATCCTTCTGATGGACTGGGATAGAACTGGGGGGAGGATACAGTCGGATCTCAGAGAACGTCTGATGGCAATGGATTCACCCGTTGACGAGAGGCTCAGAAAGACTCTCCTGAAAGCAATGAAGCCGGAGGGGAGGACGGTGGAGTCCCTACTGGCGTATGTGCCGTCACTGAGGCCATTGGTGCAGCGCCTGGTTTCTGATTTGGAATGAGGCGTCATTCTGGAATTGAGGGGGGCATCTCCTTGACAGAGTTCAGAACGAGGTGGGTGAATGATCGCTCAATGCCCGAGATGCTCATCACGCTCTTGGTGAGGTCGTCCAAGTCGTCCCTGTCCCTAGCTCTGGCGAGAACCATGGAGTCGTAGTCTCCCGTGACGTCGTATACTCCGTATACCCTGTTGTCCTTGGCGATCTTCTCTTGGATTTCTATCAGTCTCCCCTTCTCTATCCTCAGTCCGATAACCACGCTCAACCCCCATCCGGCCTTGTCTGGATCGAGCAGAACGGTGTATCCTCTGATGACGCCGAGCCTCTCAAGTCTCCTTACTCGATTGCTGACCGTCCCCAGTGCGACTCCGACTTCCTCTGCAATTTTCCTGAGAGATGTCCTAGCATCGGCCTCCAGAACTCTCAGTATCCTCCTGTCCACGTCGTCCATACTGCCACCGGGGCATCACGTTCTGCTTGCGCGGCTCATGAACATATGCTAGTCAAATGCGAAAATTGATGGTCGTATGAGCAGATAATGCCAATCATTCCTCTTCCTGCAAGTCGTTTGACAATCCTCTGACTGCTCTCATTACGGTCTTCTCGGACTCGCTTACCATAGGGGTTACCCTGCTGCCCACCCACACCGCGAGGCAATGCCCACCCGGGTCAACGAGGATACGGCTACCGCGACCCTCGTCACCAAGGCCGTCTAATGTATCTCGATGAGGCTCCAGACCTCGGAGGATGTCATCGATCACTCTTCCTTCGACATCTATGAATGGTCCAGATACTTCCTCACGAAGTCTCTGAGAAGCCTTGGAAACGACCCTATCAAGGGCACCTTTTCGCAGTCTAGCTGCTATCAGGCCAAGATGGATGACTTTCAGTGGCCTCCACCTTTCCCCAGGGACTAGTTCCCTCCCGCTCTTTCGAGTCCTGTCTGATTCCCAAATCTGCCTCACCTCTTCTGTGGACCAGAGCAGGCTCTTCCCTCTGGACCACATGCTGCTTGGACAGGATCCCCATTCGCTCTCAAGTTCAGCGATCCTCTCCTGGCTAATCGGACGGGGGAAGGAGTCGGGGTCATCATACTGCCTTGTAGATGGTACCGGGGTCCGAATCGACCCTGCGCCCGCAACCGAATCAGGGGCCTTCTCAAGGACGGCAAGGAAGAAGCCGCCGCCGCCAATAGCATCATTCCATACACGGAGACATTTGCTCAGCTTGGAGATTATTTTTTCGTCTTTCGGGGGCATCAAATTTTCCTCAAGAGGCCCCCATTCTGAAATCTCGCCAGAGTCATCCAGGCGTGACCACTCACTAACCCCCTCCTCGGATGGGACTCCAGGGAGCAGGTCACTGGCGGCAACTATGCGGACATTCTCCTCAGCCAGCGCCCTGGCCACAACAGCTTCATTCTCAACTGGGTCCAGCGAGCAGGTCGAGTAGACAACTCTGCCACCGGGCTTGGTGACTGCGATAGCACGTCTGAGGATATCGAATTGCAACGAATGGAGGGAACGCCCGGCTGAAGGTCGCCATTTACCCCAAACATCCGGGTTCTTCCTGGTGGTTCCTGAGCCAGTGCATGGGACGTCTGCCAGAACCCCATCGTAACCTTCTCCCGGGACTTTCGGGAAATGCCGGCCATCGTGTTGGACTACTACAGCAGTTCTGGAACCATGACGCTGGACATTTGTAACGAGGGTGTTGATCCTTCCACTGATTACTTCGTTAGCGACTACTGCGCCGGAGTCCCCCAGATGCTCGCAAATCTGAGTTGTTTTGGAACCGGGAGAGGCGCAAAGGTCCAGAATACACTCTCCGGGGCGCGGGGCAAGACCGAGGACGGGTAGCATCGATACGGCCTCCTGCCTAGTGATTCTGCCTGTATCGTGAAGAGCGGTCATTATCCTCTTGATTTCACCATCTGCTGATCCTCGCTCGAATGGCATCTGCCATGCGCTTCCAGGGCCAGAGAACCAGGGTATCCGAGAGGCGCCTATCTCATCCAACCAGGACTCGACCCAATCACTTTCCGGGCTATGTGGGTTGACCCGCAGGGTCTCTGGAAGCCTATCGTACGAACCAGCAAACCATGACCCGGGGTCTTCTCGCCAATGAGAGACGGCTCGCAGAAGGATGCTGCCTTCTGCCTCTTCCCTCCAAGTCCTCTCTCTGCCCTCCACGACCATGCGCCTGAATGCCCCTCCATCAAGTGCACGTTGGGGCTTGGGATTACAAAACGACCGGAATATTGGGTTCCTTGGCTTAGTCAGTACCAACAACGGTTAAACCTCTCTCGACTCGCTCGAGCGTTGCGGCATTTGTCGCAAGGGATGCACATGACACGATTCGGATATAGAAGGAGGATCTCAAACGAGTCCTCAGAACCAACAAAGACAGATGAAATCGGTACCAAGATGAAATTGGGCGATTTGGTGAAAAGGGCTCGAGACTTTGGCAAGGCTACAGGCCCTCTAAAGCCAATCGAGGCCCTGATGACGGTTGACCAGAATGAGTGGACTTGGCAGGTCGTAGATAGGGACGTACTGAACAAGCTCAGCCATAGGTTGGTCTTCCAGTCAGACGCAGGGAACAGGCGGGAGATTCTGATGACCGAGGGACTTGAAACGGCTATGGGGGCAGCCTCTATGATCGTGGAGTTGGATGGTGGTTGTGTCCTAATTGAGACTCTGGAACCCTAGGTTTACTCTCTCGTGGACTTGAAATAGGGACTGTAGGTGCGGTGCTCAGATGGCTAAGGAGAAGAAGGGCAGCGGCATTCAGCAGGCCGCAGGTCTGATTAGGTACTTCGACGAAGAATCTGAGGATGCGATTCAGATCTCCAAGGGCTCGGTCTACTTCGTCTGTGTAGTATTCAGCATAATCGTTTACCTGGCCAACGAGCCAAGTCCGGAAAACAACGTCTGGAAGTGGATGTGGGACACTCTGGGATTCTAATCACCTAGTAGTTCTCTCTCCATACTCCCCAAATCGGAATCAGGATCAGCTCTTACAATCGCGCTGGAAGCTCGGCTGAGCGCTCTTTCAACGGCGGGTGCGTTTTTGTCGGCCAGAGCCTCTCTTGCTCGTTCCAGATCCTCATCGGCAGAATCGAGATGAGCGTCTCCTGCTTCATCCACACCTCTCATTCGATGGGCAGAGTCCTGAAGCCTTGCAATATCGTCACTCATGCTCTCCCTCGCTAGTGAGATCAGTCCGTTCCAGCTGGAGGTGTGGTCTTCCATCAATCCTGATGTGGCCCTCTCGAACGCCTTTACCCGGAATGGCTCCCATGGATTCCTGCCCAACGAGGAAACTATGTCCATTGCGAATCTGGCCCTGTTTGGGAGGGAGCCCTCGATTACAATCCGATTTAGGAAGCATCTGGCGAAAAGACCGAAGCCCCAGTAGTGGCTACTGGAAATAGTCATCTTGACCTCTTCCGTTTCACAGGATAGTTCCCAATTCTGCTCGTCGACCCTGGGCATACGGGTGAAAACCGGAGGATCGTGGGGGCCAAGTGATCGCAGTGCTGCTCTAGCTGCATCCCCTAGGTACACCTTTCCGAACGACCCTCTGGTTCCAAACTGATGCATTGCCCCTTCTTCGTCGAATGCCATTCTCGGATCGGAACTGGTCACCTGGGCGTAAAGGACTGAGCGCTGTGGGTGAACTCCCACTGTCTCGGATACGCCGCCATCCTCGTCTCGCATGAATCTGACAAATAGCACGAATGGTTCAACGTTCCGCGTATGACAATCGCTAAGTCCCTCCCATCACAGAACAAATGTATGCCACGCCGGAAGTATGGGAAGCTGCAAAAGGTGGTCGAGAGGCCTCCGTCCGACAATTGCAGTAGGTGCAGAGCAGGTAAGCACTGCCCTATCGAAGGTCATCCTGGGTATCAGGAGGGTGCGAATAGGCAGTGGAAGGGACCTGACTCGGTGGAAAAGAGGAGCAACAAGAAGAATCCAGCCAGAAGGTGAGATTCAAGGCTCACAGCCCGACCCGAGACCGATGGATAATTCAGCGGTGCCGGATGATTCTGTTAAGAATCTAGGGCGAATAAAATGCATCGTTGACGTCGGTGATAACTCGATAGAGATAGAGCCCTATGTGGCGGATTTCTTCTTTGAGGAGGTCTTCCTCTCGGATAGATTTCCAGATCTTTCATGTACGGCCCAGGTCATTGGACTGGAGGGTGGAGAAGTCCCACTCGTCAATGTAGAAATTGTCTCAAAGAGGAGGGGGCAGCGCTATGATGCTCTTAGAATTACCAGCGAAGAGCTCTTCGCCAAGCCGAACAAGTTCTCCATTATTTTCGGATTTGATAGTGAGAGGCTCAAATCCCCTATGCAGCTGGAAGCGGATGTTGAGGTCAGGAATGCTGGGACCCCAATCATCGCTCGAATCAACTCCGGGCTCAGTAGTTCGTTCGATGGGAGTGTGAGTTCAAATCTCTCTGGAGTGAGCGAGCCAGTTCAGATGGAGAGGTCGATGACATTCTGGGACTGGCCTCTGAATAATGCGATTCTCGAGATAAAGGCTGATAGTGATTGGATTAGTCAGTTCGGGGAAATCGAGGTACTACATGGCGGCGGGAAGGGTGGCGTGAAAGAATACGTCAGCCTAACTTCAGACTTCCAGGAGATTGACTTCAGTGCCATTCGTCCGTTGATGCTACCGAAGGATGGCTTTCCGCATTCGCCATACCACACCTGTGCCTACATAATCCTGAGATTGGGGAGGGATGGATCGGAGCTCCCAATCGTAAGTCACCTGGTGGAAAGTAGGGCATCTAGGAGGGGTTCTTTCGGAAAGATATCTGATTTGGAAGATCCTGATGGGTGGCCATATTTTCTATGGAGGGGGATGCATTTCAAAGAGCAACCGTCTGACCAGAAGTTCCTCATCAAGAAGGGGAGGCTATGGGAGGGCTTCAGGTATCTCGATTCGGAGAACACAGATACGATAAAACGAGTGCAACATGAGCGTTACACTAGCATTGTACCGACACGCGCCTGGTTCTCATACAAGGACGATGAGTTCATCGTCAACTGGTTCCACTTAGACGAATACGGTTGGAAAGTCAACTTCTCGGACTAGCTCATGGTCACGAAGTCTCAACTTTCTGCTCGACCAACCCGAGAGGGGGGACCGGTTCCGCTTCTCCGACTTGGGGATCTCCGGCAACATCGGGATTCCGCTGAGCCCTGTGGTAAATCTCCCTGAGTGTCTGATCCCCGATCTCGAGGTAAACTCTGGTGGTTGCTATGCTCGAATGGCCCAATAGCCTCTGTATTGTAACAAGGTCCGCACCCCTCTCCAGTAGTCCAGTTGCGAATGTATGCCTCAGCGTATGAGGGCTCAAGCGACTCTTCGGGATATCAGCGGAATCTGCGAGCCTATCCATCATTTTCTGAATCGAACGGGGGTTGATCCTCCTCCCTCTGCTAGAGACGAAAACTGCTCTGAGCCCGTCTTCACCAGAGTCTCTGAGTCTTCTATCCCTGATTGGCTCCCAAGATTCTAACACCTCGACAGATGATTGAGTGAATAGCACCGTGCGGTCCTTCTCCCCCTTGCCTCCAATCACTAGTGCGGACAAGTCCTCCTTGTCGATGTCATCGATGTCGAGCGCGCAAAGCTCCGAGACCCTCAGGCCGGTATCCAGCATCAGGGTGGAAACGGGCATGGCCAGGGGGTCCTCGGATTCGCTTACTGCTTTCCTGAGTCTAGCCAGCTCCCTTCTTCCCAGTGTCTTTGGGAGTGAGCGGCTCCTCGATGGTCGTTGAATCCAATCTGGAACGGTATGCCCTAGCCACTTGAGCAGGTGAGTTAGAGCAGCGATTTTTGCATTGATGGTGGAGGGTTTCAACTCCCCCATGCCATTCATCCACGCATCCATCCTCCCATTGTTTGGATCAACGAACAGGTGGAAGGATCTGACGGGAATGGAAGAAGTTTCTTCCCAAAGTAAGTCACCTTCACCGGGAAGGGGGGTTATTGAGAACGACCTCGCTGCAACATCGTATGCCCTAATGGTATGTGCGCTCTTCTTCTCGGCACGCAATTGCTGCATCCAGCATTCGTGCCATTTCAGATCAGCTAGTCTGTTCAACCTTGAAGGGAGCGAGTCGGCGATGCCGATCTCATTCGAATCGAATCTCCTGCCATACTTGCCGCTAGGCGGATTGGCTATCTCTTTCCTATCCCCTTGTTCAGTCAACCCATCTCGCCTCCCGCCGCGAACGGCGTGTGCATCCCTGTCCCGAAGGACGAACGCAACGAGGCGTATCGGGACTTGAATGCTTCTCCGAGTCCAGAGCGTTTGAGGCGTGTTAGAAAGCACCTAGTTATTCGCCGAGATCATCAGAAAGCCTGCTCAGAGTGTCTTTCATTGGATGCATGGCCCTCCTTAGCGTCGCTCGAATCCACTAAGACGCTCTCGTACAGTTTGTTGAGTCGCGTCGCGACCTTCGCTGCAACATTGACCTTGGTGGCTGCTTCGATGCCTTCCAGTCCTGGGCTGGAGTTGACCTCCAAGACCAGAGGCCCCCTGTCAGATTCCAGCATGTCGACACCGGCCAACTCGAGTCCCAGTGTTTCAGAGGAGCGGATAGCAATCTCCCTCTGCTCCTCGGACAGTTCTACATTGCTAACTGAGCCTCCGAGGTGGAAGTTGGAACGGAACTCGCTCCCATGGGCCTTCCTACGCATCGAGGCAACCACCTCCCCGCCTACCACGAGGGCTCTGATGTCGATTCCATGAGATTCCTTGACATATTCCTGTACCAGTGGCCTCATCCCCCTCTCAAGCATCTGGAAGACGAGTTGCCTTGCCTGCTGTGTCGAATTAACCAAGAATACACCGGAGCCATGGGTTCCCTCGGTGGACTTGATCACACAAGGAGAGCCTCCGACTCTTCTTACGGCTCGATCGGTGTCTTCCCATGCTCCTACGTGAGCAGTGATTGGTACAGGGATGCGGGCCTCGGCCATCATTTGGCATGCTACAAGCTTGTCCCTGCTCCTAAGAATTCCATTGCTCGAGTTTAGGACTATTACTCCAGATTGCTCGAATTGCCGCACTATGGCAACGCCTCTCCTTGTGATTGAGTACCCAATCCTCGGGAGCACAGCATCGCATTCCACGGGCCATCCCTTGTGGAAAACCCTGCCACCGTTCTCATCTACCACAATGGTTAGTCCCAGTGGATCGAGGATGTCCACCAGCCACCCGGAATTCTCAGCCTCCGTCGCAAGCCTCCTCGTGCTGTACAGCTCGGGGCCTCTCGAGAGTAGTACTAGCCTAGGCTCCATGGTTTTCGCGCCCCTAGAGGCCGTCTTCAACCCTTTCCCTCGGGAACTCATGTCGGCACAGGAGAATGCTCTCGGAGACTCACGAAGTCGGAGAGGTTGAAAGCCTCAGGGCCGGACTGAGTGACAGAGCATGCCCGATGATGATTCAATTGATCGAGATTCGCTTACCTCGAACACGGTAGCGAAGCTAAGGGATATTTGCAAGGAAAGAGGACTCCTGGTGTCGGGCAAGAAGTCAGTACTAGTGGATAGGATTCTGGAAGACGCGGGAATTGTCGATGTCCCCCCCGATGCTCCTGAAGAGGAAACTTGGGATGAGGATGCTCTTGTGGTTGATGATGATCCCCCCGATACCAGGGAGAAGGTGGATGAGGTCCTATCCAGAATCGGAGATATCGTAGAGGCAGAGGTAGTAGAGGCAGAGGTAGTCGCTTCCGTGCCTGAGGAAGACCAGGTTGCCCTAGAACCGGTAATCCTCGGTGAGGACGATCAACCATCTCTGGTAATCTCAATGCCAACCCTTTCCTCTCTGGGAGATAGATGGAAGGCTGTCGTCGCAGTCCTACTTGTAACAATCCTCGTCGGTGCATCTGCTACGATTTTCCTCCAGAGGAGTTCCGGCTTCACGGTATCAAAACTGAGATACGGGGAGAGCATGGACTTCCAGATATTAGATTCTAGCGTCAGCATCAATGGTGAGGAGATGCTCGGCATAGTTAGGGACTCATCTGGAGGCATCCTAGACCCTGCCTGTGGGGAGGTCTCGATGGAAATGGATGGAACTGGAACTGTTAAGGTAACTGATGGCCCGGAATCGGGAGCGGTAGAAACCACAGATAGCCTAGGGAGGGATGGTTTCCTAACTGCTGAGAAGAGAATTAGCATGGATCTTGATGTTGACTTCGAAGGAAGGACCTGGAGGGATGATGCTGAAACAGATTGTGGGAACATCAGATGGGTGATGTCGGGCAACGAGTTGACAATCGACTCGACCAGTTGGGTAGAGGTAGAGAAGACTGAGGTCAAGAGAGCCCACACTTCCCTCTCTTTCAGCGACGTAGACGCCGTAACAACAAATTTCAGAGCGGTGACCTATGACGCAGGTGGGCTCGGAGGATTGGCTGCACTTCTCCCGACGCTGTCATTCCCCTTGACCCCGATAGAACTCCACGAGTTCTTTGGCGATGTGGTCATCAAAGAAGGGGCTAGGTCATCAGACCCGGATATTAATTGGAACTCTGACTGGAACTGGGAGGTCAAGAAAGAGTTCAGAGACGATACCCATGGGCTCGTCTATCCGGTTTCTCTAGAGCACGAAGAAATCGGGAGATGCTATGGCCATGCTACGATAACAATCTACGTAAAGAGTGGAAGTGCATGGCCTGTAAAGCAGACGTCCGATATTCTACTCGACAAGGACCTGCAGACAAAGAACTGCGATTTCCTAGTTAGCTCCCTTTCTGATGAGATTCTCCCCGAAGGAACACTAGCCATTTCCACAACATTCTCTCGGACCTCTTCGTCCTCCGGCAGCAACCCTATTGACTGGGGTCGTGACTACATCGGAAGCCCTACCGACGGAGAAGACAGGCCCGGTACCTCGACTAAGAGGAACTGGGTCGACTCAATGTGGGACGAGTCTGACATCAGGCAATTCGACCTCGAGGAGGCCGGTGCATGTCTGAAGTCAAGCCATCCCAATAACCAAGCAACGCAGGCCCTGGACTCTGGCGGTTACATCTGGAAGGCGTCTTGGTCCAAACCAACCGGCGAAGGCGAGTGGAATATGTCATGGGTGGATGAAGACGATGATGCTGGCTGGCTGGTTCTACGTGGTTCTCCAGATGGTTGCGATATCGTCTCTTCTGGATCATACGAAAGAGGCGAAATTTCATGGAACAGAGACTCGATACCCAGTACCCAGACGATGTCCCTGTTAGAACAGCGGATTCTGAGCCCGGGCCGATATCCGGACCTATCCCAATTCATTCAATCGGGAAATTCATGGAACCCAGAAGCAGAGGTCGGGTACAGGCTTTCTGTAACAGAGGACAATGAAATCCTTAGCTTCCTACCAGGGGACCTTGGGGATGGCAAGGTCACCATGACTGCAACAAGGGATTGGGAAGAAAACGGAAGAGAAAAGTCACTAGATCTCGCACTGGATGCCGAGACAGGCGAGATGGTCCTCTGGTATCTCATCGACCGTTCCTCCGGCTAAAGCAAACACGCATTTCCATCCTCCAAGCAAGCGTCATGTTCAACACGGCTCCTAGCGCCGTTGCCTAGGATGAACACCACCAATGGCCACGAAGAACTGCCAGAAGTGGGTGATGCTCCATTGATTATCGACGTAGAATTCTTGGAAGAGGAAGACGAAACCCTAGCACAGTCTCTCGATTCGATTGAGGAGATCAGGGGAAAAAGATCACGAGGACCGATGGAGCTCCCCCTTTCATTACCGACTCCAGAAGGGAGGGCAAGGGTAGTCACCGTAATCAACCAGAAGGGCGGAGTTGGGAAGACGACCACAGTCATCAACATAGCATCCCAACTCGCGCTGAGGGGTTTGCGAGTACTTGTGATTGACTCCGATTCACAAGGAAACTGTGCAACTGGACTAGGAGTCGATAAGAGCAGAGTGAGGACGACTACTAGAGACCTGATGCTAAGTCCAGAGACCGCAGTCGACTCCAGACACGCTACAGCAGTGGATAATCTGCATATCATAGTCGGGGACAAGAGCCTGATTGGATTGGAGCAGGAGATGATGAGGCAGCTCGGTAGGGAGAAGAGGATGAAGGAGGCGCTCGAACCCTTGCTCGCTCATTATGATCTCGTACTAATCGACACACCGCCCTCACTAGGACTTGTCACAATCAACGCTTTGGTGGCTTCCGATGGGATACTGGTTCCGGTTCAGACGGAATACTTCGCATTGGAGGGATTGGCGCTACTGGCCGGGACAATTCGGGAGGTTCGTAGCCTTCTGAATGATAGATTGGGCGTGGATGGTGTCCTCCTGACGATGCACTCCCAGGCACTTCTGAACAAACAAGTGGCAGGAGAGGTCTTGAAAAACTTCCCTGAGTTAGTCGTCAGGCCGGCAATAAGGAGGAACGTGAGATTGGCAGAGGCGCCGAGTCACGGAGTCCCGATACACCTACATGACCCCTCCAGTGCTGGGGGGAAGGACTACCAAGCAATTACAACCGAATTGCAACGTCGTTGGGGGCTGTCTTAAGATGGCGAAGAGCGGACTAGGCAGAGGCCTAGACGAAATCTACTCCGGTACGGAAGGTCCGGACCTTTCCTCATTCGTAACCGAGGAGGAGATGCCTGACTCCCCGAGGGCAGCCGTGCTCTGGATGATTTTCGGCAGCGTTTGCTTTGGAACCATGAATGCGTTGGTCAAGTGGACTAGCGACCATGCTGATGTGTGGATGATAATAATGGTCAGATCGGCTGTGATTGCATTTGCAGTTGCGGCTTTCGCAGCGACCCGAGGAATCAGCTTGAGGGTCAATGATAGGAAGACAATGTTACTCAGATGCTCTGTAGGCCTGATTGCGATGATTCTCTACTTCACGGCCCTTGGCAGGATCCCCATAGGCCAGGCTGTCACCCTCCAGTACACAGGCCCGCTTTTCGTAGCGCTGCTTTCGGGGAGGGTTCTGGCAGAAAGAGTCTCGTCCGGAGTTGCAATTCTCGTCCTTACTGCATTTGTTGGAATCGTCCTGATTATTTCGCCGGAAATAGGTAGCATAGAGCCTGATGCACTCTTAGCACTAGGTTCGGGGTTCTTCGCCGCCTTGGCATACATGTACGTCAGGGAGCTTAGGAAGACTGACTCTCCTGCTACTGTAGTTTTCTGGTTCGCAGCTTTCTCTGTTTGTGGAAGCATTATCCAAGCTGCCCCAGATATCCCATCACTAGATTCCGCAACTATCGCTTCCCTGATTGGAGTGGGAGTCGGTGCAGGTGGGGGCCAGATTGGAATAACGATGGCATACCACAAGGCGAATGCTGCGTGGGTCAGCGCCTTCTCATACCTCACAGTAATTGTAGCGACATTCTACGGATTTGCAATTTTTGGGGAGACCCTCGACCCTGCGGATTGGGTGGGTGGTCTTCTCATCGTTGGTTCGGGAGTGGCATTGGTGTTTGCCGTACCCTCCGAAGAATCTTCACAACAGAGTCTGAAATCACGAAACGCTACCTAGGGATTGGATCGAAATCTCCCCTCCCATGTTTGCGTGGTTTTGGCAATAGTAGTACAGTGTGTCGGGAGCATCCAAAGGAACTGTGAATGTTAGCAGGCCGTTAGAACCCTGACTCCCTGTGTACGTCACGCCATCGGTGTACTGGCTTCCCCCTCCGTGCGATCCATCGCTGGTGGTGGACAACCTAAGTGGATGGGCTGAGTTGCTGGAAGCAGACTGGTCGAATGTGTATGTGAAACCCCTGTAGAGGGTGATGTCGGCTTGCAGGATTGAGTCGATGTAGAACTTCATGCTCGTGACTGTAACTTCCATCTCCATCATGACTGGCATCGAACCATCAGCACCGTCTGCTCCGTCTGCTCCGTCTGCACCGTCTGCACCGTCAGTCCCATCTGCTCCATCATTACCGTTTACACCGTTTACACCGTTGCATACATACAGGGTCTGATCGACCTCCATAGTGGAGAGAAATCCATCACGATCATCATCCATCCCGATTCGTACGACTGTCCCGCCCATGGGGCAGTTTGTACCACCTGATGATTGTGGACTGGTATCGATTAGTGCGTTCAGCCCGTCGTCACCTGTAGGACCATCGGCGCCCACAGGCCCCGCTTCACCAGACGCTCCAGCAGGACCCTGTGGCCCTGAGATGTTCCCCAGGTCTATCCACTCAGAACCGCTCCATACATGGATGTGTATGGTTGAGTTAACCATGAATGCATCCCCAGATTCGCCGATGTATATTTCTCCAAGATCAGAAGTTTCCTCTACAGTTCCGATAATTGAGAACGATGTCCCATCTTCTCCGTCTGCTCCGGTCGCTCCTTCTGGGCCTTCTGGACCTGCCGGGCCAATGGCGCCGTCTGCACCGTCTGCACCGTCTGCACCGTCTGCACCGTCTGCACCGTCTGCACCGTCTGCACCGTCATTCCCTGCTGAACCCTGCGCCCCACTTGGTCCCGTTAAATCAATAGGATTCCAAGACCCATTCGAGCATGTCTGGAAGCCTGACTCAGAAGAGACAAAGTAGAGTCGACCTTCGGTTGCTGGGTCGCACGCTGGGAGATCAGAAGAAGCCTGGACTAAGAAAACGTTCCAGTCCTCGAGATCCGTAGGCTCATCATCAATATCATCATCAGTCCCGGTGCAACCCGATAGGGCAGATACAGTCATCAGTAGGGCTATTAGAATCGCCAAGGCGTTCTTTCTGGTACTCTTCATGTCTAATCGAGAATCTCTGCGATACTTAATCAATCTCGGAAAACCGAGACCTCTTCCAATGCCTTTCTCGATAAGTCGGGAACTTTCGCTCCCTCAGCAGGGTATCCGACAGGGAGAAGGAGCATTGCGTGCTCGTGCTTTGGCCTCTGGAGTATTTCGCGGAGGAAACCCATCGGAGATGGGGTGTGGGTGAGAGTCGCCAGGCCCATGTTGTGAATCGCTGATATGAGAAGTCCGGCTGCAATCCCGCAAGACTCCTGTGAGTAGTAAGTAGGTGCGAGTCCGTCTCCCCTCTCCCTCTTCGAGTGCCTGAACAGAACAATTACCCAAGGGGCTTCAGTGATGTGTTCCTTCACCTTATCAGTACCAAGTGGTGCCAGTACTTCCTCCCACTCCTCGGGTATCCTTTCCTCATAGAACCTGGCCTCTTCCTTCTCCGCCTCCTCCCTGATCACCGCCTTCAGCTCCTTGTTCGAGATTGCCACGAATGTCCAGGGCTGGAGATGGGCTCCCGAAGGAGCGGTGCTTGCTGTCCTGATTGCGAGTTCAATCAATTCACGGGGGACCTCCCGATTGGAAAAGTGCCTAGTGGTCCTCCGACGATCCATCTGCTCATAGAAAGAACGGGCTTTGGAAAGCATGGTTTCGCTGTCGATCTCGAAGAACTCCAAGTCAACGAAGCCTGGCTCCTTGTCTTCCCCCATTTCCTTATCACTCACGCCAAACCATCAATGCCGCCATGGATATGGAGACAATAGCCAGAGGAGTTGCAAAGCCTGGTATTGAAGAAGAGCCTGCTTCCCGACAATCGGTCGAATCACCGCCCCAGGTCCCATTGTCGTACCAGCAGTCTGACCAGACCTTCCACCCGAATCCGTTCTCCGGGATGCTCGTGGAATTGCCGTCCTCCCATTGTATCTCGATGTTCCAGTTAACGTAGGTGACCGTTTCCTCTGGCACAATTGTACCACCCCAGGAGTCCCCGCCCCATTCCATAGAATGTTTCTCTGGCGGATGACAGATGCCCGAGTTTATGCAAATCTGAGTCACCCAATTGACCATAGAAACGTTCCCTTCTGATTCATCATTGAGCGATACACTAACTTCGAAAAACTCGCCTGAGGATGCCGCAATGGGGTGCAAAACAGTCTCCACGCCGGTTCCCTCTAGCGATGGCTCCTCGTTGACCCCCCCTTGGGATGCATTAGCCGAAGGTGCCAACGAAACAAGTAGAAGTAGTGTCAATAAGACCTGTCGCACGATTGGTCGTGGTATACCATCACTCATCAATGTGAGGCACTATGTCTCAAGATTCCAAAGGTCATCACCTATCCAGTGAATCGTGGAAATAGCCTTCCCCTTTGTCATGGACATCATCTCCCCGCCGTCGTGCAATGCTGTCCCTGACGCGATTGGCTCTCCGGTCTCCTGACTCCTAATCCAGACGAAGTCCCCTTTCTGAAGCGAGGGGTCGGCAATGTGTATTCCCGCGCCCATGCAATCGGCCCCGTTTTCCAGGAATGGTATCGCGCCCCCGTCAACAGCCACCCATGAGCTCTCAACACTCCACTCGGAAATTCCCTTCAACGTTGGGTACCATCTCATTTCTCCGCCAATCTCTATCCTCATCGCGAGAGGAACCCTATCCACTAGAATAAGGTCGGTCTCCTGATAGTGAGCCTGCTCGAGAAAACCATCGAGGTTCACCTCATGACCTATCCACGAAGTCAACTCATCCGCAACACCCCTGATCTGCTTGATCCTCACCGGGGTCCTCCTCCTGAGCCTCTTGTCCACCATGATTACCCACATGCAGGGAGGCGGAAGAACATGCCGAAAGCGCACACTTGAAGCGCGGAGCCCTCAGCGCTGTCCGATGCTTGCTGTGTGCCTCGACCTTGAGGGCGTACTGATACCCGAGATTTGGATCAATGTCGCTGAGAGAACGGGAATAGAGGCACTCAGAAGGACAACAAGGGAAGAGCCTGACTACGATCGCCTTATGAGATACAGGCTGGAAATACTCGAACAGCATGACATCAAGATAGCGGACATCACGTCTACTATCGACTCCATGGAGCCTATGGAAGGGGCGTTGGGTTTTCTCCAATCACTGGAGTCGAGGTGGCCCACTCTTATCCTCTCGGACACATTCTCCCAGTTTGCAAAGCCAATGATGGCGAAGTTGGGTTACCCGACCCTATTGTGTCACACTTTGGTTATCGGCGATAGTGGAAGGATAGAGGGCTGGAATATCAGGTATGATGACCACAAACGCAAGACGGTTGAGTCTCTAATGGGAATGAACTACCACGTCATCGCCGCTGGTGATTCCTACAATGACACGACCATGCTCTCAACTGCGAGTGCGGGGATTCTATTCAGACCCCCAGATAATGTAATAGATGAGTTTCCACAATTCCCCGTAGCTATGAACTACGAAGAGCTCACAGAAGCAATTGAGTCTGCTGCTACAGACCTAGGTGAGCATTGGAAGTAGAAATCTAGACCTCCAATCGTTTGAAATAAGGCAGGCAGGTCGGCGGGACGCATGGCGAAGTGGCACGGCATTTCCCGCAGGAAGCCCACGGGCGGACGTCTGAAGCGCCCGAACCGCTACAGAGGCAAGCGCAGGACCGAAGTCGCGAGCGAGGAACAACTCGCTTACGTGGGAGAGGTCGATGCTCGCAAGAACTACCGTAAGAGGGCGGGCTCACAGACGGTTAGGACCCTGACAGTCAACCATGTCAACGTCAATTCCAAGGACGGGAAGACAGTGAGAGCCACCGTCAAGAACGTAGTCGGAAATGATGCGGATCCAAACTACGTGAGGAGGAACATCGTGACTAAGGGGGCAGTTCTGGAAACGGACAAAGGCCTAGTCAGGGTGACAAGCAGACCTGGTATGCACGGCGTAGTCAGCGGCGTACTCGTGGAAGAATGAGGCACGAAGCCCTCAAGTCACACAGCACTCAGGGATAGGGCGATAGCATGGCGGCAAAGGAGGAGATGACCCTGTGGACCGGATACTTCGACTCTAGGATTAGTCGTTCAGACGGCCGAAGGGTCCCGAAGGAGTCAAGCATCCCAAAGCCGACATTGGAGTCGGTGGTATGGGCTGCCCGCAGTGCCGGAATTAGGAAGATGAGGCAGGAGCCCGAGGCTAGTCACCCCTCTAGGCCATTTGCAAAGGAAGGCAGACTAATTATGCCTCCCAAGCACGTCTTCGAAGTAACTGGCGCCAGCAGCAAAGAAGGAGTGATGAAGTCAATAGGAACTGCACTCAGAAAGAGATCCGAGGATGCTAAGGAGCAGGGCAAGGATGTAACAAGAGGACCTGCCAAGGGCGATCGAAGGAGACGTGCTCAGCGAAAGTCGTTCAAGCATCGAAAGAGCGGACAAAGGAAGAAGAAATTCGGTCGGAAGTGAGGCCTTGTTCAAGTTGGAGGAAGGAACTCCAGACGTTGGGGAGTTCCTCAGTCTAAGAGTCAGAGCAGGCATGCGTCCACGTTCACCTGAAGGCGCTAAGAAAGGTCTGGGACAGGAGCTTTTCTCCGTTCTACTGCGTCTCGAGAGTTCGAGTGAAATCGTTGGAATGGGCAGAGTGATAGGGGATGGGGGGACGATTTTCGTAATCTGCGACATGCTGGTAATTGAGGAGTTCCAGAGAAAGGGAGGAGGCACGATGATCATGAATGCGCTGATGGACTATTTGCTCAGAGAAGCCCCCCCAAATGCATACATCAATCTCATGGCGGACATTGATGGATTCTACGAGAAGTGGGGCTTCGTCCCTTCTCTACCAAACTCTAGAGGAATGGTCCTGAAGAATTAGGGCCAACTGGCCTATGCCACTGCGACGGTCCATCCGAACTCGTCTGGTGCGCGCCTTTGCTGGATGGCCGTCAAGGCGTCGTACATCTCCATGGCTATCGGGCCGACATTCCCTCCGCAGTACTCTACCACTCGATCTCCGTGCTCTATGGTTCCGATAGCGGAAATAACAGCTGCTGTTCCGACGCAGAAGCATTCGTCCGCCTCAAGCGCGTATTCGACATCGATCTTCTCCTCCCTAACCTCGTATCCCTTGGACTCTGCGAGTTCCATCACGGATGCCCTCGTTACGCCCGGGAGAATTGTCCCGGTCAGCTCAGGCGTGGATATGACCCCGTCCTTTACGCAGAAGAAATTGGCAGCTCCGACCTCCTCGATGTACCTATGATTGACGGCATCCAGGTAGATTATCTCTGAGTAGCCCTCCTTCTTGGCCATCTTAGAGGGTACCATTCCCGGTGCGTAGTTTCCAATCGCCTTGACTCCCCCAGAACCTCCTGGTGCAGCCCTGTGAAACTCTTCTGATACTCTTAGAGAGGTAGGAGTAATTCCCCCCTTGAAATAAGGCCCCACCGGGGAGACGTAGACAAGGAATGTGAACTCGGGGGCAGGAGCGACGCCCAGAATCGCTCCGCTGCCGAAGAGGAGGGGTCTGACATACAGGGCCCCCTTGCCCATCGGGGGAACCCATCTGATGTTCTCCCTCACGGTCCTCTCCACAGCATCGAGGAACATGTCCTCTGGGACCGGGGGCATTCCAAGCCTTCGAGCGCCCTCTCGCGATCTCTGCGCGTTGTCGCTGGGCCGGAAAAGAACCACGCTGCCATCCTCAGCATACTGTGCCTTCATCCCCTCAAACAGGCCCTGGCCATAGTTGATCACGCCAGCGGCGGGAGATAGGCTCAGGTTTTGGAAGTCCTGCATAGCCCCTTTATCCCATTCTTCCCCTTGCTTGCATGTCGCTATGTACATGCGATCGGTTTGCGTGAAGCTGAAAGTGAGTGAGTCCCAGTCTATCTCTGGCTCAGCGTCCTCACTCATTCCTCGCACCCCAATTGTTGCGGAGGGGAACGCCTCGGCTTTCAACGGTTCCGCTGGAGACCCCCCCGGCATGGTTATGGCCCCTCACGATGACGTGAGGTAGAGCAGCAGCCTTGGCAGGTGGATGGGTGAACTAATGCAATGGGATGAGGATGTCTGCATAGTCTCTGGAGACAATCGAGCATGGCAAGACGAAGGCGAGCCGAAGACTGTGATAGAGCTCTGGTGCAGATCCAGAGCAGGCCACTCGACCCTGCTACTTGTGAACGGCCTCAAGCCCTATGTCGAGATATCCGACCCCTCCACAGATGAGGCTCTGCCAACTCCTAATTTGTCCTTGGAAAAGGTGTCCGAGACCAAGGATGTTCGCAGTGATCCCGAGCCGAGTGGGATGAAGCTCTCCACTAGGGATGGCAAGGTGCGGCCACACTACAGGGTATTCGTCAGGGACACTACCAAGGTTCGTAGCGTTAGGAAGGCCCTCTCGGGCCTTGGGTGGACCGTCACCAGCGCAGACATACTATTCGTGCAGAGGCTTTTGCTTGATCTTGATCTTGGCCCCCACATTCGAATGAGCGGAGAGGTCCTCTGGGCTGGAGAACGGGCACCGGAAGAGGCGAAGACCCCCGAGACAACAGACGGAGCACTTGCACAGAGTAGGATTGTGGCTGTCGGAGGCTCTGGCCTCTACCCCCTCGACATGGTGGTATCCTGCGACATCACGGGGCTTCAGAGGGCGGACCCGTTTCCCGCTCCATTCGTCACCATGTCGTTCGATCTAGAGACCAGCATAGCTGACAACACGATACTCTGTGCGGCGGCCATAGTAGATAGGGGGGGGCAGAGGACAGAGTACCCGATTACTGGAGCAGAGACAGAGATACTCGAGAAGCTGACAGAAGTGGTCAGAACAGAGGACCCGGACTTCATCACTGGTTACAACATCGACAACTTCGACTTGCCTAGGATGGAAGAGAGGTCGGAGGATATCTCGCCAAACTCCGAAGTCGATCGCGCGCCCCTTCTGGGATGGGGGAGAGTTCCTATGTCTGATAGCGAGATAAAGAAGGGATGGAGGAGGCCTGGCAGGATCTTCCCCAATAGGGAGCAGAACAGGGTCTGGACAATCAAGGGGAGGATCCCCCTCGATGCCTGGTGGCAAGCAAGGCAGACCCTGAGGCCCCAGAGAGAGTCCCTAAAGTACGTCTCCAAGCTTCTGTGGCCCGATGACGACGAGATGCACAAGATGGACATCGATGCGAGCAAGATGGACGAGGAATGGGCTGCGAGGCCGGACGAGGTCCTGGAGTACTGCGTCAGGGACACCGTCCTGCCTCTGGACATATTGGACAATCTGAAGTCGATAGCTAGGAAGGAGGCTTTAGCATCCGTATCACTGACCACGGTGGACATAGCAGCGACCAGCACGACCAGTCGATGGATAGACTCACTCGTGATACGTCTGGCAGACAGAGAGGGGGTTGCCGTACCCAATACCAACCAGGGACCAAGGAAGCAGGGCAAGATAGCCGGTGGATACGTCCATGAGGTGGATCCCGGAGTCGAACCATGGGTGGTCGTGCTCGACTTCAAGTCGATGTACCCCTCGATAATGATCTCGAACAACATCTGCTCAACGACCCTGGTCAAGGACGATATCGAGGACGATTCTCACAGCGTTTCCCCCACCACTAGCACCCGATACATCTCCAAGAAAGAGCGTCTGGGTTTGGTTCCTCAGCTCCTAGATGGCCTGATGCAGAGCAGGGACAGCCACAAGGCCGCTCTCAAGAAGGCAAATGAGGAGGGGGACGAGGAGGAGGCCTTCCTGCAGGACCAGTTGCAGTATGCCGTAAAGATACTCATGAACTCGTTCTACGGCGTGTTCGCTTCGAATTTCTACCGCTTCACGCACCCAAGCCTTGGGGCGAGCATAACCGAATGGGCGCGCCACAACATCAAATCGATCATTGCCAAGGTTGAGGACGAGGGGCACAGCGTGGTCTACTCGGATACCGACTCGATTTTCGTACGCGCCCCTGTGGACGAGGGCTCCCCCAAGAATAGGCCCACAGATTCTGAGAATCTGGAGAAATGGGAAGGGGCTATGAGCGCAGCCATGGAGTTTGGGGAGTCACTCGCAGAGAGGTTCACCAAGGAGGGAGCCGAGTTAGAATTCGAGACTGCCCTATCGTCATTCTTCAGCCACGGGGCTAAAAAGCGCTACGTAGGAAGGGTAGTATGGCCTAGGGAGGA
>Ga0315330_10000165_pt1 | contig 35971 bp, 33 predicted proteins | sample M140m34915metaG_FD_203453 | JGI IMG/M metagenome (GOLD analysis project Ga0315330, IMG submission 203453) | Ammonia-oxidizing marine archaeal communities from Monterey Bay, California, United States - M1 40m 34915 | ecosystem: Environmental > Aquatic > Marine > Intertidal zone | place: USA...
CAAATCTATCGCACCTAGCCCAACGCAATTGACCACAACATCTCCATCTATGTCCTGCAGGTTTTCGACAAAACCCTTCTCGAATGTACCACCCAGATCTTCAAACCTGTTCTTGAGCCATGGCATGTAGAGTTGCATATCAATTACCGGAACCCTGAATTCCCAACCGAAAACATAACCCTCGGGAATCTCACTATTCTCTAGGATTCTGAATGCAGCAATGTCATCGTTCCACTTGGGCGGATCAACAACGTCCCTCAGATATTCCCGCCCGTCAATCATTCTGACTCCGGTTCCTGGATCGCTTTCACAAAGTGCCTCGAGAACATCGTAAGTCACTATGCCCCAGGTGTCAGCTCTATCTGCAGGTTTCACCAGGAATGGGTACCAAATCGCTGCAGCAACATCAGACACCGTATCGGGACTGAACTTGTCCGAAACGATGCAAGCATCATGGCCGCCCTCCAGGAGCCTAATCCCGGTAGTCAGTCCTGACACTCCTGCCCCCACAATCGTGCAGCGCATGCCCGGATACACGTCTGGCTTATGATTAAACTCCAGCAAAATACTCAATCCCAAATCAGTAGTTTCTTCAGCCCAACCCCCACTCCATAGGTATGCCCAAGGTCCGGCGCCCGAAGAAGGGATGGGCGGTTCCAAAGGCCCGTAGGGCCAGGAAAACCAGCCCCGGTAGCATGAAGAAAAGAAGACTCCCAAGGTGTCCATCGTGTGGTCAATGGAGCATGAAGAGGGATGAATCAAGAAGTGAGACCTTCTGCACTTCCTGCGGAGTAATCGCCTAATGGCAAACCCCAATATCGTAACCCTACTTCCATGTAACGCCACAGTGATGAGGAACCGCACCGGGTGCTCCGGGCACCGCGAGTGATGGGCGATCTGAGTGGCACCGGGTGAGTTTATGGAAGATCAGAGAGTGTACGTCGATGATTTCGGACGAATGTATCGAATCAAGCAACCGGTCCCTCTTAGTGAACCTCCGAAAAACCTCAGGATTGCAAGAACTAGTAAACCATGGGCGACTTATCGCAGAATGCTTGGAACTGTAATTCCCGCATTCTTCCTGATGTATGTGCTACTTTTCCTTGTAATTGGCTTGATCAGTCTGGAACCGGCAATTGTCCTAATTTCTGGACTATGCAGCGCTCCGCTAATCTTCTTCATCCTTAGTCTGCATAAACCCAGACTGGTTCATGTGCAACTGGCCGTGCCCGATAAAATGGGTTCCGAAGCTCATGCCATATCTGCAGGGGTTTCTTTGAGAACTCCGGTGAGAACGAAGTTCTCACGCTTCCTAATCAAGGACGACTCGATCTTGGACGTCCCCCCTAATGGGCAACTTTGGGGCATTTTCTCAGCCGTGATCCTAGTGGGCGCATCAATAAGTGCGATGCTTTATTCTGAAGTTGAGTCCTTGGAGATAATTGCGGTGCTGGCCTTCATCCTGATCGGGATACCCATTTGGTTCGTCGGCTTTTCTCTCCCAGTTCTGGCATGGTGGGGGACTTCGAACAAGTTGTTGGGGCTTCCAACAAGGCGGAGGGATGCCGAGGCTTGGCTAATGGCGGGTATGGCCTCCGCCTTCCCTGCCTTCATCTTCAATTCCCTCATCGCGCCAAAACTTGTCAGCCCCATCGACTCAGTTTATTGGACCGAGTTCTCACTTCTAGCGGTAGGTGCACCCCTCTGTGAGGAGATTTTCAAGGCGATGGCAGTAGCTCTATTCTTGCCTTACATCAAAGGCCCTAAGCACGGATTCCAAGTTGGATTTACAGTAGGTCTGGGCTTCGCTTTGATAGAGAACTTTCAGTACATCGGCTACTCCTTACTTGGTGGACCGGTCGGATTGAGCTTCACGATTCTGGTCAGGGGGATAGGCTCAATCCCCGGTCACGCAGTATGGACGGCAATTACTGGTACCGCTATTGGTTGGTTGGCCACTGACAAGGAACTCAAGGCAAAACTCTCGTGGAAGGCTAGGACGTTGGCAATTTCAGCAATTGATATTGTTGAGGGGATCGGTATCGATACCGACGGCGATGGCGACCTTTCAGGTTTCGATGGCTCACGCCCCACCATGGAGGATGCGGTGACACAGGCATCCAAAGAAAACCAAGAAAGCAAGCCATGGATGATAATGGGGCAGGAAACGCGTGAGGGGGATTTAACCGGTCCCGGACTGGGCATGGGGGACTTTTCTCTCGATTACGAGCAGAAACCAACTATCCGCAATCTACCTGGGATCCACACCCCTCGGGGAGTCGCCTCGGCATTATCGCTATCGATAGCCGGACATTCATTCTGGAATGGGAGCTCATTCTTGTCATTCTCCGCCGCAGAGAGTCTCGGTTTGGGCGAGACAGGCTCCACCTTTGCTGCATTCTCCTGGATATTCTTCCTCATTTGCTCCGTTCTTTTCGTAGCCAGAGGGGTCATCCGAGGGGTCAATTCTCTCGAGTAGGGAAACCGCTGGAAAAATCCCCTCTGCCTAGCAACTATTCCGAATCTTTCATGACCGCAGTTAGGAACGACATCTTGTCAATATGGTTGAACTAGGTGAAGATCTGGCTATTTCGCTCGTTTTGGTGACGGGACTTCTACTAATTTCCATGACTAAAGATCTCCTTGACAGAGGTGGACTATTGGCAGCCTTGGTCGTAGGACTGACGATTTCCCTACTTGGCCATTGGACATGGTTAGTGGTCCTGATGACATTCCTGATAGTCGGTTCTATGGCCACGAAATGGAGGTTTGAGGAGAAGGCAAGAATTTCGGCCGAGGAAGCCAATGACGGAGTAAGGGGGTGGAAGAACGTCTTGGCAAATGGGGGCATGGCTAGCATTATCGCAATAGGTCATTTCTTCATCGGTGGGCACGAATGGTCATACTTCCTACTCTGCTCGGCAGTTTCCGTCGCGGCCTCCGACACCCTCGCTTCAGAGATTGGTAGCCTAGACCCCAGGACTCGGATAATTACTACTTTGGAGGCGGTTCCCGCAGGAACAAACGGAGGAATGTCTCCAACGGGGACCCTCGCCGCATTTTACGGCGCGTTGCTTATCGCCGTAGTTTCCTCCATCCTAGGGGCGATTAACGGAGACGGCACCCCGCTTGCAATTTTCTTCCCCGCATTGATCCTGTTTGGGTGGGCCGGGTGTCAAGTAGACTCTATCTTGGGGGCTATTCTTGAGAATCGTGGATTTCTGGGAAAACATAGCGTCAATTTCATTTCCACGCTTTCCGGTTCACTAATGGCGCTATTTGCTGCTTCGAGGCTATTGTAACACGGAGACGAAGGATTGAACATTCACCATGGAGCAGAATCTAATGATGGAAAGGATGCATCGATGCAGGGTTCCCCTGCTCGTCTCCACGGTGTTGGTGGTGACGCTGATGGCATCGTCGTCCGGCATCGCCCAAAACCAAACAGCCTACGAGGGCCCCGGGCTCGACTTCGAGTACCCGGAACAACATATGCTGTTCCTCAAGGGGGTGGAGGAGAATCACTTCCTAGACAGAAACTGGACCACGGTAACCGGCCTTCCATCGGGAAGTGCGTCATTTTCCAAGTCCAGCTCCTTTACCCTCCCAACCATCGTTGATGCCTATTCTTCTCCCACGCAAGAGCCATTCAACTTCGAGGGCAACATTTCCATACGCCTGTTCGCCTCTCTCGAGTCAGCAAGCGACATCTGTTCCACCTCAGACATCCCGTTAGGCGGTCCACTAGGGTCCGAGACACAGTTCTACGTCTCCCTCACCATGGGTGGTATTTCCGCAATTTCTGGAGCCAATAGTGAATCTATAGTGATGAGTCAGGATAGGACTAATCCGCACATTTTCGAGGTCCGAGCAGAAAACGTGAATATCTCCATGAATTCCGGCGAAGAAATCAGATTATCTATCCAGGTTAGACACGAATGTGCCGTCTCTGGAACCCTTTGGTGGGGTACTTACGATGCTAGAACAGGAGTAATTTTCGACGGCCACATTGTCGAGGCTGAGTTGGATGTAATAGTGGACCAGAATCGTATGGCAAGAATAGAGTTCATGCCGTTCTCCCCTTGGGGGGAATCCGATTTCTCAGCCCAGTCAATAGAGCTTGTCGGCCCCATTCCGTGGTCGGAAATGAGGCATGGCAAGCACTACGAAGATGATTGGATTGATCACTTCGAACTCCCAGATGGATTTTCCAAGGGTGAAGGCAACAGGACTGTTCTCAATTGGATAACAGACGAGCCATTGGTTCCGGGCAACTACATGCTCGACGCTTGTTTGGTACTGTCCGATCAAGATCCCGGCGAGACTTGCCATTCGTGGGTCCTCTTGAGGTTCAGCGTCCCTGCAGACGAACCCCCAATACTAGGTTCTGCAGCCGCTGCCGCATTCGTCTTCATTGGGATGTTAGCATGGGTGGGCGTCTCGTTGAGGGCCGGACAATTGCCATTGCCCGCTTATGGTGCCATTTTGCTACTGGCTCTTTCCTCATCGGTTACTGCACTCAGTCTCCCGGATATCGACTCTGAGAACTATCGGGAAGGGGCAGCAGCTCCAAATTTCATTCTCCTTTCTCACAATCCAGATTCTGGAGCCGGCTCTCTCTCGGATCTGCTCGATGACTCAGATGTGGCCGTAATAGGGCTGTTTACTCCGGGCTCCCCAAATGCCAAGAGACAAATGACCGACTTCGATTCGGCAGCGAAGGTTCTCGCTATTGACGGCCTTTCTGCCTCATTTGCTCAGATTGCCACAGGGGAAGATGTGAAGGCATACAATTTGGATGACTTCGCCAACGAGATCAATGGGTCGTGGCCATTGCTACTGGATGATGGGACCGTTGGAAAATCCCTTCCAAGCGGACCCACCGACTCAGTCTTCGTGATCGACTCCGCTGGATTCATCGCCTCTTGGACTCCCGGTTCTATGTCTCCCTCGGACATCCAATCTGCTTCCGAAGGCGCCTCATTCGGATCCGGCAAATCACCTCTCGGGCTGCTTTCAATGGCCGCTGGACTCTCGCTTCTTCCTCTGTTGGTTCTTTCATTGCCCAGCGAGAGGAATTACGAGGCCCCCGAAGAGGCACTGATTCCGGGTGTCGGAATTTTCATGACAATGTGGGCCTCATCCTCCGGATTCTTAGTATGGGCTGTGCCCATTGCTTTACTCTCGGCCCTGGGGTTAGGGTCGCATTGGATTTTACTAGAGGTGATACTGTCCATTATTTTGGTTTATCACGGAGTTTCGATGCTCACTAGGGGCAGGGTCTACGAAATTGAGCATCTGTCCCGGCTCATCCACTCCAGGATGGGGAGCAAATACAGGGACTGGAGGGGGGCCAAGAGATTCTCTGAAGATGTCTATCTCGGACTATGGCTCGCATGGCTTTCTTGGCTTATTGACCCCTCAATGATAGCCCAAGGTGTAGGCTCAATGGCTAGATCGGGCATTCTCGGCGCACTCATTTCCCCTCTGATGCTAATCTGTTTCGGGGCCGCGGCTGGATTGGTAGTCGCGATATTGCGCTCGATTACTTTACTGCTCGGAAAGTATGCCTCGATCATAGGTTTGCTCAGTGTCGGAGTACGCCCCAGAGCATGGGGCGTTTCTATCGCAATAATGGGGATATGGACGCTAATCAGCGTCTCAATGGGCCATTTGGCTACTTCATTTTGACATAACGCCGGACCGAGAGCATCATAAGAGGGAAACCGTTCTCTGAACCACCCTTGGGGGTATAGTATAACCTGGTAGTACCGCGGGCTCCAGTTGCACGGGAATGACGACGAGGAGGTATTCTGATGGCTTTGATGACCAACTGGAGCACCGACCCGTCGCAAACCGAGAGCGTGCGCGAGCCGGGTGCACGCTAAGCGGAAGAAACCCGCTGATCTGGGTTCAAATCCCAGTGCCCCCACCACCTAATGGGACGGCGAAGCGTATCCCCGGCACACCAATTTCGGTTGGATTGAAGAGATGCGCATGCTCGCACAGGGTCGATGAACCGGTCTCCGATAGCATTGGCCTTAGTTGCCCTGCTGATGGCTCCCTTGTCCGGGAGCATCGCTGCATCGGGTTCTGAGGGGGTTTCTGTCCCCCACTCTCTGGGCGGACCACAGTTGATTGGTGACGGACAAATTACTGAAGCCCCATCCCAAGGAGCAATCTGGTGGGATCCAGACGTAGAATGGTGGGAGGTTTCTACCCTGGATGGAGACAGAAACGGTGTTCACGACTCAATTCAGGACGCAACGGGGCCAGTAAACATAGGACTCTCTTATTCCCGTGAGTTCTCGGATGAAGACCGGGAGCTTTTGGAATCAATGGGGTTCGACATTCACCTGGAGCTTCCGATAGTTGACGCAGTACTACTGGGAGATGTTGAACTGCCGCAGATAGAAGACCTCGTAGGCCTAGAGGGGGTAGTCATGATCGAGAGATACGGCTCGGTTGAATTCTATGGGGACGTGCAGACTCCAGCAGTGAAGGCCAGCAACTCCTCCGAGTACCCTGTCGGGGCATGGGACTTCGGACTTTCGGGCAATGGAATCAATATCGCAATGGTTGACACCGGGGTGGATAACGAGCACCCCGGCCTGGAAGGGAAGTTTGTGGCCGGTTATGATGCGGTCTGCTACTTGCACAGCGACCCCCAATGCGTTCTCGCTGGAGGGAGGGTCGAGGACGGCTCATTCGATCCGGATGATGGGAATCAACATGGGACAGCCTGCATGGGGATGGCCAGCGCAACGGGCTTGGAGTCCGATGGGACCCAATCTTCATTCTATGGCTCCGCCCCAGGTTCTGGCCTCGTAGACGTCCGAATAGGGACCGATGTCGGTGCAGGTCCATTCGAGAATTACTTGCTAGAGCAGGAGGCATATGAGTCTGCCATGAACGGCCTTCAGTGGATTATTGATCACAAGGACGACGCATGGCCGGGCGTCGAAGAAGATAGCCACGGAATTGACATCATTTCCCTGTCGTGGGGGATAACCAGTCACGAAGGCGGCGGTTCAGACGGATCAGACATGCACAGCAGAATCCTGGACGAGGCAATGGAGGCAGGCATCGTGGTCTCCAATGCCGCAGGTAACGATGGTGCAGACAACGACGGACTTTCGGGCATGAGCTCCTCCTCCCTCTCAATTACAGTCGCTGCGACAGATGACAAGAACACAGTAAATCGATCGGATGACGAAATCGCGGGATACTCGTCCCGAGGCCCCAGGAAGGACAATGGGGATGGCAACCCCCTCAATGAACTAATTCCGGAGATCAGTGCACCGGGTTCAAACATCATTCAGGCCGAAGGCTGCGTAAGCAGTGGTACTTGCAACAATTTCATCGGAGGGGACGCATCTCAGAACACATACACTGGAAGGGGGAGCGGGACCTCATACGCCACTCCCTCTGTAAGTGGGGTGATAGCCCTGGTGATGGAGGCCAACTCTAACCTGACCCCCCTCCAGATCAAGGAGGTGCTGAAGCATACCTCGGAGCGGAGGGGAGGTCCAAGTGCTCCCGACGTCGACCCATACTGGAACCGTGAATTCGGATATGGAATGGTCGATGCATTGGCGGCAACCCAACTCGCAATTTTCCTTCATGAGTCCGGGCAATCGCAGTCAATCGACCCTCAGCTGCAGAACCACGGACTAAATTTCACTCAGGGCGAGATAATCAACATAACGGGGCATGCTTGGGGGCAAGCCGGTCCAATAGACGGCGTCGAGTTCAGGATCGGAGAAGGGGCATGGAAAGAGGCAACATACTCGGAAACATTAGCGGAAATAGGGGCTCTGACACCTTTCCTATGGCATGTTCTTCTGGATCCGGATGAACTGGCAATTGGGACGCACACCGTAGAAGTGCACGCTGTCTCGGGAGGGGATCACTCTCTGCCCGTGTTTTACGAAGTCATGGGCACGGATTCAGGATCATCGGAAAATGGAATACCGTCTTGGGTCATCGGCCTAGTGGCACTAGTTGCCCTAGCTTGGGTTGGATCCCTGGCTCTAATCAGATATCGCTCAGATGAACAGATTGAGGGGATGATTCCCTCTTTCATGAATCGTAAGAAACAGGCAATAGATGCTGAGATATTGGAGTAATTGGAAGCCTGAATTGTGAATTGGAGCATTCCGAGCCGCCTTCTTAAAATCCTAGAACAGAAGTCCGCAGGTCATGGTGAGATTCTCCGACCGTTCGAATAGCATTCGTCCAACGGGCGTCAGACGCATGTTTGATATGGCCGGCGACGATGCCGTGCAATTCGGCCTTGGGGAGCCAGATTTCCAACCTCCCGACATCGCCATCGAGGCTTTCACCAAGGCAATGAGGGATGGGCGTAATAAGTACACAACTACAGCAGGGCTGCCGGATCTTAGAAGAAAAATTGCAGAAATGTGGCATCACCGAGTCCCTACTTTAGATGAATCAAATGTATGCATTACAATGAGTGGAACAAATGCATTGCTGGACATCTTCCTGGCAATAGTGAACCCTGGTGACAAGGTTATGATGCCGGAGCCATACTTCCCACTCTATCCCCCCGATGTGGTTATCTGCGGTGGAGAACCATCTTTTTACCCATGTAAATTCGAGAATGGCTTCGTTCCGACAATATCTGATCTGCAAGAAATCGTGGATGAGAAGACGGTCGCTATCCTGTACAACTTCCCTAGCAACCCAACTGGGGGGAATGTGAATGAGGAGCAAAGAGACGAACTGGTGGAATTCGCAAGGAAAAATGACCTGTGGCTAATAACCGACGAGGTTTATGATCGAATAGTATACGATTCTCCCCACGTCTCATTCCTTGGGGCGGGTTATGACAAACTCGTCATGGTACAATCGTTTTCCAAGACCTTCGCCATGACCGGTTGGAGGATAGGATACCTGCTCTCTCCCGATCCTGAATTTATGGTAGAGTTGACTAAGATGCAATATTACGTAACCGCTTGCTCAAACGATGCCATGCAGCACGCGGTTCTGGAGGCATTGGAGAAATATCCAAATTACCCAGAGGAGATGTGCGCCGAGTTCAAGGCTCGTCGAGACTTGATTTGCGAGAGGCTGAATTCCATGCCCGGAGTCACATGTCACACGCCAACGGGCGCATTCTACGTATTCCCGAAGGTTGAGGTCCCAGGAATGAACAGCGAGGAAATTGCCTTGAAACTCCTGGAAGGAGGGGTCCTATGCTCTCCGGGGACTGCATTTGGAGGTGCGGGGGAGGGTCATCTAAGATTTGCATACACGATAGGCAGGGAAGACATTTCCAGAGGAATGGACAGGGTAGAAAGCGTCCTTAGGGAGCTCAGAAGCTGAATTCCATTGGGGCGCTAGTCGTCCCCGAAAAGATCGAATGGCATGTCAATCATCTCCCCTCCTTCCGAGTTTTCTTCGACGCCATCCTCTAGACTCGCCATTTTCGGAATCCCCCCTTCATCTTCTGACTCGGAATCTGAAACCTCACTCCCTTCCTCCAATTCCTTTGATCTTAGGGATTCAAGCTTCTGCTCTTGCCCAAACATCCAGTCTGGCATCGATTGGGAGCCACCTAGTACGGAAATCGTTGTGAAGGTGGCCATGGGCAGAACTGAGATTGCCACTATGAAATCAAGTATCGCGGTTTCTGGTACCACGGCATCTGACGAAATCATTTCGAGGACTATCCTCTCCAGCTGCATCTCATGCCATTGTTCGTAGTTCACGTTGAGAATATCCAGGGACAATAGGAGGACCAATCTGGCGACTAGCCAATATAGGAAGATTGGCAGAACCCAGGAGAGCCTCGATACCCTCCAAACCACATTTCTGAACATCGCTGCAATGCCGACTAGGTGCCACGACACAATTGGATGGACCCTCACAGCCACCCACAGGGCGAACAGATAACCAGCCATCCCCAGATCGAAAGCCCTGCTGGGCTTAACTAAGGAATCAGGGACCCCTTCCATTATGATGAGTGGGACTGCGATTAGGATGACCTGCATAGGGACTGCTAGGAGTTGAAGGCCCCCATGTATGGCCATTAGGTCATAATCTCCGTCCTTGGTCTTCGAGTGGACCAGTTTAGCCATTTTTCCATATGGGGACCCTTGCAGTTGCAGCCTTGCCCGATCTACCAATTCCGGATCCCCATTTCTCGGACTCAGTCTGAGGAATGCCAAAACCCCTCCCTGGTTGGCAACGAAGAAGGGCCTGAAACCTCCAAAAACAAGTGCCAAAGCTATGGAAATGGCACCATAAGAAAGACCAGCAGTCACCACCCAGTGAATCAATTCGGTACGCACGCTGACTTGCGCTTCGTCGTAGTCAACATGAATCAGATAAGTCAGCGAGAAAAGAATGATGGGTGCCATTGTGATTTGCAAAACCACCAACAGTGCCAGGGACAACTGTTTGGCAACTTTCCCCCTCTCAACCATATCGTCCACGGCTCTGCATTGCGCCATAAGCACTTCATTCAATGCAGGCGGCCCAAGACTCGTTAGCGTACAGAAACCACCCTACCGCCCCATCATCTCAAACGCACCACAGTCCCCAACCTTCTTACACGATTTATCTTCGCATTTTGGCGTCAATGAGTTCGGTTCGTGCGCTCCTGCTTTCTTCGCTGCTCATCGCGGTGAGCCTTTCCCATGTGGCAATCCAGACTCATGAGACCCCTTCTAGGCAATATGAGGTAGGTGCGCGTAACAATCCCGTCGACTTCGTTGTCACCGGAATAGAGGTAGGCAACTCGAGCTACTCCCCACGAGTCTGGGACCAGCCAGACTCCAGCACCTTGGAGTACATGACAAAGGGGGAGCCAATCCAGATAAATGCCACATTCCGCCAAGGAGGGGTCGACCCCACTCCAGTAACGGTAGACGCCAAACTTGAGATCTGGCACCCCATTGGGACCATGATACAGGAATGGACATTCAACATAACACTGGTAGCCGGGCAATCAATCCGAATGCCTTTCGTCTGGACTCCCTCAATAGCCCACAGCTCACTCAGCGATGATGGATGGCTAACTGGTGGAGTGACAATAAGGGGCATCGTCGAACCAGGAATTGGAATTGACGGCGACGACTCAAATGACATTCTGGACAGGGACGTACCTATCGCCTTCTGGTACGATCCAATGGAGAATGGTTTCTGTGAGGACGAGGCCAACGAAGGAAAGTACTGCACCAACAATGCAGTCCCCTTTGGAGAACCTACTTGGTTCGCGGCCGGATACACCGATGGTTACCAACCGGACTCAAACAATTTCCCAACAGGAACATGGCGGATGGAGAACACTTCCAGTGCTACAGGGGAATGGCATTGGAAGGTGTCGGGAGACAATGACAACTACGCTTCCAACCGTTATGACAGACTCAGGTGGGCATGGCAAAGATACAACTCTAACGACGGTTGCTCCGACCAGGTCTACGACGACAGCCACGGACTTGGGTATGGCGAGCATGACCCGATCGTCTCTTCGATCCATGGGGCGAACCTCTGCCTGGTGAAGGTGAATAGCCCGCTCCTCTACTCTGTGCAGATAGCAACCGATGCTTGGGGCGTGATGGGTGCTGGAGACACCATTATGCTCGAGACCAATTCTGGAGCCGGAGGCGGAATAGAGTACCTGAATTACTCCTCGCGCAATCTCTCCTCATCCGAGGGGGACTGGTCCAGATTGGTGTGGAATGCGACTGGGATGCACCAGAATGAGGGTTTCACCGTATCCTTCCTGTTCCGATCCAACTCGTCCTTTTCCGACACGGGAGTTCATATCGACTCATTCATCATCTTCGCAATTGAACGCGGGGAAGAGTACACTTTGGACGCCCAATGCAAATTCCCTGACAACTTCGGTGGCTCCACGACATACGATCCGGATTCGGAGGGCGGAAATACAATCCTTGTAGAAGCAGCCGATCCAGATCCTCCTTCTCTTCACTGCCGAATCTTCAACAAGGGCTACATTGACACGACTCTCAGATTCTATACGGAGGTCTCCAATGCTTCTTGGATGTCACAATTCCCCCTGCGAATCGACTCAAACAACTTCAACGATCACGATAACGAGGTGAAGACTAACACCATCAAGGCAAGGACATACACCAATGCATGGTTCAATCTGTCAATCCCCGATGGGGCACCCGTCCAGGACCTATCTTGGTACACTTGGATAAATGACGGGATCATGGGTTTCCAAGACACGAAGTACTACATCGAACTTCCAGTCAGTGTCGAGTCTACCTATAGGATGACTCTGAAGCAAGAGACTCTAGCCAATCCCGCGGCATCGATTTTGCCCGGAGGAAAGGCAAACATCACTATGGATCTTAAGAACACAGGAAACCAGTTCTCATCATGGAGCCTCGGGGGCCTATTCTCGGACTCACAACTATCTGCTGACAACCTGAAGTGGTACGAGATCGGGGGCAACGAGATATCGATGATCAACATGACTCCTGTGGAAGAGACCTCATTGAATGTTGAAGTTGAGATCCCGGAGGGGATGCCGCCCGGTACGTATGAGTTGACCCTACTAGCAAACCCCCGCCTCCCGAATACATATCAGGCCTCATCAAAGATTTACATCGAAGTCCCAGTGTACCATGACCTCGCGATCGCCCCAGTGAAGAATGCGATGTTAGCCCCTGCGGACGGGCAGTTGCGCACGGTCCAGGTCTTCCTGTTCAACTATGGTAATACGGAGGACACATTCGACATCAGGGTCGACACCGATAACTGGAGATTAGAGGCCGACATGAGCTCAGATGAAACGACCTTAGAAGCCAATGGGGGGCAGATAACCCTGTCTCTAATCCTCCCCATGCCCGAAGGCGTAGAGAACGGGACCTACAGAGTCTCAATCATTGGGACTAGCCATATGAATCCCGCATACCAGTCCGTTACCAACTTCTATCTCACCGTCCCAAAGACGTACCTGGTAGAAGCCGAAGATAGGGATCTTTCGCAGGAGGTTTTCGCTGCGGGTACAGACCCAAGAACACTCAAGTGGCAGATTTCCAATACTGGGAACGAGGACGACTCCTTCGAAATAGAACTGGATTTCCCATCCGACGTTTCTGCCTTTGTGGCTTGTCTTTCCAATGGGAGGACCCCATACATAGCACCCGGGGAGTCATACAACCTGAGTGTCAGCTACTCCTTCGCGTCAGGGGTCGAGGGACCTAGAATAATCAAACTCAAGGCCACTAGCATCGAATCAGGAATCAGCACGGAGGGGCAGGCTCGGTTCGAGGTTGGGACCGTCGGGTTCCTCCTAGTTCTCCCCCCATCCTCTCAGTCAAATGCCGCCGAGATTTACGAAGCCGGAGATGACTACATCCTCGTATTCACAATCCGTAGCGCCCATCCCGAATTGGAGCAGCAGATCAGAGCAGATGTCGAGCTGGACAACCTATGGACTGTATACGATGCGAGAGTCGATGAGGACGATAGGAACTTCGTCCTCGCCGCAGGGGAGAGCCGGAACGTCACGATACATATCGACGTCAGGGATGAGAATCTGGAGAACCTCGCAGCCAACATCGTTGACTTCAACGTCTCTCTAGTTGTAATTAGTGACCTGGACACGACAACTAAGACTGCCGAGATAACCCTATACAAGCCCGACCCGATTCCCGAGGGCACCGATGTCAAGGAGGTCGGTTGGCTGGCAGCGAACTTCGCCCTTGTAGCAGTCGGCCTATCTGTAATGGGGGCGGTGCTGTTCTCATCATTTAGGGTTCTGAGAGGTGCCCGAGCCCCTCTGGAAGAGTACTCCTCCCTTGGGGACTACAGCATGACGGTCGAGGGATGGAGCGGGGATCAGGACGCCTCCAAACAATTGCCGTCAGCAGATGAAATAGCCAATTCGATGTATGGGGGATCGGAGGAACTTTTCCAGCAGCCGCCACCTCCGCCGGGCCCAGTGGAACAGATTCTCGAGTCGCCCCAGGAAGCAACCGGGCCCCCGGTGCCAGAGTCTGGTCTGCCAGAGGGCTGGACAATGGAGCAGTGGCAGTACTATGGAAAGGACTGGCTAGAGTCTCAGAAGGAATAGCGGCTCGATAGAGTCTCCAAGGTAGATTGGGAGGCCTTATGACCCCCCCTCCGTTGCCTCGCTCGTCGAACTAAGGCGAGTGATTGCATGTATAACGGACAACAACCAATCTTCATCCTGAAAGAGGGAACAACTAGGACTAGCGGAAAAGGCGCCCAGAGCAACAACATAGCCGCGGCCAAGGCAGTAGCCGACGCCGTGAGATCCACACTCGGGCCGAAGGGGATGGACAAGATGCTCGTGGACTCCATGGGAGACGTAGTCATCACCAATGACGGTGCAACAATACTGAAGGAGATGGAAATAGAGCATCCAGCAGCCAAGATGATCATAGAAATTGCAAAGACACAGGAACAGCATTGCTTCGACGGAACAACTAGCGCTGTCGTGATAGCCGGAGAACTCCTGAAGAGGAGCGAGGAGTTAGTTGACCAGAACGTCCATCCAACAGTAATTTGCGAGGGTTTCAGACTGGCTTCGGACAAGGCAGTCGAACTAATCGAAACCCACGGGTCTGATGTGGACGAAAAGATGCTCACGGAAGTGGCCAAGACCGCATTGACCGGGAAGAGCACAGGCGCTGTGAAGGAATTCCTTTCCGACATCAGCGTGAAGGCGGTCCTATCCGTCGCTCAGGAAGACGATGACGGGGCGATCGTGGACCTTGACGACATCAAGGTCCAGAAGAAGCAAGGAGGTTCGATCAGGGACAGCACCCTGGTCGACGGAATAATCCTCGACAAAGAGAGGGTTCACAGCGGCATGCCAAGGAGCGTAGCCAATGCAAAGATAGCCCTAGTCAACTCAGCCATCGAGGTCAAGAAGACAGAGGTCGATGCCAAGATCCAGATCACCGACCCAAACATGCTCTCCCAGTTCCTTGACGAGGAGGAGCAGTTCCTGCGCTCCCTAGTCGACAAGATATCCGAAAGCGGCGCTAACACTGTAATCTGCCAGAAGGGCATCGATGATCTCGCTCAGCACTACATGGCCAAGGCAGGCATATTCGCAATAAGGAGGGCGAAGAAGAGCGACATGGAGGCCTTATCCAAGGCAACCGGGGGGAGGGTAGTGAACAATCTCGATGACCTTTCCGAAGAGGATCTCGGAAGTGCTTCCAAGGTAGAGGAGAGGAAGATTGGAGACTCGGACATGGTATTCGTTGAGGGGTGCCCACAGGCCAAGAGCGTGTCCGTCCTACTGAGGGGCGGTACGGAGCACGTGGTAGACGAGGTAAAGAGAGCATTCGAGGACGCTATCGGAGTAGTCGCAGTCGCCCACGAGGACGGTGCGGTTCTCACTGGCGGTGGGTCCGTAATAGCCGCTCTGAGTCGAGATCTCAGATCGTACGCGGAAGGCATCGGAGGAAGGGAGCAGATGGCAATCGAAGCATTCTCAAGCGCCCTTGAGGTAATCCCCAGGACGCTCGCAGAGAATGCCGGCCTTGATCCGGTTAACACGATCATCGACCTCAGGAAGGCACATTCCGAGGGCAAGTCCACCCATGGGGTCAACGTATACGAAGGAGGGGTAGTCGATATGGCCAAGGCCAAGGTGTACGAACCGAGCCGAGTGGTCGAACAGGCCATCCAGAGCGCCTCCGAGACCGCGGTCATGATCCTTCGAATCGATGACGTGATCTCCAGCAAGGGAGCAGGGCCAATGCCCGAGGACTTCGAAGGAATGGGCATGTGAGACGTCCTAAATCGTAGCAAAACACACATCCCCAAATGCACATATTCAATAGTCCGATTATGCTGCAATGTACCACGGCCTAAGGCTGCAAGGTGATGTCATGTCCGATTCTTCCCTGCTCATACTGTTTGGGTCCGAGTCTGGCAACGCAGAGGACCTGGCAACCATAGCCGAGAAGCAGGCCAAATCCCAGGGACTCACTCCCACAGTCAAAGGAATGGACGAGATAGAAATAGGGGACCTAGCCGGGTCAAAGAACGTCCTAATCTACTGCAGCACATGGGGCGAGGGCGAAATGCCTGACAATGCGATCGACCTCTGGGAATCTGCAAACGGCGATTCCCCTCCCAACCTCGAAGGATGCAACTTCGCAGTCTGCGCTCTCGGAGACACCAGCTACGAGTTCTTCTGCCAGTCGGGCAAGGACTGGGACGGCTGGTTCGAGAAGCAGGGGGCGACCAGGGTACTAGATCGCGTTGACTGCGACGTGGAATACGACGACCCAGCCTCAGAGTTCACCACCAGCGCACTTTCGATATTCGCATCAATAGGCGGTGGTGCCCCAGCCGAATCAGACGCAGTGAACGCATCCGAGGCAGACGGTGCGCCACCGGCCGAAGACTCCACGGAAGAAGAGGGGGAAGCCGTCGGCGGACTCGACGACCTGCTCTCATCTGGGGATCGCTCCCTAGTTCTCCTGTTCGGGTCCCAGTCAGGAAACTCCGAGGCACTAGCTGCTAAGATCGCCAAGGACGCCAAGGCATACGGACTCGAGGGAGAGGTGCATGACATGGATGGCTTCGACTTCAACTCCCTGTCGAGCAAGAGAAGGGTCATGATAGTCTGCTCCACATGGGGAGAGGGGGAGATGCCGGACAACGCTGAGGATCTCTGGCAATTCTCTATCTCTGAATCCGCCTCTAGGATGGAGGGTATGCACTTCGCAATCCTGGCACTCGGGGACTCCAGCTACGAGTTCTTCTGCCAGTCGGGCAAGGACTGGGATGGGCAGTTAGAGAAACTAGGCGCTACTAGAGCCATCGACCGACTAGATTGCGACGTGGACTACGATGCTCCAGCAGCAGAATGGCTTATCGATGCCCTCCCCACTCTAGCGGCAGTCGACAGCACCGGACACTTCCACGAGGATATGGTCGACCCGATCAAGATGTACGCAAGCGGCACCTCAGTAGGTGCCGAGGGCGAGGACGGCTTTTCGATGCCCGAAATCGCCACTGAGGCCATTCAGGTCGAGGCCACCATATTCCGCTACGACCCCGAGACCTTCAGCACCGGTACCGATACCTGGATCTGCTCCCTCTCGGCGCATATGTCAGTTCTCGAGGTTCTGAGGACTCTGAAGATGACTCAGGACGGCGCCCTTACCTTCCGAGACGGCACTGTGGACGACCCCAACACGGCCGTATCCGTGAACGGAAGACTGGTCCTCCCGGGTTTGACAAGACTGGACTCGGTTGCCCCCATGAGGGAAGGGAAGGTTTCTCTGAGGATCGAACCACTCCCCGGATTCGACGTCATTCGAGATTTGGCGATAGACCCCTGGTCATTGGAGAGGAAGCGCGAATCTAGCGAACCATGGATGGTGGCAGCGACAAGGGAGGGTGCGCAAACTCCACAGGGAGCTATCGGCACTATGGAACCGAGCGCTGCAGCAAAGATACACTCAATCAGGAACTTCGCCAGCCAGAACATCATCCACTCAAGCTCCGATGCGATACCCCACGCCAACGGCTACCTGGGGCCAGCAGTAATCGCATCATCCTGGTCTCGCAGGAATGACCCCCGAACTTCTCCAAAAAAGAGGAAGGCAATCGACGTAATGCTCTCCTCCCATCACGGAATCAAGGCGGAGACCGACTTCGCCCCCATCAGGCGCCAGTCATCCGTGCCCAGGCAGGTCTCGGACGCGCTTCTGGAGGCGAAGAACTCAGTCATGACCGACGAGGGCTTCAACGGCAAGCACGGCAAGCACGTTTGGTGGTACACCTGGTCCGTAAAGAGCAGCGGTCTCGTGAACGACACGGTGATTTACAGGCAGGCACTAGGTCCATTCGCCCTACTCGGAAACCTGTTCTCAGGAGTAACTGCCAGGATGGTTCTGGGTTTCACAAGGACAGGTGGAAACATGTTCAACGGAATGCTCGGGATGGTCGCCCCGCCCGCTGGGATAGGAAAGATGCCCAAGCAATTCAACTCCTCGGTGGACAAGCACTACGAGGTAGCAGCGATCTTCAACGAGATGGACGGAAGATTCTGATGTCACTGAAGTATTCTTACCACCCAGGGAATATCGCTCACAGCAGCGCCACAGAGGTCAACCAGACGATGGTCCCCCTGGCCCGCTCGCTCGGCATCGAACTACTCCCCATGCAGGGGGCGACCAGTTGCGGAGCGGGAATCATCAGGCAGGCTAATGATATTCTCCAGATAACCCTGAACGCGAGGAATTTCGCCATTGCCGAGTCCCTCGGGGCCGACATAATCACCCCTTGCGCCGCCACTGCCGGCAACCTGCACGAGGACCTGTCCCGACTGAGGGACGAGCCCCTTCTGATGAGGAAGACCCAGGAAGTCCTCCTTCGGACGACCGGAATGAAATTCCACGGGGGCGTCAAGGTGAATCACCTGCTTCACGTCCTAGTGGACGAGATCGGGCTGGACAAGGTCAGACAGAAAGTAAGGAACCCAATCAACTACAGAATAGCCGGATTCTACGGTCCCAATATGCAGCAGGAGGGTGCCTGCGGAGAAGACGACGTCTACGATCCGCATTACCTCGAGCAGCTAATCGAGGCTCTTGGGGGGGAACCGGTCCAGTGGGAGAGCAGGACCCAGAGCGTCGGCGTGCCCGGGCTATTCGCGGAGGAGGCCACTGTCCTCAGGCAAATAGCCTCCACAATCGACGACGCCAAGTCAGAGGGGGCCTCGATAATCGTGAGTGCGTGCACTCTGTCCCACACCGCCCTAGACGTCTACCAGGGGAAGGCCAGCAGGTCCACGGGCCTTTCTACCAACATTCCTGTGATCCACCTAACCGAACTCCTAGCATTCGCATTGGGCCACTACAACAACCGTCTAGCACAGCTCCGAACGAGGATCGCGGTAATAGGGGACTAGAACTGGTCTAGTCCGGTCTGTCCCCTCGGCCTGAAGTTCCCAGGGGGGAGATCGGCCTTGGGCGCTCTCGCTTGATCATTGGAAGGGGTGGTATCGGAACCAGAAAGGTCACTCCTGTGCCTATCTCTTGCTTCTAGTACGAATTCGGCCGCTGAGCAGACTCCCCCATCTGAGGTTACGGAAAACCTCTCCAAGTTGGTCAAATCCTTGTGGGGGCTCCCCGGAAGTCCTCTGGCGACCCTCCTTGCGGCCTTGTGCATGAACTCCTCCTTCCTCTTGGCAGAGTCTTTGGCCCGCTCGTCCCTCGTTCCCTCGGCAACAAGTACGACTACCTCGCCCTGCCTCCTTCTGCCAGTCCTGCCCCTTCTCTGTATCGTCCGGATTTCGCTTGAAACTGGTTCGTAGAATATGACCAGATCGGCGCTGGGGATGTCCAAACCCTCCTCGCCGACAGAAGTCGCAACCAGAACATTGGCCCTCCCCTCTCTGAACTCGGAAAGCCTGGAAATCTGTTGCTTCGCAGTTAGCCCCCCAGAGCCCGATCTACGCGACTGGCCGATGAATTGGATCGCCCTTACGCCCTCAAGATCGGAAAGCGCCCCCTCCAGTGCTTCTACAGTGTCCCTGTAGTTTGCAAAAACAATGACTCTGGAACCCCCGTCCCTTCGTATCCTTTCCCTGACCAGCCTCCTCACCGCACCGACCTTGGAATGCACCTCTGGCATTTCTCCAAGCATGGTGGAAAGTTTCCTAACTCTGCCGTCCCTAAGGAAATCCCTAGACGACTTGCTCTTCTCTTCCTCTTCTTCCATCCTTGATAGAAAATGCCTAGATGCTGCTATCCCCTGGCAAAGCAGGTGGTTAATCAGATGATGGAGCCTCATTGCGGTGGCAATCTGGGAAGATGACCTGAAACCACTTGTATCCCCTCTGCCGATTGCTGCCTGGGCACGTTCCATAGCATTCGATAAACCGGCTTGGTTTATCGCCCCCGGCATCACGTACCTGCCACTCCTACGTTCTCTGTCGACAATCCCCTCTTGCCACATCCTGAATGGCTCTGCTAGTTCTCTGATCTCACTCGGAACCTCGACACCCACTTCTTCGACATCTAGCTCAGAGAGAAACTCTGACACCATCGGGTCATCCTTCGTCCTCATGTGTATCTTCTGAATTTCCAACCTCCTGCAGATCTCCTGAACCTGCTCCATTCTCGAACCAGGGCTTGCAGTAGTCGCTAGGATAAGCGGATTATCAGATTGAGAGATATACATCTCAGCAACCTCTGCCATGGCGTGCTCACCCGTGCAATGGTGGGCCTCATCGACAACTAGAATGCTGCAATTCTCAAGGGAAAGGACACCATTCCTGACATCATTCCTGACGACCTGGGGTGTTGCGAAAACCATCCTAGAGCCACTCCATAGCCCGGGTCTCTTGGATGCATTATGCTGCCCACTCAGAGTAATTGGGTTCAATTCTGCAGCATTGGAAAGGACAGGCATAGCATTTTCCAGATGCTGATTGGATAGAGCAACAGTGGGGGCGATAACCAGCGCCCAGCCACCAGATCTCTCAAGCCTCTCCGCTATGGACAACCAAGCCACTGCAGTCTTACCGGCAGCAGTTGGGAGGATCAGTAGCATAGATCCTGCCAACGCATCATCCACTGCCTGTAGTTGGTAAGCTCTAGCCTGAACTGTTCCCGAGACTAATCCGGGATGGGCAACAAATGGTGGCACGGACAGGGGCCTCCTAAGTCAGGGTTCAAAATCGTTGCATTGACATTTCCTACCCTCGCAACCCCATAGGAGTATGCCTTTGGCACCCCGATTCGTTCAAATAGGGTATGTTTGTCGCAAGGCCGCTCACTACGTGAGGTACCAGACACCAAAGGGCTCTGATTAACACCCCGCAAACCACGCCCGCATTCGCGGAAATGGTCCGGTGTCACGGTGCTTCCTTGGCGTAGTAGGCCCGGTTTTGGCCGCTTGCGGCCAATTTCGGAATACAGGAGGAAATGCAATGGCAGACCGATCCAAACCCCGCCGTGGTAGCATGGGCTATGGCCCGAGAAAGCGTGCAATCCGGCAATTTGCTCGAATCACCTCTTGGCCAGAAACAGAGGCAGCAGAGGTCAGAATTCAGGGATTCGCAGGCTGGAAGGCCGGAATGACTCACATTCTGATCAGGGACACCAACCCGAAGTCGACCTCTGCAGGTCAGGAAGTAAGGAAGGCTGTGACTGTGGTCGAAACCCCTCCAATGAATGTTCTAGCAGTGAGGGGATACAAGATGACCCCTTACGGCAAGCAGACTGCAGGCGAGGTCTGGGCGGACGTCTCTGAAGACCCCCCTGCCAACCTATTCCCACGTATGGCAAACCAGACACGCGGGGAAAGGGACGTCGAGGAGGGCAGGAAGGCCGCTACTCGTGGCGGGAGGATACCAAAGAGGCAGTCTCAGCCATTCGAGGATGCATTGAACTCACTCAGGGAGCAGGATCTAACTGAAGTCCGTTTGATCGTGTGCACTCAACCAGATCTCGTTCGCAGCGTCCCTTCGAAGACCCCGGAGATAATGGAGATAGGACTAACGGGTGGAGACATAAACGCAAAACTCGACTGGTCAATGGAACGCCTAGGTGGGCAAGTAGGCCTCGAAGATGTTTACGAAGCCGGGCAGGAGATAGACGTCGTAGGGGTGACCAAGGGCAAGGGCTGGCAAGGTTCGATCAAGAGGTTCGGACTAAAGCTTCTCAGCCACAAAAACAGCAAGAGGAGGCGCCAGGGAGGAAACATGGGTGACTTCGGAACTGGTTACGTCAGAAAGACAATCAGACAGGCCGGCCAGGTTGGATACCACAAGAGAACCGAACTCAACAAGAAGATCCTGAGGATTTCAAATCCCGAGGAGGCGGAAATAACCCCTGCTGGTGGCTTCCTAAAATACGGCGAAGTCCGTAACCCATACATGATTATCCAAGGCAGTCTTCCGGGCCCGGCAAAGAGGCTTCTTAGATTTAGAGACCCGACTCGTCCGAGGAAGGTCGTTGGAGATGTGGACGTAACTTACGTCAGTACATCAAGCAAGCAGGGTGTGTGATAGAATGAAGACTAAGGCGTATAATTTGGTCAACACCGTAGTCCAAGAGGAGATGGATGCAGGACTATTGGCAGAGACGTTCGCTGTAGAGGCCAAGGACAGCAAGGCCATCGAGCTTCCATCCGCATTCACTTCGCAGATCAGGGAGGACATGGTCCGTTCAGCCGTACATGCATCAAGAGCAAACAGGAGGCAGTCTTACGGGCACAGGGAACACCAAGGAAAGCGCGCCCCCCAACCAGGTATGAAGCACTCCGTTGAGTGGTGGGGCAAGGGACGAGGCGTCTCCAGAATTATGAGGAAGTCAGGTCAGAAGACAGGGGCTCAGAACCCTCACACCAGAGGTGGTCGGAGGGCCCACGGGCCAAAGGTGGACAAGGATTGGTCCCAGAAGATCAACTCTCGCGAGAAGAAGATTGCCCGTGACTCGGCCATCGCAGCTTCATCCGATTCAAGCACCGTTTCATCAAGGGGCCACAAGTTCGACGAGGGCTTGAGATTCCCAATAATAATCGATGGTTACGTCGAATCCAGAGGCAGTTCCGAGGAGAAGTACGACATCGAGTCAATCCCTACCCAGTACTCAACCAGGAAGTTCGTTGCTATGATGGAGGGCCTTGGGATCTCCGCAGACCTCACGCGTTCCAAGGCTGGCAGGACTATCCGGGCCGGGAAGGGGACAATGAGGGGCAGGAAGTACCGAACCCCCAAGGGCATCCTCTTGGTTGTGGCCCAGAAGGGCGGGTTGGACAAGGCTGCTCGAAACCTCCCAGGGGTCGACGTGGTTACTGCAAAGGATTTGTGCGCCGAGGACCTAGCTCCTGGGGGCGACATGGGCCGACTCACGGTTTGGACAAAGTCGGCTATAGAGGCACTGGAGTGATTAAGATGGATCCATATGACGTGATTATTATGCCTTGGATTACGGAAAAGACTCTCGAGGCAAGGAGGATTTCCGATCCCGATGGCGGCCATCTAGAGAACAACAACCGAATCGAGTTCATCGTCAGAAGAGAGGCGACAAAGAAAGACATCAAGCAGGCGATAGAGACCCTGCTAGAGGTCAAGGTCTCCAAGGTAAACGTTCGAATCAACAGAACTGGCAAGCATGCCAGCATCCGTCTGGCAGACGGATACGACGCAGAGGAGGCCGCGCTCAAACTAGGAGCGTTCTAGAAGGTGATAAAATGGGCAAGAGGACACGTTCACAGAGGCAGGGGTCAAGCCCCAAAAACAAGGTTTCGAGCCATAGGTTCCCCGCTGCCAACAGGCTCCCGAGGGTCAATGGCGAGATTGCCGAGGTCATCGACCTGGTCCACAGCCCAGCTCATACTGCGCCACTAGCCAAGGTGAAGTTTGACGACGGCGAGATAGCCCATCTAGGCGCGCCCGAGGGAATCTCGGTAGGCCAGACAGTAGCATTTGGGGACAAGGTCTCACTGAGGCCAGGAAACGTAACCACACTGAGCCAGATCCCAGAGGGGACTCAGATTTGCAATATCGAACTTCGCCCGGGAGATGGCGGAAAGATTGCCAGATCAGGGGGCAACTCCGCCATGATAGACACCAGGATGGGAGACTACGTCAGAATCATCATGCCCAGTGGTCGTTCGAAGGACTTGCCTGCCAAGTGTAGGGCCACAATCGGAGTTCTAGGTGGGCATGGGAGAACCGAAAAGCCACTACTCAAGGCAGGAGCAGCACATCACAGGGCTAGAGCACGAGGTAAGCAGTACCCGACAGTCAGTGGTGTCGCAATGAACCCGGTCGACCACCCGCACGGCGGTGGAAACCACCAGGCTGTACACGGGCCAAGCTCAGTTAGCAGAAATTCACCTCCCGGACAGAAGGTCGGGAACATCGCGCCTAGGAGAACAGGCCGTGGAAGGTCGAAGAAGGAGTAGATTACATGGCCAGGAAGAGGAAGCAGTTCAGGACAGCTAAGATGGCCAGGCGCCAGGCCAGGAAGAGGAGATCGAAGATTTCCGAGAGGCGGAAGAAGGAGTTCCTATGGAGGGGATACACTATCGACGAGCTGAGGGAAATCCCACTTTACCCGTGGGGCAACAGCAGCGAGCCAGAGAACGACGACTACGATCCGGATACGATTTCAATCGCCTCCCTGATGCCTTCAAGAGTCAAGAGATCGCTACAAAGGGGGCTCAACGAGGATTGCGAGAAACTCCTAGAGAGAATACGGAACAGCAATGGAAAGACCGTTAGGACCCATTGCAGGGGGATGTACATACTTCCCGAGATGGTTGGGACCACAATCGGGGTTCACGACGGCCAGAAATTCATCAACTTGGAAATCACTCCCCCAATGATTAGCCACGCATTGGGAGAATTCGCAATTACAAGGAAGTCTGTAACGCACACCGGACCAGGTGTGGGTGCAACCAGATCTTCCCAGCACGTGGCACTAAAGTGAGGTGAAATTTATGAGCAGAAGAGCAGGAAGGTCGCAGAGCGGATATACCCAATTGCTAGAGGGTTCAAACCTCGTTTCCGCCAGAGCCGTAAACCTGGACTGCCATCACAAGCACTGCTACCACATTGCCAAGGCAATCAGGGGCATGAACGCAGAAGTTGCGAGGGACTACCTTGAGGATGTAGTCGCAAAGAAGAGGGCAATCCCTTACCAGCGAAGGTCCAGAAAGGGCCGAGGCGGCAACACGATGGCCGGCCACAGGAAGGGCAAGATGGGCCCGGGCAAGTTCCCGAACAAGGCATCCCGCGAGTTCATCAAGCTGATCAACAGCGCCATGGACAACGCAAGACAGAGATTCGATGACATCGATGCAGAGGACATGATGATTACACACGTCGCTGCTCATCGCGGCCAAGTTTCCAGGAACATGAGGCCACGTGCTCAAGGGCGAGCAACACCAAGCGACCACTACCAAGTCAATTTGGAAATTTTCCTAGAGTACTTCGGAGAGGATGATGAGGACATGGGAGAAGACGATTTCTGAGGTGATTGCATGAAGGAGAACACAATCCAGAAGATGATCAACCGCAACGTCGAGAGGCAACTAGTCCGGGAGTTCCTCCTCAAGGAGACCGAGAGGGCTGGCTTCGGAGGGCTGACATTCAACAGGACCCCGGAGGGGACCAAGGTAACACTACAAGCAGAGCAAGTTGGTCGAGTAATCGGCAGGCGGGGCAAGGTCATCCACGACCTCCAGCGTCGACTACAGGAGGACTTCAACCTGACAAACCCACAGCTTGAAGTTGAGGAGATCGCGGAATCCAGAACCAATGCCCAGGTCATGGCTAGCAGACTATCAAGCTCCCTCGAGAGGGGCTGGTTCTTCAGAAGGGCCGGTCACAGCACAGTGCAGAACATCATGGACGCAGGAGCCAGGGGCTGCATCGTAACACTAAGTGGGAAGATCACAGGCGCCAGGCACCGAGTCGAGAAGTTCCAGAAGGGGCACATCAAGTACTGCGGAGAGACCGCTCTCCAGCTTATGGACGTCGGTTTCTCAACCGCCGTGAAGAAGTTGGGGACAGTTGGCTGCACAGTGCGAATAATGAGACCCGGCTCAAAGCTACCACACGAGATTGAGATCAAGGAAAGAAGCGAGGCCGGCCTACCCGATTTGGTAGAGGCATCTGGTTTCGTCCCTCTTGACCTAGAGGAAGCCCTAGAGAGGGCAGCAAGGGAGGAGGAGTGAAATGTCACACGTCAGTTCCAAGGAGATAGACGAGATGAACCAGGAGCAGCGCGAGATCACCCTTGGTGAACTCAGAGACGAGATGCTTCAACTCAGGTCCCAGCAAGCATTGGGGGGTTCCTCCTCAAACTCTGGGGCATACAAGCAGACTAGGAGGAGCATTGCAAGGCTCCTAACCAAGATGAAACAGGAAAAGGAGGAGTGATTTGGCGGGAATTTGCAACATGTGTGCGCTTCCGGATGACCTATGCATTTGTCAGGAGATAGCCAAAGAACAACAGAAGGCGGTGATTTCAGTGGTTAGGAGAAGATACGGAAAGATGGTCACCATGGTCGAGGGCATAGAGGATACGGCAATCGACATCAGCCAACTGGCTAAGATACTGAAGGGCGCATGCGCTAGCGGCGGGACGGTCAAGGGCCGAACCATCGAACTTCAAGGGGACCACAAGAAAAAGGCAGCCAGAGTCCTCGAGCAGAACGGCTACCAGGTGGAGGTGCGCTGAATGAGTCAGATAATCAACCTCCCTTGGCTATCCCGGAAGATCGAGGTAACCGAGTCCTCGGACCCGACACTAGTGGGCATTTCAGGCATGGTGCTGGATGAGACCAAGCGAACCATAGTGGTCAACAACGGTTCCAAGGAAGTCACTCTTGCCAAGGACACTATCAGATTCACCATCGAAGAAGAGGAGATCGACGGTTCTATCGTCGGCCAGAGGCCGGAGGAAAGGATCGGCAAAGCATACAGGAGGTCATGAAATGAGAGACATAGGTATAGACGTCAATAAACCCGAAGGGGAGTGGGACGGAAGCAAGAACTGCCCGTTCTACGGGACTCTGAGGGTCCGTGGACAGATTATCAGTGGCATCGTCTCCTCGCTGGGGATGACTGACACAGTAGTTGTCGAGAGGGAGACTACGCGTTACATGCAGAAGTTCGAGAGGTACGAGAAGCGCACCAGGCGCTATTCGGCCCACCTGCCTAGTTGCATCGGGGAACTGAATCCCGGGGACAATGTCAGGATAATGGAATGCAGGCCACTATCGAAGACAGTGAAGTTCTGCGTAATTGAGAAGGAGGGGAGCGAATGAAGGGAGTAGCCGGAAGAGTTACCTCTGGCCTGCCCACACAAGCACGACTCGAGTGCGTCGACAACACCGGTGCCAAGGTCGTGCAACTAATCACCGTCCTGAAGAAGGGGGGCGTCGCAAGAAGGTACCCCTCAGCTGGAGTGGGCGACATGATCAGAGTCACTGTCCGAAGGGGAACCCCGGAGACCAGACGCCAGATTTACACCGCGGTTATAGTGCGTCAAACGAGACCCTTCAGGAGGGTCGACGGCACTTGGGTCCAGTTCGAGGACAACGCCTGCGTCATCACCAATGACAGAGGGGATGTCCAGGGTTCCGACATCAAGGGGCCCGTCAGCAGGGAAGCCGCCGAAAGGTGGCCAAGGATAGCGGCTACGGCCAAACAGATAGTGTAGGTGATTAGAATGGTTAGCAAGAAAGCAGGAAAGCAGAGAATGTCCCAGAGGGATGCCCCTATCCACGTAAAGAGGAAGAGGATGCGAGCCCGGCTTATTTCCGACGATCCAGACCTAAGGCAGGTCCGTTCTGTGACCATCAGGGTCGGAGACGAGGTCGAGGTCACAAGGGGCGACTTCAGCCATCCCAACAGCGTCAAGGCCGATTCCAGAGGGAAGAGGCTCGGACAACCGAGGGGGAGGGCCGGAGTGAAGGCAAAGGTCGCCTCCGTAGACACGAAGAGGGGACTCATATTCGTGGACGGTCTGACTCAATCCACAGCCGATGGAAAGGAAGAGGCCGTTCCCGTAAGCCCATCAAACGTAATTGTGACGAAGCTTTTCGAGGGAGACCCCGTACGAATCAAGCGGATCGTCGACAGGTCCACAGGGGGTGATTCGGAATGAGCAGAAGTCACCACAAGAGGCTAGTGATGCCTAGGACATGGCCACTGACCAGGAAGACCAACATCTGGGCTCAGAAGCCCAACCCAAGCGGCCACCAGATAGAGATGTGCATGCCTCTCGGAATCATCCTCAGAGACGTCCTCGGAGTCGCCCACAACATGAGGGAAGCAAAGAGGATACTTCACGATAGAAAGGTCATGGTAGATGGCAAGGTAGAGACGGACAGGGCCCGCGGTGTCGGACTCATGGACGTCCTCACGGTCGGCGAAGAGAACTTCCGTTGCATCCTCGACACCAACGGGAAGCTACGTTACAGGCCGATACCAAAGAAGGCAGCAGGAAGCAAGATCTGCAGGGTCAAGGGCAAGACTACCGTCAAGGGCGGAAAGACCCAGGTCCATCTCCACGATGGAAGGAACATCCTCCTGGACAAACCCCCCAAGTACAACACCGGTGACTCGCTCGTAATCTCCCTGCCCGATCAGAAGGTTACCTCGCACATCGAGATGAAGAATGGCGCCCAGGCATACCTGACTGGCGGGAGCCACATAGGCGAGACCGCAGTAATTACAGGCCAAGACATCAAGCGGTCATCGAAGCCAAATGAGACTATTTTCGAGGATTTCGGGACGATAACGGATTACGTCTTCGTCATCGGCAAGGAGACTGACATACCCCTGGAGGACAAGTCATGAGCGAATCATCCAACCCCATGTTGTCCCCGGCAATCACCAAGGTAACGGTGAACATCGGTGTCGGAGAGGGAGGCAGACGCCTCCAACTAGCCGAGAGGGTATTGGAAGTGCTAACCGGGATGACTCCTTCGAGGACACTTTCCACCAAGACAAACAGGGACCTGGGTACGAGGAAGGGCGCACCAATAGGGTGCAAAGTCACCATCCGCGACAAGGACAAGGTCGAGTCGTTCCTCAAGGACGCATTCTGGGTCCGAGACCACACCCTGCCTGCATACAACTTCGACATCTCAGGAAACCTTTCATTCGGAATTTCAGACTACACGGACTTCCCTGACCAGAAGTACGATCCCGACATCGGAATCTTCGGAATGGACGTCAACGTCGTCCTCGAGCGACCCGGTCACAGAGTATCCAGGAGAAGGAGAAGGAAGTCCAAGGTTTCCTCTCCCCATAGGGTTGGCAGGGACGAGTCAAAGGAATGGTTCACTGGAAAGTTCGACTTGAAAATTGTGGAGGAGTAATAGTATGGCACACGATCATGGATCCGGAGAACCAATCGGGCGGGACGACGGAAAGAGAATTGGAAGGAGCAAGGGATGCAGGAGATGCGGACGCAAGAGGGGGATGATCCGCAGGCACGGCCTCATGCTGTGCAGGCAGTGTTTCCGAGACGTAGCCCCGGATATAGGATTCAAGAAATACTCATGAGGTGATGAAAGATGCAGTTTGACCCATTGAATGATGCCTTCACGACGATATACAACGCAGAGAGCGCAGGAAAGTACGAAGTTACGGTGCGACCAGCCAGCAAACTCCTCGGCAGCATGCTATCAATAATGCAGACCTCCGGATATCTGGGGGAGTTCGAGAAGCTTGATGACGGCAGGGGCGGGGCTTTCAGAGTCTCACTGATCGGCGCAATCAACAAGTGCGGTGTGATCAAGCCCAGGCACTCGGTCAAGAGGTCGGACTTCGACAAGTGGGAGTCAAGGTACCTCCCTGCACGCGACTTCGGACTACTGATACTGACAACCAACCAGGGGATAATGGATCACTCAGAAGCGAAGAAGGAGAGGGTGGGCGGTCGACTGCTCGCGTATGTTTTCTAGGAGGAATATGAATGCCAAGAGTAGCCAACGTATCTCACACAATCGCCATTCCCGATGGAATGGGCGCTAGCATGGAGGGGAATACCGTGACCCTAACCAAGGATGGAAACAGCCTATCCAGAGAATTCACGCACAACAGCGTCTCAGTTAGGCAGATCGATGATGGGATAGAGGTCCACTGCAATCACCCTCGGCGTTCCGAGAAGGCAATAGCCGGAACATGGGCGGCCCACCTAAGAAACATGATCAAGGGTCTCGACGAGGGGTTCGAATACCGCCTGAAGGCAGTATTCAGCCACTTCCCCATGACACTAAAGGTCGAAGGAAACAAGTTCACGATCACAAACATGCTCGGCGAGAAGGTCCCCAGAGTGGCCAAGCTCCCTTGGACCCCTTCGGAGGTTCAGGTGAAGATAGAGGGGAAGTCAGACATCATCGTCACAGGCGCGGACCGTGAGAAGGTGGGCCAATCGGCAGCAAACATAGAGAAGGCCTGCAAGGTCAAGAAGAGAGACCCAAGGGTATTCCAGGATGGGGTATACATCACATCGAAGGGGGCATGAGAATGGCATATGAGAATCTTACAGTAGCTGAGTTGAAGGAACTCCTCAAGGAGAGGGGGCTCCCGGTCTCCGGGAAGAAGGCAGATCTAATCACCAGACTAAGCGAAGACGAGGGCACAACGGAAGAGGCTCCTGAGGAGACTCAACAAGAGGCCCCCCAGGATGAGGCCCAGGTCGAGGAAGAGGAATCCCCGGAAGAGGAAGAGGAATCCCCGGAAGAGGAAGAGGGCGACTTCGAGGAAGAGGGAGACTTCGAGGAAGAGGGAGACTTCGAGGAATGGGACGAACTTCACACTGCCCGACAGAAGCCAGTCTTGGACGACTCAACAAAATCCGCACTCAAGATGCGCTCAGAGCAGAGCAAGAAGCAGCCCAAGTTCCGCAGGCAAGAGTGGTTCAGGTACCGGAGACTATCCAAGACCGGATACAGGAAGCCGAAGGGGGACGACTCGAGCATGAGGAAGAACAGGAAGTACCGCTCACCAATGGCCCGAGTAGGATACGGCAAGGTAGCAGCCGCTAGAGGTCTGCACCCATCCGGGTTCGAGGAGGTCATGATTCACAAGTCAGACCAGCTAGACGGCCTAGACCCAGAGAGGCAGGCAGTCAGAATAGGCTCCAGCGTAGGGAACAGGAAGAGGTCGCGGATCCACGACAGGGCAGACGAATTGGGGCTCAGGGTCCTGAATCGGCGCCAGATTGACAAGAGGGGTGATATCTGATGTTCCTTTCAAACCAGAAGAGGATGGCCGCGGAGATCCTCTCGAGGAAGGAGGGCAAGACCGTCGGCATCCACAGGATATGGGTAAACCCCGACTACCTGAGCGAAGTCGCCGATGCAGTCCAGAGAGACGACGTCCGCCTCCTCATCGAAGATGGGATAATCAAGGCTAAGCCAATCAAGGGAACTAGCCGCTCCAGGGCTCGAAAGTCAGCATTCCAGAAGTCCAAAGGAAGGAGGAAGGGACATGGTTCCAGAAGCGGTAGCGCGAATTCACGAAGCCCCCGAAAGCAGAGGTGGATGTCCAAGATCAGGGCACAGAGAAGGGTCCTCAAGGAACTCAGGGAAGGGAGCAAGATAACACCCTCGCAATACCGATACTTCTACCGCAAGGCGAAGGGCGGATCATACCGTTCCACATCCCACCTTAGGAGCAACATAGAGTTGGATGGGATTTCACTGGGAGGTGACGAGTGATGGCAAAGGGAAGAAACCAAAGACTTAGATTCAAGAGAAGGAGAAACGCCGAGACCGACTACCACCGAAGGTCCAAGATGCTCCGCGGAGGCTCGCCTCGAGCAGTCGTCCGCGTCTCCAACACCCAAGTAACCTGCCAGTTGGTGGGATACGAGACAGAGGGAGACAGGGTGCTCGCATCAATCACAGGAAAGTCACTCGTGGACTCTTACAAATGGCCCTCTGACGCATCGAGGAAGTCAGTTCCAGCATGCTACCTAGCAGGATTCGCAATGGCCACTTCAGCAATTTCCAACGGTCACACTCAAGCAATCCTAGACATAGGCCTAGCAGCATCATCTTCCGGAAACAGGGCCTATGCGGCCCTCAAGGGGATGATCGACGCTGGGATGGACATACCGCACTCCGAAGACGTCCTCCCCTCGGAAGAAAGAATCAATGGTGAGCACATCGGAGATGGGATCGCCAAGGCAGTAGCCGCGACAAAGAAGTCTATTGGAGGTGGAAAGTGATGACCGATGAAACAACCGTGGAGGAGAAGGAAGCACCGATAGCCCCGGGTCTGGCAATGGCTCTCGCACCTGTGGAGGAAGACGCCCCGAGGAGACGCGGACCCGATCCCCTAGCCGCCCTGAGGAACTGGACGCCGAGGACAAGGCTCGGACGCATGGTCATGAACGGCGAGATACTCACCTACGAGGAGGCATTGGCAACCGGATTCCCGATCAGGGAGGCGGAGATAGTCGATGCACTACTCCCCGAGATGGAGGACGACGTCCTCAGCGTCAACATGATACAGAGGATGACGGACTCGGGTCGACGCGTGAGATTCAACGTCCTCTGCGCCGTAGGTAACGGGGATGGTTACGTCGGACTATCAATATGCAAGGGCAAAGAGGTAGCAAGCACAATCCAGAAGGCCATCACGCAAGCCAAACTCAACCTCATCCCCGTCTTCAGGGGCAACGGTTCATGGGAATCAGCCGAGGGGCCCGGGAACAGCATTCCGTTCAAGGCGACTGGGCGATCAGGTTCCACGAGGGTCACCCTACTGCCGGCCCCATCAGGAAAGGGCCTCGTCATCGGTGACTACGGCAGGCGGGTGCTGAAACTGGCCGGCGTGGCAGACGTTTGGTCGCGCTCTTCAGGCCAGACCCGATCGACAATCAACTTCGCAAAGGCCACATTCAACGCCCTGGAGGTCCTCGGTCGGGCCAAGGTCAACGATCAGGTGAGGGACAAACTACACATCACCATCGGGAGGAGAAACGCATGACATACCTGGTTATCAGAGTCCGCAGCGATCGCGGGGTCACGAAGAAGATCCGCGACACAATGACGATGCTCAACCTGACTCGCGTCAATCACGCAGTCTTGGTCCCAAAGACAGATTCCTACGATGGAATGCTGCAGAAGGTAAAGGACTACGTCACATGGGGTGAGGTAGATGCAGATACCATTGGCACTCTTATCAAGGAGAGGGGAAGGATGGTAGGGGACCACGAAGTAACCGACTCCGTGGTCAAGTCTGCCAGCGAGCACTCCACCATCAAGTCACTCTCGAAGGCAATCGCCTCAGATGAAGCCACCACCAAGGACGTAGAGGGAATGAAGCCAGTTTTCAGGCTACATCCCCCCAGGGGTTCCAAGGGATGGGGCGGAATCAAGCGAGCCTACTCCGTAGGCGGGGCCCTGGGCTTCCGCGGAGACGGCATAGGCGAACTAGCGGCGAGGATGTTCTGAGGTGATCAAAAATGGTTTCAAGGACTAACAAATTCAGGGGAAGGAGCAGATACCACGGCCGCGGAAAGAAGGCTGGCAGAGGTGCCGGCAAGAGAGGCGGACGGGGCAACGCAGGCCTGAACAAGCACAAGGTGATGACCAGGCTGAAGTACATGCCAGGTCACTGGGGGATGCACGGTTTCAACCGCCACCCAGGGCTGCGTGTAGTGAACTCGTCAATCAATCTGGGGCAGGTTTCCGAGATGGCCGATGGCGATTCTATCAACCTCACCGAGATGGGATTCGACAAGCTCCTGGGGAGGGGCAGCATAGACAGGCCCCTTTCCATCACGGTCAAAGAGGCCAGTGCAAAGGCAATCCAGAAAGTGGAGGCAGCAGGGGGTTCCGTAGAGGCCGGCGAAGGCGAAGACTGGGGTGAGTGGGAAGAGGAGTAGCTTCTCCCATTGGAGGCTAGAAGATGGTAAACAAAGGCCCGAACTGGTTCGGCGTCATCGCCATGTGTGCGATATACTGGGGCGCCCTATACTACTGGTTGAGTGACGAACTCTCCGCCGGAGGGGACGATCAGAGCAGGGCCCTGGTCCTACTAGCAACCTCAATCCCGTACGTCGCATTCGTGATGTGGGGGACGATGACCGACCTGCCGGAGGCAGTTAGCGAGATCCCCGTAGTCGGGAAGTACGCCAAGGCATACGTCTGGCTGGCAGTAGTGATCGCATTCTCGTATTGGGGATGGGTCGACAAGGCTGCGTTCGGATTCCTCCTAGTCGGAGTCGCCCTCTTCGGACTAGCAACCGGTCTGGCACTGTCTTGCCTGCTATACTCCGGCGATGGCGGGAGCAGGCTGTACGGCCTGAAGCGCCTCGTGGACGTTTACCCGAGCATCTCCAAGCCAGAGGGGCACGTCCGATTCAACCAGAAGCTATGGACGACAACCCTCGTCCTCATCATCTACTTCATGATGACCAACGTGATGATTTACGGACTCTCAGACACGACTCTGGACGTCTTCTCATCGTTCAGGGCCATAATGGCCGGAGCATCCGGTTCGATCATGCACCTCGGAATAGGGCCAATAGTCACCGGGTCCATCATAATGCAACTTTTCTCAGGTGCCAAGATTATCCAACTCGATCTCCAGGACTCGGCGGACAAGCAGCTGTACCAAGGGGTGCAGAAGATACTGGTCCTCATCATGATACCAATCGAGTCAATACCCCAGGTGTACGGTTTCCTGGACCCGTCGCCATCGCTCATCCTAGATTACGGCGAGGGATGGGCAGGTGCGGTAATCGTAGTCCAACTATTCCTTGGTTCTCTCCTCGTGTTCCTGCTGGACGAGCTCGTTAGCAAGTGGGGGATAGGGAGCGGGATATCGCTCTTCATAGCGGCCGGGGTCGCCCAATCGACATTCGTCGGCACGCTCTCGCCGCTTCCAACCTACGAAGGGCAACCGATGTCATTCGAAAACCCGCCATCAGGGACGCTTCCGATGATTTTCTACACCCTGAGGACCGCTAGCAATTCCCAGTTGGTGAGCGAGAACGGATTCGAGATGATGCTCCTGGAGCACGCGAACCCAATCGTCGCCCTCATCTCGTCGATCATCGTGTTCCTGGTCGTCGCATACGCCGAGTCGAGCAAGCTCGAGCTGCCGCTCACTCACGGCAAGGTCAGGGGACACAGGGGGCAGTACCCGATCAGGCTAGTCTACGCCAGCAACATCCCAGTGATCCTGATGGCCGCCTTGCTCGCGAACGTCAACATGTTCACCCTACTATTCCACAGCCATCCCACGCTCTCCACGGTTCCGATAGTCGGATCCAACGGGGCATTCAGCCAGTCTGAGTGGTTCGGCTCATACTACGAGGGGTCGACCACCCCGCACGACGGGTTTGCATGGTACAGCTCGATGGTCAATGGGGTCGGCGACTGGCTTATCCCCCTGCTGGAGCAGCAGGGTGACGTCCACGGGCACTCACTGGGCCAGATAATGATGCACGTATTCGTCTACGTCTTCTTCATGACGGCCGGTTCCACAGTGTTCGCAAAGTTCTGGATTGAGACCACCAACATGGGTGCCAAGGACGTCGCGAAGCAGATAGAGAGGACGGGCATGCAGATCCCCGGGTTCAGGAAGAACCCAGTGGTCCTGGAACGCATTCTGGAACGATACATACCGCCGGTCACGCTGTTCTCGGGTGCCTTCGTGGGCCTTCTCGCGGCAGGGGCAGACTTGCTGGGGACGGTGGGTAATGCCACTGGAACAGGACTCCTGCTGGCAGTCGGGATCATACTCAGGACTTACGAGCAGATACAGAAGGAGCAGGCAATGGAGATGCATCCGGTACTGCGAGAATTCTTCGGCGCAGACTAGTGCACTGCGCAGATGCTAGTCATTCGCACCCACGTCACGTTCTTATACGGCATGAAGGTCGGCGAGACGCTGCGTCAAGCTGGCGTTGGAGACCGAGCACCTAGTGCCATGACGTCTTCCATCAGGCTGGGCGCTGCCGAGGAAGTGCGGCCACGAGACTTTTCGTGGTTTAGGAGGTTAACCACAATTATGACTTGGCCCCCGATAGGGGGTGCAAGAGCAGGGTATTTCATTGAACGAAATGAAGTGCACCTGCGCCAATAACCAAAAAGTGAAACTTGTGACAACAGACTCTGATAGGATCAGTGATTCCGCTCACGCGAAATCCGGTTGATCCTGCCGGAGGCTACCGCTATTGGAGTTCGATTAAGCCATGCGAGTCGAGAGTCTTAGGGACTCGGCGCACCGCTCAGTAACACGTGGGTAACCTGCCCTATGCTGGGGAATAACCTCGGGAAACTGAGAATAATGCCCCATAGCCCACTACGCCTGGAACGGTGAGTGGGTCAAAGCTCCGGCGGCATAGGATGGGCCTGCGCCGTATCAGGTTGTAGGGGGTGTAAAGTACCCTCTAGCCATCAACGCGTACGGGTGTTGGGAGACATTGCCCGGAGATGGATTCTGAGACACGAATCCAGACCCTACGGG
>Ga0315330_10000167_pt1 | contig 35830 bp, 55 predicted proteins | sample M140m34915metaG_FD_203453 | JGI IMG/M metagenome (GOLD analysis project Ga0315330, IMG submission 203453) | Ammonia-oxidizing marine archaeal communities from Monterey Bay, California, United States - M1 40m 34915 | ecosystem: Environmental > Aquatic > Marine > Intertidal zone | place: USA...
AATTTATTAGAACGTGCGGAAACCACCGAAAATTGGCTTATTAATGGTGTTAAAACCCAAGAAAATTTTGACAAAGGTTTTGATAAAGCAAAAACCATGATTACCCAACTAAATGAATTTGCCAAACCTGTTGCCAATGAATTGGCGGTAGCATTTACCAATCATAAACTAGCAAAAAGTGAGGACGAAAATGCTTCAGCTTAATGCAATTGGTAATTTAACCAGAGACGGTATACTTGGCGCATCAAGTAGTACTGATGTTTTAAACTTTGCTGTGGCGGTCAATGATCGGCGCACAAAAGAAACAACCTATGTTGATTGTGCATTGTGGGGTGCAAGAGCAAAAGCCCTACAGCAATACCTTAAAAGAGGTCAAAAGGTATTTGTGCAAGGCGAAACAGGTTTAAAAGAATACAATGGCAATACTCAGATAACTTGTAATGTCGCTGTTGTTGAGTTGCTTGGTGGGGGCGGTGATAGAACCTCGACTGCTACCGATACTGGCAACTCCAACGATACAGGCAGTGGCAAAGCTTCGGCAGACTTTGACGATGAAATTCCGTTCTAAAAAGCCGATTTTACAAGTTGTTATGCGTGATGGGGTTTTGCACCCTGTCACGCAATACGATGCCGAAATATTAGAAACATATTCAACCAACCAATTATTCGACATACAAGCTGTAAGCGAACGCTCACCACAGCATCACAAGAAATATTGGTCGGTATTAAATAATGTCGTTAAAGACACTCAGAAGTGGGCTACTGCGGCTCACCTACATGACGATCTAAAAATGTTATGCGGATACTATAGAACAGTTATAAATAAAGCTAACAATAGTGTTTATTTCGTACCTGATAGTATTGCGTTTACAAAAATGGATCAAACAGAATTTAAAAATTACTTTGATAATGCAATGATGAAACTAGCGGAGGCGGTCGGTTACGACCCATTAGAAACATGAGCAATATTCCTGACGCACGTGAAAAATTAAAAAATGTAGAAAAAGACCTATTAAAATTAGCACACCTTTTTATTGAGCATAAAGAAAGTGAAACAATAATGTTGGCTCGTGCGTGTGTTTTAGACGCGCTCAATTTAATGCACAGAGAAAAGCATAAACCAGTTAAAGGCGAAAAAACTGCTACACCAGTTAACAAAGATATTCGTGATATAGTTAAGCAACTTGTGATTGACCAACCAGACATAAATACACGCACAGTTGGTGAAATGGTAAATATAAATCAAGGTCGTGTTTCTGAAATACTAGAAGGTAAGTATGACAAACTTAGCTAACAGACCGCCAACAGGTCTTAAAAAACCAAAAAATAAGCCTGATAAAAAATACTTAGAATATATTAGAAGCTTACCTTGCTGTGTGTGCCAAAAGTTTGGCGAACCGCAATTATCACCAACAACTGCACATCATACAATACATGATAGATTTAGTGGTGCAAAAAGGAGTGATCGTGAAGCCATCCCATTATGTGAAGGACATCATCAAGGTAATTGGGACAGCTCCAAGTTAGCTATACATAAAGAGCCAAAGAAATGGCAAGAGCAATATGGCAAAGATTATAACTTTATTAAATTAGACTGATTTTCATTTGCTTCGTCCCATTGTACTTTTACATGAACGTGCGGTAACTGCCCAACATCACAATATCTTTTAAAGCAACTTAAATGCCAAATTTGTGCATCGTCTACAAATACAGTGTGATTGCAAGCATCCATTATTGCTTTGGCAATATTATCAATATCAGGACGCTTTGGTATTAAGTTACCTGTTTCGCACAGCATACGTTTCTTTTTACTATACGATTTTGGTATTTCAAAATATGCGGTAAATATAAGACTAATCCTATTATCTGTTGCAGTAAGCTGTGAGCGCGTCATAGAAGCCCATGCAGCACGTTTAATGCGTTGCTCGTAGTAAACGGTCTCTTTTGGTGTATACGTGTGCCCACGGCGCGTAAAACGAGGCCTACCTTTGCCAATAGGTTTACCAGTTATTTTAAATTCACAAGTTTTAAGCATCGTACTTAACATTTGCTTCGAAACGTTTGAGCATATTGTCTACATCAAAAACTGTAGGCATAAATTCTTCGTCTGCTTCAAATACAACCAATATTCTTTCACCTAAATTATTTTTTGCTCCAAACATATGTTGCGGTGCGGCTAATAAATTTTCCATATCGTAATGCTCCATTACTAAAGGAAAACAAATAAAATATTCCTCAAGTGAAACACCTTCGCCACGCATACACATTCTAAGATCAAAATCTTCGTCTATTTCTCTCGACATACTTGTACACCTCCGTTTTCAAGTTCGTCATAAAATTTGCGCAAAGCTTGTCGAGCATAAAAATACTTAACATTATTTGCACTAGAAAGCCTACTATCTTGCTGTGTCTTGTCGACTTGCTGTATTAAGAACTTTCTTATTGCAATCTGCTCTTTATTTAAAACTTCGTTTCCCATTTATCTTGAAATATATTTACGTTTCCAAACGATATTATTTCTTTTAATAAAATTATTTAAATGTGTTTTAGTTATGCCCAGAATATACGTAACTTCTGTCTGCGTATACTCTTTTTGATTGTACCAATTTATTGTATCAATGCGCTCTTGCTTTTGGCGGTCAATCATACCATCCCAAGTTTCGCCATCTTCAATTTCTTCAATGCTTCTGTATTTCATCATGCGTAACTCCATGTCTTTTACACAACTGATTGAACTGTTGTCGTGACATACCAATGTCTCGGGCGGCCTCGGATTGAGAACCGCCTGTTATATTAAGTACTTTTTTAAGCAAAGATTTTTTTGCTTCATTATGTTCTGCGAGAAGGTCACTCCATTTAATGACCTTTGCATGATCAGCATATCGTTTTTTAGCCATTTTGTTCCTTACATACTGGACAAGGAATTATTTCTTTCCATTGATGGTAAGCTTTTCCGTTTTTATAGTGCAAGCAATGCCAGTCTTCTACAACTTTATGCCCATCGCAATAACTACACTGTTCCATTTGCTTCACTTTCTTTTTGCAAGTAATATTCTGCATATCGCTTTTTATTTGGTGTAACGATAGTATATTTACCAACTGTATGACCCATCTGTTTTAGATCATAAATACGAGCCGCAAGTCTAGTACAGCCAAATTGATCGTATGACATAAGTTGATTAACTCTGTTGCCATCTTTCAACCAATTAAAGATTTGCTTATTTTGTGCTTCAATACTCATTTTAGTCCTCCGTTAAAAAAAGGGGGCAGTTAGCCCCCAGTTGATTATGCCGCAAGTGCAAGTCCGTTCCAATGTGGTGACCTTAATGCCATGACCAATTTGTTTTCTCTGTCTCTGGTCACGTTATTAGGGTTTTTGGCATCTTGCGTATGAGTAGCCCAATGCGTCATGCAGTTATAAACCGCCCATTGGTTTTTACCCAATTGGTCAAATTCGTTATTTAATTGACCCATAAGATTTTCGAGTTGGCGTTTATTGAAACTTTCACAAGATGTGTTGGTTTTTTGGTCAACAAGATTGGCCTTGAAAAAGTTTTCTACATTTCTTGGGTCAACTTTATTTTTCTTGTACTGTTGCCAAATTTCTTTTTGATTAAAAAATGTATCAACGCCAAGTTTAATTTTTTCTGCAACACCATCTAAGTGAATTTGCGATGTGTGGCGCATCCAAGTTTTGGTAAGTGTATTCGGGTGAGTACAACCATTTTTGCACCATAATCTAAGTGCATCTGTGCTAGTTTGGTAAGCCCATGAACCATTATAAGAGTTAAATGCGCGAATACGAAATTTAACATGATCGCCAACTTCTGGTTCAATAACCAAATCGTTGAATAAAACATCAACTTGTAGCTGTCTGCCACCATCTAAGCAATATGCACTAAATTCTGTATTTTTTAGACCTGCTTTTTTGATGGCATCTTTTGTGCTTGAGATAACATCTTCGTGCGGTAACACTTTATAGCTATCTTTGTGCAAATGTAGAACCTCATTATTATCAGTTCTAACCAAAGCCTTCCAACCTTCTACTGGTGTGTCTAAGCCTTCTGGTGTAAGTGGTCTCTCTTCAACCTTGAAATTTGTGTTAGTATCCATTTTGTGAACCTCCGTAAATAAATGAATAATTACTTACTATCAAACTCACTTACATTGTCAACAATATATTTACATAAAGTTTGCGAGACCAAAAAAAACCCCACCGAAGTGGGGCAGTCGAACAGCGGGAGAAGCTGCTATTCCTAAACCATTAACTCAAAATGCGGCGCATCAATAAACGGACGTCTGTTTTGTGACCTTCTAGTATCTATGTAATCGTTCATAGCACTTTCCATATCACCGTCCCATTGTGCAATATTAGGCACTGTCCATGCGGCACCCCACCTAATTGGAACATCTACCGCTCTGGCGGCTTCTGCCATTGCATCAGCAATCTCGTCATATAAATTCAATTCCCATCTGCCACCGTTAACGTATGCCATTAAATCAACAGCATGACCGTCAATGTGTTTTGATTTCATAGTTTGCGATGCGCCTTTTTGTACTAAAGCGCGCTGTTCTTCTATTGTACGAAGCCCACAAATACATGAAAAATCTTGCTTAGAAGCACCAATTGCATATTTTACCACTGCAACCATTCTTTCGTCTACGCCTTCAAGTCTTGAAAGACTACCTTTACCTAATTTAAATCCCATAATTACCTCCTAAAGAATTTAGTAGCAGAACGCACAGCGAAGCTACTGGCTACGATAACACCCAAGGTATACTGATACCACTCAGGCATACTTTCTAACGCTACAAAGCCCTCTGCAACGATCTGACGCCCTTTTTCACCTGTGAATACTAAAATTAATGGAATACTGAACAAACCAACCAGATATTCGTCTTTCCAAGAGTTCTGAGTACCTTGCGCCATAATGCGCTCCCAATCGGCAACCGATGTTTCCTTTGAAAGCAATATTTTACTTTTAGCTTCTGCCTCAGTAAGCTTTAATTTAGCTTCAGCCGCTTGTTTGGTTGTTTTTGCATCGAGCCAAGAGCCTGCTAGACTTGCAACTGGACCTAATAGTTGTGCTATCATTTTTCACCCTCCATGCTCATAGATGTTTTTTTATCTGATTTCGCAGAGTATGCATTGAAGCCCATAAATGCCGCTACTACACCAGATGCAGCAATAACATAAACTGACGCAATATCTGTAATTAATGTAGCCGCTTTATCAAAACCTAAGACACTAGCAAGTAATATAATAAACGGATAAATTAACATTCCTGCTAATGCAAAGCCTGTGTATCTTCTTTCTGCATCACGCTTTAAATCTCTGTCGTTAATTTCAAGCCTTCGCTCTTCAAGTTTTAACTTTTCCCACTCATCAGGCTGTATTACGCCATCACCATTACTGTCAGCTTTTTTAAATTCACTCATTTAAAAACCCTCTTGCAATCTTTAAGTCACTTGTTTGTATAACAACTTTACCTTCTGCTGTATACACCACAAACCTATTTCGTTTAATCTCTACTAGATACATCCATCATAACGCACTCTAAAAGCATATTTGTACTTGTAACTAATACAGATGCTTTTTTTCTTTCGCTATTACATTGTTCGAAAGTAGAATAATTATCAAACTGATAATACTGCAAATGATCTGTGCGAATAAAGTGAAACCAGACAAGTGTGTAAATTACCAAGGAATATAGTCCATAATATTAAGCCAACCCATATAATGTAAATAAACCGCAGCACCTACAAACGTCATAAGAAGTAAAACAATTATACCTACTACCGTAATCATAAGTTCTTGTTGCTGAATAGCGTCACGCCTTGCTTGTGCTTCTGCTTCACGTTTTTCTGCTAATACTTCTCTACGAATTTTTAATAGTTCTAGGTATTTTGACCGTCCGTAAGTTTGGGTAATCCACTCTTTGAGCTCTTCTTCAGCTTCTGCAGCCTGTCTAAGTTTCGCCCAACGATCCAACGCCGTAGAATTTGCGCTTTTGCTTGATACACCTTTTTTCTGTAACGTTTTCTTAGCGTGGTCAGTTGCGTCAAAAAACTGCCCGATTTGTTTGCTTAATCCCGCTATGGTTTTGCCTGCAGCGAGGCCTGTTTTTATGCCCGCTAAAATAGTTATTGGGTCCATAATTACATTCCATCATTGCGAGAAAACTCTACTGTCTTTTCTAATATAGCAATACGAGATTGTAGCTTAATAATCTCCATCATGTGACTAGCCATACCGCCCATATCTTCGTTAATCATGTCGATATCTTCCCAAATCTCGTTGTCAGCATCTTCAATTTCTTCATAGACCTCTGACAATATATCAATAATTTCTTGAAGGTTATCAGTATTACGTTGCACATCCCTAATTAGATTAGTCTTATCGGTAGCGTTATTTTCAACAGTCAAAATATTTACTGTTTCTTCAAGATTAGATATTGTTGATGCTTGCTGTGCAGTCCACCAAATAAAACCACCTATCTGAGCTATAACAACCCCGACTACAGCAATGCTTACCTTTGGTAGTTTATCACTCATTAATACCCATTAGCTACAAGCTTGCCATAATCACCTGACATTAATTTTTTCTTAATGTATGCGTTAAGCTCCTCGCTACCTATTTTTGCGCCACATTCTTTCATCCACATTTCAATAACAACAAACGGAATTGACCCTGCCAGTCTCATATCTGACTTGCTGTTATGCCCATCTATGTTGCGCTCTTTGTTAAAATCTAAAATGCGCTGAATATCTTGACTGCGGTTAATTACAATTTTACCGTCCTCATCAAAATATTTTGTTTGTACACTCATTTTTTAGCTTTCTTTTTCTTTGGTGCTTTACCGCCTTCCCAAGCTTCATTAATATCTGGTGTGCTTGGATCGTCAGCCTTTAAATGACCTTTTTCAGTTCTTGCCCTTTTTGGTTTTGAAGCACCAAGCTCTAATGCAAAACCTGCATCTACAAGTAATTGACCTTCAGCATCGTCTAAATCTATTTCTTGACCTTTTGCGCAAGGGCTTCCGTTTGCCCAAGGGTTTCTATCGGTTGTTATTTTAATTCGCATAATATTCTCCTTAAGAATGGGGCATTTCTGCCCCACCTATTTTTATGAAGCGTTAATATCTGCAACGATACCGTGCGCTTTTTCTGAAGTAACTTGTAAGCCATACTCGCAAGAAATAAGTCTACGCTCAGACAAACCAGTTTTAGCAAGAGCTTCTTGCTTCGCTGTTTGCAAGTAAGCAACCTCTGCATATGACGGATCAAGAACAAGAACATCAGGTGTATAAGCTACACTTGATACTGTTCTAGAACGCATATGTCGGTTAGGTACAATTTGCACTTCACCAAAATCGCTTACGTAAACATCAATAGCTGCATTCAATTTGCTATCTTCTGCCTCTTTGAAACGAGTTGCGTTACCAGTAAAGGTTGATATTTTTTGCTTTTGCGCTGAACCACACATAACAATTTTTGGTGTAGCACCTGAGTTCCAACAATCAGCAATAACGCCTTTTAAAAGTGCTTCTGTTATTGGGCGCAAAGTTCCATCGGTTGCACCTGCATTTACAAAACCAGAAGTACCTGCACCTGAGGTTGTACCATTTGCACCACCACCACCACCGCGAGATACGTTAGTTGTGAGATACGCAGGCAATCCTGCAGTTTGTCTTGCTGTACCAGATGCACCTGCATTTGCAGCCACGTTATCAAGCATCATTGCTTCCATATCGCGCTTAAGCTCAGAAAGCTTATATGCAACTTGTTTTGCAACTGTTTGTGCGTTTGCAACACCATTAACAGCTTGGTTTGTTGAAGAAACTTCTACAACTTTAGCTGAAATTTGTGTATACCCACCTTTACGAACAGCATTAGTTGGTGCTGTGTTAGATAAACCAACGTCACCCTCTATCTGTCTGTTTGCGCCAGTTGCGGCAAGATCAACTTCACTCCACTCAAAGTAAGTGTTGTCAACGTTGCGTGATCCAATAGTAGACATCAGTAATGTCTCTGTTGGCGTGATTGAGGCCATCGCTTCAGATAAGTCCTCTCTTATGGTTGTAACATCATAAGTTTCGTTTGTGTTGGCTGTAACGGCCATGATTAAGTCTCCTAAGACAAGAGTTAAAGATTACCAATAAACTTAGCAACATCATCAATGCTGCCAGTTTTTTGCATGTTTGCCCTACTTGTTTTTGCTCTTGACGCTTTACCTGCATTATTAGATTTACGCGCAGATGGAGTTACAACGGTGGTTCTGGCATCTTTTGCTTTTTTAGTCGCATTAGATTTGTTTGCCATTAATTCACGATATTTAAGAGCATCCGTTAAAATCATAACTTCATCGGCTGTTTTCACAGTACTCATTTGCTCTTGTGTGAGCTTGTAATGTTTTTCAGCCTTTGTAGTCATGTCTTGAATGAATAAACTTCGCTTTTGTGGATCAGCAAACTCAGGCATCCAATCTTGTAATCTCATAGCTTGCTGAGACAAAAATTGCTTTTCTTCGTTTTGCTTTTGAACAGCCTCACGTTCTGCCATTGCCCTTACGTTATTTTCCCATTTATTGCGTGTATCTAATGCCTGACGATATTCTTCAGCCGCAATAGTCCATCCTACTGGGTCACTTGTTTTAAGTTCCTCAGATGGTAATTGTGGTATTTGCGGAATTTCACCAGATTGCATTTGTTGCGCCATTTGCATTAAAGCTTGGCGTTCTTGGGCCACTTGTTGTTGCTGTTGAGCAAATTCTTGCCTTGCATTTTCAAGTTCTTTTTTGGTAGACGCGTTGTCTGCCATGCCCTTTTGGATATAATCTTGTCCGGCGGCGCTTTGCTTTAGCTCTCCTAAGGTTTTCTTTTTGATTTCTCCGTTAGATTTATATTCAATCTCCAGATCGTCATTAAGTTCTAGGGGAACGGCTGCATCGTCTTCTAGCTCATCCTCAGTATCAGTTAATTCTTCATCGATGTCTGACACTTCATCGACATCCTCTACTACTTCAACATCCTCTACTGTTTCGGTCTGAGTATCTTCAGTTGCTTCAACAGCTTCTTTTGCTTCTGGTTCAGGATTAGTTGGTGGCTCAAAAATTAAATTGTCTACAATGCTATTTATTGAACCATCTTCTGGCTTAGTCGTTTCCACGGTGCTTTGCCTTTCTTTCTTCTAACGCTAAACTATCAACATTTGTTTGCAGCCTAGCTTTGATTAAATTTAAAGCGCGTATGATACTATGCGCCTCTTCTCGTGCTTCAATATCTGAAGCCTCACTACTTGCGAAAACAGTTTTTTGCTCTTCTCGCAAATCCTCAAAGGTTTCTATAAAAAACTCGTTGGTCAGTAAAAAGTTAGACCTCTTAGCCTTCTGCTCTATATCCACCATTCATTCCCATCATTTCAGCATTATGCTCTCTAACAGCATTTTGCTCTGATTTAATTTCTTCTACATCAACCGCAGTTCCGTACTTACCTAATATTTCAGCTACCTTAACTGCAAGCTCTTGCACCATTTTGTCACGCTCTAGATCGTCTTTCATACCCAGTTCGTGCATTTTATACTGATTATTCATAGCCGCTTTTTGCATATCCATTTGAGATTTCATAGCCTCGGCTTGCATAAACATTTGGTTCGGGTCTGCTTGCTGCGGTTGCATTTGTGCCATTTGTGCCTGTTGCTGCATTTGCATTTGTAACATTGCCTGCTCTATTTCAACTGTCATTGGTGCAACATAGCGGTCGCTGTTTCTTATTCCTGCCATTCCCATAATATCAGCTATTGTATTTCTTATTTGGGTCAACGATACTAACCCATTTTGATTGCCATATTGCTGATAAATAGTTTGCTGTATTTGGAGCATTTGCTGAAGAACGGCCATTTTGTCGTTCTCTCTACCAGTACCAATACCAACATTTACCGACATATCCATGTCAGCGTCCCAATCTTTTGCATCAATCGGAACAAAGTCACCATTTAATCGCATCATTTCTTGCTTGTTAGTATTTTTAATCATGCATTTAAGCATTAACTTAAACATTTGCTTCATGCCGCCTTCAGCAAAGTTTCTAGCAATAACCTCTGCTTGGCCTGTTTGACCTTCTTGTGATGCAGCAATGGCTGTTGCTGTAGTACTTTTTAATACATCTGGGTCTAACCCTTGTGCCATTTTTGAAACACCAGTTTTATTATCTACTAGCTGATCAAAATACTGCAATGCAGGTAACGTAGAGCCTGCGGTAAACGGAACTACCATTTCACGAATTGCATTAGGGTTTGTAACTCTTACAATTCTACCAATCTCGTTATTTAGTAAATCGTCTATTGCCGCTTGGCCTTCCACAACTTGTAAGCCAGGATTGTTTGTAAGTGCAACATTATCAAGCACTCCACGCAACATTGCAGTGGCGGCATCTTGGTCATGTAGAACTAAATCAACTAAAGATGTGCCAAAGAACGCGTGACTTTCGGGGTCACACTCAAAAATGGCATATGGTGCATAATCAGCTTCTGTATAATCAAGCAATTTATATAAACCACCCGCACAGGTAAATTGATATAATCTTGGCATACCAGTGCCTTCTATATCAAGCTCCATATAAGCAACTGTAACCGTTATTTTTTTTGAAGATACTGATATGTTTTCATTATCGTCGTGGTCTACCGCATAGCCTCTTCGCTCAAATTCAGTTTCATCATCTAAACTACTGTAGTCATTGCCTTCTAAACCACGCAATTCTTCTAAATCAAAACCCATTGCCAATAAATCAGCAATACGCTTTTCGCTTGTGTGCCCACAAACATAATAATCATCTATGCTTCTAGCATTACGATCAATAAAAAAATCTTCGGGAGGCAAACTTTCAATACACAAATCACCCATAGATTGCATTCTTGATATTTTTACATCGTGTATTGTTTCAGCGACACCCATTCCTTCTTCTACTATTTCCGTTGTGGTTTCTTCGTGTTCTATCACCTCAACATCATCATCCTCAACAACCAAAGCAAACTCTTCGTCATTTAAACCAGTATATGTATGTATTTCTGGGCGCATTTGCTCATTATAATACACATAAGCAATACCAGTTTTTTTGACCATCGCATCTTGAAATACATCGTTTAAAATACGATAGCCGTTGTGCTGATGAAATTTATACGAAATATAAGATGTTGCCTGTTCTGCAGCTTTTACATCTTCTGGGCCTCTAGGCACAAACTCAACTGGCTTTTCGTTATTTAGAAATATACGCTGTATTGATGGCTTTAGGCCTCGCACAACCTCACGACATTTAGTGGCAACTACACCACTTCTACCCTGCTCATGACCAATATCAACTTCTGCATCAAAGTATCTTTGTGCTTTAATACGTTGAGGCTCTATTTCATCATCTATAAAATCTACTGCATCTTGTATTGCTTTAGAAACTATACCTTCAATCTGCGTTTCGTCTAATTTATTTAATTTCATCAGTACGCTCCAAAACTTTCAAATAAACCCATACCTTTGCGATCTTCGCCACGCATACCGCTTATTATTTCATCTGCGCCACCAGTTGCAAATGTAGCACCACCCAATGCAGCACCTTTAGCAACTCTGTATCTATTATTTGCAAACCAATCGACTAATTTTTGCGCTCCGCTTTCATCAATAATTGCGTTTCTTACCAAGTCTGGGTCTTCTGAAACTAATATCTGTGCTATTCTAAGGTTTTCATCATCTGTCAAATCACGAGAAAATTTATTTGCAAATTTGCTAACTGCTCTAAAATAAGCATCTGGGTTGCCAGAAAATACTCCAAGCATATCACCCGCTGTTATTTTAGAATTTTGCGCTGCTTTAGAAATAAGTACTTCTCCAGTTATACTACCATTTATTACTTTCATGGCAACATCTTCGCTTTCAGCCGCAAGTTGAAGCTGTTTTAATACTTTATTATATTCGCCATCATCAGGTAATAACTGTCGCAACAACATACCTTCTTGTTTGGTATCGTCGGCTAATGTTCTTATAAGATTTTTTTGCCTACCTTTTGTAAGACCTGTTTGTATCGCACCTAGAAAGCCCATTCTAAAAGCATCAAGAGCTTCGGGACTATCAAATTTTCTGTCTAAATCCATCATCGTTCGGTAAATGTCACCTTTTGAAAGTGCATCTTCACCTGCTTTATATGCTTGCGCGTTTGTAATTTTTGCTTGCGCCATTTTTCTGGCATCAGCCAATTTTGGAAATGCAGTATCTAACTTAGATTTTAATCTTTTTCCTAAATCTTTCGTTGCACCTGCAACAGTACCTTTTTGATCAGCTGATAATTTTACGCCTCTGTCTCTTATAACCTTATAGACTTCTTCAGCTTCTTGTACTGTTGGGCGTCTTATAAATTTAATTCCATCATCGCCAATACTGTACAAAGGTTTGCGCATTTTAAGACTTTGGAGTTCATTAAGTGCTGAGCCAAATTGCGGATTACGCTCTAATATTTTAGATAAATCGTCAAATGTTGCTTGATCAAGCATTTTGTTTTTGAATGGTTTGTACTGTTTGCTTATTTCTTTTTGCAATTCATCTTCGTCAGCTATGTAATTGGCAACAGCAGGAAATGCAGGGTCTTTGCTATCTAATGCTTGACCAAGCTCATCTGCCGCTTTGCCACGTTGCAACGCAGGTCTTGTTTTTGCAAAATCTTGTATCACATCTGTTGCAGGACCTGTTTGCATTGATTTTATAGCGGCGGCCAAAGTTCTGTTTTCTGCCAACAATCTACCATCTATTAAATCTTGCACAATTTCGTCTGGTGATTTCCCAGTTTGTTGTACCAATCTTTGTATTTCATTTTCAACAACACTTGGACCTCTACGACCAACAACCCTTCGGCTTGCGTCTGCAAGATTTTTCATTGCGGTGAAACCTAAATCAGCAACTTTACCACCTACAACTCCACCTACGCCACCAGTTACAGCACCTTTACCTGCGCTATCCATGCGCTCACCAAATCCACCTTCACCAGAACCAAAACCGTATGCAGCACCCTCTGCCGCACCAATGCCTAATACTCTTGCCCATGTTGGTAATGTTGCGGCTGTGGAACCACCGCCAGTAAATGGTGACAGTAATAAAGAAATAGCTGTTGGTGCCATAGCACCGCCTGCTTCATAACCTAAAGAACTCATTGGGTAAGCCTCTCTATATCTAGAAAGCTTATCTCGTATTTCTTCTAATACTTCTTCGTAAGGCCTACCTGATGCTAAAGAAACTGCACGTGCTTCTAGTTCGTCTGCAAAACCAAGTGTCAAACCTTGGCCCATGCTTCTTAATCGCTCTTTTGGCTGTGCCCCTAATGCTGCCATTGCTGCTTCTATATTAGCCATATTTTTGCCTTTTTATTGCGACATTGCATCAATATATTCTTCTCGTTGCGTTTGTGTCATATTTCTTGTCCAATGCTCACGCCAAGCTTGGTCAGTTGGGTATTTCGCAGCTTCTGCTTCTGGAAATGGTGGGCTTGTTGGTTTTGGCGGTATACTTTCACGTTTTATATTTTTATTAATTTCAGGAATTTCTCCAACGTAACCTTTATCAATAATTATTTGGTCAATTGGCAAACCTTGCTGTTCTGCAAGTGCTGTATATTGATCTGTTACCGTTTTAAATTGTGTTTCAGCTTTTCTGTATAAGCGAACTGATCGGTCTACAAAATCTGCCCTTTGCTCTTCTGTTAATGTAGTACCCATAACCAATTTATTGTATATTGCTCTAGTTCTTTGCGTCACATTACCAGTATCTCTAGCTGTTGCATATTCGCCTTCACGAACTGTTGAGCCGGGATCGAGCAACTTCATAAAGTTAAAAATCAAAGCCATATCACCGGCACCAGTTGGAGCTTCTGATGAAGCCATAATTCTTGCAAATGCGGCTGATTGTTTTGCAAACTCTTTTGTTTCTGGAGTGCCAATATACTCTTTCCGCAATGCATTTGTTGCAGCAAAAATATCTTTTTTACTTAATACACCTTCTTTTTTGTCTTTTAGGTACTGCATGTAAACTGTTTGACCATCTGCACCATTTCTAATTGCCGCTGCGTATGGTGCGCCACCTTCTAAATTATCAAGCATGGCAGCTGTTTGGTTGCTTTGTCTTTGTTTTTGGGTTTTTGCTCCTCGGCTTCTTATAACTTCGCCCATTCGTGCTTCGGGTAAAATTAAAGGGTCAAGTGCTTGCGCTAAATTTTGAAACGTAGACAATCCACTTTGATTGCCCATATTAGAAAGCATATTTAATAAACCGCCTTGCTCATCACCTCTTGATGTTGATCTTGTATTTGGCATTTGCTCTGGCTGAGAAGGCTGCCTACCAAGCATTTTAAATAAATAATTTTGGGTTTCGGCAAACGGCGGCACACCATTAAATTTGTCAACATTTCCCGGCCCTGCGTTGTATGCTGCAAGAGCCAATTCCATGTTGCCATTATACTTATCTAACATTTTCTTTAAGTATCTAGCACCGCCTTCAATATTTTGTGTAATATCATTAATATTTGTTACACCCATTTCTCGGGCTGTATCAGGCATAAGTTGTGTTAATCCAGTTGCGCCTTTTGGCGATACAGCATTAGGATTAAAACCGCTTTCTGTATTTATCAAGCGTAGAAAAATCTCTGGCGGTAAATTATAACTTGCGGCTGTACGTCTTGCTATATCTTCTAAATCGTATCGGTTCATTATACCTACCTCGGTTGCATCATTGCCGCTGTTTGTAAATAATTAAATAGACCGGGCTGAAAGCTAGTGCTTTGACCTTTCATATCAGGCTGACCTGTTAAGGTTTGCAATAATGTATTTAATCCCATTTGTGGCTGTCCTGTAAAACCTTGATATTGCTTTGACCCTGCATTTGCCAAATTTTGCATTAAAGCTTGCTGAAGTGCGCCCTGTTGCATTTGTTGGTTTTGAATGGCTTGCCCGTAACCAAAAGATTGCTGACCTGCGCTTTGCAAACCTTGCGCTGCATTAAAGGCATTGTTCATTCCCTGTTGGTAACCTTGCTGTCTTAAAGCCCCAACTTTATCAAGTGCTTGCTGATTAAATCCTTTTAATGCCTCTGCCTCTGCAATTCCCTGCCTTGAGCCACCAAAAGCACCTACTCCTTGCGCTTGAGAACCAATTTGGTTTAACCCCATTTGTGCAGCACTGCCAACATCACGAAGTGTAGTATCTACCACTTGCTGATTATATGGGTTCATCATATTTGCGGCGGCGGCGGCAGGGTTTGCGTAAGTTGCCAAAGCACCTTGTTGTGCGGCAGAAGCTTGACTGTATGGGTTTGATGCCGCTTGTACCATGTTGGGATTTGATCCGCCTGCCATTTTACTTTCCTCTTCTGCCTTGACCTTGCATTTCTAGTGCAACGGGTTGATTATCAGGGGTTCTAGAACCCATTTCTCCAGTAATTGGGTCTATTGAAAAACTATTAATGTAATCAACCTGTGCGGGTCTACGATTTTCTAACGCCGCAACATTTGCATCAAAAACATCACCTGATGAGTAACCAGTAATTCCACCGACTGTTTGGGTTGGCGGTAAATAAGATTGACCACCAGTTGATGGCATATTAAAAGCGTTTGCCATAACATCAGTACCTTCGAAAGATGCTGTTTGCATTGGTGAAAACCCTGCAACGTCTATTCCGTACATTGGCGTATAGCCTTGTGAAGCCGCATCTGTACCAACACCAACTGTTTGCTGTGCTAAAGTTTCTCCAAACGCAGGCATATTTGCCTTTTGATCTGTTCTACCACCTTTTGCCATTATTCAATTTCCTTTTGAAAATTTGCATACATTAATTTCCAACCTTCTGGTATAAGTGGTTTTTTCCAACCAATTCTGCCAGATATTATAGCTGCTTCGCAACCGTGAGACTTTGCCCACTCACGAACATCGTCATTCATATCTAAAATTTGGTCCAGTTCACCGCCCGCCAAAAAAATATTAAGCACTTTCTTTCTAGGGTATACCACAATTTCTGTAACAATACACCCCCTCTGACTTGGCCAAAGCTGCATTCTACTTTCCATGATACCGTCAACTATATCTTCCCACATATGAGTACCACCAGTATACACCAAAGCCGCCTCTATCCATGGGCGGCATCTTTCAAGTTCATTAAGTGGTAATGTATCTTTTGCCATTTAATATGTAGACAATGCTACCCTTTTCCAAATTGCTGCGCTTCCGTTATGTGTGCCAGTACAAATATAAATATAGTTAGCATCCCAAGCTACCATTCCTGCCGCATCGCCTGCCGCACCAACACTAGAACTAGGCGTTGTTTGTTTCATAGCAACCTGCTTAAATTCATTTTGCGCAGAAACAACAGGATAATTTCTTTGCTCATCCCATAGAAAAATACCATTATCTGCAGGGACATCGTCAGACTGTTTAAAAAACAATTTACCTAAGTTTCTGCTAAGAAAAAGATTTAGCTCTCTTCCCCATTGCCTTATATCCGTGCCTATAACTGGAGGTGTAACTGGCATTAACGTCTACCCCCTGCTTTTGTTTCTAATCGCATTGTACCTACACGCCAATTAGCTGCTTGATCACCTTCAACGCGCATCCGCATTTGTCTACCAGTAAAACGCAAAGCTGTTGGGTTGCTTGGGTTAAAAGGACCATGAGTTGTTTCGGTATCGTTAGGATAAAATCTTGTTTTAAATTTTAAATCAACGTCACCTTGCGTTTTTTCGTCTGGTATAACCTCAGTAACTTTTGCAACGGCATCACCGCTTCCTATTGAAATTGGTCCAGTTTCACAAAAAATAGCACCGCTATCATAATTTAAACCCTGTTCGTGGTTCCAAACTAAAACAGGCTCTATCACGTTTGCTGTTCCACCCATTCCGCTATGGTTACTGCAATAATAATAAAGCGTTGAAGGGGTGGTATCTGTAACAGTAATTTCTACATAACTACCAGTTGATCCTGCCGAACCTGTTGTGACAACATTTGTTGAATAAGCCGACCCACCGCCATGCGTACCATTTGCGGTAGTAGAAAACTGGAAAGGGTGACCAATATTAGAATTATTTGATTGGTCAAACCGATAAGTGTTTCCTTTTCTTAATGTAAGTGTTGGGGCTGCACCAGAATGATCTGATATAAAATACTTATTGCCACCACCACTTGCAGCTACAGTTACATTATAAGTTATATTCTCAGTATATTCACCGCTTAAAACTGGCGTTCTGAATACACCCCTAGAAACCCCACCAGTTCTTGATAAATTGCCAATTAACCAATGGTTCTCAAGCAAATCAAATGCAACGTATCTATCTATCTCTAAGCTACTTGATGATGGGTAAAACCACCAAACTTCACTAAACTCTGTATTGCTAAACGCCCATATTTTAGATTGTTGGTTAACATTTATATCGTCAAAAACGTAGTCGTGAACTTCGCAAGGTATTTCTCTAACAGAGTTACCATCAAAACCAAAGAAGCCTTTTTGCCCCATCCAGAAAGAACCCATGTCTGTATCAACAGCCGACATACGCGAAACTGCACCGCAAGATGTTCCGACCCTATTAAAACCATAAACATAAGGTGGCCCTAAGTATTTTGCAGAAAACGCATCACTATCAGTGATTATCAGGGTTTGACCTCTAGTATTTAATCCCTGCATTATTTGCCCAGTAGTTTGCAGTAAAATGTCTCCTGCTTCATTCGTTGCCGCTGGCGTCCAAACGGTATTATTTTCTTTATCGCACCATTGAACTTTTCTAGGATCGCCGCCTGCACCCAGACAAAATATAAATCTTTCCTCAGTGACAACTAATCCAAGATTGTTTGTAGGTGCATTTGTAACAGGTGCGGCAACAGCCGATGAGCCAAGTTGCCATTCTACCAATGTTCCAGTGTCGTAATGAATGCCGACCAAAAACTGCCCAAAGTTATCTAATTGCCAACTAGTTGCTTCTGAATATGTGCCAGTAGCAGGGCGTTGCGTACCAAAATAACCAGTACCGTAAAACCCACCACTAAACCCTAAATTAAGCCCTGCATCTTCTCTACCAGTTGTCATTGATGTTGGCGTTATATCGTAAGTTACCCCTGCGCCTGTCATAGCTGTTAGTTCGTTATGGCTTCCTGCCGCAAAATAAGCTGTTCCATTATTGCTTTCCCAAGCGTGTGCGCCTCTAATTGGATTAGTGCAAAAACCTTTTTTAAAGTCTTGCCACCCACCAATAGGGCGCAAAGAGCCATCACGCCACCTTACTAAGCTGCCGTCACGCCATCTGTTAGAAGCATCTAATTCAGTCCCGTTTCGGTAAAATCCTGCTTTTAAATCTAATGGGACTAATGGCATATTATTTCCAATGTGCGGCGGCTAATTGTTGAATTGTTGACCCTGACACAATGTTAGATGCAGGGTTATTTTGGTTACAATTATAATTAGTAGTTCCTTCGGCTGTTCCTTGGTCTCTCCAACTGTAATGATTAGTAGCGCTTTCTAAATCTATTTGCTGCAAACTATCGGAATTACTTACAGTAACCGAACCAACAGGGTTAGTATCTTCCGTCACACCCGAACCTATTGTGCATCCGTTATATTTTGTTGATAAAGAAATAGTTTTAGAAAAACTTGACGTATTTGTATTTTGCGCTGTTGCTGTAGAGTGCGGTGTAGCACTATTGTAACCAGTAATTTCCCAAGCGTGTAAAACTGATCTACCACTACCACCATTGCCAGATATGCTTACACTACCAGACGTAGAGGTTTGCAGCCAATAAACAGCAGAAGTAGGAGCCGCCGCCCAAACCCCACCACTTGCAGCATTATCTATCTTACAAGCTTGCGTCATAGCTGTTGAGCCGAAGTTAACAAATGTATTACTTGGCCCTGCTAATTGAAGAGTTACAACAACTACTTTTGTACCAGAATTAAAAGTTAAAGCACCATTCGGAAACCCATTCCCAGTTGTTAAAAGTCTACCAATATATGTTGCAGTTGGTGCAGAGTTTGTAATTCCATAATATTCACTAAAAGCGTTTGATGCCCCAGACGATTTTCCAATCATAGCACGAATGTCAGCATCATTTAAAGCCGCTTGTGAACCACTAGAACCACCTGCCTCAACGTGAATTTGGTTTAAACTTATTTGCGAACCGCTACTAGGTAATGGCATTTATGCACTTCCATAAGCTGTTATATTGTTTTCTACTGTTAATGCGCCACTTGATGCTAGTGAAAAACGATTTGTTCCTTGGTAAGCAAATTTTAAACTGCTTCCAGATTGCGTTATAGTCCAATCTCCCAAGTCAACAGTTGTTGCTTGTACTTGCCCAGATGAACCGTAAACCACCGCCTTGGTATTAACGACTGTGTTAGAAACTGAGCCATCTAATAAATTTAATTCTGCGGCTGTTGAAGTAATCCCATCTAAGGCATTTAATTCTGAAGCGGTGGCGGTCACACCGTCTAAAATATTTAGTTCTGCGGCAGTTGATGTAACACCATCAAGAACATTTAACTCTGCCGCCGTTGCCGTTACGTCAGTTGCGTTAATTGTTAATTTAGTTAAATTTGGGGCAACAGTTCCTGATGTACCGTTAAAAGCGTTTTGGACATCATCAAGTGCTGTATTTATGGTATTTCCCCAAGTTCCTTCTGAACCTCCAACCGTTGGTTTAGTGAGTGTAATAGCCATTTTAATCTCCTATTTATAATAACCTAGCACGTTAAGCCGCATCCGTCCATATTGCAGGCGGTACGGTTGGGCTAAACCAACCTCTTGTTTTAATGTCTGCCGCAAAAGAATAAGTAAATTCACCTGATAGTGGTTGAAACAGCCTTTGAACCGTCATATCCACTGCTTGCCCTGTGTAGGTAAATGTTCCAACAGCAAAAGCTTCGCCAACACCTTTAAAAGCATCTTGACCAGTATAAGTAAACGCTCCAGTTTCTGCTGAAATGTTCATTTGTTTTGTAAAATCTATATTTTGTCCTGTTACTGCAAAAGTGGCAGTATCTAAAACCATACCAAAGCCAACATCTAAAATTACATTGTGACCAGAGTATGTAAATGTTGTTGTATCAACTACAATTCCAAAACCATAGTCTAACTCAACGTTTTGCCCAGTATAGGTAAAAGCACCATTATTAACAGATAACGGCCTTTGTGCGGTTAAAGTAACAGGTCTACCGTCGATTTGAAAAACACCATAAGGGAAAATATCAGCTATCAATAATGCCGCGCCACGCAGTGACAAGGTAAAAGTTCCGCTGCCTGCACCCATTGCATAATTTGCATTAGTTGATGCTTGGCCTATTGCGGTTGACCCTAACGGAGCGAAAGCTGTCATAATTTACACCCTTTCTATTGCCACTTTGGTCCTTTGAACCATGCCACAAGTGATTTTCTTACGCCTTTAGTCACTGGCGAAACTTGATGTATTAAATAACTTGGAAAAATTAAAACAGTACCTTTTTGCTTTGCATCTTCCATTTCTGGGTTTGGAACTTCTGTAAATTGAAAGTCACCACCCTCATATTCATTTATGTCGCTTAACTGAACAGTTATGGATAGCTTTCTGTCCAAACCATCATTTGCATTCCAATCAATATCGTGATGCCAATCATAGTGACCATTTTCTGAAGCATGATATTCTGTGTATTGTATTTCTGCATTTTTAAAAACATTTACATAAAAAGCATTTTGGCATGAATGGTCTACATACTGAAATAGCAAATCTTTAAGCCAATCTTCGTTTGTAAGCCAACAAACACGACTGCTTCGAATACTATCGTCTGCGTTATTAAACGTGCCTGCTTTTGTTGTTTCGCCTGCTTGGTCAATAATATTTTGCACTACGTCGGGCGCAATATTTCTTTTATATAATTGCCAGTTTTGTCGCATTATTTTGGTGGCCTTGGAAAAAAGAATAAAGCTTGATTTAATCTGTGCCGACTGTAGTTACGGTCTGCTTCAGAATAAAAATATGTATCATCATTTATAGCTGCACCATGCGGTATACGTTTTGCGTTAAATAAAAATCCTCTGTTAAATTTAGGCTCTAAATAATCAACTATTTCAAAGTCTGATTTTGGTTTCCAAGGGTGTCGGTCTTGTTCTGTTTTCTTACCGCCATAGCTGTGAATGCTTGCGTTCTTATCAACATATATATTTGTGCCATTAGTCTCAGCTTCATTTAAATATATTATACATACCCAACCATCGTCTTGATGCGGAAACCAAAAATTTTCTTCGTAATTATTCCAATCTGATTTTTTCCACCGCATAAAATTAGTGTCCAAAACATCGCAACCGTCCTCTTTATAAACATCAAAAGATTGCAATTCACTATCTAATATCTCAACTAATTGGTCTGTATATTTTTCTAGCGTCGGCTCTTTTCTATGATGGCGCAAATCAAAAAACTCATCACCATGTAGTGGGTGTTCAGTCATTACTTTATTTGGTGGTCCTGATAACACCATATCCATAATATAAGCAGGGTGGTCGTAGAAATTATCTATTTGAAAAGATCGATTTCCTAGTAAGTTAATTTCCTTTATATCCATTACGAAAACATACCATCGGGGGAAGCAGGCCAAGTAACACTGTCTGGAAAAGTTGATTGCTGCGGAACATTTAATAATGCCGTTCTGTAGGTTATCCAAGAAGCTTTTTCTTCGTCCGACATTGCATCCCAACGTAAAGGATTAGAAAGAATAATATCTAATTGCGCCAACCTAAAATCTCTTTCTTGCCTAATTATAAAAGCCTTTTCAGCCGCGACTGCTTCGGCTGTAGGAGCAACATAAGGCTCCTTATCGTCACCGATTAAGGTCATCAATGCGCTGTTATCTATGGTCATGTCGGTATCTTCAACATCAAGCGTATATTCTATCCAACCATAATCAGGGTGGTTTATTTCAACATCTATGCGCCCACCGTCTTCCGTTGAAACTTTAGCATTACGATATTCTGTAATTGGAATAGACATTAAGCATACCTCACAAATACTGACGCATACATATCGTCACGGTTTAAGTTTGATGAACCGTTATATCTACCAGTACCACCCATTAGCCGCCAAGAGCCGCTTGGCCTGTTGGTTACAGAGTGTCCGCCATAGAGATAAGCATAGTTACAGCAAGCGTATAAACTACCTGACCCAACAGTTGTCCCTGCGTGTCTAAGCCCTGCGCCTGCCCAGTGTATTTGGGCATAAGAGCCTACTTGGTTCCAACCTGTCGCGGCATTTCCAGTAGGTCCTGTCGGCCCTCTTGGGCCAGTTGGACCTCTTGGACCAGTCGGCCCAGTGGGTCCAGTTGGTCCAGTTGGTCCAGTAGAACCGTTTGAGCCTGAAGGGCCAGTGGGTCCTGTTGGGCCTGTTCCACCGTCACTTCCAGATGGTCCTTGGCTTCCTTGCGGTCCAGTTGGGCCAGTGCCGCCTGTTGGTCCTGTCGGTCCTTGTAAGGAAGCATTTGTTATTGTTGCTTTTTTCCAAGTTGTAGATGTACCATCATATACTGGTATAATATCAGAACCCGATAAACTTGTTACTGTAGATAGACCTGTTAATGCAGAAGGTAATGCCGCACTTGTAACATCTGCACTAGATGCTACCCCGTCAAGTTTAGTTCCGTCAGTAGCTAAATTTCTACCGTCTACATTCCCACTAACAGTTACATTACCAGTAACAGTTATACCACTAGAGTGCGCCACCATTTTAGCAACACCGTCATGTTGTACCTTGCCAAAATCATCTGATAATGCAGTAATAAAAACTTTTGCTGTACCGCCTAATGAAATAGCACTACCGCCACCACTGCTTTCAGTTGGTGTTCTTGTTAATGTAGTTCCACTAGAAGAATAAGTCCCTGTTCCTATTTCCCAGTTTGTTCCTTCTTCTATAACGTATGCAACCACATCGCCATTTGTAACGCCTGCATCTGCAAATGTTTGATAACCAGTGTCGGCTGTAGTTAATGTTAAAGTTCCAGAGCCACTTGTTGCGGTGTTCATCTTGGCTCTGTTAAAAAGTTTTGCCATGATGCGCTCCTACTATGTCAGCGTTAATAAGCCGTTTGTGCCAATGTCGATTGTAAACGTATCACCATCGTTAAGTGTTAATGATGAGCCATAATCGTAATAACCAACGATCGGATCGGCAGGGGATGTAGGTGTATCGTTAAAAATAACAACATATCTAAAAGCCGCTACAGAACCGCCAGAGGCAGTTAAAACTTTATCGTCTGCTGATAGTTTATAAACGCCGCCTGTTTGGGTACTGGTTACGTTTGCCAATGTCCTGTCGGAAAGATTTGTATACGATATCTGCGAACAATTTGCCAACACACCATTTCCGTCTGTTACTACACTTGTGCCAGATGTTGGGTCAGTGTTAGAAAGCGCAACTTTAAACGTGTCAGCGTTCATGTCCATCGCGTTCGCTAGGTTGACCACAAAGTCATTTACTTTAGTAAAACTTGCCATTTAATAGCTCCTAATTTGTATTCTACGACCCGAACCAGATGTTCTAGCTCGCTCTCCTTCTAAATTTATAGCAGAAACAGCGTTTAGATACAACGTATTCCAGACTGCTACTCTCTGGTCTTCTTGTAAATATGGCGAACTGTGAAGCAGTGAACCATACAAATAAGCATCAGGGTAATTTGTTAAAAGCCAGTTTGTGGTATTTGAGGCTATATCAGGTATGTTTTCATAATAAACAAGCTCAACTGTATAATCTGCATCTGGTGTTGGGTATAATTCAAAGGAACCATCAACCACAGCGTAAAACTCAGGTCGTCCCAAGGTATCAGAGTTTTCCATACGCAATTTTGAAATAGCGAAAGGACTTATTAATTCCATAGTATGTGTTGGGCTTGCAGTCATAGTTATCCTAATAGGACTTATGAAATTATTTGGTAAAGTTAAATATTGTTGGTCAGCGGTTGCAATAACCCTGTCCTCCATTTGCCAATGCCTTAAATCTCTATTTAATTGTGCTTCTGCAAGTGTAATAAAATCGGGAATTGCATTCGTTAAATCGTCTCTGTTTAACGTATCTGCAATGCTTGCCCTGAGTTCTGTATAATTACTTAATGGCATCAAATGCCTCCCAATAGACTATTTGGCTGCTGTCGCTGCTCGTCTTGTAGCATATAATCTGTTAAACCGATACCCCCTGCAACACCGAAAGTTGGAACGCCTCTAGCGCGTATTTTATCTTTCATTTCTTTTGTTAATTTAAAACCAACGGCTGTTTCACCTTCTGTTTTTAAACCAAATTCACCACTTGCAATATCTTCTTTTATTTCTTTGGCAAATTTAGGGTCAAATTTTTTAAATATATCAGTAAAATAATTTACTAAATTTTCTCTGTAATATTGTACAGAACCATCTTTTACACTTGTTTCACTTATTCCGCCTGCTCTACCTATACTTTTTTTACTGTATGGAAGGGCAATAACATCTACATCATCGTTAACAGCTTTTGTAATTTCGTGGCGCAGAGCATATGGTGCCCACTGTTTCTCATTTTTAGCAGTTGGTCCTGCAAATTGAAACATTGGTGATCCATTACGATTAATATTAACCTTATCTCCTCTCGCTTCTGCAAATCTATTCATTTCTGCTATTTTATCAACTTGAGCTTCGCGCACTCTGTCACTATATTTTGACAGTGCGCTAAAATCTAAATCCTCAAAAATATCTGTAAGTGGTTGATCAAACTCCATTGCAAATTTTACGTCAATATCTGGCTTATGATCTAAATATAAAAAATTGTTAGACATTTTAAAGTCACCAAACAAAGGCACCATGTGCATAAATGTTGAAATGTGGAACCCTTCTGATGGCTCGACTTTGTTTAAGAAATTTAAGTTTGCTTGAAAATCTGGGTGAACGTTTTCTAAAAATTGAGTTTTTAATTCACTAAACGCAGATGCTTCTTCTGCATTTTTTGCCTGCCTTCTGTTATATACAATATCTAAAATGTCAGTATGGTCTATTTTATCAAAATCAAGCCCATCTATTGATTTTAATTTATACGGATCAGCAAGCATTGCTGTATTACTTATTCCTCTGTGATTAAGCAATAAATTGTGCGCCAATAGGTTATCTGTAATAATATTAATTGCTTCTGGAGTATAATTCAAATACCCACTTCTGTAACCATATCCCGAAAGCTGTTGTATTGTTTCAATAAAACTTCGTGACATATTAGTAAAAGTTTTGTTATTTCCCAGATCATAACTTTGAATTGCTTGATCGCCGCCACCTTGCTTAAACATTGCGTTATTTTCAAAACTTCTGGAAAAATCATCGTTTAGATTAGCTTGTATTAATTTAGGGACAAGCGCTGTTTCTTCGTAATTTGCCGCTGTTCCCCTAGATTTTCCCTTACGTTTACTTCTCTGAATACTTTGCCCAATATCTGACTGAACTTCTCCAATGTATCTTACATTATCTACCAAGCCGGGATTAAGCCCTGTTTCTATTTCGAAATCACCAACTCTTGAGTGTACTATTTGGCCTGCCCCTCCAAAGTGACCTTGCGGTGAAATAAATGCCCTTTCTATTTCTCCTGTTTTTGGATTATACTTAAATACTGTTTCTGTATAGTTATTAGCTCCATTTGGAAAATACTGACTAAACTGTGTTAAACCTCCGTCAAAATCTCCAACACCATCGGGGTAATAATCACCACGCCCAATTTGTCCCAAACCAAAAGGTGGTGCATCATTTGTTACCATTGAATTTATAAAGGCAGGTGGGTCGTGCCTAAACATTTCAAACATAGAACGTTCTGCCACTTCCATTGCATTATTATAAGAATTAGGCTCATATTTTTTAAGAAATGCCAAACCATCTTCAAATATTTCTAGTCCTTCGTCACCTTCAAAATTAAACCCATTACCGCTTTTAATTATTTTACTTACTTCGTCTACCGACATTCCTGTTTCGGCAGCCATTTCTGCTATATCTAAATCACTATAATCGTCTGGGTTCATATCATAAGCGCCATATTTTTGGGCTGTTTGTCTTACATCTAATGAACGCACGTTATTATTACTATCAACAATTTCTTCTGCAGGCATATTATTTACGTTACCAAAACCATCTTCTAACTCTTCTTGTATTGGGTCGTACATTCCTTGTTGTGGGTTATTTCTATCTCGGTGGATTTCAAACCTTGTCAACATTTGGTCAAATATACCGCTAAAAACATTGTCAACATCTTCGGAAGTAAAAGAATGTGTTAGACCTTTACCTGCATTTAATACTTCTGTGTCTAAACGTGCATCTTGGTCTTGAAAATATTTTATAATTTCGTCTTTTGTAACTACTTGATTATTTCTAAATTGCTTATTAAAACCACTCCAGTCTATTTCCTCTTCTTTACCGCCGCCTTTTAAAAGCATAGATTTCATTTGCTCAAATGTGCCTTTATTTTGCGTTAAATTTTCTGCCGCTTGAAGTGTTGGTGAGTACTGAATAATGTCTAATGGTGGGCCCATATTACTACCAACGGTAGCCGCACTTAATGATGTTGGTTGCCCACCGCTTTGAAATGCTTCTAAAACTCCTCGCGGATTGCCTTCAGCTATTGACCTTGCGCCATATTGTAAATCTGATAGCAAACCTGTTGTTGCGTCCCTAATACCTTCGCTTGTCGGAGTGGGTGCCGCAAAGGTTTCTGCAAGTGCAACTGGCGGTGTTAAATAACCCATTCTGCCAAGAACTGCAGGTGCCGCCGCTAAGCCGACTTCCATCATCATGTTAATGCCTGCACGTTTACGTTCATCAGCTGATCTTGTAGGGTCAAACGCAACACGACTTTCTGTTACTGAATTACCCATACCCGTAACTGGATTAGCATCTAATACGAATTGTGTAGGCGCACGTAGATTTGGTGGAACATATTCCTCAAAATCAAACATATTTTCTAAAAAATCGCGTCTTTTCTTACCTGATTGTGGGCTGTTAAAATCACGCAGATAGTCAATTATACTCATTACCACTTAACCTTATTTGCCCAGAACGCGGCAGACATCTTGCCTTTTCTTATATTCTTTGCGTGCCTTGCCTTAAAAGACTTTGCGCGTTTTGTCATTGTTTTATCACCAGTTTTGCCTTGCTGACCAAACCTTATTAACTTTACCTTTTCGCCTTCTTTAGCAACTACAACGTGTGATTTTGTTGGATGGCTTGGCGTTCTTTTTGGCTTATTATAACCAGAAACTCCTGCCTTTTCTAACCTAGCATCTTTTTTCTTTTTTTCAGCCATTAGGGATTGGCAGGAAATAGTGGGTTTTGCTTACGCATAGCATCTTGAATAAGTTCTTCTGCTTCTGCAGGGTGTTCTTGCATAAAATTGTCCCAACTTTGTGCGGTTTTAGCTTTGCGCCTTAATGCATTTATTGCTTCTGCTCTGCTTGTCATATTAAAAGTTTGTGACGGTGGATATAAAGGCTCAACTCCACTTGCTATTGCTGTATTTGAGTTTTCCATAAGTGCGGCATTATTTTGTGGGTTACCATCTAAATCGTAAACAGGAATTGGTTCTCTAGGTTCTATATTATTGATAAAACCACCAGTTGATTTTGCTGCTGTTGGCGTTGACGTTGTATCGTAGTTATATCTAGTTCTTGTACCTTGATCTACGCCACCAATTTGGTCTGCCAAATTTCCCAACATACTTATTTGCATACCGCCTCTGTATTTACCGTCACGATGCTGAGGACCACCACGGTCAAACATATCTTCAACATTACGAAAACCAATTTGCTCACGTGGCGTGTTTTCTTGACCATATGGCCTTATTTTTGCAATGTTACCAAGCAGTGATAAAAACCCACCGCCTTCAAAAAAAGTATCGTTGGCATCAGCACCTCCACCGTCTCGCATATCTATATCTGCAGGCACATAATACCCTTCGTCATTGTAATACCCATAGCGACCATCGTTATTATATTGCTTATAAATATCACTGCCAACTTTGACCTGTGCTTTAGCTGCCTCTCCACCACCTTTAGGACCAGATATACCAATTCTGTTTTGTGGATCACCGCCAAACATAACTGGTGAAACATTTTTACCGCCAGTAGGAATAACATCTGGCCTTCTTTTTGGGCGTAAAGAAGAGCTTATACCTGACCCTGCGCCGGGGTTATGACCAGAAACATGGGGCATTACTTTTTCCTACCTTTTTTCTTTTTACCTTTGTGATAGCCGGGCATTATTTCTTACCTTTCTTTTTCTTTTTAGGTTTTTTAGCAGTTTTCTCAGCGTCTTTAAAATTTTTTGCTGAAGGAGCTTTGGGATCATCCGCACTTCTCATGCGCTCACCACTTCCTGCTTTTATTCTGCGCCTTTTAGCATGAATATTATCGTACAAGCCTTTCTTTTTGGTAGGTTTTTTCTTTTTTGCCATACGAGAACCTCCTGCTGTTAAAATTAAATTAGCACATTATGCTATTCCTTGCAAATTTCTTCTTATAGGTTCACCCCAATTTTTGTTTTCTTGCTTACCTACCGCTAAATATCGAAATGCATCTGAACCGTGTGACGTCCAATCATGTAAAGGTCTACCTCTCCACGTTTTAAGCTTTTCGTCAAATTCTCTACGATATTGCTTTAAAGCCTCTACGCCTCTCTCGCACTTTTCTGCATCAAACCAGCATCTGTTTAGCATTGACCTTGCTGATTGTATTCCATCCTCAATACTTAGTTTTGGTGCGATTGTAATGTCTGTTAAACCTAATGTGCCTAATATTTCAAGCCTTGACTTGCCAGTGCCAAGCTCTTTAACTTGTACATCGTGGGGTAGGATGTGACTAGAGTAGTGATAACCCCTACTACTGAGTTCTTTTGCATAATGATCCAACCCCACACCAGAGTTCTCGTAATAATCTATTAACCGAACTTCTTGCGCCACAAACTGCGCCATCCATATTGCCGTACTGTCACCAATTCCTAAATCCCATGCGGTGGTTACGCCAACGGACGGATCATAAGGGACAACTCGTATTCTGTTTTCTTGCGCGGCTGTTTTTAATTCTGCTGCATAATATGAGCCTTGTATTGCGGCTTCAAAACTACACTCAAACTCTTGTTCAAATCTATCCTCTCCCATTGCCTTTTTAGCTTCTTTTAATTCTTCTTCGTCTAAAATGCCTGTTTCTGAAGATTTAAGCATTAATGAAAGCCAATTGGGGTCATTCTTAGCTGCAACGAAAGTGTCGTAAAATTGGTTTCTACCTTTTGGTGTGCCTATAAATGTTGCTTTACCTTTACGATCTGCAAGTGATGGTCTTATAACAGTAGGCCATGCACGATGTGGAAAGTCGGCGGGTTCGTCCAACACAACATGGTCAAAGTATAATCCGCGCAAACTGTCGGGGTTATCAGCACCAAATAATCTAAATCTTGCACCATTCGGAAAATCTGCACGTAATTCTGCAACATTATATTCTACGCCTTCAATATCTCTAGTATACTCTAGAAGATAATCCCACGCTATTGCTTTTGCCTGTCTGTAGTACGGAGCAATGTACGCAACTCTAACATTTGGCCTTGGAATTGTTAAAGCATCTTTTATTAAATCATTAATCGCAGCAACAGTTTTACCAAACCTTCTGTGTGCAACGATGATAGCAAAGCGTTCTGTTCTCGTATGGTAAGATTTTATTAATGACCTTGGTTTATACTTAATTGTTCTAACTGTCATCGCTTAACCACTTATAAGCGTGTACATGCTCACCTGATACAGTGCTTTCGGCTTTATCTTTTTGACCAAGGTATTGTTTACCAAGCCAAATTAATATTGAAGTATTACCGCCTTCAGCCGCTTGCCATTGCATACGCCTAAGTGACATTCTGCCCTCGTCATTGTGCCTTTTATAGAGGTCTTCAAAATTTTCGTATCCTCTATCTTTTAATCTTCTATTTAGTGTGGTGTCTGACATACCAAGAATACTGCATATTTCTATTTGTGTGCATTGTATTCTTACCATATTAAGTAAACGCAAAAAGTCCTCGTCATTCAATGGTTTAGAGGGTGCTTTCGGGCCACGTTTTGCGCTTCCACCAGTTGCGGCTTCCGCTTTACTCATTTTATCCTCGCCTATTATGTCAAATGTATATTTACAGCATAAATTATGAATGGTGAAGTATTTATTTTTGTGTAGCGACTGACAGCAGTTCTTACACGTTTTATTTGTAAATAATGTGTTGACACTATTAGCCCACTTGATAGTATGTATATGTAAACAAAAAGAGGTTCAAATGTTACAGAAAGATACAAAAATTAAAATTAACAAAGACTGTCAATACAATGGCGGTCAACTAGCTAATTTAACTGGTAAAATTATACGTCTTATAACTGACAAACATAATGTAAATGGCACACCTGCCAGTTACCATGTTAAAATAGATACCAACCAAGGTTGGTTTAGCAATAAACATATGGGTTTATTTATAAATGATTTTGAGGTTCAAAATGTTACAAGAAAATTCTAAAATTATTATTTCTAACCCACGCAAAGGTTGTGAATTTTTAAAAGGTAAAACTGGCACTATAACAGGTTACCATCATGGTTTAGTAAATAAATCTCTTATTATATACCATATAGACCTTGACGAAAATGTAGACGGTTTAACAGGTGCAGGCTTACGAACAGAAGAAATAACTGTTTATCAAACACCAGTGCAAGATACTTTAAATCGTCATGGTAGCCCTTTTGATCGTGGCGGTGCAGACTTTTATTACGGACACCCATCAAAACCACATTATTACATTGGTGGAACTGGCACATCACCCGAGGTAAAAGAGCAAGACATGACTGATGAACAAGTCAAACAATATTACGCAGGGTTTAATGCTGCAGCCGAACAAGGCGATCAGAAAGATTGGGGTTAATTATGATTGGTGAAAGCGTAATAGATTTTTCAACCGACTACGAAAGGAAAATTTACGAAGAGCGTACGCATTGGGTTTGTGTACGAGGTCGTGGTCAAAACCGTGTTCGGTATGAGTGTAAAACAGAACTAGAAGTTGCGGATTATTGTGTACAATTCGGTGATAATCGCACAATGGTTTATGCGGTAAACGAACATAACTCATCGGCTCATATCTGTAACCTTTGATTTGTGCTTATATTTTTCGGCGTGCACTATGCGCTCCCTTAGAAGGCTTGAACTAAAATCATGCCTTCTTTTATTATAGTGAATTTGCATATCTAAGTTTTTACCAGTAAAATCTTTGTCTCTGTATTCCTCACCAATAATTCTAACTTGTATTTCGTACATTTTAAATATGTCTAATAAATCTTGCTCTGTTTGGTATGGTATAATTTCATCTACATACGAAACAGCTTTTAATTGCGTATATCTTTCTACCAATGTTTGTATTGGTTGGTTTTTATGGTCACGTTCTGCATTTGGGTTAACGTGCAAGCCAACTAATAAATAACTACAAACGGATTTGGCTTCTGATAACATAGCAATATGCCCTGCGTGGAGTAAATCAAAGGTTGATGCTGTAAAACCTATCAACGTATTCGCACCATTTTCATGCCGTATTCTTTATCTACATTATTTATTTTAACGTCAGGATTTCTAATTAATTTTTGCTTTTTAAACCTGTTATAATCTACATGGTGGTGCCATCTGCCGTATTTCATAACTAGCTTAGAACAATCAGGATGTACTTTAACAAGCATTTTTGACTTATCAAGAGTTCCAGTATCAGCGTATCTTTCACCTTCTTTTACTTTACCTTCTACATGGTAAAATTCGTCTGTATTGCCGCCTTTCATAACTTGTGTATTAGTTTTTTCTTGTAAAAATACATTAAACTGAGTTGTACACCACCCTGCTTTAATAATATCTAGCGAAATAATTGTATCTTCGTTATATCTACCTCGCCATCTAAATCTTAGCTCATTTCGTATTAAATTGCAGCTATAAATTCGTGTATTTAGCACAAATGGCGGTAATTTTGACTTGCGTGGTGCAAACATCATGTAATTTGGCCCTGCCATACCAATATTACTATATTTGCTTACAAAATCTTCCATGACTTTAAAACAAGTGCCGTCTGTTACTTTAACTTGTAGGTTTTTATTAAATCTGTGGAAGTATCTTATGTTATCATCCATTACCCAATGCCAAGCAAATCCGTTATCTTTACTATGTTCCCAAGCAAAATTTCTAGCAGGGCCGGGTCCAGTACTTCGCTCTAGCCCTAAATTGTCACACAACTCGTATTTTTCTTTGTATGACAAATCTAACGGAATAATGTCACACAACAAATCCCAGTGTTTTATTGCCTTTTGATATTCGTCAATTTCTTGCGGCTCAACGACCACATAATGCGGCACTTTCATCATGGTAAGTGCTTTTGAGGTCATCATGTATTGTGACCTACCTTTACTTGGAATGTATAGTGGATAATTAGGCAGCATCGCTTTCTGTACCTTGCACCCTATAAGCGTCTAAATCTTCTTTTAGGGGCTCTGGGTATCTAATGCTTCTAGTATTTTCGGTAAGCGGTAAACCTGTTTTTTTGGCAAATTCGTCTACATCTTCCTGATTATCAAAGTTTACCTTGACTGAATAATAATATTTTATTGCGTCATTATCGTACTCTGGCATATCTTCCCATTCTTTAAACGCATCTGTGTCGCCAAAGTCACGGTCAAGAAATAAATCTGCTAATTCATCAGAGCCAAACCCAAGCTTAGAAATATCAAACTTATCAAACTCAAGTTGCTTAATTTCTACCTTTAAAAGTTCTTCGTCCCAAGTACTATTTTCTGTTAACTTGTTATCTGCGATAACGTATGCGTGTTTTTGTGCTTCAGACCAACCTTTGGCAACCATAACAGGCACTTTATCTATTTCTAGCTTTTGTGCCGCCATCAAGCGACCATGCCCTGCTATAATTGTATTTTCTTCGTCTGTTAAAATTGGTACTGTAAAACCCCACTCTTGTATGCTTGCCGCTAGTTGCGTAACTTGTTCTTCGCTATGTTTGCGGCTATTTCTTGCGTATGGAACTAACTTATTTGTATCTACTAAAGTTATTTTAGTTGCAGGCCATTGTTTCGACATTGAGTAATAACACCTTTTCGCAATATGTTTTATATGCCTTTAATTCATCTCGTGAAACCATATTTTTGTCAAGTAATCGTTGCGCTCCATTACCTATAACCCAATATGTAGCAACTGTTTTATTTTGCTTAATCCGCATGGCATTTAAATTAAGTTCGTAATCGTCTTTTTCAGCCAAGAGTGGTATTTTATCTAGCTTTTCTTCTGCCATTAAATTTTCTCTGTGCTCTTTTATTGCTTTGATAAACATAGAAATAGTAGGCCATCGCCTAGAACTTTGATTTTTACGAATATATTGTGCAGATTTTTCTAGCAAAAGATTTAAAACATTTTCTTTGCACTTTGGACACTCGCTATTTATGTCCTCTACCATATTTATCATTTCTATTTTAACTTGGTCTTTGCCAAGATGTGGCGGCACTTCATAGTTCTTTAATAACTCAAATAGCCAATTTGAAATAACATTCTTTCGTTCCTGATAAATCATTTTGTAATTCCCAATTTTTTAACGTCAGCATTTTCAGTAAACAGATTATCTAAATAATTACCTGTTGTTGTAATTCTAGCAACATATTCATCGTCCCACCTTTCTTGATTTAACCAAGTTGTGGGATTTGGTATAAACTGTTTATCTTGCCCATCAGTTTTTTCAATAAAATTAGCCAGTGCCTTTTTAATAGTATCATAGGGAACTTTTTTAAGTGCTTTGATAAATGATGTTCTAGCCGCACCTTTACCTACCTTCTTAGGATACATTTCCCAAAAATCTGTAAAATCGTATTCGTCATATCTATCTGTTAGTTTTACAAGGTTACCATTTATAAGGTTCTTGTTATCAAGTTTTTTAACATCCCCTTGTAAATTCTTTTTACATACCTTATTCAATAAATTTACATCATCATTTTCTAGTAAAAGCTCATAACCTAAAGTAGATTTGCCACCATCAGGTCTGTGGCGTTGCGTTGTTTTTAATATATTTTGTTGTTTTAAAATGTTGATGTGGTGATTTACCGATGCTCTTGTCATTTCACATAAATTAGCCAATCTTGTTTGGCTTGGAAAACACGCGGTTGTATCATCATTATAATGGTCGGCTATCCAGTATAAAACTACCTTTGTGGCAGGTTTTAGGTTTTTCTGTTTCATTGCTAATGCAGTCATATAATGTGACATTAATTTTTTCCTTGTCCTAAAATTTGTGACAGGGTATACTGCTTTTGTAACATATGAACCTCCGTCTTTGTTACGTTTCTGTTTTTTAAACTTGGCCATCCTTCGGGGTGGTCATTTTCTTTTATAAACTCTGATTTTAAAAAGTCACTATTTATTTGTAAATTCTTTGTTGACTGAATTAGCTAATTTGATAGTGTGTTTGTAGACAGAATGGAGGTTCTTATGTCGACAACAAAATTCCCACCACCAGTGTTTTTAAAAGCACAAATTGGCGAACACATAAATAATTATAATGCAGATTTGCAAAGACAGGTTGAATTAAACCAAATTACAATCGACCAGTTTTACACGCAAAGTTTCCCAACCAATGCAATTAAACAGATAGAAAAAGCTGTAAATATTGCCATAGATTTATGGGACGAACAACAAAATGCGGATTGATACTGGATTGATAACATTCATTGCAGATCAGTTGCGTGAATACTCTGACGATAATCAGTGTTTCTGGGATACGTTAGATGGTGAAACCGACATCATGTGGATTGTTGGTAAATTACTAGAAGATTATAATGAAACTAATGCCCACATCTTGGCAATAGATGAATTATTAAAAACTTACAAAGCAAGACAAGAAAGGATGAAATACAAAAAAGACAGTATTAAAAGATCGTTGCAAAAGGTTTTATATTCTACAAATCAAAAAAATATACCACACGCACTTGGCACAATATCAAGAAAAGATGGTGCAAAGACTGTGGTAATTGATAATATAGACCAACTACCAGACGAGTATATAAAGGTAGAAAAAGCACCAATTAAAAATGTTATAAAACAAAAATTAAGTGAAGGTGACCAAATAGACGGTGCGAGAATAGAAATTGGTAACCCAACTGTAAGTATAAGGATTAAATAAATGGAAAATAATACAGCAATTCAAGATTATATTGCCGCGCAATGTGATCTATCGGTGGCAATAAAAAATGCCACAGGTTTTGTTAATAATGACTATGCAGATTTAAATGAAGTAGTTCGTGTAGTTAAAGAAGCATTTCAAGTTCGCAACTTTTTAATAAACCATATCGAATATTCAAACGAACATGGTGATTTTTTAAGTACAATTTTTGAACACACATCAGGCAAAACTTGGGAAACATCAGTACGTTTAGTTTATAAACAAGGCGATATGCAATCACTTGGTAGTGCCATAACATATGCAAGACGATATGGTTTATCACAGCTTGCAGGGGTTATATCTGGCGACAAAGACGATGATGGCGAAGCGTCATTAAATCCTGTCGCAAGAGAATGTAAACGGTACAAGTCAGAAGTACCTTATAAAGATATGACACACGCACAGCGCAATTTATTAGAACGTGCAGAAACCACTGAAAATTGGCTTATTAATGGTGTTAAAACCCAAGAAAATTTTGACAAAGGTTTTGATAAAGCAAAAACCATGATTACCCAACTAAATGAATTTGCCAAACCTGTTGCCAATGAATTGGCGGTAGCA
>Ga0315330_10000169_pt1 | contig 35598 bp, 27 predicted proteins | sample M140m34915metaG_FD_203453 | JGI IMG/M metagenome (GOLD analysis project Ga0315330, IMG submission 203453) | Ammonia-oxidizing marine archaeal communities from Monterey Bay, California, United States - M1 40m 34915 | ecosystem: Environmental > Aquatic > Marine > Intertidal zone | place: USA...
TTGCTCTTCGGGTCGGCACGTCGAGAGACAAGGACGTTTGCCTCTGGAAAGTACATCAGAGCGTTACCTGGTCGAATGGGTTCGTAGCATCGTGCCAAAATATTTTGCAAGGTGCCCGTATCACTAGTGACGTCCACGCGATCTTCGTGCTCCAACCCGAGGCGTTTGAGATCATCGGGGTGCATCAAGATGATGTCGCGACGAGTCTGATTTCGATACAGGTCTTCTTCTTCGTAAACGACCGTGTTGAATTGGCCCTCGCTCCGCACTGTCATGAGCCGCAATTCCTGATCTTGCCGACCTTTGAGCTCTGGAATGGTGTGCGTGTGCAGGTTTGCGCGGCCATCGGTGGTGGCAAACTTTGGTTTGTGGAATGTTCGTCCGCCGATCTGAAATTCTTTTCGTGTTTGTTCGATGTCAGCAATTTGGTCGTATCCTGGAACGACATCGGCAATCCATTGTCGAATGGTGCTGGTTTGCTGCATTGTGTTCCAGTCAACTCCACTCGCATCGGGGATCAGACGTTTGCCGAGCTCGGCGATCACTTCGACTTCACTTCGTGGTCCTGGTAGGCGTCGCGGACCACCATCGCTCAAACGCACATAGTTGAACATTGATTCCTGAGTGGTGGGTGTCGATTCTTCATCACGGGCCAGCACCGGCAGAATGTAGGTCTCTGCAGCCAAGCCATTTACATGGCCAGTATTCATGGTGGTGCTTAGCATCACGTTCATATCCAAACGTGAAAGTGCTTCCGCTGCAAATTTGGAATCCGGGTTCGAACCGAACAAGTTTCCACCCAGCGAAAATCCAAATGAAAGCTCGAATCTGCTCGCTGCTTCCATGCACTCCAGAGTGTCTTTTCCGACGGTTGTTGGTAGCTTGACCTGGTACTTTGACTGTAGAGCATCGAAGATCTGTGTCTTAAGTTTCGGAGTCACGCCCACACTGCCAATGCCCTGCACATTGCTGTGCCCTCGAATCGGCATCAGCCCACAGCCAGGTTTGCCAACCATTCCACGACAGAGTGCAAGGTTTGCTACGGCCTGTACATTTTGAACTCCATGTGCATGGTGCGTGATTCCCATCGTCCAAGCAAAGATGCACCGTTTGGACTTGGCATAGACTTTGGCAATATTTTCGATTTCGCTACGTGGCACACCTGATTTTGTTTCGATCTCTTCCCAAGTTATTTCGTTGATCGCGTGTTGCCAAATTTCGGCATCATTGCAATGAGCTTGAAGGTATTCGACGTCTACCGCATCGAGTTGACTGACCGCCTTTGCAAGGCCCCACAGCAGGGCCAAGTCGCCTCCAATGTGGGGTTGCACATAGTGGCTTGCAATTTTGGAACCCTTGAACAGGGAAACAGGGTCACTTGGGACCCGAAACTTCAGCATTCCGGTTTCGCGAACGGGATTGATGACAATGACCTTGCCGCCACGACGTCGCAGATGCATCAGACTGGTCATCAGCCGAGGATGATTACTGGCAGGGTTTCCACCAATCACAAACACACAGTCAGCTTGATCCACATCTTCAAGCACCACAGTGGCTGTGCCGCTCCCGACTGCTGTTTGAAGTCCAACGCCGCTTGCTTGATGACAGTAGTAGCTGCAATTGTTGATGTTATTAGTGCCGTAAACTCGGGCCATCAACTGCAGCAGAAATCCTGCTTCATTGCTACTGCGTCCACTGAAATACCAGAACGTGCGATCAGCCTCGGTTTTACGAAGTTTTTCGGTAATCGCGGTAAAGGCTTCTTGCCATGTCACGGTTTCGAAGTGTGATGCACCTTTGCGGTATCTGATCGGATGAACGAGTCGACCTAGATGTTCCAGTTCACGAGGTGAACGTTTTCTTAAATCATCGATCGAATTCTGTTTCCAGAAAGTTGGTTCAATGGCTGGTTGCATATCAGCGACCATTGCCTGCAGTGATTTTTTGCAGACTTCCGGAAAGGATCCGGTCTCATTGACCATGCCACCTTTCTGGCCACCCATGCCCAATGCACAGGTTTTGCACGAGTTGCGAGTGCGCATGGCTTTGTACAGCTTCCACAGTCCACCTGCTTCCCGTCCTTTTTTCCAGGTGTAGCGTATTGCTCGGAATCCGCCCCCGCTGCCAACCTTCATTAGAGTGCCTTTCCTAAAGGTGCAATCATGGCTCTTGCCGTGTCGCTAATTGTCTCAGAAAACAGACCTGTTGGTCATTAGCTCAGCGCTGCGGCACCGTTCGTGTATCCGTAAAGCAGATTTGGCTGAATTACCGTCGGTAAGTTTTGATTTATCGCTCAACTTTTCTCTAGGAGAATCTGGCACGTCATATTGCGGGCCAAGTTGAGAAACGATCAGGGTCGCAGGTTCTCGCCTCTCGCATGTCGAGCGAGTGTTTCCTGATATTTCTGTTTGCCTTCTTCAACAGACTTTCGGATTTCTTTGGCACTGTCCTCGGATTCTTTTCTCAAGTCAGCAATCATTTCAAGGGATTCAACCTGAAAGCCACTGATGGCATCGACGAGTTTCTGTACGGATTCCGGATTGATGGTGCTTCCGTAACCTGCTTTCAGTGCAGCGCGTTCCAGTTCTCTGCCGAGGTCTGCGATGTCTTCTAGTCCTTTGTTGACTCCAGTCTTCATTGCTTCGGTGGCCTGGGTAACTTCGTGCAGTCCGTGCTGGCTGGTGTAGACCGTCCCCAGAATGGTGAAAACATGCTCGTTGGTTGTGAAGAATGTTACAGATCTTCGATACACCCGTTCTTTGACGTCATGGGTTTGTTTAAGTTTGGTGATTAGTGTTTCACCAACGTCATAGCCAACTTCAAGATTTTCCGCGATGTCCTTGAGCAGTTGGTAGGTTGCATCTTCTTTCTCAAAGCTGTAACGAGCTTCATCTCGGGTCAATTCGAGTCTGCTTTTTTCACTTTCATCATCACCGCTGTAGGCGTCCAATGCCTGTTGGGTGTCACTCAGGGAAACTTTTGCTTGTTCGAGGATGGGTATTTGTGCATCGAACAGATCACGGGCCAGAATTTCTGCTTCCTTCAGTGCGAAGCGGAAGTCAATGTAGCCTTCCATGATCGCTTCTTCACGTTTTAGCTGGTCTTTCGTGTCCTTCGCGACTTCACTGTAGACTTCGACAATTTTTTCGAACCGATCACTAGGTGTGCCACGGCGCATCTTCATCCACCAGTTTGACACTTTCTCAGTGCCGCTGATTTTTCCATCATCGAGCTGATTGATCAGCTTTTTGCTGTCTTCGCGGACTGAGTCAAACATCTGAGTGATACTCATGTACCGGTCACCAACCGATATCCCCTCGACGTTTTCCCGTACAAGAGCATTGAAGGCACTCATGTGCTGAATGACATCTGCGATTGCGAGGACTTTGGCCTCATCGAGGTGTTTGACATCTTCGAGCAGGCTGATCAGTTCCTGCGGCGCTGTATTTGAACTATCAACACCGAAGTCTTTGAGCACATTGACAGCTCGACCAAGGTATTTACGCATGGAGGTCGATTCCTGAGCCTGTGTGCTGGAAGCTTTGGGTTCAGGGGCAGGTTGCTGTGCTTGATCTGACATGACGGCGAATTCTCCAGGGAATAAGTTGTCGGAGAATCGGCGTTTCCGACCCTTCTCAACCGTTATTAGATTAGCGCTTGAACCTCGCGGCTGCAATCAGCTACTCAGGGGGGAAACGTGATTTCCAGCCAGCTTGGGGTTTTCACGCTCCCCGAATGCGGAAAACGTGCCGATTGAATAGACTACATCTCGGTCAGGACACTCCAACCCCGCTCCGCGAAGATCATGGCTAACCAGTCTCAAGCCCAGGCGCCCTATCGATCCACAGGCTCGACTCAACGAAGATCGAGCTCTTTACCAGAGGAGAGTCTATCGCTTCAGGAGACTCTTCGAGTCATGGATGTGGCTCGGGAAATGCGTGATCAGCGGGAAACAGCTGAAGAGATGTTTCGACGCGATGATTTGAGGATCCAGTTGCGAGATAAGCTGGTTCGCACGGCTCGTTTGTCCGGTGACAATGTCACGGAAGAAGAAATCGAGCTCGCTATTGAGCAGTTTTTTGAATCTGTGCACAGCTACCAAGACCCTCAGCCTGGCATGAAATCTTTCTTGGCTTATTGTTGGGTTTGGCGTGGTCGCCTGGCTCTTGCGGCAGCTGCTCTCACCACGGTCCTCGGTGGACTCTGGTTTCTGTTTTCCTGATTTTTTAAGTTCAAGGTTACTCGCGAGATGACGATTCCTGGTCCCACCGTGCATCAACAACTGATGGATGCATTCAAACGCTTGACCGAGCAATTGGAACAAGACCGGAAGGGCATGCATGATGTACAAAAAGAGTATGAGCAACTTGATGCAGAACGTGATGATGCCCTACGCAGTCTTGCGGAACACTATCTTCCTGAATTGACCGCTGATGCGATCGCTTCAACATGGCGAGAGGTTCAATCAGAGATCTCAACTCTCTTATTGCAAAAAGAGGACGAGGACCGATCCTTGCAGGAAGAACTGAAGCAATTGCAGAAAAACCGAGGAGCAACCGAAAAGGCTCTCGTCGAAGCAACCAATGTTTTGGATGTGGCAATTCTGGAACAGAACGAAGTTTCAGCTGTCGTAGAGAAGCGTTTGCAGGAAGATACCCATTTTGTGGAGTTGGCAGACCGGGCAGCCATCGCTGAAATCACGCTTGAGAGAGCTGAATCAAATTTACACGAAATTGATCAAGACGCTGCCAGGAAGTTGCCCTCCTATCAAGCGAGTACGTTGTTTCAGTATTTGTACGATCGTGGCTACGGCGAAACAAGATATCGGAGCCGGGGACTGACTCGTCGTATTGATCGTTGGCTAGCACGTTATATCGATTTCACAAAAGCAAGGCAGGGCTACGATTTTCTGAAACAGACACCGGATCAAATGCGAAAAATCATCGCGGACGATCGCCGCTCATTGAATATTGTGATGGAGGAATTGGAGCGAAAGCGTGACCGGATCGCGAACGCACAGGGCTTGCCAGAGAAAATAAATCTCACTGAGCGATTTACCAAGGATCGACAGCAATGCCTGCAAACAGCGAATTTCATTTCTGAATCTATCAATGAAGCAGAAGATCGTATCCGTGACCTCTCAGACCCGCGTGGATCTTACTACCAACAGGCGATTGAACTATTCAGGCAAACACTTGTTGGATTCAAGTCGAGTGATTTAAAGAAGCGGGCTGAAGCCACGAAGGATGATTTGACGGATGATCAGATTGTGGCTCGCATTTCTGGCGTTGAATCTGACCGCGGAGACTTGCAAGAGGCAAGCCGCGATCGTCGTAATTTGCAAAAACAGAAACAGGATGTCATTGAGGAATTGGGACGAGTGATACAGCGTTTTCGTGCGGCTCATTTCGATTCGGTCCGCTCGCATTTTCTAGATACACTCAATATCGATGAGGAAATTTCCTATACCGAAGATGCAGAGGATGCACGTAAGCTATGGCAAAAAATTCGACGTTCACAACGATGGGGTGATCATGATTCAGAGGAAGATGCTGGTGGCGCTTCACTGAAGCAGGTCTTGGTCAATGCAATGGGCAAAGCTGCTGGTGAGGAACGTGGAGATGATGCGCGTCGTGCCGGTTCACGTCGGATGGAATACGATTCGACCAGTGATGCTCGCTCGGGGGTCGGGGATTACTCAGCAGACAGCTCTGGTGATCATTCTCGCTGACGTCTCAATTGGAAGGACGTCTCAATTGGAAGTCTGTGGAGTGTTGCGTTCCAGTGGCTTTGAAGCGGCTGAGCGAACTGTGAAATAACCGTGATGCGCCCATTTGGGCACGATATCCAGACGCCAGCAAGTTTGTTCGAGCGGAGTGAGATTTGCTGTCCCCTGTGGCAGCCCTCCTAATGGCACTAGTGTCATCGCAGCATCAGGAAACGCGATGAACCGCGTCAGCAACGCCTCTAAGTGGACTTGCTGGATGGTTCCGCCCACGGATACATAATCCTGCATCTCGGCGGACGAAATCGCGTCCATGCCCGCTAGTGAAAGAGCATGGTGGTCCTCATCAATCAACAAAGCGATTTTCAGATCAGCTATCTCCTCTTCGGGTGACAGGGCCAAGGCGACATTTGCATAGTGACTGTTGGTGAAGGGAATGACGCCTGTTGGGCTATTCGGTCCAAGCCGAATCAAGCGATCTTCCTTGATGGATTGTCCTACGAGCCGCTTGGCTGTTTCATCGATCATCCAGTCAGCGGGTTCGTTGAAGGTTCTCGAAACCATCACTGTTTCACCACCGGGGCGGCGAGCAAAATTGGGGCGGTTGCTGGTGTCGGTCGGCGCTTTGGAATTCAACAGTGCTTCGGCGGAGGCTTGTTGGCTCGATAGATAACCTGCCTGCTCATTTGCAAACCGTTTCCTCCACGTCAGTGGTTCGGCTGTTGCTCGCGTGTAGGCGTCGATTCCGTTGGCGAGTGCCGTATTTTTTTTGGCCAGTTCATTTAAGGCGTTTGTGCACGCTTGGGAAACCTGATTCCGACCTGTGGTGCGACGATTTAGTTGGCTGATTTGCCGAAGTAAATTGGTGTAAACCACTGGGATTTGATCTGTGGTCGTTTTCTCAGCGACTGAGTTGATGATGGCTGGCAGTGCGACCAAGGTAGCTTTCTTCAAACTAGCGATCTCGCTTATTTTGGCATTGCCTGTCTGGTGGGTTATCATCCACTCAATCGCATTGGCACGGGTTAAGTTTGCCGAAGCCTGAACCCATAGTTTGCAAACTTGTGCGAAGGCTTGTGTGCCATCACCTTTGACATCGCCATCCAGTGTTGCAAAGCCCGTCTGTTCTAGTTCCTCGCAAATACGTTTCATTTCTTTAGTGGCAGCAGCAACGCTGCCAACTTCATTTTTGATCTTGTCATTTGCTTGTGCGAGATACTGCATTCGTCTCACTTTCTTGTGGTTCACATCTCCGGTTGTGAGTAGGGCATCAAAATTGAAGAGATATTTCTTGTGTTCCAGTGGTCTGAAGAAAACCAGAGATTCACGCATTTGCATGCCCTTGGCCTCCATTTGTTTTGTGAAGACTTCCGGGTCATTTCTGTTTTGCAGGCTTGCGGCAGCCTGCTGAAGAAATTTTTGGAATCGTGGTGAGTCACGTCGCAGTTTAGTAATGAGCTGGGTCATCATTTGGCTACCGCGCGGAGTTCGCGAGTAGGACAAGCCAAACTGGTCGATTTGCACGGCGAGTAAAAACAGTTTTCGGGTTAGATCAGCACCGATTGGCTCGGACATCAATTCGAGGTGTTTTGCATCTCGTCGTGCTTTCCAGAGTCGGGCGGCTGATTTTGAGATTTGACGGTCAGAAAAACTGGCTGGATCGTTCCGTCTTTCAAACATACGTGTCACGACGTCGAGTTCTTCTAAATACGTTTGGTGCAATTGGTTTGCCAACGCCTCAGCACCATCGATCGTCCCGTGGATTTTAAGTGGTTGAGTTGGATCCTTGCCCGTGGGATTACCGATCGCAGGAGGGTTGCTTCCCAAAAAAAACAATGCAGTGCACGACGCAAGAATGATCAGTCGCGGCTGCGTGGTCGCCATGATGAATTGTGAGAAATTGAACATGCTATTTGGTCTCCTCGCGGATTACTGCCAGTACATCACCACCTTCGATCTGAATTACGCTGCCATCGGATCCGCGCAAGGAAATCATTCCTAAGGTGGCCGTCAATGCTTTGTCGGTTGGGTTGTATTGCTGGAAAGCGACAGTCATCGCCTCTCCCGGCAGTGTCATCGCTATGGGTGATGATTCACTCGCTTGATAATAAACATCACACTGGACTTTCTCTCCTGCCAAGCTTGATGCGGTGGACATGTTGGTGGTGCCGTGCAGTAAGAGTGCTGGATAAGACCGAGAGGAGGCATCAGGGTTGTAGGTGATGATCTGGACGACATTGGGTCTGCCATCCCCAATGGAAATCAAATCCAATTCAGCGTTCGAGATTGCAATGGGGTCGGGTTGAAGGTTCAGAGTAACCTCGCCTGATTCCGGTAATGTGTCTTCGACCGCTTCGACTGCAGAGTTGGTCATTGATTTGGTTTTGGATTTGGCTGTTTCCAGAGCTTGCTTCATCTCTTCCTTGGAGCATCCTGGCGCTAAGAACAATACCAAGGTGAAAGGCAGCACAACCATGATTGAAGAGACCGCTGCGTATCGCTTTGTACCTCCTCTTCTTGGGGGGACGAATTGCATCTGTCCCCGAGATGAGTTCTTCGTGTCTGGCATCACACTACATCTGTTAGAAGAATAGATCGTCAGAAGTCACAGTTTTCCGGGATTGAGTCGGTCACCAGTGCTGGCGACAAAGCGTTGCTTTGGCGAACAGTAATCCGTAGAAATTTTAGCCTAACCAGCTTTGACCCACCCATGCTCGCTCGGCGGGAATCAAACGCACGAAATCATCAATAAAATACTAGTGCGTGTCTGTGGTGGTCGGTGGTGTTGCAAAGATAGCCACCAGCGAAAGCAAGACCATCAAGCCCAGGAATAGATAAAGGGCGGGTTCAAAGGTGCCCCAGATGTCGCGGGCAACACCCATCAGCAGTGGTCCACAGCCACTTCCAGCGACTGTGCAGCACCAAACAGTGCCACGAATTGAACCCAGATGTGTTCGTCCAAAATACCGTACCCAAACGACATTACCCACAGCTAGTAACATGCCCTGCCCTGCTCCAAATAAACCCACGAATGTGTGCAACGCGAGTTCGGTTTGTCCGAAGGAAACTGCCGCCAAGCCAGCACTGAGCATGATGGTTCCAACGGTTAGCAGGCGGTTCAGCGGTAGGAAGTCCGCCATCACGCCACCAAGAAGTTGGGTGAACAGCATCATCAATCCAAAGGTTTTAAAAAGATTGGCAGGTACCGTTGCATCAAATCCCAGATCGTTACAGAGCGTGAATAGATAAAAGATGATTCCGGTTCCAGCCATTGCCCAGACGGTGTTGCTGGCAGCGAGGATTGAGAAGGCACGACATTGAATGGCTTGTCGCAAGGTCAAGCATGAATCTGTTGCATCACATGCATCAGTCGAAAGGTCGGGAATGATTTCTCCATTCCCATCAACCGTCTGCCCAATATCTTCGGGTCGATTGCAAAACAGAAAAAAAACGGTGGGCAGCATGCTCGCTGCGACGATGATTGCTAAGCATTCATAGGTTCCACGCCATCCGATCGCGACGATAGAACCATGTAACCATTCAGGAATCCAGGCAAATGCAATCGCTGTACCAATACTCATGGCTGCAGAGACTCTTCCAATACGATTCCGAAACCACATCGAAATCGCATTGCCACTGAGAAGCGAGAGTGACCCTTGACCTAGAAAGCGAAGTAAAAAAAACGCAGCCAACAGAGAGTAAAAATTGGTGACATTCGCAGCGAAGTAGCAGGCAGCGGACAGCATTCCAATCGCAATCAAGCTGATGCCCCGTAACCCGTACCGATCTGAAAGTGGGCCTACTAACATCAGCGGAAGTGCAGCAAGCAGCGTACCTAGCATGTAGGCAAGCGATAGTTGGCTGTCACTGAGTTCCAGTGATTCACGAAGATAGGGTGTGAAAGCACTGACTGCAAAAGTTTGGCCAGGGCTCGTCGCGATCTGCAGCAGCATCGCTACGGGGATCATCACATAGCCGTAGAAAAATGGCAGCCGTTTGGCAAACGAGTGCGAGAATACGGGAATCACGTTGTCAATTCACCCGACATGCGTGCTCCTGAGGGCAAGTGATTTTTTCCTATCTTGCCATTGGCTTTAACCCAGCCCAACGGTCTGCCGCGGAGCTCAATGGCATTCCATCCTGATTGGTCAGTTTGAATTGGCTCCCCTCGCATGAACTGTTGGCATGCTTTTTGGTCAATCTCGAGTTGGTTGATCGGCATGAATGATGCCTCGCGTCGCAGTGCGCCAGCGTGCGCTGGTTTCCATGTTTGCCCTGCGCGATGGGCAAGTTCCGGACCGCCGATGGAAATCTGTTCTGCCCATACAGGTGCGGTGGGAGAAAAACCTAGAATGACCGAATCTCTGGTGTGAAGACGCGATTCAGATTCGGTTTCCTTGTACCAGTCTGTTAATGCGATAGGCGTTCGAATCGCCTTCTTCCGCCATTTCTGTTTTCTTGTTTTGGCTTGGTGAGAGTGTTGGATGGTTAGGGAGGCCGCAAAGCTGCCAGCACATTGATGGACATGGGGCCAACAGCGATAGCAACCGGGATCAGTTTCATATCCTTGCAGGCTTGCAACCGGTTTGGGCGTGGCTACACCTTGTTCAATAAGCAGTCGTATTTGTGCCTCATTTTCTGCTTCGGCAAAGGTACAGGTGCTGTAGACGAGTTGTCCGCCATCACGGACCAATTTGACAGCAGCTTCAAGGATGCGTTGCTGGCGAGACGCACTGTGGCTGATTTGGTGAGTCGATAGGGCTGACTGATTTTGTTTTCCCCTTGACATCATGGCCTGACCGCTGCAGGGAGCATCTACCACAAGCAGATCAAATGCTTGGGGTAACTGGTCTGCGAGTTTTTCAGGATCAAGACTTGAGATGGCAAAACGATCGGAACCCGCTCGGGCTAAGTTGAGTTGCAACGGAGCAACCCGGTTGCGGATAACTTCATTGGCAAGCACAAATCCGGCTGATTCGACATCATTGTTAGAGACTGCTTCCAGCAGTGCGGAAGCTTTGCCACCCGGGGCGGCACATAGATCGCAAACAACTTTTCCACGTAACCCGTCTCCGTCGGCTCCAGCCGCAGCCAAGGCTAAGAGTGATCCAGCATCCTGGATGAAAAAGTCTCCACACGCGTAGGCCACGGTGCGGGCAGGTGAACCAGAATCTTCCGCAGGCCGTCGTCCCAATGGGTACCAATCGATCGGAGAGCTTGGGACAGGCAGGTTTGCCGGATCTATCTCACGACGATGCCGAATCACATTGCGCCACGGACGGGCCATGGCAGTAGAGAATTCATTGAGGGAACCTGGGCAATGAATCTGACCGAGAACAGACGCGATTTGTTCTGGTGGAAAGGTGGGCTGGGCGCGATTCATCGGGGTCGTTGGAACCAGGTCAGGACAGCCATGCCAGTTGAAATGGCTCCAGCGAGCAATAGGGGAGACGTATAGGTGAACATCACGAATGTGATTTGCGCATCACGCGTGGTCTCTTCCTCAGGCGCTGCGGCAATTTCACCTGTCATCAACATCATGATTTCACTCTGGATCGCAGGCACACGTGAAGCATAAAACAGTCCTGCCGAGATGAAAGAGAAAATCAACATCAGCATCATCATGAATGCGATGCTGATTTGGGGAGGTCGACGCTGGGAAGAAGGCTGGTTCATGGCAAGACTCGGAGGCGGATATGCCGACTCAGTTTAACCACTGGAGGGGGAAACGACGAGGCAATAAAAACCTGTTACGAATCTTTGCAATAACCGCCAGTTTGTCGCTGGTGTTCATACAGCACAATGCCTGCGGTGGTGGCGAGGTTGAGACTGCGAACATGTTCAGAAGTAGGTAATCGAAGGGCCCGGGGGTCTTCGGGGTCAAGTATCGAGGCCGGTAGCCCCGAGGTTTCCCGCCCGAAAACCAAGACGTCTCCACGACGAAATTCGGCGTCCCAAATCGTTCGTTTTGCAAATTTCGACAAAAAGTACATCGGCCGGGGATGGAGTTGCGTTACCAAGTCATCCCAATTGACGGCGTCTCCACGCTCGAGGTGGGCCCAGTAGTCCAGCCCAGCACGCCGCAGTTTGGCATCGTCTAGCTGAAAAGCTGCAGGCCGAACAATCCACAGTTTTGCGTTGACAGCAACGCAGGTTCTCCCGATGTTGCCCGTATTCTGCGGAATCTCAGGCTGATAGAGCACCACGTGCGCCGAAGGCTCATTTTCTTTATTGTCGGGGCTGCACGCTTCTTTCGCGGCGCGGTTATCATAAGGAGCGTTGGTTAATTCGGGTCCACGTTGCCCCTCGGGTTGCGGTTCCATGCCTTTACCTGACAAACTATTCTGCGACGCTGCGTTGGTTGCATCATCTGCGGATTGAGACTCTTCACTCGGGCTTTGTTTTTCATTCATGGCGATTCAAGTCACCTGTCCAAACTGTCTGAAGCGGTTCCAGGTCAGCGACAAATTCGCTGGCAAGACCGGTCCTTGTCCAAATTGCAAGAAGGAGATCAAGGTACCGGATGCCTCCGAAGAAGTCGTCATTCATGCACCCGACGATGGGGCTCCCAAAGATCGTCAGGGAGTCAGTATTCTCAAGCCCCTGAAGCGTACCGAAACTGATGTGACCCGAAAGGGTATGATCATCACATTTGGTGCAATTTTGCTGGCAGTCGCCGCCGCGGTCGGACTGCGAATGGGCATGGAAATAATTCCTGTCTACATCCTTGCTATGGGGGCACTCTTTCTGGCTCCACCTCTGGTCTGGTCAGGATATAGCTTTGTTCGCGACTCAGAGTTGGAACCACACGTAGGGCCGGATTTACGAAATCGGGTCTTGATTCTATCTGTGATTCTGGCCGCTTTATGGCTGGTGTACGCTTTTGTACCCAGCTACGTGATGGAATATGATTCCCCAGCAGAAATGAGTTATCTGTGGTTTGGAATTATTTTTGCCGTGATGGTTGGTTTGGGAGCACTCGCATCAGCTGCCACTTTTGACTTGGAACCTTTGAATGGCCTGACGCTCGCTGGGTTGTATTTTATTGTGGCGGTTGTCCTGGCCTTGATCAGCGGCCTGACTCTAGCCACAAATGTTTGAAACCGGACCTTTCTCTGCTGGCAAGGTCGACTCCTTCCCACCTCCTGCCTTACTGCTTGTTCATGCTGCCAGAAGTTGTCGCATTACATCGCATCGGATCACTCGTGCGAATTCCACCCGCACAAGATGTGCCGGTTTCTGATCGGGTACGCCGGATTCTTGATCTGGCGCCCATGAGGCGATTGGCGTCCATTAGTCAGCTTGGAATGGTATCGCTGGTTTACCCAGGAGCCACCCACTCACGACTGGAACATTCACTGGGCGTCTACCACAACGCTCTACGTGTCATAGCCCGCTTTTCGTCGGACAGCGAGTTCACCGAGCGGATCACGCCTGCAATGGCAGAAGCGTTTGTACTCGCTGCTCTGATTCATGACATTGGTCACTGGCCTTATTGTCACCCCATTGAAGACATGGATATTCGGGAACTCGGTGAGCATGAGTCCCGGATCAGACAGTGCATCTACAACAGCGGTCTTGCGGAATGCATTGAGCAGGATTGGCAATGTGATCCATCTCAGGTGTTGGCTCTTTTGGAGCCAAAGTCGGAACCGCAGGTGACAGATCAAGAGGCGTGCTGTTTTTTACGCAGTTGTATCAGTGGTCCAGTGGACATTGATAAGCTTGACTACTTGCAGCGTGACAGTTTGCATGCTGGTGTGCCTTACGGCCGAAACTTTGACGCTGGACGTTTAATCAGCTCACTTTGCTTTAATCCGGAAACATCGCGATTAGCCATCATGGACAAAGGTCGAACAGCGGCCGAGATGATGGTCTTTTCGCGTTATGTCATGTTCAGCGAAGTTTACTGGCACCAGGCAGTCAGGTCGGCAACAGCCATGCTGCAACGATGTGTCTTCTTGCTTCAGAATCGCATTGATCTTGAATCGACTCTTGGGCTTGTCGATGCTACGTGGGTCTCAATGTTGCGACGGGCTGCTGAAGGCAGTGTTGCTGAACCGCTGGCTGAAGGTTTATTTGGTTCACGCCGCCGACTCTATAAGCGAGCGGCTGAATTCAATTTGGTCGAAGGTCGCGAGGTTCATCAAGCATTGGCGCGAAAGCCCTATTGGTGGTTGGTTGCCTGTTCAGAAAAATTGGCTGAGCGAATTTCTGCCAGGACAGGTATCCCCATCCACCCTGCAGATGTGCTGCTGGACGCACCGCCGGTGAAGTTAGAAGTTGATATTGATGTCGATGTGCTCGGTCGTGATGGAACCGTTCGCACTTTGGGTGATGTTTCACCAGTTGCTTCGGCTTTGGCTAGGCAACAATTTGATAACCAAGTCAAGCAAGTACGAGTATTCGTGCGTGATGATTTGCGACTTGAGTTGCAAAAATTCTTGAAGGCCAGTGACTGGGCGAATGAATTGCTGGCTTCTGCTGCACTACTAGAAGAGAATGTTGTATGACGAAGACTAGCCAACCCACGATCGTGGTCGCTACAGACAAGGATCACGCAGCACACTGCACGGCAGATTTGATCCATGAGACAGTTCGGGAGAATCCCTCTGCTGTTCTTGGACTTGCTACCGGAGGCACACCAGTGGGGGTGTACCGTTTGCTTGTGGAAAGGTTTCAAGCTGGTGAATTGGATTTTTCCAAAGTGACCACTTTCAATCTTGATGAATATGTTGGTTTGGGACCCGAGCATGATCAAAGTTATCGTTACTTCATGCAGCAGCAACTGTTTGATCATGTCAATGTGTTACGGGAACGAACGCATGTCCCCAATGGCCTTGCATCCAACATTGAAAAGCATGTGGCCGAGTACGAAGAGCAAATTTTGCAGGTGGGCGGCATTGATTTGCAACTCTTAGGAATTGGTAATAACGGCCATATCGCTTTCAATGAACCTGATTCACCAATTGACAGTCGGACACGCTTAGTCGATTTGACTGAGAACACCATCGAAGCTAACTCACGGTTTTTTGAATCAGCTGCGGAGGTGCCCAGGCACGCAATCACGATGGGGATAGGGACGATCCTTGAGTCACAGCGGATCGTGTTGATGGCTACGGGGAAATCAAAAGCCAAAGTTGTACAAGCTGCAATTGAGGGGCCTGTTGATCCCGCTAATCCTGCATCACTGTTGCAGGGGCATGCAAGACTGACATTTGTGCTTGATCCCGAGTCTGCCAGCGAATTGAGGCACTGATCTTTATTAAGGTGACGGATTTTTTTGCGTCACAAGCATCCTGCAATTAGGCTCAATCGCTTTCTTTTACGCGATAATGGGCTCAATCACTCGCGCCGGTTCAACGCCAGTCAACTTCATGTCCAATCCTTGGAATTTGTGTGTGAAGTTGTGATGATCGATCCCCAGTTGGTGCAACATCGTGGCGTGCATGTCACGCACATGGACGACATCGTCCACTGCGTGATAGCCAAGATCATCGGTGGCTCCGTAACTTTGGCCGGGTTTGATTCCTCCTCCGGCCATCCACATTGAGAATCCCTTGATGTGGTGGTCACGACCAGCACCGCCCTTGCCCTGAAACATTGGTGTTCTGCCGAATTCACCGCCCCAAATGATCAGCGTATCTTTGAGCATATCACGTTGTTTCAGATCGGTAAGCAAGGCCCACGTTGCGCGATCCGTCAATCCGCAACAAATATCCATGTACTTTTCAAGCCCACCATGGTGGTCCCAGCCACGATGATAAAGTTGGATGAAACGAACCCCACGTTCGGCAAGACGCCTCGCAAGCAAGCAGTTTGAGGCATAGGACCCATCGCCAGGTTTAGCGCCGTACATGTCCAGAACGTGCTGCGGTTCATCCGACACATCTGCCAATTCAGGCACAGATGTTTGCATTCGGAATGCCATTTCATAATTTGCCAAGCGAGTCTCGATTTCCGGATCACCTGTCGATTTCAGCCGATGTTGATTGAGTTGACCAATGGTCTCAATCAAACGTTGTTGCTGCCGACCTTGGACTCCCTCAGGTGCATCGACATAGTTCACGGGCTGTCCACTGCCGCTGAATTCCACGCCCTGATAACGGCTTGGAAGAAATCCTGCTGACCATTGTCGCGATGCGATAGGCTGTGGATTGCGACCACCCACACTCGTGAGCACCACAAAGCCAGGCAAATTTTCACTTTCGCTGCCCAAGCCGTAGGTGACCCATGATCCCATCGAGGGTCTTCCACTGATTGCAGTGCCCGTGTTCATGAAGGTGTGGGCAGGATCATGATTGATCTGCTCGGTGACCATCGACCGAATGACACAGATATCATCGGCCATTTTTTGGTGAAAAGGCAGATAGTCACTGATGAGTTGGCCCGACTGCCCATGCTTGGCGAACTTGGTCAAGTGTCCCTGACATTTCAATTCCTTTCCCTGTAGTTGGGCAATTGGTTGCCCCTCCGTATAGGACGCTGGCATGGGTTTGCCGTTGAGTCTGTCCAGTTCCGGCTTGTAATCGAAGGTCTCGAGGTGAGATGGCCCACCGGCCATGCATAAAAAGATGACGCGTTTGGCTTTCGCGAGATGATGCGGCACGTCAGTTCGTGCACCCGCGTTGACCTTGTTGGCAGCCTGTGAGTCGGTTGCCAGCATGGATGCCAACGCAGCACTGCCAACGGCGACTCCGTTGTTGGAAAGAAAAGTTCGCCGATTGAGTGGATTTGGATGCTGTTTCATAGGGAGGGCTTTGCCGCGGTTATGGAATGCGATCGCAGTGGTGTTTGTGCTCGACCTCTAGTAACGGGTGACCGTTTCCTGCAGATTTAAGAGAGCACGTGTGAAAGTGGTCCAAGCAGCAAGTTGTTGCGGGTTCAATGATTCAATGTCAATGTTCTTGTCGATGGTATCCAGCAACTTGCCAGCATCTTCGGGCTGGGAACGGTAATGCTTGATTTCGGATTCCAGCAACTCGCTGAGTGCTGCTAGTTCAAACGAATCAGGTTGTCGAGAGACTGTTAACTCAAATGCTCTTTTGATCTTAGCCTCTGAGTTTTCTTCTTGTTCGATTTTTAGCAGAGCAGCAGCAAACGCCACTGCAGCATCGATCATGGCTGGGTCATTCAGCATAACCAACGCTTCCAACGGAGTATTGGATCGCGCTCGTTGTGCCGTGCACTCCTCACGACTCGGAGCATCGAGGGCTTTGAGCATGGGATGCAAGAATTGCCTCTGCCAATGAACGTAAACGCCGCGTTGATATTGGCGTTGATCTAGATGTGGTGCGTAGACACGTTTTGGAAAGTTAAGATGCCGATAGTAGCCAGCGGGCTGACTTGGTTTGACGCTGGAACCGCCAACGGTACGTACCAACAGATCACTTACGGACAGTACATTGTCACGAACCATTTCCGCTGGAAGTCGGTAGCGAGCCTGACGTCCAAACCATTGGTTGTATGGATCTTCCCGGAGTTGTGTGTCTGTTGTGTCGGAGGCCTGCTGGTAGCTGCGCGATAGTACAAGACGCCGCATCATGCGTTTGATACTCCAGTCATCCTCGATGAAATCGAGAGCAAGCTGATCCAGCATTTCCGGATGGTTCGGTGGTTGCCCTTGACCACCAAAGTCACCGAGCGACGGGGAGATACCGCGACCGAAAAGCAGATACCAAAAGCGATTCACAAAAACCCTCGCAGTCAGGCCCCCGATGCCGTTGTCCACATCGACAATCCAGTTTGCAAGATCAAGGCGAGTGGCACGGTTTCCACCTGTGTCGAGTGTGCCAAGGAATTCAGGGATCGCTGGATCTACGATGGGTCCGCTGTCATCCAACCAATTTCCTCGTGGCAATACTCGAATTTCTCGCGGTGGTACTGACTGGGTGACCATTGTGAGTCGATTCGATGCCTTGAGCTGTTTCAACTCTTCCTGGTAAGCGGCAATCTGACTGTTGATCATGCCTGCCTGCGATGGACCTACCTTTCCAAGTTTGCTTTGCAGCGTTGTCAACTGTGATTCAAGTTCTGCCGAAAGCTCGCGTTGCCATCGGCTTCCTACAGAGATTTCGGGTGGTCGTTTGGTGGGTAGAGAGTTGGTGCCCACTTTGAAGTGTTGCTGCTCATCGATGTCTGCAAAAAATGCGACCATTGAATAGAAGTCTTTGGTCGAATATGGGTCGTACTTGTGGTCGTGGCATTGGGCACAGCCCACAGTGGCTCCCATCCAAACGGCTGACACATTGCGAATGCGGTCCGCAGCGTAGATGGCAAGATATTCTTTGGTTTGCAGTCCCCCTTCATGGGTCGTTTGCAACAGTCGGTTGTATCCGGTCGCGATCTGTTGAGTGGTCGTGGGCTCTTTGACAAGATCACCTGCCAATTGCTGACGCGTGAATTCATCTAGCGGCAAGTCATCATTGAAGCTGTCGATGACATAGTCGCGATAAGGCGAAATGTTGTGGTCTTGATCGCCGTGATAGCCGACCGTGTCTGCATAGCGAACCAGATCCAGCCAGTAAGTTGCCATCCGTTCCCCGTACGCTGGCGAAGCGAGAAGACGATCAACAGCTTTCTGATATGCCAAGGGGCTCGTGTCGCCAACGAATGCCTCGATCTGTTGTTGCGTAGGTGGAAGACCGGTCAGGTCGAATGTGACTCGGCGAATTAAGGTGTGACGCGGGCTATCCGGCGAGGTTTGTGACAGTGTTTTTGGTAGTTTCGCCAAAATATGATCATCAACAGGATCACGGGACCATGCACTGTTAGTTCTCGGTGTGGGGCTTGGTCTTGGGGCGACATAAGACCAGTGCGGTTCATAGATCGCGCCCTCGTCTACCCAGCGTTTCAAGAGATCGATCTGCTTTTGGCTAAGACGCTTCCCAGACTCGGGTGGAGGCATCAATTCGTCAGGGTCGCTTGATGTGATTCTTGCGATCAATTCACTCGCACTGGCGTTGCCGGGGGCAATAGCATCCTGCTTTGCAAACTCTTCCATGTCCAGCCTCAGATCAGCTTCGCGATGCTCAGCATCGGGACCGTGACAAAAAAAACAGGTGTCCGAAAGAATTGGGCGAATATCGCGATTGAACGATAGCTCGTTATCAGCTTGGGTGGGCGTACCGGTCGCGAAGGTAACCAGAGTGATGATGAAGGGGACAAAACCGCGCATGTTACTATTTCGTCGTGAGAATGGAAAATTTGCACTCGATAGCAGTTTAACCGCTGAAGCTCAAAGGTAACTACACAATCGTGCAAGGGACGACTGTCGCGATGTGCTCGAGACGATATTTCGATGATCAGGTTTTGGCTGGCAGCGTTCGATGCTGTTTAAGTCTCTGTAATTGTGTCTCTGCCGTCTTGTAGCTAACGCGTAAAAAATTGTACATTTGCCGCATGAGCGAAGAAATTAATAACCCGCGGGGATGGCAGGATGAATTTTTCCAGCAACTTGCACGTCCTCGAACGCTGCTGGATCTATTCGATTTTGTTCCCGGCGTTTACATGTACATCAAGGACGTTGAAAGTCGTTTTGTACGAGCTAATCGTGTTGTTTGTGATGTGGTGGGAGTTTCGCATCCAGATGAGTTGATCGGGCACACGGATTTTGACTTTTTTCCACCAGCGATAGCAGCGCAATATGTTGCCGAGGATCAACGCGTGATCATGGCAGGAGAGTCACTGTCTGATCAGGTTTGGATGGTACCTGGGAAAAACGGGGTACCCCGGTTGTATCTGTGCAGTAAGGTCCCTCTTTTGGACCGTGAAGAAAAGGTGGTCGGGATTGCAGGTGTGAAACGTCCTTATGAGTACTCCGCGGATGATTCAGCAGGCTACAGTCGTCTCGTCCGAGTCATTTCTTTCATCATTGATAATCATGCAAGCTACATCGAAGTTAAAGACATGGCAGAACATGTCCACTTATCAGTGAGTCAGTTGCAGCGAGATTTTTCCCAGAACTTTGGTATCGCCCCCAGTCGATACTTGCGTGAGGTGCGAGTGGGGATGGTCAGGCATTTATTGGAGAGCAGTGATCTGAGTTTGATACAGATTGTCAGCGAATGCGGTTTTTATGATCAGAGCCATCTGACGCGCCATTTCAAGGCTTCGACAGGGCTTACGCCACTCAAGTACCGCCAGCGTTTTCGGGCACTGTAAAAGTGACTTCACTTTGCTTGATTTGTTAATGCGGGTTTGGTGCAGCGATAAACGAAGGCCGGAGGCAGATTCAGCCATACGCTGGGGCTTCGTTCTACGTTTGCAAATGTACTTCTCAAACGTCGACTGAAGCGGGCACCAGCGGGCAACGCAACTCCTTGCCAGTACGCGAAAGTGGCGAATTGAGCCTCGGGTGCAAGTACACCCAGCATGGCATCGATGATTTCAGTTTGGAGCGATTCGGGGAATGAAGCCCACGGTAGGCCGCAGATTACAGCGTCAATTTTCTCAACTGATTCTTTTTGGCAGAGTTCGGCAATATTGGTGACGCTATCGTTGTAGACCGTGACATCAGGGCAGCGTTTTCGGGTCACCTCGGCCATTTCAGCTGAGCGCTCGACCGCAAAAAATGTGCTGTCAGGGTGAAGTTTTTCACTGATCGCTTGCGTGAATACACCTGTCCCGGGGCCAAATTCAACGACGTTACGGAGCTGATTCCAGTCAAACCAGTCAACCATCATGCGAACCAAGCGGCTACTGCTGGGCGCGACCGCGCCCACTTGTCCGGGATTTCGGAGGAAGTTCTTGAGGAAGGTAGTATTTTCGCCCATCAAAGCAGGTTCCAGCTGTACGGACTCGCCGCCAAATCAGAATTCACGAACTACAGGGTATCGGATTGGGACCGGAACGTGAGGTACCATGTAACGATGCAAATACCTAATCAAGGAAATCGCCGAAGTGTCGGCGCTAATATGACACCGATGATCGATGTGGTTTTTCTGTTGATCATTTTTTTTCTGGTGTCTAGTCACTTAGCACGGCAGGAGAATCGGTTACCGCTGGAATTGCCAGTTGCCTCAACATTTGATCCTGTAGATCCTGACAAAGCACCCTTGACGATCAGTGTGGATCAGCAAGCTCGATGGCTGGTTTCCGGCGATGTTGTTGACTTGTCCAGTGTGCGGGCAATCCTGTCGGACCTGAAGGCCAATCAGGGGTCAGATGCTGCGATTCGGATTCGTACCGATGGTACGGTCGAATACAAACAGGTCGAGCCATTGCTGCGTGAAGCAGCTCTAGCTGGAATCACGGACGCTGCGATTGCTGTTCGCGAGGAGGCTGGATTATGAAGCTGCCAAACACTTCCAATGACGATTCGTTGGAATTGAAAATGACACCCATGATTGACGTGGTGTTTCTGTTGTTGGTTTTCTTTGTTTGGACCAGCAGTTTCGAATTGCCAGAGTTTGACCTGCCTGGCTCGCTCGCGGAATTACCAATGGGAGCCGCAGAAGCGTCCACTGACACACTACCGGTTGAGAAGTTTGACGAGATTATCATCCGGCTGCTGTGGCAGGTGGAGGGAACCCAAATCATGTTGAACGGGCAGCCGTTGGATCGCATGAGTGATATTCAGGATCGGCTGACCGAAATCACTTCGCTGGGGGTCCAACCACCTGTGATTGTTGATCCCGACGAAAAAGTGACCATTGCTCTTGCTGTTCAGGCCTATGATGCCGCACGCGCAGCGGGGATAGATCGAGTGCTATTTGCTGCCAAGCCGGAGTAAACATGATCCGTCCCGTACAAATCATTCTTTCTCTGATCGTACTTGTCTGCCTTGAAGCTAGCGATCAGCAAACACTCGCTGCTGGGCCTTCCATCAAAAATGTTGGAAGGATGACTCATGATCGGGATGAGGATCTGATTCAAGCTTTGTTGGAACGTGGACGTTTTGATGATGCTCTTGATCTTTGCCGATTACGCTCGGCTGATTTGGAACTTCAAGCCGATGCTGCTGCCAAGTGGCGTGTGAGAGAATCAAAAATATTGACGGCCAGACAGATGGGGCGTGATACGTTTGGTAATGATGAGTTGGCAGTAGTACAGCGCCCTGTCAGTGATTTGTTGCGTTCTTATCCGAATCATCCACGAGAGTTATTCCTGAAATCACAGTTGCTAGACAGCGAAAAGTCGTTCGCCCTTCACAGCGTGCTGCGTGCTGCTGTGTCTCCACGCAACGACCAAGTACAGGAACTAGCTACGAGGCGGTTGCTGACGGCGATGTCCCATTTGTCAAGCTTGGCTGATGAAGTTCAACAGAAACGTTCTGCCCTCGAATCGGAACGCACTGTTGCTAGTCGGGGAATGATTGCTGATTTGCGTCGTCTTGGCCAAGAACTGCAAATCGATGCAGTGTCCATTGCACTCGTTCAAACTGATTTGTTTCCGAGTGGTAGTGCTGATTGCATCGCAGCGGCAACAAAGGCGGAACAGGTAGCCAATGACGCGATTACACGTTTGCCTGTTGGCACGGATGCAAGAAACGAGGTCGAGCGATTGCGAGTAGAAGCGGTTTTTCGGGCCGCCCAATATGACCGCTGTGATGCTCTGTTGACGGCGCTGCTTTCTCAATTTACAGGTTCGCTACCTCCTAAATTACAAGCTCTCAGGGTGAGATTATGTATCGCTCAGGGCCAGTTGGCCAAAGCTGGTAAATTGTTGGATGATTTTTTTGGTGATGTGCCGGAGGCAGCACCCAATGCTCTTTCCATGGACTTGGCGAGGCTCGAGTTCCTACTGATCGCCAATGCGGGGCGTCGGGTTGGTGATTGGCTGGAAGTAATTCAACGCCGTGGAGGTGCATACGCCAGGCGTCGAGCCGATGCGGTTTCCCTGTCGCATTTGAATTCCACAAGCCAATCAAAAGCCACCGTTGATCCCTCTGTGGTTGCTGCTCAGGGTCAGGATTGGTTGCGTCGTGGTGACCCCAGCCGTGCTGGTAATCTCTTGGCCGCCGCCGCGGCAGCAGAACCAGATCCGGATCGGGCGATGAGTCGAGTTGCTGAAGCAGCCGCAGCGCTGCTGGCGGCAAAACGTATTAATGATGCAATTGATTTGATGCAAGACGTATCGCTGGCGAAATCTACGGCCGAAAAAGCATCCGCAACACATCTTCAGGCCGCTATCCTGCTCGCACGGCTTGATCCGTCTGATCCGGCAACCGTGACACGCCTTGAGTCAATGCTGCGAAAGAACTTGCAGCGGTGGTCAGACAGCGCGAGTTCAGGATCCATTCGTACTTGGTTGAGTAAAATTCTTACTTCACAGCGACGCTATCTAGAGGCTGCAGAAATCGTATCGGATGTTAACCCCGCAACGATTAATACTGAACTGGCACAATCCATTGCAAATGCGTGGTTGTCGGTCTTGGGAAAAAGTGCTCTCGATACTGCAGACACGGCGGTACCCCAGAAATCTGACCGGCGACAAGCGACGAGTAGCTTTCAAGCCGCGATGAAGAAACTGATCAGCAATGATGCGATGCGCTCACGATATCGTCTTGTCTCGGTCTTGCACTTGGATCGAACGGAGCTTGGTGATCTCACGCCGTTGGGGGCAAATGCTTTTCCTGACGATGCATTCATTGACTCTCTCATCAATTTCCGTCGGAGTGGAGTAATGCCGGCAGAGTCACCACCTTCGGTTCTGTTGCTGCAGATAGAGCAGCGTTTGATGGCGGATGCACGCACTGACCTGTCACTGCGTCAGAAAACTGTTGCTTTGTTGGCTAAGTGGCTGGGTTCAGAAGCAGTGTCCATGGCGTCAGCGGAACGTTGTTTGTGGGCCAGCGATGTTGAAAAGGCTATTAAGCTGTTGAAGGAGGTTCAGAAGACATCCGCAGATCCCCGTAAGTCGATACAGCAGGCCGCTACGATGCTGGGGTCTAGTGACAATACAAAAGCACAGCAAGCAGGAGTTGCGTTGTGGGACGAACTGGCAGCCGGCTTGCCGCAAGGTCAATACGCCTGGCACGAAGCGAAATTAGCGGCCATCCGTTTGTTACAAAGAATGGGTAACCAGCAAGAGGCATATCGCCGTGCGAAATTTATCTTGCTCACACAAGGGACGATCGATGACGCCCTGCGGAGTCAGTACCAGTCCGTCAAGAAACCTTGAGCGGTCGCCACGCTACCAAGGGCTTCAAGTTCGAGAGATTCACAGTTCAGTGATTGACATGGTTTGGATCGAGGCATGACGGGAATACCAGAAAATAATGATCCGCGGGTAGCCGATTCTTGGAACCGTTTTGTTGTCTTACGGCATGATGTCGGTCCATGTTTCGAACGGACGACGGAGACACATTTGGATTGGATGTTTGCGACTGGAGACGCGTTGGCGACGTGGTCGACAGAATTGATCACCGATTTCAAAAAGTCGGTCGAAATGCCATGCCAGAAGTTGCCTGATCACCGTTTGGTTTATCTTGACCGCGAGGGTGATCTTGGTGGGGGCCGAGGGAGTGTGCGGCGAGTACTTGCTGGCGAGTACATGCTACTGACAAGTGCTTTGGCCGAAGTGACGTTTAAAGCAGTATTGCGTTGGAAAAAAGGGTCTTCGGTTCACCGTGGGCTGCTCGAGTTCGTTCAACGGCGGGAAGAAAACGTTTCCGGCACAGAACCGATATTGGAATTGCGTTTATCAATGTGTCGATAAGTGACAAACTGATGGACAGGGCCTTGAGGTTTGTAACAGTCCTCTGCTTTTGTCCCGGTATGGCCCGAAAGGATAATGGCTCCATCGACCATTTGGATTGATTCAATGATCACGGGGCTGTAGGCGTATCCGGTGTGTTCACTTGGAACCTGAACAAGCGCAGTGGGGCCTGATTCTGTACGGTCCCAGCGGATCTTAACTCCTCCCTTCGCGGCCTCTGTACTGACGCCATCAATGAATTGGCTGATTGGCAGGGAGACAGCCCCGGCTTTTAGCTTGCGAATCTGGACGGCTAATAGATTAGGTTCTTCCGTGAGTTCCACATGCAATTCACAGGAAATAACAGTGTCAAGCCTTGCGTCGGTGTAGCGTGCAGCAGCCAATAGATGGTCTTGCTGGATGCTAATTCTTGGATCTTTTGCACCTGCAGTTTGCAGTTGCTTAAATTTCAGGGGCAGCTGGTTGATAAGCCAGGCATTGATGTCGTTTTCACTGAAGCTTGCTTGCCATGAGCCCGGTTTGGAGGCATCCTGTTGCAGTTTGGCAACATTGGCCTCGAGCTTGTAGCTTCCGGTTTCTGTGTCAGGATGGCTGAGTTGAGTCGCCTGTTGATAGAACTCTGGCACGACCCGAGTCTGCCTGAATAGCCACCAGCCGCTGAGTGAGGCAAGGAAAAGAATCGTCAACACGGTGATTCCAATTTGCTTGACCCATCGGACCATGGCTAGTTCCTTATTTGGTGGCAAGGTTTAAAAACGTAGAGGTCGGGGGATCCAATCTCGGATGCGTTCAGCGATCCCGGGTGTCTCTTCCTTTTCCAATTCTGTTTCGGTTGTCGTTTGTTCGGTGTCCGTCAATGGATCAAGTTTCAACAGGTATCGCGCCCATCCGTTCTGCAATAATCGACCAGCTGGCGCGAGATTGCTTTTCTGCAGCCCTTGTACGGCAAGAAAAGCTCCGCTTTGCAATTCATCTCTTTCGCCAACTGTGGGGAACTGGTCATGCAGTCTGATGTCGTCAATCCAGATGCGACCGCTTGAAAGGCTGTCGATGGTGAGACGCAGTGAGTGCATGTTGGCGGCATCGATGTTGAGTGCTTCGAGTTGCACTTCCCGGTTTCCCCACTGGCCATTTCGAGGAGTCTCAAACTCCTTGGAATAGCGGACGGGTTTTCCATTTTCAGTCGCTTCAAGAGAGATTCGCAAGCGGTGGACATCGGCACTTGTGCTAGCTTCGGCACGACACGCCAGCGAGACCGCAAGTCGACCTGATTCCGGCGGTGTGATGGTCTCACTTACCAGCCAAGTTCGTGCTGTTGTATTGGTTTCAGTCGTCAGCAGGATTGAATGCTTGCCTTCGAGGTATTGGGTATTGTCTACCCGGACGCAGCCTGCAGGATGTTGTGCATGCAACCAACCTACCAGTCCCAGTTCGCCTGCTTTTTCGAATCCTCCGTTATTTAAGGCGTCGTAAGATTCGAAGTCGAACAGAATACCAATTCGCTGCGCGACTAATGTCACTTTTCGTTTGATTTCTGCCAGTGCTGCGGATCCGCCGCTGAGTCGCGCACGACATGAAGTGATTTTGATATCACCCACGGGTTGGCTTGATCGAAGCAGAATTAAACGTCCTTCTGTGACTTGGACCCGCGCGCGGTTTCCACTCAGTTTTTCTATTTGTATGCCTTCCGGATTTCCACCCACGGCTATCCAATCAACTCCTTCGCTGGTTTCAATGTCGATCTCGTTTGTCCATGGCGTCAGGCATAGGCACGCAAGGTGTAAATAACCATCCGTTTGTACGCTTCTCACACGAACAGTGTTCTGGGCTCTGCTTTCAACTTCGACCGATTGCATACCCGTTCGCGGCAAAGTCCGAAACGACTGCATCAGAGTATCGAGTTGAGGCCGCAAAAGACGACCATCGATCGGAAGTTGGATTACAAGGTTGGTGGGATCAAGTCGGTCAATCAGATGACAAGTATCTTTTAGTAACTGTTTTTGATTCTGAACGAGGGCAGTGTCGGCGAGTTGTAATTTCGCGTCGAAGTAAACACTTGAAGCTGCTGTGTCCTCTTCGGATGGCACTGGAACACGTAAGGCTTTGCGTACCAACAACCGGGAGTCGGTATAACCATGTGTGGTACCAAAACCAATCGAAAAGTTTTCCGCTGGCTTGAATGGTTGGGTATCCAGATCCGCAGGTTGGGGTGTTGCAGTTCGATGGACAGTTGGGGCAAATTTCAGGTTGAGTTTAGTTTGTGGTTCGCCCTGTTGCAGTTTGCGGAAGCAGCGACTGGTCGCCTGACGTACCCAGTCTTTGTAGGTATCTCGTCCCTCATCCTGCGACCACGCACGTAATTGCTCTGTCGCGACAGTTACGTTGAGCGATTGTGCGAAGGTGGTTAGGGTAGCGTCACTATCAAACATCCGCTCAATGGGTTGCAGATGACTTCCCTTTCCGCAGTCGATCGTGATACCAGCGAAATGGTCTGACTGGCCACATTGAAAGACTAATTCAGCGAGAAGCTCTTGAAGACTCTCCTGCACAAGTGGATGTAGCAAGTTGTACTGAAATGCGTTGCCCTGCTGACTTCTCGTCAATTGTTGTATAAGAGCTGGGCGCTGCAGAAGGGCCTGTTCGACGGATAGCAGCATGAAATCAGGATCAAGATGCACGTGCATCTTGAGACCGCGGTTTGCCATTAAAGTGATGGTTGTTGCCAAGTGATTGGTGCTTGCATGCGCGGAGCTCGTTCTTGACAATATGCTTCGTGTCTGGAAAAGCGTGCTGCCGCCCGCGTTTGCGGGCAACATGATCCCGTTCATTCCATTAGCTCTGGCGAGATCGGAAAGCCGATTCAGCGCCACCCAGAGCTCAAAAGCTTTGATGGTTCGCGCATCAAAATCATCTAATGAATGTCGTTGTGGCACATCCTTGGATAGCGATTCCACCCAGTTGATATCGTTGACTTCGAGGATGGTGTTTCGTGTTCGGGGCAATGAAGCGAGTCCACCTTCGCCAGCATCAGGTGGAATTAGATGTTGTGGCCCTGCCTGAACTTCAATGGATTCCAATTGCAAAACGCCATCGCCGAGATTGGTCAGCCAGATCTGATCATCTTTGGCCGGATAATGCACGAATGTGTAGGTTCGCCATTGCTCTTTCAGATCAATCGTCTTGGTGTCCGAAAGAATGAACTTGGTACTGGGACGGTCGCGATTGTAAAGCCCACCTGCTTCAATCTGCAGTTGGATGTTCTGGGCTGCTGGTAACCGCAGTTTAATTTTGTGAGGCGTGCCAGGAGTGAGTACTGGCAAGGTGGCCTGAAATGGTTGGTCAGTTGGCAGCAGGGAAACTGTTTCGCCAGAGTGCTGAGCTTGTTCAAGTTTAGCTTCAGGTTCAGTAGTATTAACACCTGGAATGAAACGGGTGGTTGTTTTTGGTAACCACTGACCCACTGACCAGTTTGATGCTGAGGGCCTGAGTGTTCCGGCAATCTGCCAGTTGTCTGTCTCGGTCGGGGTGATGGTTCCCGGTTTGGACACCACAAAGAATGGACGCCCTATTTTTACTAGAGGCGCTTCGCGACCTCGCAGTCGATCCCAAATACGGTCATCGTCTTTGGAGACATGACAGCGTATTTCGTAAACCCCTGGTATTTCAGGAACCGTCTCAGCCATGGGCATCACGTCACTATTTCCAGCGGCATTGATGCTAATTGATTTCCGGTGTCGTACCACCGTTTTTTGGTTCGAGACTCGAACAATCGAATAGTGGAAGGTCAGCACGGAAGATGCTTCACGTGTCATGGCGTTGACCGCGGCAGCCAACTCGAGAGGTTCATTGGGCGCGTAGATCGGGACTGCCTGTAGACCAGCGAGGCGAATTTCATCATCTTCTGTCCGACGGATTGACCAATTAGGCCGTTGCTTGGCGGTCTTTGATGCTACGAATGGCGTATCGGAGAGGAGAGCCTTTTTCTGTAGTAGGTCCGCGAAGCTCATTTCACGTATCGGTTGAGCAATTCGCGTTCCCTCTGGATTGCGTGGCTCGTCCAGCGATTCGACAACAATTCGTGTATTAGGTGTGCCTTGTACTCTCAGGCGGACACGCACTGACTCGACTTGTGCGCGGGGGTGAAACGTCAGTTGAGTCGCGTCTTGACTTAGCGTGAAGGCTGCAACGGTTTTATCGGAGTCTGATTGATTTTCAAGCTCCTGAATCATGTGTCGTTGATTGGAAGAGTCATCAAGCAATCTTAGACGTAAGTGGCAGTACTGTGCCTCCTCGGCAGCCCATTCAAAATCCAGAGCAATGTCGACGGTGTTGTTTCGTGACGTTTGCAGGTTGAGTGCAGGATCACCTGCCGTGGCTTGCTTTCCCACGAACAGCAATAGGAGAAAAGGGAGAACAGTGAATTGCAAGCATGTGTTGGCGTATCTCCACCGCATTACCAAGACAGGTAATTTCGAGAGCAGGTTTCTTGGGCGAAGACTTCCGTGTCCAGCCATTGATGAAATTCGAAGTGGGAAAAGTTGGCGCAGGCGAAAAGAGGGAACGCCCGACAGTGACGCGTCCATACAACCCGGACAGTAGCTAGATGGGGTTGCCGAGGTAAAGGTGGATTTGCGAGTCCGAGCTACGGTTTCACATTGCGTTTCACGTGGTTCTTCACGTTAATTCGCTGTCCGCTTCTGGTTCGGTAGCTTCCCATGGATTATGCCAACTGCTCCAGCTTTCAAGGTACGACGCATACGCCTCGCATGTCTCAGCCCTGTCCTCAATCCACTGTTTTGCAGCTTCTACCAACTCGATCTCTTCTTGCAGTGAGATTTTGCCTGTGAGTACTTGGGTTCGTAGAAAGACGAAATAAGTATCTAGAACATCGCAGCGGCAGTAGTCACTGATGGCCATTTTATGACCTGCATCCCACTGTTCTTGGACCTTGTCTCCTGTGAGCCCCATCTTGCCGGGTTTTCCAAGCAGCTGTGCGACGAGATTCAAGCCACCATTGCACCGTGCCGCCCCATGATTGGTCAGTACGTCCTGCAGGTCGAGGTGCGCAGTTGTGTTGAATCGGTTCCTCGGTGATTTGTAGCCATCTGATCTGAACCATGCTGGCAAAGAGATGCCAAACCGAAATGCCGCAAGCTCCATCAAGGGAATGTCAAATGATCGTCCATTGAATGTGACCCATTGTGGATTCTTATAGGCTTCCCACCCTCTCCAAAAATTTTCAGTGATTACATGAGGCCGAAATTCGGGTTCATCAATGGACACGATATCGAGCAGTTGCAAATTGGGTGCGACTTTTGCGATTACGACGGCAATTGGTATCTGGAACGTATGTGGAATGAAGGTTGTTCCACGCTGTTCCATCAGTTCGTCTTGATAGGTAGCGATTGCTTCGCGGTCGCTGAGATTCTGGTCGGGATAACGAACCTTTGAAATTAGGGCTCCGTCAGCAATGCTCTCAACGTCAAATACGAGGTGTGCAACTTTCTCGCTCATCTTCTGCTTGCCCGGGATGTGTTAAAAACAGTTTCTGATTCAGTGACACAATGTACAACGTATCGGGTCTGTGTTCTAACGGAGCCGATTCAAACGCCCTGTTTCCCCGTTTTCTGTAAATCAACATGACTGCTGCCAGTGCCGATCGCGTTCAGATCAACCGTGAAAGACTTCTTCAACGTTTTTTGTCGTATGTGCAGGTGGGTACCTCCGCCGACCCAAGCAGCGATGGCTATCCAAGTTCATCTGGTCAATGGGATCTAGGAAAGTTGCTACTCGAGGAGCTTCGGGCGTTGACTATCGAAGATGCGTGTCAGGATGAGCATGCTTTGGTTTGGGGGACTGTTCCTGCTAGCAACGGTGAGCAAGGACCGACGGTAGCACTGGTCGCCCATCTCGATACATCTCCCGAGGCACCCGGAGAAAATGTTCAGCCTCAGGTGATTCAGTCCTACGAAGGTGGCGATATTACACTGCCCAGTGGGAACGTGATCGATGTTGCCTCATGCCCTGACTTGAAGTCCATGCTTGGCATGACCTTGGTCACCACAGATGGGAACACGCTCCTTGGAGGTGATGACAAGGCGGGGGTCGCAATCATCATGGAATTGGTAGCAACCTTGGTTGAGAACCCACATCTGATACATGGTCCCGTAAAAGTTCTATTCACATGCGATGAAGAAATTGGTCGGGGTACGGACAAGATCGATTTGGAAAAACTCAATGCGACGGTCGCTTACACACTCGATGGTGGCGGTGCCGCCGTGATCGATGAAGAGACATTCTCGGCCGATGCTGCAATTGTCCGCTTTGAGGGACACAATATCCATCCATCGATTGCGAAAGATCGGATGGTGAATGCGGTCAGAGCAGCAGCAGATTTTGTTGCGAAGTTGCCCAGAGATACCTGTTCGCCTGAGACCACTTGTGAGCGTGAGGGTTTCATTCATCCGTACACGCTCGAAGGTGGTGTAGGATCAGCGACGGTCGAGCTGATTTTGCGATCTTTTGAAACAGAAGATTTGAAGACCTATGCCGGACAACTGCAGGAAATTGCAAACGCTGTGGTGCAGGCAATGCCCGGCTTGCAAGCCAATGTTGAAATCGTACGTCAGTATCGAAATCTGAGAGATGGTTTAGATGATCTGCCTGAAGCTGTGACACTTGCAAAGCAGGCGTTTGAGAATCTTGGCATTGAGTACAAGAGTGAAAGTATTCGTGGTGGCACTGATGGTAGTCAATTGACTGAAAAGGGATTGCCGACACCAAATCTGTCCAGTGGTCAACACAACATACATGCTGTTACTGAGTTTGCTTGTTTAGATGAAATGGCTGCGGCAGTTGAGCATCTGGTAGAACTGATGTCGCTCTGGAGCCAATACAGAAGTTGAACGCTATGTCAGTGATCGATCTGCTCAGAGGGCCATTATGTAGGGCCGTTATGAATTGTTGTTAAGGTGATACATGTTCGACTTAGTCATTCCGCATCGTTGTGTGGGACAACAGTAAGTGCATGCGAAGCCATCGTGATGGTTGCTTCAATGTTAGGGTGGCCAGGGACAGCGGCACCTGTATACACCCCCAAGTTGGCTGCCATCTTGGCAATTCCTGCATGATGGGTGTGACCGCACAGTACGGTCACTTTGCAATCAGGTCTCAGGCTGCAGAATTCCATGAGTGCGTTGCCAACCTGTCCAGCTACGAAAAAGGGAGCCCAATTGTCGTCCGTCGTCTTACCCTCGTACCAACAAGCCTCTCGAAATGGAGGTGCATGGGTTAGTACGAGCACCTGATGAGTTTCGGCTGGTAACTGTTCTAATTTGGTCCGCAAGCGTTTTGCTGACTCACTTCCAAGGTCCTTAAGCTTTTGCTTCCAGGCAAATTGGCCGCACGCCTTGAAATCGCCAATGCGTTCAAAGTCATTCAGATGAATTGTTGATTCATCATAATTTCCAACCGTTCCATCGGCCCAACCATCCTCGCCCAAGAGGTACGTTCCTTCAGACACTGCTAAGGCAGAAAGATCTGTCAGGTAATGCAGTTGGTTAGAAGCACGACATGCATGAATTACATTTTGCCGGGTGGCTTGGAAGGTGCTTCCGTAGAAATCGTGATTGCCCAAGACAAAATAGACGGGCAAGTTGATTTCGCTGGCGATGCGTTGCAACTGTGGCACAACGTTATCGCCTTCAGAGATATCGCCCGTGATCACCAAGCCGTCGGTTTCCAGAGCATTTATCCTCCGAACCCACTGCTCCCACGCATGCGTGGGAACAGAGTTCAGGTGCAAATCGGTTGTCCAAACCAGACGCAAGACTTAAGCCGTTGTTGAGATTCCGGCTGCTGCTGCCAACGCTTCCGCCTTGTCAGTCTGCTCCCAAGTGAAACCATCGCCCTCGCGACCGAAATGACCGCCAGCGGTGGTTTGTCGGAATACGGGGCGACGTAGTTCGAGGTGCTCAATGATTCCTCTGGGTGTCAGAGGGAAATGTTCACGCACCAGTTCGCACAGCTTGGCATCATCGATCTTGCCGGTGCCTTCACTGTCGACATGAACACTGACTGGCTCGGTCACACCAATTGCGTAGGCGAGTTGTACTTCGCAACGTTCAGCCAAACCAGCTGCAACGATGTTCTTGGCAACGTAGCGTGCCATATAAGCAGCTGAACGATCAACCTTGGTTGAGTCCTTGCCACTGAAAGCGCCACCGCCGTGACGTCCCCAACCACCGTACGTGTCGACGATGATTTTTCGGCCGGTCAAGCCACAGTCACCATGCGGGCCACCGACGACAAACTTACCAGTTGGGTTGATGTGATAATTGATGTCACCTTTGTCCAGTTCAGCAGGCAGTGAAGGCTTGATCACATGCTCGGTGATGAATGACTTGATCTCTTCATTGGATACATCAGGGCTGTGCTGTGCGCTGACCACAACAGTGTCGATCCGAACAGGAGTGTTTCCTTCGTACTCGACAGTGACTTGGCTCTTGTTGTCAGGACGCAACCAGTCAACTTCCTTGTTGAATCGTGCCTCTGTAATGCGATTGATGATGCGATGTGAAAGAGCAATCGGTAACGGCATCAGTTCGGGAGTGTCTTTGCACGCGTAACCGAACATCAGCCCTTGGTCACCCGCCCCAATTTCTTTTCCAGCCGCATCGTCGGAATCAACGCCTTGAGCAATGTCAGGACTTTGGGTGTCGAGCGAAACCATGACTGCACAGGTATCGCCGCAGATTCCCATTTGGTCGTCGGTGTAGCCAACTTCATTGATGACTTCACGTACAACATCGGAGTAGCTGACTCGGGCTTTGGTTGAGATTTCACCCGCGATGACAGCCATGCCAGTGGTGACCATCGTTTCGCAAGCCACACGGCTATTGGGATCCTGCTCCAGCAAAGCATCAAGAATGCCATCGGAAATACGGTCCGCCAGTTTGTCAGGATGGCCCATGCTGACGGATTCACTAGTAAACAGATATCGAGCGTTGCTCACGACGGGATTCTCCAGGCTCAGCCACCACAGGGGTGGAATTGGTTTTTGAACTTTGTACCGCAATAAATTAGTTGGCAAACGGCCTTCTGAGAAGCGTCCTCATTGCATTGTGTGCCGACATCCGCGCACTTTTTGATGAAATGGGTTAGAACAATGGGTGCCATGAAACCGCTTGAAACCTCCTCGACGCCCACCATGAACGCTGAATTAGCGGAAATGGTACCTCCTGAACGGACAAGATCCGCCCTACTAATGTCGGTGATTCTGCATGTCATCCTGTTGACGGCTTTGGGGCTTATTTGGTCTCAAACGCCTCGGGGCACTGATGCCCCAGTGGATCGACCAGTTGGAATTGCCCTGGTTCACCGTCTGCCGGACCGTGATCGTTATCAGGAGATCAAGGAGGTTGTCGAGCCACAAAAAGAACTTACCGACGATATGGCAACGAGTTCGGCAGCATCGTCGGCAGCACCACCTGCTGACTTGTCTCCACCGCTAGATTTGCCGGGGGTTTTGGAATCGATGCAGTCCACACCCAAGCCAGTTTCCGGTGATGGCCTGGCCGGCCAGAGTGACTTGTCGGGAGATGCATTCTCAACGGGAACAGGAGTCCAGCGTTCCAGTGACTCGGCCGAGGCAACCACCATGGTCTTTGGAGTATCAGGGAGTGGTTCGCGGTTTGTTTATGTGTTTGATCGCTCCGATAGTATGAATGGGTTTGGTGGCAAGCCACTGAGGGCTGCTAAGTCTGAACTCATTCGCAGCCTCCGAACACTCACCGACCGGCAAAGCTTTCAGCTGATCTTTTACAACGACAAGCCCAAGGCCTTTCAGCTTTCAGGTGTTCCGGACCAGCTGTTTTCCGGAGAAAAATCCTATGTGAATCTTGCAGAAAACTATATCCGCTCGATTTCCGCTTTTGGTGGTACAGAGCATGAGTCAGCCTTGAAGATGGCTCTGCGTATGTCACCCGACGTCATATTCTTTCTAACCGATGCGAGGATTCCACGGTTGTCATTCAGTGAATTGCGAGAGATCAGAAATCTTGCCGATGCGAGTGGCGCGACTATCCATACCATCGAATTTGGTGCTGACCCCGCAGCACCCACTGATACGTTTCTTCGTGATCTTGCCGCTCAGAATCGAGGCCAATATCAGTATGTTGATATTCGCAGGTTAGGAACGGTGGCTCCCGTCCCCCAGCCAAATGACTCCCAACCAACAAATAATCTTCAGCCTGCAGCGACTCCTGATTCACCATGATCTTATGTAAGAGCAATCTGGATTTTATGCAGTTGTTTCAGAGTGTTGGCTTTTTCGTGATACGAGGGTATGTACATTCAATGCGTTTGTTAGCTCTTTTGCTTCTGCTTGTCTGTTCTGTCAACCAGTCAGATTGGATCTGGGCTGCGGATCGAATTTGGTTGGAGCCCGCTCAATCAACGGTCGGACAGGGAGATTGGTATCCGCGTAGCATCGAGGTTTTATCAGGTCGTGTTGTTGCTTTGGGTGCAGAACAATTTCGTGTGATTCCTGAGGGACAGAATGCGGAAACAGTGACGTCGGCAGCGCGTGTGCTGTGGGTGGAACCAGAACAGATTTCTGATCTCGAAAAGGGCATGATTGATCTATTCAAAGAGGGCAAGTACGCACAATCACTTTCTGGTTTGCCCGATGCATTGAAAGGCCGTCCTCCGATTTGGCGGCAGCAATGGCTCACCATGTTGTCGGCCAATAGCGCCTGGCTTGGTGGTCGAGCTTCTGTCGCCTTGGAATTGGTGGGGCAACTGGATCGTCGACCACTGCCTGCGATGGTCTTGGCGTGGCTTCCGATCGCGTGGGAAAATGGAGCACAGCCTGCGGCAGTCGTGCGTGCTGCAAAGGAAAGGGCTCAGGATCCTTCTGCCGCTGTACGACTCGTGGTGGCAAGCTGGTTGCTCTCGTCAGCAGATCGCAATCAAGGGTTGCAGATCATCAACGAGCTGGTGAAAGATTCCGGGACATCGAATGACATTTCACAGCTTGCACGCGTTTTATCTTGGCGCGCCACACCGCCGCCGCAGGTCGCAGCTCTGCGACCAACTTGGGAGAAACAGATTGCGGCGTTACCTATGGCGATTCAAACTGGTCCAAGTCGTTTATTGATGAACAAGTTACGGGCGTCTGGACAGGCACAGGAAGCGAAACGTCTGCAGTTGTC
>Ga0315330_10000172_pt1 | contig 35458 bp, 33 predicted proteins | sample M140m34915metaG_FD_203453 | JGI IMG/M metagenome (GOLD analysis project Ga0315330, IMG submission 203453) | Ammonia-oxidizing marine archaeal communities from Monterey Bay, California, United States - M1 40m 34915 | ecosystem: Environmental > Aquatic > Marine > Intertidal zone | place: USA...
TAAATAGTGTTGAGCTCCAGGAGTATCAGCCTAATAGATATCCTTTTCTTATGATTGATTATGTTGATGAAGTATTACCTGGTAAATATGCACGCGGCTATAAAAATATGACCATGAATGAATGGTTTTTCCCAGTTCATTTTCCTGGTGGTCCAAATATGCCAGGTGCGCTTCAACTTGAGGCGCTTGCACAAATGTTGACAGTTGCAATAACAACTTTACCTGGATTAAAAGGAAAGGTTACTCATGCGCTCTCACATACAGTCCGTTTTAAAAAAGAGGTATTGCCTGGAGAAAAATTTGAAATTCATACAGAGGTCATATCATGGAGTAGAGGAATTTGTAAGGGTAAAGGTCTTGCATATACTAATGGTGAGATCGCCTGTGAGGCGGATATGTTAATTACTATTCCAGAGATTCTTGAACAATATCTTCCAAAGAATCAAGACAAAAAATGATTGATGAAGCCGATATCATTATCGTTGGCTCAGGAGCAAGTGGAGCAGCAGCTGCATGGTCGCTTAGTAAGGATAAATCTCTAAGAATTGTATGTTTTGAGCAGGGAGCAGTGAATAAACAATCTGGCTACCCTTCAAACTCATCTGATTGGGAGTTATCTAAAGCTAAAGAATTTAGTTTTGATCCTAATATAAGAAAAAATAAAGCAGATTATCCAATTGATGATTCAAATTCTCCTATATCGATAGCTAACTATAATGGATTTGGTGGAAGTACTATTCTTTATTCTGCACACTTTCCAAGGTTCCATCCATCAGATTTTTCTGTCAAAACGTTGGATAATATTGCTGAAGATTGGCCCTTGAAATATTCTGATTTGGAGCCATATTTTGATGAAAATGAAAAAATGATGGGAGTCGCTGGTCTAGTTGGTGACACTGCTTACCCTGAATATAAATCACTTTTACCCCCAGTACCGTTGGGTGATATGGGCCAAGAGATGGCAAAGGCTTTTAATAAGAAACGTTGGCATTGGTGGCCTTCTTATGCCGCAATTAATACTAGTAAAAGAATCAATCGGTCGAATTGTATTAATCTTGGTCCATGCAATACTGGTTGTTCACAAGGAGCAAAAGGAAGTGTAGATATAACCTACTGGCCAGAAGCAAAATTAAATGGTGTTGAGGTATATACAGAATCAAGAGTTTATGAAATTACATTAAATTCAAAAGGCTTTGCTGATGGTGTTCTTTATTTAGATAAATATGGAGTTGAATTCAAATGTAAGGCTAAGATTATAATAATTGCTTGCAGTGGAATAGGCACACCAAGATTATTATTAAATTCTAAATCATCTGCCTTTCCAGATGGACTATTGAATGATAATGGGCTTGTGGGTCGAAATTTAATGCTCCACCCCCTAGCTTATATTGAAGGTGTTTTTGAAAAAAATCTTAATTCAAGTATAGGGCCGCATGGATGTTGCATGCTTAGTCAAGAATTCTACGAAACAAGATCTGAAAATGATTTTCTTAGAGGCTATACTATGCAAGTTTTAAGAGGTGCGCCACCAATAGAGACAGCAACATCTGGCTATTTCATGCGACAATTATCGATTGGTAAAAATCACCATAAAGATTTTGATAGATTATTCAATCATACTGCTGGAATCGCAATAATCTCTGAAGATCTTCCTGAAAAGAATAATAGGATTGAGCTAGACTATGAAAATAAAGATTCTTTTGGCCTTCCTGGAGTTAAAGTTTATTATGAGCTTGGAGATAATACAAAAAAAATTCTAAAGCACGGCATTAAAATGGGCAAAGAAATTTTTTCATCAGTCAATGCAAAAGTAACAGCCTCATTTGCTCCTGTTAAGAATACTGGGTGGCACTTAATGGGAACTGTTAGAATGGGTGATAACCCCCATAATTCAGTAGTAAATAAGTATGGACAGGCACACCAAGTAAAAAATTTATTTATAGTTGATAGTAGCGTTTTTGTAACATCTGGAGCTGTTAATCCAGTTGCTACCGCTCAAGCAATAACTTTATTTGCCTCTAGCTATATTCGCGAAAACGCATCAAACATCTCAAACATCTCATGATCGAAATAGTCCTTGATGCAATAATTCCAGGTGATAGAAAATTAAAAATGCCTCCAGCATCAGCAGTTGATTTCAATAAATATTCGATCAAATATGGAATTGAAAATATTGTAAATGCTTTTATAATTGAATTAAAAAAAACCAGTATGAAGAAGTTTCATGGTGAGTTTAATACTCTCGATGAGTTACAAATGAATACTGTCCTTAAAGAAGTCAAATTTAAAAATATAAGGTTATTTACGGAGTTTATCAAGCATGTTTTTAGAGCCTATTATTCTGATAAACAGGTATTATCGATTTTAAATGTTGGAGCTTCCCCTCCCTTTCCAAATGGAAATCATATTGGGGAGGATGACTGGGCTATACTAATGCCGGTATATGAAAGAGGCAAAATTTTCAAAGACCTTGACTAGAAAGTTATGAGTAATTATTTGTTAAATGGAAAACTTGCAGTTGTAACAGGTGCCAATAGAGGTATTGGAAGAAGCATAACCGAAACGTTTGCAGAAAATCGCTGTGATATATTTGCCTGTATGAGAGAGGTAACTCTGGAGACTAAAAAGTGGTTAAAAAGTCTTGAAAACAAATTTAATATTGTAATTACTCCAATTGAATTAGATTTGTCTGATGAAGATTCTATCAAAAATTCAATTAAACAAATTTTTTCAATTTCTAAGAGAATTGATATTCTAGTTAATAATGCTGGAATAGCAAGTGGCGGACTTTTTCAAATGACTCCTATCTCCGAGTTAAGAAAAGTATTTGAAATAAATTTCTTCAGTCAAATATTGTTCACTCAAGGCATAGCTAAAATTATGATCAGAAACAAATCTGGATCAATCATTAATCTTTCATCTTCTGCAGCATTTATTGCTGACCCTGGAACACTATCATATGGTTCTAGTAAGTCAGCATTAATAAGAGCTACAGAGAGTATGGCAATGGAATTAGGTGCTTTAAACATACGTGTTAATGCAATTGCTCCAGGGGTAACTAAAACTGATATGTTTGATCAAATGTCAAAAGATGCAAGAGATAAGCTAATAAATTCCTCTTCATTAAAAAGACCTGCAGAGCCCAAAGATATTGCAAATGTAGCGTTATTTTTGGCTTCAGAACTTTCATCATTTGTGACCGGTCAAGTAATACGTGCTGATGGCGGCATAACATAATCATTAGGAGTTCTTTGACTATGAGCAAATCAAATAAAATAGAAAATATGGCTCTTTTTATGCGTCGTAAAATATTAGATATTAGCTATCAAAGTTCAAGTGCAGCACATCTTGGTGGCGGTCTCTCAATGGTTGAAATTATGGCAACTTTATACTCACAAATTTTAAAATTTGATAAAGATAATCCTCATTGGATTAATCGAGATAGATTTATTCTAAGTAAAGGGCATGGTGTTCTTGGTCTTTTTTCAGCTTTGCTTGCAGTTGGATTAATAAGTGAGAAGAAATATGCCACTTATTTAACTAATGAAAGTGACCTCATTGCCCATCCAATTATGAATCTTGATCTAGGTATTGAATCATCAAATGGAAGTCTTGGTCAAGGATTAGCTATGGGAATTGGAATTGCTTATGCTGCTAAAAAAAATAACGATGTTGATTATAATGCTTATGTTTTGATGGGGGATGGTGAATGCAATGAGGGTTCAGTTTGGGAGGCTGTAATGCTTGCTCCTCAATTGAAATTAGATAATTTGATAGCAATTGTTGACTACAATAAGTTACAGAGTGACATGTCGCCTAGTAGTGAAATCATAAATTTTGGAAATTTAGCTCTAAAGTTTAAAAATTTTGGTTGGGATGTTTATGACCTAGATGGACATGATATTAAACAACTCTTGGATGCATTCGAAGCTCCACACAAGTCTGGAAAACCTAAAATGATTGTTGCTAACACTACTAAGGGCAAAGGTATTTCATTTATGGAAAATAATAATGAGTGGCATCATAATATTTTAACTAAGAGTAAGTATGATCTTGCTCTTTCGGAATTAGAGGGCTAAAAAATTATTATTAATCCAACCAATGCGAGATTATGGTCAAGGCTTGGCTCCAGAGCGGTTTTTGGGCAAGCAGCACTCTCAGCTGGAGAAAAAAATCCTAAATTAATGATGGTTTCAGGAGATTTAGGTGATTCTTCTGGGCTTGCGCGATTTAAAAATACATTCCCTGATAGATTCATAAATATTGGTATTGCAGAGCAAAATATGATAGGCGTTGCTTCTGGCTTAGCTAAAGAGGGTTTTAATGTTTTCGCAACCTCTTTTGCTCCATTTATTACCCTTAGATCTGGAGAGCAGATTCGTATGAATCTAGGTTATATGGAATTAAATGTAAAAGCTGTAGCTATTGGAAGTGGGGTATCAATGGCATTTCTGGGTAATTCTCATTATGGTCTTGAAGATGCCTCAATAATGAGATCAATTCCCAATCTAACTATTGTGAGTCCTGCAGATTGTGCTGAAATTGTTAAGGTTGTTCATGCTGCTGCAGAATTTGATGGACCAATGTATATAAGACTTACAGGCGCAGTTGGTAATCCACCAGTATACACAGAAGATTATGAGTTTGAATTTGGTAAATCAATTACTCTTAAAGAAGGGAGTGACATTACTATTTTTGCCGTTGGATCAATGGTTTATGAATCACTTGAGGCATCTAAAATATTAGATAATATAGGTATTTCTGCAAAAGTCGTCAATATGCACACACTTAAACCTTGCGATTATGAAGCTATTAAATTAGCCATCTCTTCTCATCAGGCAATAGTTACCGTTGAAGAGCATTCGATAATTGGAGGTCTTGGAAGTGTTGTCGCAGAATATAAATCTCAGTTCACTAAAAGTCCTCCTCAGCTTACACTTGGACTTCCTGATAAATTTGGCAAAACTGCTGAATATAGGTATCTATTAGAAAGTTATAGATTGGTGGGCGAGAAGATAGCTGAAGATATTCAAAATTTCTTAAGAAAAATTTAAGTAATGCAAGTAACTAGTTTATCCAACAAGGAGATTATAGAGTATCTTGAAATTACACCTCCTTTCTTGATGATTGATATAGCTGAAGAAGTATTGCCTGGTAAAAGATCTCATGCTGTCAAAGAGTTAAAAAAAGATGAATGGTTTTTTAAATGTCATTTGGAAAAAGAAAAACTCATGCCCGGAGTTCTGCAAATTGAAGCGATGCTTCAAACACTTGTTTTAACAATTTATACTATGGATGGACATAAAGGAAAGTTAGCATTTGTGACTGATATCAAAACAAAGCTTATTTCAAAAATTTCGCCAGGTAGTAAGCTTGATATCTATGCAGATTTGATATCCTATAAGCGTGGAATTTCAAAAGGTATAGTTGAAGGTAAAGTAGATAATAGTCAGGTTTGTTATGGAGAATTTACATTGCTTTCACCTCATGATATGCCTTTACCCAAAAAATAGTCAATATGGAAAAAAAATATAAAGCACTTGTTGTTCGTCAGGATGGAGATGCTTTTTCACGAGAGGTTGAAGAACTTAGCATCTCTAATCTTCCAAGGGGAGATGTTTTAATTCGGGTTCATTTTTCATCACTAAACTACAAAGATGGCCTCTCTTGTAAAGGAGTTAGAACTGTTACAAGGCATTATCCACATACACCTGGAATTGATGCTTCAGGAGTTGTTGAGTATTCAAGTGACAATAAATTTAAGAATGGAGACAAGGTTGTAGTTATAAGTTTCGATCTCGGAATGAACACATTCGGAGGTTTTGGGGAATATATAAGAGTTCCATCAAGTTGGGTGATGTTTTTGCCCGAGCGATTAACTCTAAGAGAGAGTATGGTATATGGTACTGCAGGATTCACCGCAGGTTATGCATTAAGTATCCTAAAATCTCATAATATTTTTCCAGAAAGAGGCCCCATACTTGTAACTGGAGCTTCTGGTGGCGTTGGAAGTTTATCAATTGCTCTATTATCATCATTAGGTTATTCTGTCACTGGCTCTAGTGGAAAGTCTAATATAGAGTCGTTTCTAAAAAAGATTGGTGCTTCTGAAATACTTAATAGAAGTGAAGTTGATGATAAAACTGGAAGAAACTTATTAAAAGAAACCTGGGCAGGCGTCATAGATTCGGTGGGAGGAAACACATTAGTGACTGCATTAAATTCTACAAAAAAAAATGGTGTAGTTTTGTCAGTTGGTCTTGCATCTTCATCAAAAATTGATGCGACAGTTTTCCCATTTATACTTCGTGGTGTAATTCTTCAGGGTGTAGCTGCCTCAGAAAATTCAATGAAAGAAAGAGAAATAATTTGGAATAAACTAGCTGATTGGAAGCCAAAAAGTTTGGAATGCCTAGTTGAGGATTGTAAACTCGAGGAATTAAGTTCCAAAATAGATCAGATTCTTGATGGAAAATTAAGGGGAAGGGTCATAGTTGATATGCGTTCTTAAGAAATTAAGTTAATCTTAGTTGAGGAAATTTGGGTTGAAAAAAGAAAACAAATTAGCGCTTTTTGGCGGTGATAAAACGATAACAAAACCATTTGAAAGATATAATTCAATTGGCAACGAGGAAAAAAAAGCTGCAATCGAAGTTATTGAAAGTGGGGTATTGTCAAAATTTTTGGGAGTTTGGAGCCCTGATTTTTTTGGCGGACCACAAGTTCAAAAATTTGAGAGAAATTGTGAGGCATTTTTTAATGTTAAACATGCAATTACAGTAAACTCTTGGACTTCCGGTCTTATTATGGCTGTTGGTGCAATTGGAATAGAGCCAGGTGATGAGATCATTGTGACTCCATGGACTATGAGTGCCAGTGCAACAGCTATACTTCATTGGAATGCAATTCCAGTCTTTGCGGATATTGAAACAAATACATTTTGTTTAGATCCAAAATCAATTAGAGAAAATATTACTGAATACACCAAAGCAATTATGGTTGTAGATATTTTCGGGCATTCTGCAAATATGAAAGAAATAATGGATATTGCTGAGGAATATAATCTTAAAGTTATTTCTGATACTGCTCAAGCTCCAGGAGCAAAATATCATGGAAAATACGCTGGAACTCTTGGAGATATTGGTGGGTATAGTCTAAATTATCACAAACATATTCACACTGGTGAGGGTGGAATACTAGTTACAAATAATGATGAATATGCGGATAAATTGAGACTTATAAGAAATCATGCAGAAGTAGTGGTCGGAGATAAGGGCAATTTGGATTTATCAAATATGATAGGTTTTAACTTTAGATTAGGAGAAATTGAGTCAGCAATTGGAATTGAGCAAATCAAAAAATTACCCAAGCTTATTAAAAAACGTCAAAATATAGCTGAGAAACTTACAAAAGGTCTTCAAGGTCTTCAAGGTTTAAAGCTCCCAATCATCGAAGAACATTGCTCACATGTGTATTATTCTTTTCCGATGATATTGGATATAAATTTATTGAGAATCTCAAAAAAAACAATCGCAGATGCTTTAACTCATGAAGGGGTTGATGGTATTGCAACTAAATATCAAAATATACACCTTTTGCCAATGTATCAAAATAAAATTGCCTATGGGTCAAATGGGTTTCCATGGAATTCAGAATTTTGTAAAAGAGAGATTAATTACACAAAAGGGATCTGTCCAGTTGCTGAAACATTACAAGATAATTCATTTATGGCATTTGGTATTTGTCAGTATGAACTTGAAGAATCAGATGTAGATTTGATCATAGCTTCATTTAAGAAAGTTTGGTCAAATCTAGATGAGTTAAGACAGATTGAAACAAATGTCTAATACAGTATTTAGAACGGTTTTAGTCGGTCTTGGAAATATTGGATTGAAATATGACATAAATAAAAGTAAAGAAGATTTTATCCAAACTCATGCAAGGGCATTTAGTTTAAATCCTGGCTTTGACCTTCTAGCTGGAGTTGATATTAATAGTCGAACTTGCAATTCCTTTACTGAATCATACAATATTAAATCTTATAACGATCTTGAGTATGCTCTACTTGAAGTAAAACCAGACTTAGTAATTTTGTCAGTTCCTACAAATAAGCAACTCGAAACAATAAAAAAAATTGTAAATTGTTTTTTACCAAAATCAATATTATGTGAAAAGCCAATGGGTGGTAGTGTTGATCATGGTTTAAAAATTTTAAACCTTTGCAGAGAAAATAATGTTAACTTGTATGTTAACTATGTCAGAAGATCTCTGCCGGCAGCAAAGGAGATTAAAAATAGAATTCAATCAAATGTTATCAAAGCACCTATAAAGTCTGTAATTTGGTATTCAAAAGGAATAAGCCACAATGGATCTCATTTTATTAATCTGATGGAGTATTGGTTTGGAAATTGTATTGATATTAAATTAATTAGCAAGGGGAGAGAGTATAAGGATTTTGGTTTTGAGCCACAGGTCTATATAAAATTTGAAAATGCCGAATCAATTTTTATACCAGCTTGGGAAGAGAGTTATTCTCATTATACAATTGAAATTATTTCTAAATCCGGTCGACTTTATTGGAATCAAAACACTCTTGAGTGGAAAGGATTAGATTCAACAAATTCAATGGATAATCATGTTTTTTTGTCTGACATCTCAGAAACTATCTTCACTGGCTCAAATAAATATCAGAAGTATGTTGCAGATGAATTATATTCTGCCATGATGGAAAGACCTAACTCTATTGCAAGTGGTGACGAAGCACTAAAAACGCTTGAAACGCTTGATCGAATTTTATCGTTAAAATAATACTATGACTTTGATTATTGATGTTCACCATTTATTTTAGAAATAAAATATGAATAGGCTTGATGAGATATTAGAATCACCATTTGCTGTTTTTTGTCATGATGCTGGAGCAGCTAACCTGATAATTGAGTGGATAAAGGATTGTAATCTTGAAATGAAAGTTTGCATGGAGGGCCCAGCTAAAGAAATTTGGAAAAGAAATTTTCCAAATACAGATTTATATCCACTTGACACTGTTATGGATGGTGTAAAGATTTTACTCAGTGGAACTGGATGGGGTGAGCTTGAATTTATTGCGCGAAATAAAGCAAAAAAAAGAAACATTAAGAACATAGCAGTTATAGATCACTGGAGTAACTATAAGGAACGATTTATTAAAGAAGAACAAGAAGAGCTTCCTGATATGATTATAGTTTCAGATAAATACGCATATCAAAAAGCTGAGCTAATATTTCCATCGATTTTAGTAGTCCAGTTGCCTAATCATTATCTAGGGCGAGAAGCGGATAAAGCATGTTTGCACCGAAAAAAAGAATGTCAAAATCCATTTGAAAATATATTAATTATTGCAGAGCCAATTAGAGAAAAAATATCAAATGTTAATAATGTAGAAATTGAATCAATCGATTATTTCATTAACAACCTTAGCAAAATACCAATTAATGACAATCAAGTAAACATTAACTTAAGACTCCATCCATCGGAACCTTTTGATAAATATGATTTTATTAAAAAAAAATATAATAACCTTCACATAAAATTAGATATATCCAGAGGTAAGGAGCTATTTGAAGATATTGCTTGGGCTGATCTTGTAGTAGGCATGAATTCTTTTGCATTGACAGTTGCAGTAAATGCGAATGTTCCTACAATGTCAATTCTTCCTCCCGACTCTCCTCCATGTATTCTTCCTTATGAGGAAATTGTTCATTTGAGTAAGCTCTAATATGCTAGCTTTATTATCAATTTCCTCTGATGTGATATCAATTGAAATGAAAGTATAAAATCAATTATTAATCTGATTTTTTTGAGTGATTCAGTATTTTTGAATTAATTCAAATTTATAAGGATTTATAGTTAATAGTGATACACAGTTCATTAAAATGTTGCTCTTGAAGATATGAAAAAATTATGAACAGTAAATTAATAATTAACGGTAAATTTGTAACTTTATCAAGATTTCACAGGAATGATATTTCAACAAATTATTTGAGCTGGTTAAACGACAAAGAGGTTGTTAGATACAGCAACCAAAGATTTATTGACCATAATTTAATAAGTTCAAAAAAATATTTAAACTCATTTTCCTGTAGTAAAAATTTATTTTTGTCCATTAAGCTTAAAGAAAATAACCAAATGATAGGGACTATGACAGCTTACTTTAGTTTTCATAATACTGTTGATGTCGGAATCATGATTGGTGAAAAGTCTCTGTGGGGAAATGGCTATGGGAAAGATGCTTGGAATACTTTACTTTTTTGGCTTGAAAAAGAGTTGAATGTTAGAAAAATTACAGCAGGAACTTTAGCTTCCAATAGAGGAATGCTTAAATTAATGAAACAATCAGGGATGTCTCTTGAGGCAACAAAAAAAGATCATGAAATGCTTAATAATCAACCTGAAGATGTTCTCTATTTTTGTAAATTTAGTAATAGTAACAAATGACTATCACAAAAAAACTGCAACATTATTGGCGTAATTTCTTTCTAGATAAACATGAAAAAGCCTTTATTAGTCATAATAAGGAGTATTTTCGAGGCAATTCTCAAAAAAAAGAATCAATAATCTTAATGGAATTAAATGAATCTTGTTCAAATTTAATCTCTTATAGTTATGTTGCATCGATTCTTGCAAAAAAATATGATTCTAGTATTTACAGTTTTTACCCAAGAATACCAAGAAAATTTCATAACAAGATGCTTTGGATGATTCGAAGTAAATTTGGCTTTAAAACTACAACTTTATTTAATTCTTTTGGATCTGAAGGTTTAATTGTCCCATCATTGAATAGCTTTATGAAAGATGAGGCTAAGAATTTATATACAAAAAAAATAAACTCTATTAAAGCCAAAGATGATTTAGAAAGGCTAGAATTTTTTGGAATCTTATTTGGAGACTTGATTTATGATTATTACTTGGCTTTTTATAAAGAAACAGAAATCGACTTATCTTCAGAAAAATTTAAGCTTCATTTGAAATATTGTATCGAGCTTATAGTATTTTGGAAAAGCTTTCTTGAGATTGGTAAAGTAACTGCAATAAATGTTAGTCATACTGTTTATACTAATGCTATTCCATTAAGAATAGGAATTAAATTTGGAATTCCAAGCTTTCAAACTACAGCTAAAGACATATATCAACTAAATAAAGAAAGACAATTCGCCTACACCGAATTTAAAGATTACAAAACGTTATTTACTTCTCTTGATTCTTCAGTTAAGAAGAAGGGGCTTATTAAAGCAAAAGAAAGAATAGATTCTCGATTTTCAGGAAAAGTAGGTGTTGATATGAGCTATTCAAAAAAATCTGCTTTTGGAAATCCCTTAAACTACAGGTTAATCAAAGAAAGTCCAAATATTAAGATTTTAGTGGCCCCTCATTGCTTTTTCGACAGTCCACACCCCTATGGGCATAACCTCTTTCCAGATGTGCTTGAATGGCTTAAAGAGTTAGTAAGAGTTTCCAAAGAAACTAATTATGATTGGTATGTAAAAACACATCCTGATTTTATTCAGGAGACAAAAGATGTTGTTGAATTATTTTTCAAAGATGAACCTAGCTTTAAAATACTTCCTTCAAATTCTTCTCATAACCAAATTATTGATGAGGGAATAGATTTTGCACTAACGATGTATGGAACGATTGCCTTTGAATATGCTGCAAAAAAAATACCAGTTATAAACGCATCTATAAACAACCCACACATTGCTTATGATTTCAATATAAACCCTAAATCAAGGCTAGAATATAAAAATATCTTAATGGATCTTCAAAACATAAGCCATACAATTAATGTAAATGATGTCTATGAGTATTATTATATGAAAAATTTATACTCATCAAGAAGTTGGCTCTTTGAGGATTACGATGAATCACTTGATTATGTTGGTGGGTACTCAGGCCAATTTAAACCATTAATTTTTAAATATTGGTTAGAAAAATGGAATATTACTCATCACAATAAGACTCTTAGAAATGTTGAGATATTTCTTGACTCCAAAGAATATAGATTTGAAACAAATAATTTAAATTATACAACCTAGATTTGGTATTAAAAAAAGAGCATTAATAACTCTAAACTTAAAGCATTGGTTTGATAACTTTTAACAAACTGATTTTAAATAGAGTTATCTAAATAGGCTTTAAAACAAAAAATATAATAATTTAAAATTAATTATTTGATGGAAAAATATATAATAATCTTACAAGTAGTGTAGCTGTTAGAGATGTTCTGGAAATTATTTAAGAATTTGTCCGAAGTCTCAATATTTATTGAGATGATAGTATGATTATGAATCAATTCTCATGTGAGAATTCTTGTAATCGATTTATGCCTTTATTTTCTTATCTTTAAGAGGATTTAAATCGAATAATTAACAAACTATTCTCTGTTTGAATAGTTTATTTCTCTAATGAAATATTAAATCAAGTAATGAGGTAGCAAAATGAAAGCGGTAATTCTAGCAGGAGGTTTTGGAACAAGAATTTCGGAGGAAACTGATATCAAGCCTAAGCCTATGATTGAGATTGGAGGGCGTCCAATACTATGGCATATTATGAAGATTTATTCATTTTATGGAGTTAATGATTTTATTATCTGTTGTGGTTATAAAGGTTATATGATCAAAGAATACTTTGCTAACTACTTTCTTCATATGTCTGATGTAACATTTGATATGAGTAATAATGAAATGACAGTTCATCAAAATAATTCTGAACCCTGGACTGTTACTTTGGTGAATACAGGAGATGAAACTTTGACCGGTGGTCGTCTCAAACGTGTAGAAAAGTACCTCGATAATGGTGAATCATTTTGTTTTACTTATGGAGATGGCTTGACTGATTTAAATCTTAGTAGCTTAATAAGTTTTCACAAAAAGCATGGGAAAGAAGCGACTTTGACAGCAGTTCAAACGCCTGGTAGATATGGTGCACTAGATATTGGCTCTAAAGATTATGTACAAAAGTTTCAAGAAAAGCCCAGGGGGGATGGAAGTTGGGTTAATGGAGGTTTTTTTGTTTTAAACAAAAATGTAATTACTAGAATTGATAGTGACAAAACAATTTGGGAGGCTGAACCATTACATAGTCTGGCGAGTGATTCGGAGTTAGTTGCTTATAAGCATGATGGATTTTGGCAGTCAATGGATACCCTTAGAGAAAAAAATCTTCTCAATAATTTATGGGACTCTAATACTGCTCCTTGGAAGATTTGGTAATTTTTTCACTATATTTTAAAAAAAATGAAAAACTCTAATGATGTCTTAGAAGAAGACCTAAAGTATATTTCTAGTAATCTAGACTACGAGCTTGAGCAAATGTCTGGAAAAAGCCTTTTGATTGCTGGAGGCGCAGGTTTTTTAGGTTACTATTTAGTTCAAACAATCCTGCATTGGAATAAGAATCAATCAGATACATCTAAAATTAATTTAGTAGTTTATGATAACTTTATGAGAGGCATCCCCCCTTGGCTTGAAAATCTCAGTAAAAATCCATTTCTAAAGATAATTAAACATGATGTTATAGATGATTTACCAGATAATATTGAGAACTTTCAATTTGTCATACATGCTGCAACTATTGCTTCGCCGATATATTATAGAAAACACCCAATTGAAACTATGGATGCAAATATCAATGGTTTAAGACATTTTTTAGACTATTGTATTAATCAAAGGCATGAAAATAACCCAGTTGAAGGTTTTTTATTTTTTTCAACAAGCGAGATTTACGGTGATCCAACTCCTGAAAATATACCTACACCTGAAACATATCGTGGAAACGTTTCATGCACCGGACCAAGGGCATGTTATGATGAATCTAAGAGATATGGTGAAACATTGTGTGTTAATTTTGCTCAACAATTTAATTTACCAATTAAAGTAGCTAGGCCATTTAATAACTATGGTCCAGGTTTAAAAATTTCGGATCGAAGAGCGCTTCCAGATTTTGCTAGGAATATTTTGAACAATGAAGATATCGTTCTCTATTCTGACGGTTCGCCAACTAGGACATTTTGTTATGTCGCAGATGCGATTGTTGGGTATTTTAAAGTCTTAATTAAGGGGAAGGCTGGTGAATCATATAATATTGGTATGGACAAGCCTGAAATTTCTATTTTACAGCTAGCTAAAGAAACTATAGAAATTTCTCAGAATCTCTTTGGGTATAAAGGTGAATTAAAAATGAAAATTAGTGATGATATGGAATATTTAACTGACAATCCTAATAGAAGATGTCCAGTAATCACTAAAGCAAAAAAAGATCTTGGATTTAATCCAAGAATTGATTTGAAGGAAGGCATAATGAGAAGTTTGTTGTGGTATCAAAGCAACTCCTCAGGTGAAGATTTATGATAATTACAGTAGTTGGTTCAGGTTATGTTGGGCTAGTATCTGGAGTATGTCTGGCAGAAAAAGGCCATGATGTAATTTGTGTTGATAGTAATTTTGAAAAAATTCAAAATATAACTCAAGGAATTAGTCCAATTCATGAAGAGGGACTGGATAACCTATTAAAAAAACATATCGGTAAAAATCTTATTGCTACTGATGATTTATCATCTGCAATAAATAAATCAGATATTTCGATAATAGCTGTTGGAACACCGTTTGATGGACATCAAATTGACCTTTCGTATGTTGAAGAAGTGTCAAGACAAATCGGTTCGTGCTTAAAATTTAAAGAAAATTTTCATGTTGTCATTGTCAAAAGTACAGTTGTTCCGGGCACTACTGATAATGTTGTTAAGCCTTTATTAGAGAAATATTCAAATAAAAATGCAGGAGTTGAATTTGGGCTGGGAATGAACCCTGAGTTTTTGAGAGAAGGTGTTGCAGTATCAGATTTTATGAATCCTGATCGAATTGTCCTTGGAGGTATTGATGATAATACGCACAAGATAATGGAAAAAATTTATAAGCCTTTTGGTGGAGTGGATATTATTTTGACGAATAATAAGACTGCTGAAATGATTAAATACACATCAAATTCATTATTAGCAACGATGATTTCCTTTTCAAATGAAATCGGTAATTTATGCTCGGCAATTTCAGATATTGATTCGATAGAAGTTATGAAGGGTGTTCATCTGGATAAAAGAATTTCACCAATTTTAAAAGATGGATCAAGAATTTTTCCAGAATTTTCAACTTACCTAGAGACTGGCTGTGGATTTGGTGGAAGCTGCTTTCCAAAAGATGTTGAGGCGCTTATTTCTCATGGTCAAAGTGTTAATACTTCAATGTCTCTTTTGAAATCAGTTATGGAGGTAAATCAAAAGCAACCGATGAAAATAATTGATCGTTTGTTAAAATATTATCCAGATATAAATGGAATAAATATTACTGTTCTTGGCCTTTCATTTAAGCCAGGTACAGATGATATGCGCCAATCACCGTCGATTCCGATAATTAATAAAATTATTGATTTTGGAGGTCTAGTTGATGCTTATGATCCTGTAGCTGAAAATCAAGCAAGAGAGATTTTTTCAAAAAAGTCTATTAACTATCATAACTCTCTAGAGAATTCTGTTAAAAATGCTAAAGTAATTCTATTATTAACTAGCTGGCCGGAATTTAGAAATCTTCCTGATTTACTAAATTCTTTGAAGATTGAGCCTCTGGTTATTGATGGACGTAGAATGCTTTCAAAAAATGAAATTTTGAATTATGAGGGTATTGGAAATTAAATTTACATAGAGAACATATGAATTGTAGACACTGTAAAAAAAAATTAGACCATGTTTTTATTGATCTTGGTAGCTCGCCACCCTCTAATTCCTACCTTTCTGAGAAAACCCTAATTGAGGCAGAAAAATGGTACCCGCTTAAGGTTTTAGTTTGTGATAATTGTTGGCTAGTTCAAACTGAAGACTTTGTTGGTGTAAATGAAATGTTTTCTCAAGATTACGCTTACTTCAGTTCATTCTCTTCATCATGGCTAAATCATGCTAAAGAATACGTCACTGACATGATTGAAAGATTTAACCTGAATGATAAAAGCAATATTGTAGAAGTTGCAGCAAATGATGGTTATCTTCTTCAGTTTGTTCAAGATCAAAATATACCATGTTATGGAATAGAGCCAACTCACGGAACTGCAATGGCTGCAAGAGATAAAGGAATAGAAATAATAGAAGAGTTTTTTGGAGAGAGGCTTGCACATAAACTTATAAAACAAGGTAAAGGCGCCGACCTAACTGCTGCAAACAATGTTTTGGCGCATGTTCCAGATATTAATGACTTTGTTAAGGGCTTCTCTATAATTCTAAATAAAGAGGGTGTTGCAACTTTTGAATTTCCTCATATACTCAATTTAGTTATGTTTAATCAGTTCGACACAATTTATCATGAGCATTATTCTTATTTATCATTGATATCTGTAATTGAGGTTTTTCAATCAAATGGGCTATCTGTTTTTGATGTCGATGAAATTCCTACGCACGGAGGAAGTTTAAGAGTTTTTGCGCAAAGATCAGATACTGGGTTTCGTCATATTAGCGAAAAAGTTGTTGAGCTTAAATCTCGTGAAATTAAGGCAGGCTTAGCTTCTTTAAAATTTTATGAAGATTTTCAAAAGTCAGCTGAAGAGATTAAATTAAATTTTATTGATTTTCTGATTAAGGCAAAAGTTAATAAAAAAAAGGTTGTCGCATATGGTGCAGCAGCTAAAGGTAATACTTTGATGAACTTTGCTGGCATAAGAAGTGATTTGATTCAATATGTGGTTGATAAGAACCCTGCTAAACAAGGAAAGTTTATGCCAGGAAGTAGGATTCCAATTGAAAATGAAAAACTTTTAATAGCTGACAGTCCAGATTATGTAGTAATATTTCCATGGAATCTTAAAAAAGAGGTTACTAGTCAATTAAAGTATATAAAAAATAATGGAGGTGACTTTGTTACATTTATTCCCTCTCTAGAAATATTTTGACTTGAATATATTTTAATCATGATTCCACATTTTTTCTTTTTTAGATTCTGATCCATGTCAACAAAATATTGAATGGCAACTAGAATACTGTTAACAGGAAGTACTGGATTTGTTGGAAGACAGGTTTTAAAGTCACTTCAGGAAAAAAATGTTGAAATAGTTCTTATCAACAGGGCAAGTTCAGATAAAAAAATCCTAAATAAAGTAAAGATTTCTAAAGTAATTTATACAGATGACATTTTCTCTGAAACTATTGAATGGTGGAGCAATACTTTACGAGATATTGACTTAATTATTCATTTAGCATGGTACCTAGAACCAGGAGAGTATTTGTATTCTGATAATAACTATAGGTGTTATGAAGGCTCTTACAATCTTGCAAAAGGGGCGGTAAATTCAAGTGTTAGAAGGATAATATCAATTGGTACATGCTTTGAGTATAAGATGTCTATGTCACCTTTGGTGCCAAGTTCAATCCTTTCCCCTGAAACTCCTTATGCTAAAGCAAAAGTTAATTTATTTAAAACATTAAGCAAATTCCTTCCTTCAAGAAATATTGAGTTCGCTTGGTGCAGATTGTTTTACCTATATGGTGAATTCGAGGATCAAAGAAGATTTGTTCCATATTTAAGATCTCAGTTAGAAAAAGGCTCAAAGGCTGAACTTTCAAGTGGAAAGCAAATAAGAGACTTTATGGATGTTAGACTAGCCGGAAGAAGTATTGTTGACATAGCTTTATCAAATACAGTTGGTGCAGTTAATATATGTTCTGAAAAACCTATTTCAGTCAGAGAGTTTGCTGAACAAATAGCTGATGAATATGGCAGAAGAGATCTTTTAGATTTTGGTGCGAAACCTGAAAATAGATTTGAGCCACCCTATATAGTTGGCAAAAGATAGTTTATATACAAGTATAATAACTTTGTTTTATATCACTCAAAACTTATCATTTTTTAATGAATTTTTAAAATATCAATATGACTGAATTTGAAAAAGAAATAGTTCAAAGAACAAAAAAGATTAGTAATAATAAAATACTTAATGACCTTTCATCTAAATTTATGGATGAAAGCGTTATTCCAAAGTATTCATATAATTTTCAATGGCTTGGAAGGCCCATTATTCAATATCCACAGGATATCGTCGCAATGCAAGAAATTATTTGGCGCGTAAAGCCAGATTTAATTATCGAAGTAGGGATTGCTCACGGAGGTTCTTTAATATTTAGCGCTTCATTGCTGGCTATGATAGATGTATCTGAAAAAATTGATGAAAATTATGAACCAAAGAAATCTAATCGAAAAGTTTTAGGAGTTGATATAGATATTAGAAGTCACAATAAGATTGCAATTGAATCACATCCTATGTCTAATTGGATTGAAATGATAGAGGGTTCAAGTATTTCATCTGATGTGGTTGGCCAAGTTAGAAATATTGCAGAAAAGTACAATAATATTCTAGTATGTCTGGACTCTAATCATACTCATGAACATGTTCTTGAAGAATTAAGAGCATATGCAGATCTTACATCGGTTGGTAGTTATTGTGTAGTGTTTGATACAATGATTGAAGACGTGCCTGCTGAGGTTTTTCCTGATAGACCATGGGGTCCCGGCGATAACCCAAAAACAGCAGTTCATGAGTATCTTAAAGAAGACTCAAACTTTGCAATAGATAACACTATTCATGAAAAACTTCTAATTTCTGCTGCTCCAGAAGGGTATCTTAAAAGAATAAAGTAGTGAAACATTCTCAGAATGTGATCTCTAAAAAATCTCCCCTTATTTCTATTGGGCTGCCAGTCTATAACAATCAAAAATTAATTAGAAAAGCAATTCAAAGTATTATCAAACAATCATTTCAGGATTGGGAGTTAATAATTTCTGATAATAATTCATCAGATGGAACTCAAATAGTAATAAAAGAGCTAATAAATTCAGATGACCGAATTTTTTTTTATAAGCAGAAATCAAATATTGGGATGTATTCTAATTTTAAATTTGTACTAGATAAAGCAAGAGGTAAATATTTCCATTGGTTAGCTGCAGATGATTTAAGGTCAGATAATTTTTTAAATGAGAATATTTCTTTTCTAGAGCGAAATGAAGCCTTTGTGGCGTCGTGTTCAAAAAAGTACTTTGGTAGTATCAATAAGATTCAAAATAATAATACAAATTTTTCTATTACTCATAAGAAGGCATTTAACAGGGTATGTTCTTTAATGGACAATATTTGGCAATCACATTCTATATATTATTCAGTTGTAAGGACGTCAGTTTTAAAAGAATGTCAATTTCTAGGTGAACATTTTTTAGCCCAAGATTGGATTGTTGATGCCCATATTGCAAAGAGTGGGAAAATTGCATTGCAAAAAAACAGTTTTATAATCATTGGGGAGGGTGGAGTTAGTAAAGTAAATCCATACAAGCCCTTTAGATTGTTTTGGATTGAATTTTTAATACCTTTATATACTTTTCACCTAAAGTTTAATTATTTAATAACTGATTTTTCCTTGTTAGAAAAATTTATACTCCATTTTAAGATTATCTCTTTGCATTTTTTTATTGTTAGAAAGCTCTTAATAGGTTCAGTCAGAAAATTATTAAGAAGATAAAAATTTAAAGCTATTGATTAAATTACAAATTATCAAACTATTTAATGAATGATATGAAATTATCCATAATAGCCTCAAATCAATTATTGTTAATTTTGAATATATAGTGGTTATAAGTTCTATGCTTATAAAGCTATGAAATGCATACAGGGCTAAAATATCTAATTATTATTCGAGTTGAAACAACGGTGTGATTGCTCTAATAAATAAACAAATAAATATTACTTAAGCGTATGAGTCGGTAAAGTAAAATTCAAATGAATATATTAATAATTTAAGGCATAGATTAATGTCTATAAAAAATTTTGTTAGGAGAAGACTAAAATTATTGCTTTTCAAGCTTAATCTACATAGTCAAGACTGGGAAGAGCGCTCATTAATATTGCAAGCTAAGATATTAATGTCATCTGACTTATGGCAAAGTAAAGAAGATAATTTTGATTTGAAATCAAAAGAATTTAGAGTTTTTTCTCAATGGGGGGATGATGGGATTATTCAATACTTGATTAGCAAACTCAAGATTCAAGATAAGTGTTTTATAGAATTTGGAGTTGGAAATTATTATGAAAGTAACACTCATTTTCTTTTAGTTAATAATAATTGGTCAGGTTATATTATTGATGGTTCAGAAAAAAATATCAATGAGATAAGAGCCAATCCTTTTTTTTGGCGATATGACCTAAATATTAAGTCTGCATTTATTGATAAGAGTAATATCAATGATCTTCTTTTTCAATCTAACTTTCAGAATATAGGGCTTCTGCATATTGATCTTGATGGTAATGACTATTGGATTTTGGATAAGATAGATATGGATAAATATAGTCCAGACATTCTGATTCTAGAATACAATTCGAATTTTGGTCCTGAAAGATGCATCACTATTCCATATGATGCTAATTTTTATTGTATCGAAGCACATTATTCTGGCCAATATTTTGGCGCGTCAATTTCAGCAATGAATAGTCTAGCTGTCAAAAAAGGATACTTCCTTGTTGGAACAAACTCTGCTGGAAATAATGCTTATTTTATTAAGAATAAATATAGTGAAATCATACCTTCCGTATCAATTAATGATTGCTTTAGTTATGCAAAATTTAGGGACGAGCGCAACCAAAATGGTGAGCTTTTATTTACGTCTAAAGAGAGTAGCATAAATGCTATTAGAGATATGCCAGTTTTCAATCTAGAAACAAATGAAATTGAGAGCTTTTAGTATTTCTTTTTGACTACTATATTTGAAATTGATATAAGTATATAATTTTTTCAGTAATGAAATTTTCAATAATTACACCAAATTACAATGGTTCAATATATTTAGATAAATGTATTGAAAGTGTATTGAGTCAAAATGTTAATTTTGAGCACATTGTTGTCGATGGCCAGTCTACTGATTCCAGTCTAGAGATTCTCGGTAAATACCCCCACCTTAAAGTCATTTGTGAAGAGGATAGAGGTATGTATGATGCAATTAATAAGGGAATATTAATGTCAACAGGTGAGATAATAGCTTATCTAAACTGTGATGATCGATATCCTGAAGGTTCTTTGCAGACTGTTTTAGAGGTTTTTGAAAGAAAAGCCAATATTGATTATGTTGTTGGAAATTGCAGATTCATCAATCATTTAGAACAAGAAGTTTATATTTACAGGATTCCACCCGTATTTAGTAATCTTTTAGTCAAAGTATCAGTTATGCCTTGGGCTCAACCATCAGTATTTTACAAAAAGCATATATTTGATTCTTTAGGGTCCTTTAGTGTTAAATATTCTCTAGCAGCTGATTATCATTTTATGAAAAGAGTTTTAATGTCAGAATTTAATGGTCAAAAAATTAATAAAATTTTATCTTGCTTTATGAAAAGAGAGGATGCCTTGAGTATTAAAAATTCCAATGAAATGACGGATGAAGTTAATATGATAAAGGAAGAGCTTGGACATAATAATATGCCTTTTCTAGATTTTTTATTTAATGTATACAGGAAGCTCTATAATTTTCACACTTTTTTTAAAAATGTTAAGTAGCTGATGCTTTCTAATCTATCAAATGTAACTTCAAAATTTTTTTTTATTGCTGCATTATTTCCATTTGTATCATTTGGCACTAACACCATGGACAGCCAGCCGCATTATATTGTTCTAGCTTTCTTTAGTTTTATATTCTTTACTTTTACTGGGCCAATTTTCAGAAAAGCAATTGATCTTATATTTTTCTTAATTATTATTTTATTAACCTTAATAATATTTGATAATAAATTTGATTTTATATTTTTTAGAGCTATTGCGTCCTATTCGGGTTTTATTTTGACTTTAGTTGTATCAATAATATATTTTGAAAGATTTGGAATTCCTATAAAAACTATTGTTATTGCGAATCTAATATATATACTTGCTGCCTTAATACAGATCGTTTTTGGTGGATTTTCTACAAACTTTTTAATTTTTCCAAATAATTCCTTTGAACCAAGCACTGCTGGAGGTGCTTGGAGCCTTGCTCCAGAGCATACTTTTTTTGGAATTGTTTTATATTTCTTTAGTTGGATTCTTTTAATAATTTATGACTACAAGCCACCTGTACTAATCTCTTTATTAGTCTTGGTAAATATTTTATCCGTATTTATATTAGCAAAATCTTCAATGGTTATTGTTTTCCTGATAGTAACTGCTTTTGTATTTCTTATGAGCAGTATAAAACAAAATATGAATCCAATAAAAATTTTAATTATTCCAATTATTTTAAGTTTAATTGTGTACTTTTTTTTACAAATGTTTCCTGGAAGTAGATTTGCATCATTACTTCAAATAGGTTCAGATGGAATAGGAATAGTTAGTAAATTACTTTCAATTGTTCATATGGATGCAAGCATCAATGATCGAGTACTGAATGTTGTTTTTCCATATTATGGAATTTTGATTAATAATGGCATTCCTGGTGGGCTTCGAAGTTTTTATGAATTATCTGTCATGCTTGTTGAGCATTTTGATGGGTATTTTTGGGCGGGACTTGGAAGCAATAAAATTCTATCATTTATTGGTGCCTTTATATATGAGCTGGGAGCTGTAGGAGTTATTTTTATTTGTTATTTGTATTGGTTTTTAAAAGATAATAGTAATCCAAATAGGTTATTTGAATTAATTTTATTATTTACTGTTCTTAATTCTGGGATTGCTGTTGCATTTTCTTTGGTTCCTATTCTAATAGCTATTATGTATTACAAAAAAATAAAGCCAAAACTAATGCCACAAAATTCTTCTTCGTCTGATTTGGAGAGTAATTATCAATAGTTTCTCTCTTGAATTTATCTTTTTAAAGTCTCTTTTATTTTCTTATCATGAAGTTGCTTCAAATTAATATTAGCTTAAATACAAGCTCAACAGGTAAGATTGTTCGTCAAATTAGCAAAATGTGGGAAGATGATGGAAATAAAAGCTATATGGCTTTTAGTGGAAAATTTCCTGAAAATAGAGATTTGAATAACGCTTTAAGGGTAGGCTTTAAATTAGACTTTTATTGGCATGCATTAATCACTAGAATTTTTGATAGACATGGGTTTGGATCGAAGAGAGCAACGAGAAAATTAATTAAAAAAATTGACTATATTAAGCCAGACATTATCCATCTTCATAATTTACATGGCTATTACATAAATATTGAAATTTTGTTCAATTACTTAGCATGTTCATCAATACCCATTGTTTGGACTATGCATGATTGTTGGGCATTTACAGGCCATTGCAGTCATTTTGAATATGTAAATTGCATGAAATGGAAAAAAGCTTGTTATAGCTGTCCACAGATCTCTTCATACCCATCAAGCTTTTTTTTAGACAATTCTCAGGAGAATTTTTTAATTAAAAAAAGACTATTAACTTCAGTTCGCAATATGACTATTATTCCGGTATCTGATTGGCTTGAAAATCAGCTTAGGTATTCATTTCTTAATGGCTTTGAGTCAAAAGTAATTAAAAATGGCATTGATCTTGAAGTTTTTAAGCCTTCGGAAAGTCCCTCTTTAATAAAAGATTACAATCTTCATCATAAATTTATTATTTTGGGTGTAGCGTCAAATTGGACTGAAAGAAAGGGTTTTTTTGAGTTTATTAAGCTAAGGAGGCTTCTTAATGAGAGTTTTGTTATTGTTTTAGTTGGTGTAAATAAAAAATTACAGAAGATGCTTCCTTCAGGCATTATATCAATTTCAAAAACTGCAGACCAAGCTGAGCTTGCAATGATATATTCTTGTTCAGACTTATATCTAAATCTTTCATTTGAGGATACTTATCCATCAACAAATCTAGAGTCAATCGCATGTGGAACTCAAGTAGTTACTTACAAAACTGGAGGTTGTCCTGAGTCAGTAATTGAGGAGGGTGGTTATGTAATAAATCAGGGTGACATTAAAGCAGTAAAAAATCTCATAAATGATATTAAAAATGGAATATTGCCAAGAGTTTCAGAAAAAATACTTGTTGATATTGCTCAAAAAAAATTTAATAAAGACAATAATTTCAAGCATTATCTTAAGCTATACAAAGAAATTTTAAAAGTTTCATAATGAAGATTTCAATAATTACGATTTGCTTTAACAGAAAACATGAAATCAAGGAAACTATAGAGTCAGTTTTATCTCAAACTTATGGCAATATTGAATACATATTAATAGATGGCGGTTCAACTGATGGATCACTTGAAATTATTAATTCTTACGCCAATAAAATTGATCATGTTATTTCTGAACCCGATAATGGAATATACAATGCAATTAATAAAGGCTTGAAGCTTTCAACTGGGGACATTATAGGGTTATTGCACGCAGGTGATTTATTTTATGATGAAAATGTTTTAACTATCATTCAAAACGCATTTAAGGATTATGCGTCTGATTTAATTTATGGTCATTCGATAGTTTGTAGAAAGAATAAAGATAAGTTAATAAGGAAAAATATTAGCCCACCATACAATGAAAATTTAATGAAACGAGGTTGGTTTCCATCTCATCAAAGTATTTATTTTAAAGCCAGTGTTTTCGATAGATGTGGCCTCTATAATGAGAGTTTTATAATTGCAGGGGATTATGAGTTTTTGCTTAGAGTGTTGCATGTTTTCAAACTTAAGGCTACTATGACTGATATTTTTGTAGTTAAGTTTCATTTGGGCGGGACTAGTTCTAGGAATTTAATTAGCATAATTAAGTCTAATTATGAATGTTACAAGGCATGGAAAATGAACAAACTCAGTCTACCTTTTTATACTCTGCCAATGAAGTTATTGCGGAAAATTTTGCAGCATGATATATCTGTGTTCAAAAAAAAATGAAAAAAAGCAACACTTATAAACTGATCAAAAAGCTTGGAATAGATCTGTCAGTTGGTGAATACTATCAGATAAGTTTTTTTGGAGCTCTTAAAAGAATGATGGGAGGATATTTCAAAAGTATAATACTTAAATACTGCATGTACTCTGTACTGCTGTCGCCATTAAACTACAGACTTATTAGGCCTTACCTATGGAAAAAAATGGGCTGTAAAGTTGGAAAAAAAGTTTTTATTGGGTATGGAGTTTGGCTGGATTATAATAATACTGACCTTATTGAAATTGGCGATAATGTGCATATTACAAATATGTGTCTTTTACTCTGTCACCAAAGAGATTTAAGCGGCTATTTTGTGGGTAGCAACTCGGCAAACCTTAAATATAAAAAAGATAAAATAATTATTGAAAATGGGGTGATGATTGGAATGAATAGCACATTAATGCCTGGAGTAAAAATAGGTGAAGGGAGTATTATTGGGGCCAATTCTTTAGTAGTTTCCGATATACCACCGTGGACGGTTGCGGCCGGAAATCCCGCAAAAGTTTTAAAGTCTATCGAGACTAAAACATGAATATACTTACGTTCGATATAGAAGAGTGGTTCCATATACTTAATAACCCATCAACAGATGAAGAAAGTAGTTGGGGTAGCTTTGAATATCGTCTCAGATCAAATTTTGATCGTATTCTTACTCTTCTTGATAATAGTGATAATATAGCAACATTCTTTTGCTTGGGCTGGGTTGCAAGAAAATACCCTAGTATTATTAAAGAAATTCATTTGGCAGGCCATGAAATTGGAACTCATTCAAATGCCCATCAATTAGTACATCGTTATGATAGAGAATTCTTTAAGAGTGATCTTGAAGTGTCAATTAAATCATTGGAAGACATAACTGGACAAAAAATTAAGGCCTACAGGGCACCGGGTTTTTCACTGATTTCTTCAACACTGTGGGCTTTTGAAGAGTTAGTTAATCAGGGTATTGAATATGACTGTTCAATATTCTTAGGGAATCACTCTCATGGGGGGAGAATTAAGGCTTTTGGGCATAAACCATCAGTTATAAATATTGATGGAAAAATAATTAAAGAGTTTCCTGTAAACTCCGTCAGAATTATTGCTAAAGAGGTCGCGTTTTCTGGAGGGGGCTATTTTAGGTTTTTACCTTATCCACTAATAAAACGACTGATGAACAGGTCTAACTATATCATGACATATTTTCATCCCCGTGATTTTGATTCTGAGCAGCCAATTATTTCTGAACTAAGCGCTTTTAGAAAATTTAAGTCATATTATGGCTTAAAAGGCTCATTTCAAAAGGCAGAAAAATTTGTGCAGGACTTTGATTTTATTAGCCTCAGCCATGCTGATAAATTAATTGATTGGAATCAAGCAGATCAATTTAAAGTGGTTAATGAAAATCTTCAAGTTTTAAATTAAATAAGTGTAGGTTATTTGAATATTTTTTAAATATATTGTTTTAAAAGGTTATAAATTAATGGATTCTAATAATTCTTCACCTCTGGTTTCAATTATTACAATTGTGTCTAATAATGTTACAACAATTAGGAATTCCATTCAATCAGTTGCATACCAGGATTACGAAAATATTGAACATATCTTAATTGATAATTGTTCAACTGATGGGACTTTAGAGGCTATTTATGAACACCAAAATGATATTTCTTTGATTATTTCAGAGCCTGATGATGGTATTTATTTTGCTTTGAACAAGGGAATTAATCTTTCAAATGGAACAATAATTGGCTTCTTAAATTCTGACGATGTTCTTAAAAGTAGAGTAACTATTTCAACGATTGTATCTGAACTCTCTTCCTCGGGTGTAGATGCAGTCTATGGTGACTTACAATATTTTTCTAGAAGACGTCCAAATGTTATAACGAGGCTTTGGAGGGCTGGTCATTTAAGTGGGAATTTTAATCATGGTTGGATGCCACCCCACCCTACATTCTACACCTTTAAAGACACTTATCTAAAGTTTGGGAATTTTGATACATCATTTAAAATTTCATCTGATTACGAAATGATGTTGAGATTATTTTATAAAAATAAAATTAATGCTATCTATATACCTAAAGTTCTAGTCAAAATGCAAAGAGGCGGTATTAGTAATCAAAATCTAAGGAGTATGTGGCTTAAGACAAAAGAAGATTTGGAAATTATGAGAAGATTTAATTTTGGTTTTTTTACACTCTTCAACAAAAATGTAAGGAAATTCAACCAACTCTTTCTTCGTAGATAGCCAAATGACTATTTGGCCATATTTTTTTGTTTTCTCTCTAACTATTCTATTTATAGTGGTTTTTAGGCCGATTGCTTTTCATTTTGACTTTCTAGATAAGCCTAGCAATAGAAAAGCACACCAGGGGAGTGTTCCTTTAGTTGGAGGAATAGCAATGTTTTTTTCTACATCCTTTGGTCTATTATTCTCAGGTGTTATTTTTCTTAAAGAAGATTTAATTTTTTTAGTTTTGAGTTCTTTGATACTTGTTTTGGTAGGTGTAATTGATGATTATCGTAATATTTCTCATAAGGTGCGATTTATATTTCAAATTACAGCTGCTTTAATTATTATTTATTTTGGAAATGCAGTGCTTAGAGATCTTGGTGCACTGATTTCAGTTGAAAATGTCCAGCTAGAATTATTTGCTATATTTTTTTCCTTATTTGCAATCATTGGAGTTATTAATGCGCTCAATTTTTCTGACGGCGTTGATGGTATGTCCTCTTCTCTAAGCCTTGTAACTTTCTTTTCAATTGCTTTTTTTGCATTTAAGGCTAAAGACTTTGTTGTATTAAAGATTGTATTTTGTTTCATTTCTAGTATTCTAGCTTTTTTAATTTTTAATCTGGGTGCTAGTAAAGGGAGTAAATTTAAAATTTTTATGGGTGATTCAGGTAGCACTTTTTTGGGCTTGGGAATAGCTTGGTCATTAATATCATTTACTCAGGAAAGCCAGTCTATTTTTTCACCCATTACTGCACTTTGGATTTATTCAATTCCTTTAATTGATACTATATCTGTTGTAATTCGAAGAATTTCTAATGGGAAGTCTCCTTTTTCTCCTGATCGACAGCACTTACATCATTTTTTTATACATACAGGCAAGTCAGATAGGCAAACGTTGACTATCATTATTTTAATGTCAGCTTTAATGGCCTTAACTGGAGTTTTAATGGATGTATTTGGCGTTCCTGAAAGATTTATGTTTTTGTTATTTCTTTCCTTAGCCTTTATTTATTTTTTTGTAATGAGGCACTTGTGGGAATCTCATTTAAACAATATTAACATTGGATAATTAAGAATATTTATTATGAAAAAAATTCTTTTGACTGGAGGAATTGGGTATATCGGATCACACATATGTGTGGAGCTTTTAGATAGAGGTTATGAGGTTTTCGTAATAGATAATTTGAGTAATTCATCAAAAAAAGTTTTAAGCCAAATAGAACTGATAACTGGGAAACAAATTACTTTTTTTGAAATTGACATTAGAGAAAAGCATAAGCTTATAAAGATTTTTAAAAAATATTCATTCGATAGTGTAATTCATCTAGCTGGGCTCAAATCAATAGGTGACTCTGTTAAAAATCCATTAGATTACTACGATAATAACGTAATGGGTGCGATAACATTGCTAGAAGTTATGTCAATGGTAAATTGTAAGTCAATTTTATTTAGTTCTTCTGCATCGGTCTATGGGTCTTCTGATGTTATGCCTATTAATGAGTTTTGTAATCTATCAACATCAAATCCATATGCCCAAACAAAATTAGATATTGAAAATTTATTACATAATTTGTTTGATTCTGACTCTGATTGGAATATCTCAATTCTCAGATACTTCAATCCTGTTGGTGCACATCGAAGTGGATTAATTGGCGAGTCTCCATCGGGTGTTCCTAATAATTTATTTCCGTATATTTCAAAAGTAGCTAATGGGAAACTTCCAATCTTAACTATTTATGGCGATGATTATGATACTCATGATGGAACTGGTATCAGAGACTATATCCATGTTGTAGATTTAGCGGAAGCACATCTCAGAACTTTGGAGTTTGTAAAATCTGATTTAAGGGTTTTAGTTCTGAATTTGGGAACTGGAAAAGGCTATTCTGTTTTAGATGTAGTTAAAGGGTTTGAAGTTGCATCAGATCGGAAAATACCTTATGAGTTTGCTGAGAGAAGAAAAGGAGATGTTGCTGAGTGTTATGCAGATCCATCTTTAGCTTTTAAGCTACTTAATTGGAAGACTAAATTTAAGCTTAGTCAAATGTGCCAAGATGCATGGAATTGGGAGAGATCAAGCACATCTTTGTAAAAAACATAAAAGAATGTATTCTTGAGGGTGTTCGCATTAATGATGACTTCGTTAATGAAAAATAAATTAGATTAGGCCTTCTAATTTCGCAACGTGATTAGTTGCCTTAATATATCCTCTTAAACTTCCACAATCAAACCTTAAGCCCTTAAACTTATAAGCTACAACATTGCCCTGCTTGGCTTGACTCAAAAGTGCATCAGTAATTTGAATTTCACCATTTACGTCAGGCTTGAGCGTTTTAATGATTTCAAAAATATCAGGTGTTAAGATATAGCGACCAACAATTGCCATATTACTCGGAGATTCAATTGGTTCTGGCTTTTCAACCATATTGGTAACACGATAAGTATCATTACTACCTTCGATTAAAGATCCATCAATGATTCCATATTTATTAGTATCCTCTTTTGGTACTTCTTCAATAGCAACTACTGAGCACTTATACTTATTAAAAACTTTAAGCATTTGTTCGAGTACGCTTTCATTAGAATTAATACATAAATCATCAGCTAGAATAACAGCAAAAGGGTTATTGCCAATAAGTGGCTCCCCTGTAAGAATTGCATGACCTAATCCAAGCATTCTTTTTTGACGAACATATGTAAAAGTAGCCTTTTTAATAATGTTTTGAATATCTTTAATAAAGTACTCTTTTGAAGTTTCTTTAAGTTGAGATTCTAGTTCAACTGAATTGTCGAAGTGATCCTCAATAGACCGCTTAGCTCTTCCAGTAACAATAGCAATGTTTGTAATACCTGATGAAATTGCCTCTTCAACACCATATTGCAAAATGGGCTTATTTATTATTGGAAGCATTTCTTTGGGGACAGCCTTTGTAGCAGGAAGAAAGCGAGTTCCATATCCCGCAGCTGGGAAAAGGCATTTACTGATCATAGTTTTGTGTCTCAAATGAGGAAAATTTTAATACTACAAATGATAACAGATAATGATTTAACTTTTTATAATTGGGAATAGCCTAGCTTATGTGAAAATTTATATGACCTAGACTTTACCCAAATATCTAGCAAGGTAATAAAATATATTTATATTCAAAAATTACTATGAGATGATATTTCAAATCACAGAGGTTGGAAATTTTAACTCACCACCCCTTAAAATACTTTTTGGGTGAACTTCTATCATTAGCATTACTCTAAACCCTTGTTCTAATGGTGTTCCTCTATGGAAACCAGATGTATCCTCGGCAAAACCATATCCTTTAGCGCCAGATATTTTTAGCAATTCAGCTTCTGGATATGAAAGGCTTATTTCATCTTTTTCATATCTTTTTACTGGGGATAATTTAAATTTTATTTTTCGATGCGTTTTAGTAAAATATTCATGATGACCCCCTCCAATTGGGCAGTCGGTAAGGTAATAAAAAAATTTTAAAAACTTAAAATGATCTACATCACGATGAAAAATTAATGCATTTGAAGATTCTAACGCCTTAGATTCGACTTTACCTAGAGCAAATATATAAGATATATAAATTAGATTTTCTGGCTTTGATTTAAGATAACTAATAGCTGTGTTAAATATTTCTTTTGTTTTCACTAGACTTGAAATAGGATTATTACTTTTTGTTGCCATTACTACACGAGATCTTTGAATTTTATTTTCATACATAAAATTTTTAAGTTCATTAATATTATTAAATTTTTGATTGTAATTATCTGAAGAAAAAGTTAAGAAATAATCAATTAAATCATTTATTTTTTTTTCCGGTAGATTTGAAAGTTTTTTAAACCCATTAATTCTAATTTCATCAACATTTACTTGATCCTGCTTATGGTTTGGTTTAATTAAAAATAGTTTTGGAATATAAGTTGCAAATGCTCGACATAAGCCTTTTAATATTAAGTTATCCTTTTTTTCTCTAAAATCTTTTAAAAAGGCAACAGAGCTGTTTGCAAAGTGCTGGATATGTGAGTTTTTGAATTGCATAATTATTTTTTTTAAATTTTATGAAATAGAATAGTAGAATTAACGCACAAATTCAAATTATTTTTTGTTTATGAAAAAATTAATCGTAATTATGATCTTCTGGACAAGTTTTTCAACTTTTTCTAAAGATAATTTAGAGTCTATATTAGATAGCTTTTGCTATAAACCAGAAATAACTGTTTATTATCAAAATTATGAACTTTTTGAGCAATACAATAAAATATACTCGGGAAAAAGTGTTTGTAAACACTTAAATGGTTTGATAAGCGCAAAAGGGGGTTTCATAAATGGTAAAGAGGATGGAAGGTGGACCTACTGGTATAAAAATGGCCAGATGAAGTCAGAGAAAAACTATAAAGATGGTTTATTAGATGGTAAGAGTAATTTTTGGAATAAAGATGGTAATAAATTATATGAGAAAAATTATAAAGACGGTAAATCAGATTCCATACAGATTGGATGGAATAAAAATGGGCAGAAATTATATGAGAAGAATTATAAATTTGGTGAATTAGTGAATCAAACTAAATATAAATATTTTAAAAATAATCAGCTAAAGTGGGAGAGAAATTACAATAAAGATGGCAAATATGATGGCAAGTTTATTATGTGGAATAAAAATGGTGAGAAATTATTTGAAAAAAATTACTATGATGGCGGTAAGTTTTTGAATGAAACCAAATTTGAATATTTTGAAAATAATCAGCTAAAGTGGCAGAGAAGTTACAATAAAGATGGCACGCAAGATGGAAAATGGACTGAGTGGTATGAAAATGGTCAGATAAGTGCTGAAGGGAATTTCATAAATGGTAATGAGGATGGAAAGTGGACTGAGTGGTATGAAAATGGTCAGATAAGTGCTGAAGGGAATTTCATAAATGGTAATGAGGATGGAAAGTGGACCTACTGGTATGAGAATGGTAATCAATGGTATCAGGAAAATTTCATAGATGGCATAGTTGATCAAATACTATTTGAATATTATAAAAATGGTAGATTACGCAATAAGAAACAACATCAAGAAAATAGTGGCTTACTCCTTGAAATTAAATATGATTTTTATGAAAATGGTCAGATGAAGTCAGAGAAAAGTTACAAAGGTGGTAAGAAAGATGGAAAGCATATTGAGTGGTATGAAAATGGCCAGAAATCTTATGAGGCAAATTATAATGATGACGAGGTAAATGGTAAGATCAGTCAGTGGTATGAAAATGGCCAGATAAGTATTGTTAAAAATTACAAATTTGGGTTTACTGATGGTAGATGGGACGAGTGGCGTGAAGATGGTCAGAAATTATTAGAGAAAGATTATGAAGATGGAAGTTTGGTTAGCAGGACGGAATACTTATTCCATGAAAATGGCCAGTTGAGCGTTAAGAATTACTACAATGAGGTCGATAAGTTAGTTTATGAAACTCATTATGAATTTTATGAAAATCGTCAGACAAAGTCAGAGAAAAGTTTCAAAGGTGGTAAGAAAGATGGCAAGCATATTGAGTACTACGAAAATGGTCAGATAAGCCTTGATAAAAATTACAAAGACGATATTGCTCATGGCAAACATAATGAGTGGTACAAAAATGGCCAGATTCGTATGGAGATAAATTATAAAAAAGGCAAGTATGATGGTTGGATTACTATTTGGGATGAAACTGCTCAAAAATATTCTATGTCAGACTGGACAGATGGCCTTTGTGTCAGTGGGGACTGTTGAATAATCAAGTTCACTAATTTTTCTGTGAGAGTGAGAAATAAAGATTGTAATGTCTGTAATAACTCAAATGATGTCTTATATAGATGTAAAAATAAAGTATGAAGATACCTAACAAGATGGTGGAACTTGGAAAAGTAAGAAGAATTAGTTAGTCAAGTAAATTAGTAAAAGGTTTCATACAAGCTCACTCAACAGTTACAGATTTTGCAAGATTTCTTGGCTTATCAACATCTGTCCCTCTAATTATCGCTATATGATAGCTTAATAGCTGCAAAGGTATTGTAAAGATAATTGGAGCAGTGATTCTTCCAAGATTTGAGGTTACTGGGATTACTTCCATTGAATTCATTGGCTTAACTCTGGATTTTTCATCCTCAAATACAATCATTTGAGAACCCCTTGATTTTACTTCCTGTAAGTTTGACTTTAACTTTTCTAATAGCTGATCATTTGGGGCAATTGCAATAACTGGCATATCCTTATCTATAAGTGCAATTGGTCCATGTTTTAACTCACCTGCAGGATAGGCTTCTGCATGGATATAACTAATTTCTTTTAATTTTAGAGCTCCCTCCATTGCAATAGCATACATAGTTCCTCTTCCTAAAAATAAAGTACTGTCTTTATTTATAAAGCTTTTAGCTAGTTGTTCTATCTGAGTTTCTTGAAGTAGAGCTTCATTAATAAGACCAGGCAATTTTTTTAAACCATTAACAATTTCTGACTCTTGGCTTCTACTGATATTTCCTTTTAACTTGCCAATCGAGCACAGCAATAACGCTAAGGAAACTAACTGAGTAGTAAAAGCTTTAGTGCTGGCCACTCCAATTTCTGGACCAGCATGTGTTAAAAACGTTAAATCACACAATCTAGTTAGGCTTGATTCTGCCGAGTTACTAATACAAAGAGACTTTAATGTGTTATTAATTTTTTTAGCTGCTTTCAGAGCCTCTAAAGTATCTGCAGTTTCACCACTTTGCGACAATGTTACAAAAAGAGTATTATCTAAAAGAATAGGTCGACGATATCGGTATTCACTAGCAATTTCAACATTACATGGAATTTTTGCAATGTCTTCAATCCAGTATTTTGCAACAAGTCCTGCATTGTAACTAGTCCCACAAGCAACAATTTGAATTTGAGCTATTGATCTAAAGATTTCATCTGCTTTATGACCAAAAGATGAAGAAATAACAGAATCATTAGTAATTCTTGATTCTAATGTATCTCTTATTGCTTGAGGTTGCTCAAAAATCTCTTTTTGCATGAAGTGATTAAAATTACCCTTATCAGCTTGGCCAGATTTAAGCATGGATTTTTGGACTGGACGATTCACTAATTTTCCATCCAAATCATAAATAGTAACTTTATCTAATTTAACTTCAGCAATATCACCTTCCTCAAGAAAGATAAATTTATTTGTTTTGGACAATAGGGCCATTTGATCAGAAGCAATATAGTTTCCATTTTCACTAATTCCAATTAATAAAGGAGAGCCTTTTCTGGCAGCAATTATTTGATCTGGATATTTTGATGAAATAACTCCAATCCCATACGAACCTTCAAAAGATTTAACTGCTTTCTGAACTGATTCTACAAGAGAAGCAGATAACTGCATTTCTGAATCAATTGAGTGAGCAATAACTTCCGTATCAGTTTCAGATTTGAATTCATAACCTTGTTTTACTTGAATATTTTTTAATTCAATATAATTCTCAATAATGCCATTATGAACTACACTGACAGTGTTTTTTGATATATGCGGATGAGCATTAAGGCTTGATGGTTCTCCATGAGTAGCCCATCTAGTATGAGCAATACCAATCTTGCCATTGATTTCTTTACTTCTAGATTTTAAGTTCATTTCTAGATTACTAACTTTTCCAACTGATCTTGCTCGATCAAAAGAATTTTGTTGAGAAAGAACAATTAGGCCAGATGAATCATATCCTCGATACTCTAGACGATTTAACCCTTCTAAAAGAAGGGGAGTAATATTTTTATCTGTAACGCCTCCAACTATTCCGCACATATTTAATATTGATATGAATAAGATTATTATTATAGTTAATTATGAAACTTAAGCATGTTCATAACTCAGGCTTTAATAAATATTCTTAGATTCTGATTGTTTAAGCAATTTATGGTTCTATAGTGTTTTAGCCTATAATGAGAATCATAATGAAAGCTGATTTACATAATCATTCATACTTTTCTGATGGCTTTCTATCGCCTAGAGAGATTGTAAGGCTTGCAAGCGAAGCAAATTGTGATTTATTTGCTCTAACTGACCATGATAGCACTAATGGCATTGTTGAAGCAAAGTCTGAAGCCGATAAATTAGGTATCAACCTTATTAATGGTGTGGAGATATCTGCATTTTGGCGAAATAGTTCTATACATATTGTAGGTTTAGGAATAGATATAGATAATGATGAGCTTCAAACAGGCTTAGAGTTTAATCAAGCATTGCGTAAGGAAAGGGCTAAAAAAATAGCGCATGGATTATGGCGGTCTGGCATAAAAGATGCATTAGAAAAAGCTCAAATGTTGAGTG
>Ga0315330_10000175_pt1 | contig 35406 bp, 53 predicted proteins | sample M140m34915metaG_FD_203453 | JGI IMG/M metagenome (GOLD analysis project Ga0315330, IMG submission 203453) | Ammonia-oxidizing marine archaeal communities from Monterey Bay, California, United States - M1 40m 34915 | ecosystem: Environmental > Aquatic > Marine > Intertidal zone | place: USA...
TGTATTGCATTTGGTTGAGATACACGAACAATACCACCAATTTCATTATTCAAAACGTCATCGATGTTAACCTGACCATCTAACACTTCTGTTCTTGGTGTGTTAACCAAAGCCACGTTATTTAATACGCCACGCAATAATGCAGTAGCTGCATCTTGATCTTCACAAATCAAATCAGATATCGACTTACCGTAAAATGTGTGCGGTACAGGATCAGTTTCAAACACTGCGAATGGCAAATCAGTCCAAGGCTCGTAACCTAAAAGTTTGTAATTGTCGCCAGCCAGAGTCAGTTTGTATTGTTGTGCGACACCAGTGCCTTCAATATCCATCTTCATGTAGCACTCAGTAACCATAACTTTGCGCATTGATGGATCTAGGTTTTGACCTTCATCGAAGATATCGGTATAACCGTTACGCTCAAATGACTCTTCAGTAGCCATTAAGTTAACGTCTGATGCGTCACCTAAATCTACAACCTCATCGTAGTCGTAACCCATTTCTACTAAATCGCTAACTCGCAAATCAGTAACATGGGCAACACAATATGCATCTTCTAATGATGTGGCATTTGCATCGACATAAAAATCTTCTGGTGGCACACTTTCTACCACTAACTTACCTGTGTCCGTTGTTCTCATCAAAGTTAAGTCGTGAACAGGGCTTTCTACTTCCACACCGTTTTGATCAACAGTCACTTCAATTTCTGTAACGTGCTTGACGATCTCGATATCATCATCATTTACTAATGCAGTAAACTCCATCTCATTAAGATTGCTAAAATTATATGTGTTAACTTCAGTAGATGAATCCCAATAAACTTTTGCAATGCCGCACTTTTTTAATAATGCATCTTGAAATACATCGTATAAGACTTTGTATCCATTGTTTTCATCAAACTTATAATTAACATATTTGCTTGCTTGCTCTGCAAATCGTGCTTCTTGTGAGTTTCTAGGTACATACTCAACAATCTTATCCGACTGCAAAAAAACACGCATTAAGTTAGGCATTATCGAACGGATAGTGTCTCTTACTTTTGTTGCAACAACAGATGAAAGGCCTTCTTCTTGACCGATATCAACTTGCCCATCGTAATATCTCTGAGCCTTTATTCTGTCGAATGATATTTCAGACTCGACAAAGCTCATGCAATCTTCTACGGCAGTGCTTGCAATGTTCTCTATATCATCATTACTTAACGGCTCTAAATCGTGCATTCTAATTACCTGTAGCTGCTTGGCTTGATTGCTGTTGTGCTGGTCGTCTTGTTGCTAACAAACCACCCTCTATTAGATTTTCTATACGTCTGATCAAACGGCCCTGCATAGTAGGATCTGTCAACGCCTGCTCAACTAGCTCTGGACTTTCTGAGTATAGCACCTGTGCGACTTGCTGTATTTGTGCATCACTTAAACCAGTTTTTTCTGGCATTAAAGATTTCACCATTCTGATTATAGAGAACGGGTCACCCTGTGATCCTCTTAACATATCTTCTGCTGATACACCTGAGCCTCTATTCATTCTTTCAGACTCTAAGCCAGATGTAGGTGATCCAGCACGCTGTTGAATAAATTTATCTTGCTCTCTTGCAGCAGCAGCTGTAGATACAGACTCTAAAGCCTCATCCGCCTGTCGGCCAGCAGGAAGTACAGCTCTAAGTGCTGCGCCAATTTGTTTATCCTCATTAGCTAAATCCCTAAGCATGACACCAGACCTTCGGGCCTTATTATTTAGCGCATCCATTACACCTGCTCTAAATGCATCTAAAGCTTCACCTTTTAGGCCTTCCATCATATAAGACAGCTCATCAACATTCATTGTCAAGCCTTGTTTGCGACCGAGCTCAAACGCCTCTCTACCCGCCATTTTACCTGCATATGATGCCCTAACTGCGCCTAACTCTGGCGATGCTGTATCAATCTGTGTTCTTAAACCAGACTCCAGATCGCCTATGGTTGAACCCATCTGTCCTCGGCCAGCTGAAAACTCTGCGCCCTTAACATCTGTAAGAACCCTGCGTACAATCTCTGCGTCACGCAAGGTAGGGGCTCGCGCAAACTCAATAGCACCATTTTCTAATTCTCTAAATAAAGGTACTAAATTTTCGGCTTGATATATTCTCGCTAAACCTGTTCTTGTCTCAGGTACTCGCTGGATGACATTTAATAATTCTTCAGCAGTTTCTACAGGTAGGTTTTGACCAGCATCAAAAACCTCATCGTATGCTTTTGATTGCTGCGCACTTAAAGCCTTATCATCTTCTCTAAAAGACCGTACAACATTAGGGTCGTCTGCGTCTGGTGTTAATGCCTGTCTAAGCTTCCCAGTTGCAGCACTACCCGTTTGATCGGCTCTTGCCCCACTCATGGATAAAATGTCAGCAGAGGCTTGGCCGCCCTCATTAACCATTCCTTTTATAGCCAATCCTAAAGTTGCATTGTCTGCCATTACTCGGCCATCAATAATGTCTTGAATAATCTGATCTTCAGACTTGCCTGTCATTGTTACCAGTCGACTTAGCTCTGCTTGTACCGCTGTATCTGCTCGGTCACCAAACTTATTTCTGGCAAAGTCCATAACTTTTCTGGCAAGCACGCCAGCACCGCCAGCACCATAAGTCAATCCAGTTCCAATTGCTGTACCAACACCTGTGCCTACACCGACATCAGTGGCTTGCTCTGGAGAAATATTTTCTGCTTCTGAATAGCCTAATGCGCCCAATCCACTTTGAGCAGCAGCAGTACCAGCAACCTGTTTTAATTTTTGTATACCCTGACCAGTTGGCGCAGCAGTACCAATTATTCTTGCAATGTTCCCCGATGCAGGTATCGAGCCGCCACCAGTAGCAAATGCAGCTACAGTTGGTAGTAGAGCACCCGCTATCTCAGATCCGATAGACTCAGCTGGATAGGCTTTTGCATAGTCTTTTAATTTTTGACGCAACTCATCTCGTATTTGTTCATACTCGCCGCCGCCCATGCTTTCGGGTAATACAGCCCTTATTGCAGCCTCTATCTCATCGCCACCGCCAAACGTGAGGCCTTGCAAACCAGCTCGTAGCTTTTGCCTTGGCACAGGCTTGCCATCTGCACCAATAACAGGCTCGTTAGTGATACCCGCTTCTGCCTCTGCTTCCGCAATAATTCTAGCTTGCAAATCATTCATTAATTTTGGCCCGCTGCTATAAACGCTTTACGCTGTTCTAAATTCATGGCATCCCATTGATTCTGTTTAACACCATCTTTGGCAAAATCATAAGATGCAATTTCTCTAGCCTCTTTATCTTGCGCCGCAATGTCATCTGCAAACTCACTTAAAGTCATACGCCCAGACATTAAAACTCTAGACTGATCGAGCAATTCATTCCGCAGCTTTCTTTGCGCTTTAACTTTTCGATCTACATAATTTTGTAATGCCTGACCAGATAAGTTTTGATCGAATGCTGTAGATAGTGCTAAACGCAATTCTGTTGCACTCAATGCGCCAAACGTAGCAGAGTTGATAATATCGATACCCATTTTATTAGCTATCTGTCTCAGCTCCACAGTATTCTCATCGAACGCTGGCAAGTATTTAGTGAAGAATCCTGTTCGCGCACCATCACTAGATAAGTCACCAATGCGCTGTAAATTATCTATGGATTTATCAACAACACCGAACGTGCCAAACAATTCTTGTCCATACTCTTGTGCCGCTAGACGATCAGCCTGTACAGCAGCAGCATCAGCTTCCATTGTTATTTTTTCCGATGGTGTGAGTGAAGTTGCACCCTCGATATCTACTCTACGAACACCGCCAGCTACATTAGGATCGTATTCAATCATGTACTGCTGCCCTGTTGTTGGGTCAACCTGTACAGTACCGATGCCTTTACGAGAATAAGGCTGCTTCATTTGATTTGAAGCATAAGCCTTCATTAACTCGCCAGCCATAGAGGGGTTAGCTTCGATCATTGTGGCTAACTCGTCTTTTCCCTGATTGCGTAAATAGGCAGCAGTTTGATTGCCTTGTTTTCTTAGTTTATCAAGGGTTACCATATCACCATAGCGTTTCTGCAAAGCAGGATTAGGTGCAGCAGTTACACTATCGAAAGCAGCCGCTAATCCAGTCAACACTGTAGGGTCAGTTAATTTCTTACCGATCTTTTGAAACAGATTTTTCTTTTCTGGATCTTCAGTTTGGCTTTCTTTTTGTTGCTGATATAACAACTCAAGACGGCGCATTTCATCAGGGTTTAGATTACTAAGCAATCCATTCCCTGTATTCTTGCCTATAACACTTTCTGGTGTTGCATTTCTTATATCTAATGGGCCAGCCATTTTATGCTCCTAATGAATAGGCTTTCTGTAACATCTGTAGCAGGCCTTGGTTGGCCGCTGCGCTTGCATATGGATTTGCTTGCTGTGGTGCAGCTTCTGAGTAGCCAGAGGCTCTTGCAGCTGGAGACTCAGCCATAGGCATATCACTAGCTGTACCTTGATCAAATATACCTTTCAAAGTATCCATGCTGGGCATCTGCATCCCGCCGCCAGTAGGTGCAGGCACGCCTTCAGGAATAGAAGGTATAGCAGGTGCTCCTACAGCACTACCAAGTGTCTGTCCTGTCATGCCCACTTGACTGTTAAGATCAACTGGGGCAGACGCAGCGGCAGACACGTTACTTGCAAGGCTTGGTGCTTGTACATTACCAGCAGCATTTATTGGTAAGTTGTTAAAATTAGTATTGGCTAACAAACCTTGTGCAGACATAGCACTAGGGCCACCTGCTACACCATTGCCGCCCATTATTGCGGCTAAAGTTGCTGGATCGATTGGTGGAATCATTAGTGTAAAACCTCAAGTAGTTTTTGATAGTCAACAGCCTTATAGCCAGACTTAGTTTCGATAACGCACTCTGGAAGTATCTCTTCAACCTCTTGAGCCATAACACCAACTTCGTTACCAATGGTAATACCCTCTTTACGCATCTCATCTTCAATCTGATACGCCTTGTCATTCCACTTCCAAGTGTACAAGCCAATACCCTGACCGAGCTCACCAATTTTATTAATTTCCGTTTTTAAGCGCATATCAGACATTGCCATTGCGCCACCAACTTGTGCGCCCATTGATAGATAATCAAATAAGCCAACATCTTTGGTTTGCTGTGAATTAACTGGCACAGTTGTCGCGCCGAGCGCATTAGATAAGTAGCCAATAGTAGATGCTGGTGCACCTGTGTAGCCTGCAAATTGACCTTTAGCCGCATCGATTAGCTGCTGGGCCATTAACTGATCAACATTACCTTGGTTGCGTACATCTCGGTTGATCTCTTGTGCCTGAGTGAATCCTAAATTACCCATTGATCCTAACTGATTGCCAGCTTGTATGGCTCTCTGCGCTGTTCTCTCGCCCGCACCAACATTGAATGTGTCTGCTTGGTATTGTCGGTTAAGATCAGCCTGAGCTTGCTGTTGAGCATTCTGAAAGCCTGCTTGACGCAGCTGACCAGTAGTCGCACCCAAACGATCATAGAAAGCCCTATTGGATTCTGCATCAGCTATACCATGACGAGATCCGCCAAATCCGCCTGCTGCACCCATTTGGTAATCTGATAAATTCTGTTGAATCTGTTGCGCACGCATCATATCGTCTTGCGTTTGCTGCACTACCTGCTGTTCATATGGGTTTGTGTATGCAGATAAATCAGCACCAGCCATTTGGCCTGCTTGCACTTTTTCTGGGCTATACATACCTGCCGCAGCAGTAGCATCCATACCAGCTGTTATGCCACTTGCCGCTTGCTCATAGGCATTGTTACCAAACATTCCAGTGCCTTGATATTGACCAGACTTATTGCCAGCAAATGTAGGTGTGTAAGAGCCAACAGACTTGCCTTCTAATGGTGAATCTGCGTAAACACTACTTGTATCTTGAAACTTGCTCCTAGATCCGCCCATGATTAATTACCTTTTCGCTGTGGGTTACGGTCACCAAATAAAGAGTCATAAATAGCAGCCTGATTGGCATCTCTAGATCGCATCTCATCACGCGCCCGATCAAACATCGGAAATGAGCTGTAACCTCGGATTCCACCACCAAAATCAGTTGCCTGCGGCAAACCAGATCCAGATGTAGGCACAGATAAACCATAAGCACTAGCAGCACCCATAGTATTTTCACGAGCAGCCTCTTGTGCTGGGCTAAATGCCGCCAAATCAGCACCAATATATGGCTGATAACCGATTTGCTGGGCAACCTCTGCTCTTCGCAAATTACGCTTGCTAGGCTCTTCTACCCACTTTGGTATCTCTTGTTTTGACGTTGAACCGCCGCCTTTTCCGCCGCCACTCATATTAAATATCCTTTGCTAGTGTAGTAAATTGCTCTTCGTAACCTTTATGCTCTAAAACTTTTTTCCAACCTCTGCGACCAGCTATACTAACCGCATCACAACCAATAGACTTGGCCCATTCTACTGCCGACTCATCCATATCAACAATTTGCTGCATCTCTCCAGCGGCCAAAAATATATGCAAAACCTTTTTCTTTGGAAAGGTGATAACCTCTGTTATCGCACACCCTTTTGGGGCTTCCCAAAACTGCATATGGCCTGTCATCACTGCATCGACTACATCTCTGAAATCATGCGTGCCGCCGCTATAAGCAAGTGCCGACTCAATCCACTCTCGGCAATCATTCATTTTTTCTATTAATGTTTTTTCCATCTTCCGATTATAACATTATTCGTGCACTCTTGTTATAAATACCTCTGCTGCATGGCTGGCTGGTGCAAATGCAGTGGCAGATTCGCTTTCTAACCATAAATCCACATCATCTACAGCCCATTTAACCTCTAAATAGCTGCCAGATGTTATCTGCGCTAAATCGCTAATAGGCATAATATGCACAGATGCATTATCTTTAACAGTCTCCCTTTCAGAGTGCGCAGCATCAACACCGTCAATCGCCAGCCATAAATAGATTTTTTTGACGCTACTGGAGTTAGATTTTATCTGAATATGGCCGCTTATTTTATACAAACCACCTTCAGAAAAATTTAATCTTGTATCGTAAGTCGAATCGATAGTTATGCCAGTAGAACCAGATATAACATTAAACTCTACGCCATACGCAGTATTTGCCAATGTAGCCTGTTGAGTTACTGTTGCCTCTACAGTTGCGTAATCACCAGCTAATACTACTTCACGCCATTCGTTGGCTTTTGATACAACAGGGTAGCCAAGCGTATCGTTCCATAGGTTTATACCATTCTCTGTCGGCGTGTCGCCAGTTTGAAAAAATGCTAACCTAGATCGTGTATAACTTAACCAGTCATTTAGGCGTTCTGCCCATCTTTGAAAGGTAGTTCGGCCTGCTGATGGTGGCCTTCCAATTAGGCTCATCGCTTACCACCAGCCTCTACATTTATACGCATTTTGCCAGCCTTCCAATTTACGAGCTCAGTTCCGTCTAACCTCATACGCACCTGTCTGCCTTGAAATCTAACAGATGTTGGATTTGCCATCGTAAACGGCCCATAAGATCGCTCTGTGTCTGTAGGGTAGTATCTTGTTTTAAATGTTGCTGTAACATCGCCCAGAGTTTTCTCGTCTGGTATTAATGATGTCACATTCATAATCTGCTCACCCTCACCCATAAGTATAGGGCCACTTTCTAAAAACGGTGTTGATCCATCATGCGAAAATCCTCTTTCTTGATCTACCAATAGACCTGTAGAATCAAACCACACTGGGTTTGTAAATATCCCAATATCGATAGCAGACGTTCTATCCATTTGCCCGAAATTCCAGTGCTTTTCTTTATAGTCATAAATGACATAGCGATCACACTCATTCGATCCGCCGCTAGGATAAAACCACCACAGCTCATTAAACTGACTATTATCAACAGCGCAGACTTTGGTTATCTCAGCTCTGTTAATATCCTCAAAAACATAATCTTGCACATCACAAGGCATCTCGACAACAGCCGAACCATTGTAAGCAAAAAATCCGTTATAGCTCATCCAGAATGCACCTTCATCGATAGCCACTGCGCAATGCCTCGACACAGCTCCACACTGACTACCAACTTGCTCAAACCCATACACCACAGGCGGCCCAGAATAAGCAGCAGCGTGCGCATCTGTTGTAGTTAGTATCAACACCCTACCTCTAGTGTTTAAACCCATCAGGATCTCTCCTGTTGAGTTTAGTGTGTAGTCTCCAGCTTCATTAGTAGCAGCGGCAGTCCAAGAAGTGTTATCTTCTCTGTCACACCACTTTATAAGTCTTGGATTACCATCAGAAGCCAATGCTAAAATAAATCGATCTTCACTAACCACCAATGAATTGCACTTTGGTGAGTTGGCTATTGGAGCTGCTGGTGTGGCTGGATTTAACTGCCACTCGTAGATAGTTTTTGCTGCATAATCATTGCTAGGAACAGCAACCAAATACTCACCCCAGTTATCGACAGCCCAAGAAGTCGCCTCTATACCTATAGAATTATCTTCTCGCTGCGTGCCAAAATTTCCGAGGCCGTAATAATAACCGCCAAATCCGCTATTGGATTGCGCATCGATTGATCCAGCAACAAAATTTGTTGGAGTTATATCAGACTTAACACTTATACCACTCAAGTGAAAAAGTTTTTCATAAGTACCAGCTGCTATATTTGGATTGAAAGAATTATCGCTCCAGCCTAAAGCACCTCTTGGCGGCGCACCTAAAGTTACTGAACGCAATTGAGAAACAATAGCTGATCCAGTGGCAAAGGTATCGCCGTTAACGACACCACTAGAAACTAAATAGGTAAAAGAAGTTGTGCTGTTAATTGTTAAAACAATAGCAACTGGGTCATTCGGGTCAACACCAGAGCTACTACCGTTCCCTAGTCCTGTTACACTACAAATACTGTTTATAGATGGCGCGGCAGACATTCCATGCGGAGTTGTTGTTACAACAGTAACAAAATTATCAAGCGTACAAGTCGCAGACGATACAGAAAACTGCTCGTTTACTTCCCTGTTTTGCCACCCACCAATAGGGCGTGCAGAGTTGTTTTCCCATCTTACAAGATTTACATCGCGCCATCTTCCAGACGAATCTAAGTCAGTTCCGTTACGAACCGCGCCAGCAGGAATATCTAAACCAATTAAAGCCACTACTTATTCCTCATTTGCATTAAGCTTTTTGCGCCACGAACACCAAAGCTACTCGATATCGCTATAAACAATAGATACTGATACCACTCAGGTAAATCAGCTAATGCCTGAAATGCTAACTCAACCCTTTCAATTACACTTGTATCGTTAGCTGCAATTGCATAACCAACCATAAAAATAGGCACAGATAAAACAATAGTCCAAAACTCATCTTTCCATGAGTTAGCACTAGCGTCAGCCATTTTAGACTCCCAATTAGCGTCATTTTTTATGACAGCCATTTTCGCCTTGTGTTTAGCCTGCTTTTCTTCGCCTTTTCTTTTTAAGTGCGAGCCAACTAAATTACTTACTGGCCCTATTAAACTTTGCCACATAATTTACTCAAAATATTTAAGTGCTAAAAGTAAAGTTATGAAGAATGGGTAAATAGCTATAACCCAACCCTCTAACCTTTTCATTCTATCTCCGCCTTCATCGAGCCTTTTATTTATGCCCTCATACCGAGCTAGGCATTCTTTCTCATGCGCAGTTAAACGCTCTAAAGCTAAGTCAAATTCGCTCATTACAAAACCTGCACCGTTATATTATAATGACCTTCAGTAATCTCTACTTTTTCGCCAGCGGCATACAGATCAGGCCTGTTCAAATTGTTTTCCACTAGCGTAATCATTGGAGTTGATTCCTTACACCATGTCATAACACTTTTTATATTGTTCTCCCTAAGCAGCTCATGCATAGGCTCTGCACTATACGACATAAAATCACTTGGTGATTCTGTAATAGCATTAGTTAAATACCAAATACCTGACAGATCAACAGGGCCAACAATATATCCAGTGATAACTCCATCCTTAACACCCTCAACTATAGTTACACCTCGCTCAGAAAACTTTGCAAGCATCTGCTCATATGTAACTGCACCTTGGTTTTCGATAACTCTATCTTTACAGGATTCCCATATTAACTTGAAAGCCGTACTATCTACGGAATCGACTGTTTGAACGCTTACTGTCATAATACAATCTCTACTGTCTTTGTAGCACCACTAACAAAACCTAAAATATTTGGCAGAGTCTTTGGTGCAGGTGAAGATGTTTCAGTGTCCCAACTCCATTGATTAACGTAATTAACAACCCCTGACTGAAATGGCTCGCAAATAGTAGAAATTGTAAAGTTAGAAAAATTAGCCGAGCTAGACGGTAAAAAACCTAATTCTGTGGATATGCCAGCAATATCTGTTTTAGAAAGGTTAATTGTTGAGTCTGTACTTGCTAACTCAATGTGAGTCCCCACAACACCGATATCATTAAAATTCATAATTCTTACGCAGCGGTATATATTACCTTTAACCATGATATCCAGCGGCTGCGGATCTGAGCCTGTAGAGGCGTTGGCATCAGCTCTAGCCTCAGTGTACTCTTGTGTTGTTCCAGCCCTTGTAAACGCTGTACCGCCACCACCTTGCTCCATTTGCCTCATAGTCGATCCATAATTTGCGTTTCCAACCTTTCCTGTCTTAACAACAACACCAACATTAACGCTGGATGCTTGGCTTTCAGATATCGCTCCTAAACTAAACATTATGCAACACCTGCGCCGAACACTAATGCTTTATTAGTTTCTGTAATAACTATCTCTGCAACACCGCCTTTCGCTATGGTTATTGAAGCAAGGCCAGAGCCACTTAAATCCGCATCAACGCCGCTGATCATTTTATAGAATTTACTTGTTGTGAAATTACAGGTAATAGTGTCAGTGCCTGCATTAGCTATAACTATTGCCTTACCTATGTCATTGCCAGAGATTGTACCTGTAGCATCAAAGGTATAAGTTACTGCACCACCAGTGTGTATTTTTCTGACTCCGTAGCTTGTAGTAGCTATTGTCTGTGCAGAAGAAGATACGACAGATGTTATGTGGCCTGTAAACGCATCAGCAGTTACAGTACCTGTTACTTCTATGCCTGTAGATGTAGTTTCTAACTTAGTGTTTGCCCCAGCGTGTTGTAATGATACTTTGCCGCCTGACCTTAAAAATAAATCTTCGTTTAAAGAATTTATCATTGATAGGTTTTCTGGTTCAGAATGATATATTCTTAAATCATAATCGTCAGTGTCAGGAGTTTTGAAATCTATAAACGCAAGTTTATTTGCACCAATTTCAATGGATGCCTCTTGCTCAGACACAGTCCCCTCAAAGGTACTTATGACATTAAGCATAGACCTACCTGTTGAGCTGTTAACTGACGCAGCAGTATTTAGGCCATTACTATTATCAATGGTTAGTGTGTCACCTTTGACTTCACCTGTTACGTCTATGCCTGTTTCTGTAGTTGCTAGTTTAGTACCTGCTCCAGTAGCACCTTGCCAACTTAGATTTACATTATCAGCATCCCAAGATACTAACTGTGCGTAACTTTCATTAGATAGCGAACCGTCAACACCAGAAATCTGTAAGTTTCCAGTACCTCTCTGCTTGATAATTGCATTTTGGCTGCTGTCTTCATAAAGCTCTAGGTTTGTACCTGTTGAGTCACCTACTGTTACTGTAGTAGCTGCAACATGACCAGCAGTAACCGTACCTGTTACAGTAATTGCTGTTAACGCTGTGCCGCCACTAAGTAGTGAGTCTAAGCTACCAAGGTTTGTATTAAGACTTACACCCCATGTGCCATCAGCACCATCGATCTCTGGAAGTATTAAGCTATAAGTTGGTGTATTACCATCAGCCATATTTTTTACCTATGGATTTGCTATTCGTTTCCACATATAAACTGCTATATATGGTTGTGTGTTATTGTGCGCAGTATCGCCACCGAAATCTTGTATCTCAGCGTTACCTTGTGCACTTAAATCTGGTTCTCCACTGGTGCTATCAAATCCGCCATCAGATGTATTAACATTTGTCCTTAAAAGATGGTTTCTTTGTGAGTCTGGCTCATGGTTATGTGTTGGTATTTCAGACTCAACTAACAAATGCTGATATGCACCACCAGTGTCACCACCAACAAATGTTTTCGATTCACTTCTGGTGTCAGTGTGTGTACCCGCACCTATAATAACCTTACCCTCACCGAACGCTTCCCAAGTTGTAAACGGAAAATATGTGGAAGGGTTTGCTGCGTTAGTAGATATGTATATTGAATTTATTGGCCATACAGAGTCATAGTTAAGTAGTGAAGTTAAGGCTACGTCACCAGAGCCATCAAAATTTAAACTTGATGTTGTGATTGGGCCAGATGTAACAGCAATAGCTCTAGGTGTAGCTAGTTGAGTTGCAGTAGATGCATTGCCAGTTAGAGCTCCTGTAACATCTCCTGTAACATTTCCTGTCACATTACCTGTAAGTGGGCCGACAAATTCAGTGGCTGTTACAGTTGTTCCTGTGATGGCTGCTGTAGTTGTTCCGCCAATGACAGTGCCGTCAATTGTGCCACCATTAATATCGATGCCAGTTATGGCAGTTCCGCCACCTAGTAAACTATCGACTGATGTCCAGTTATTATTTAATAAGCCGCCCCACGAATCTAAGTTCGCACCTACTGTTGGCAGATTAAAAGAATAGTTGGTTGTGTTCGCCATTGTTTCACCTATTGTCTAATTGTTTTCCATGTTGAAGTTGGAGTTGTCTGTGTTACCCAAGTTGCTGCACTAACCTGTTGATCTACCCATGTAGATGGCGCAACTACCTCATCTGTCCATAACACAACAATATTTACACTAGCCGTTGATACCGTAGTAGATGATGCAATAAAATCCCTAAACGCTAACGCACCTTGGTAAATACTATAATTGTATGGGCCTTGGCTATACCTCATCCGTTATTTAGCCTGATTGATAGTGCGCCAGCTCTTAAAAAAACTTGTGGAGTGTCACTACCATTTAATGGTGAGCCTGTCTGAGCACTTATTAATAAATTTCCACCAGTCAATGCGTCAAACACTCCAACATAATCGATTAACCCAAAAGACTCATTAATTATGAAATCAATATCTGCGGCGTTAGTCGCTAAGTTATCTGTAACTACATTGAAAGATATGCCGCGCCGATAATAAGATGATTGAGACACCTCTGTACCACCAGACTCTGGATTACCAACAAACAAACCAAGATATAGGTTACTGGCAGGTGTATACGCTTGGACTCCCAAAACGTGCTCCAATACCTTTCTGTCCAGATAATTTGAAAGGGCCATTAGTTGTACCTTGTCGATCCAGTATTTAAACCTCTGCGCCTCATTCTCAAACCTGACACGCTCTCATCTGCCTGCTCTGACTCTTCATTGAGCCTTTGCACTGCCGCAGAGTACAACTGCGCCCAGACAGCGATTCTCGGATCATCAGATAGATATGGTGCGGTATGCAGCAAAGATCCGTACAAATAAATATCTGGCGCATACGTTAGCAGCCAGTTAGTAGTATTAGAATCTGTCAAAGCAGGTATTTTTTGCAAATATACTAACTCACATGGTAAGTCAGCATTTGGAGAAGGGAAAAACTCGAATTGATCTTCAATATGTCGAAATCCATCAGGCACGCCAGTTATATTATCTGCGTATGCTCTGCGCTCATCCATTGCTGCACTACTTAGCAGCTCTAAATTATCTTTCCCGCCGTTTATTCTGATTCTTTGGGTTTGCACCCAATCAGATGGCCGAGTCAAGTATTGAGAAGTTAAAGTCGTTGTGGCCCTGTTTTCCATACGCCAATGACGCACATCTCGATTGATTTGTGATTCAGCTAAATCAATAAAGGTAGGCACGACAGAAGTTAAATCTGACCTGTTCAAAAAGTCAGCTATTGTCGTCTTTAATTCTGCTAATGTAGATATCGCCATTTTACTCTCACTTTAAAAACCGATTTTACCATTTTTTTTCAAAAATAGCTTTAATTTGCGCTTAATAAGCCTTGTGGTACAGGGTCGTCTGGCTTCAGTGGTATTTTTACGTCTGGCTTAGGCTTTGGAGATGGTAAATAAAATGTCAAAGCTCCCAGTGCAGCCAATGTTCCATAACCTATTCTTGGCGCAACTTCTTCCTTTACAAAGTCAGGCATAGAATTGTATTGATCAGATATTCTCGTCATATCCTCTATCAACTTTTCCTTTAGAGACTGATTTTCTTTAAATGGGTTAAGGCTGCCCACAAAACGCGCATTCAAAACATAATCTAGTGCAGGCCTAAGAACCTTGCCTAATTGAGTTCCTGCTTTAGTTGTTAATTCCTTTGTGGTTTCATTATATTCGCCGAACACACTTGGCACATCCATGACGGCCTTAAACGCGCCAGATTCTGGCTCTACTGTACTGACAGCACCGCCACCGATCATTTTTATAGCGTCTTCAAACCCTCTAGCAACAGACCTAAACACATCCACCGTTAAATTCGCTTCCATTTTTGACATTGGGCGATTATAAATATCGAACGGCATTTCAGATTGATCTTTGAATGGGTCATAATTTGATAGATTCGATGCTGATTTAGTGCTCAATATTGGCGGAGCTTTATCTATAATATCATCTGCCTTTATAATAGCTTGGCTTGTAGTCATATTATTAGTCGATTTCAGCGCGTTGCGTATATTATCTACATAACGCTTACTTAACTGTGTGCCAGACAAAAAGTCGTTAGGATCTAAGTCTGTCCCAATAGTTTCTTCTAATAAATCGCCTCGCGTGAATAGTTGTCGTGACTGGTCTTTACCCCCTACATAACGCTCAGATGCGAATGCTGGAGTCTCATCGGGATCAAATTTGGCAACATATGGTACTGGCGGCCTATTAGGGAATAACTCACCGAGTGAGGCTTGGCCAGAATTTAATCGTCTTATTCGATCTCTCTGCTCTACATTTCTAGCTTCAACCTCGCCAGCTGTATTTTTATAGATAGCAAACGGAGATCCATAGCCATCAGCTTCTGGGTCTATTTTTGATCCTATCTCGCGCATTCTCTCATCAAGTGCACGTCTACCAATCATTTCTTGTGCATCAACAGCAGCACCTGCCTGCTCTAATGTTACGTTTTTAATATCGCCTGATGCATAAGCCTGAGTGTATTCGTCAGCCAGTTTAGTTAGCCTGTCTATTTCGGCTTGGCCGCCTCTAATATCAAACTCCGCAGCAGCAGTCTGCAATTGCTCGATATAATCTGCGTTCATGCCAGCACCAAAACCTTCTCTAGATTGGATTGCGTGCTGTAATTCGTGCAGTAAAGTCCCTCTTACATCCTCTGGAGTAGAGTTATTGCCTATACCAATAGTGTTAAAGTCGCTATTCCAGTAGCCTTCACCAGCATCTAGGTTAGGGTCAAATACAACTCGTATATCGCCAAGCGGGCCTGTCTGCCTAGATCCATAAATTCTTTGATTAGAATCAGTATCAAAAAAATCTGGTTTGTATCTTGGCTCGCCATACTCTTCTATCAGCTTGGCTTGTTCCGAGCTTAAAGGCGGAGCAGGCTGGTCATAGTAGTCAGCAGCAAATCTATCGTCAGCGATCCTAAACAGCTCTCTTGGTTGATACTGATCAAGCAATTCTGGGTCATCAACTAAATCTTTTAGCTTGTATTCTGCAAAGCTATCTACTTTTATTTTCTTTTTATCGCCAGCACCTAGAAGTGTGGGAAGATCATTCATCACACCATCATCTACAAGCTTATCGAAATTGATCTTGGTGTTAGTGTTAGGTAGCTCTGTGCGCCACTCACCATCAGCCTGATTCTTTTCCCAACCAGTCATTGACCATATTTCTTCTGGGCTATCACCCTGCTCTTCCATACGCTTTGCAGTATTTAGCAAATCTTGTCGGCCAAACCCAAGCTTAGAAACAATACCAACATAAGACGCATCAGCATCCTCTGACTGGCCCGCAGCAGCAAATCCAGCAATAACAGCTGGCGCAACATTGCGTACAGTTATCTTGTCGTATACGTTGTGGATTTTGCCTTTTGGATGAGCCTTGCTTTTACGAGTTCGGATCGTACCAACCACATTACCGTACTCAATGAAACCTTTAGTCTCTGGTCGTAATCTAGGCTCAGTTGTCGATGGGTTTCTTTGTAGGCTCACGCCCTCTGGGTAATCAGTGGATAGTGAGTAATAGTGACCAGTGCTGTCTTCAACAGAGACAATCGGAAAGCCTTTGTCAGGGTCTTTTGGAAAGCCCTCTGGCACTTGCTCCCAGTTCCAGCCTGCACTCTTCTTAAATAGGTTTGTCTTGATTGTGCGGCCTTCAGTTGGCGGTACTCCCTTGCGCGACTCGCCAGACACAGCAAATGTTGGCTTGCCAGTAGGATCAATAGATATCGATGCAGTCTTTGGAAATGCGCCTGTTAAGTCTCTACGGTTTTCACCCATAGATAAGTATCGACCGCCAGACTCAAATGGAATGTCAGATAGGAATGGTTTAAACGCTTTATTATCTTGATCAAAGAATCGCTGAGGCGCAGGCATTATAGATAGATCACCTTCAGGAATTAATCTGAGATCATCTAGATTGCTAACACCTGCCTGTTGACGAGCTATTGCATCAGCATAGTCGTCAGCATAGATTGGCTCTACTGGCCTTGCTCTGCCGCGATCTAGGGCCATAAACGATACGTCAGGCTGACCCTCATTAAACCTACTAAATACAGCTGGATCAAAATCTGCTGGTGCTTGTTCTGGGTCGAATTTTAGTCGACTTGTCTCTCTGAATCCAGCTTTTGAATATAGTTCTGGCAAGATTGTGTCGAATGCATCTAACTTTTTAGCACCCTGCTCGATACCTAACAGCAACAACTGCGATGCTACACCCTTTGTAGATCCATCGCTGAACGCACTAACTAAATCACCATCTGGCTTTAATGCAAACCCAGCTCCGCCATCTTCGCTCAGGAATAACCGCATACCTTTGTATGCGTCTGGGTCATACGCCTCAACAGCTGCGCCAAACCGATTAGATTTTTTCGCTGCATTGATACGCTCAGAAAATAAATCAGCACCCACTTGGTCTGGGCTAATCTCGATCATATCTGGACTGTTTAGATTTAGCCTTCCGAGCTCCGTTTGATAGGCTGATGGCATGGAAAACCGAGCAATTCCATTAACTCGTTCTCTTCCTGCAATATTAATTCTACTTCCGATAGTTGCCCTGTCGAAGACTGGCTCTCCGTAGGTTTGGGATTGGTTTCTAAGCTCATCGAATACTCTCGCTTCCGTTTCAAATTGTGGCGTTCGGAATGTTGCTCCCTCACTACCGTATAATAGATCCCCTGAACGTAGTGGCTGGCCACTATTCAGTCGGTCGATAACCTTATCAAGTTGGTTAATGTTTTGCGACACATTTTTGTAAGTGCCTGACAAAATACCAGCATCTGCCTCTTCACTGCCAAATAAAGCTCCGCCAGCTAAACCAACACCGACTAGAGTCATAAACGGATTGGCACTAACCTTTATTCCCTTCGACTCAAGATTTCGCAGCAACTTATCATCGATTAAGCCGCCATACGGAGCAATCTCCGCTGCTCGCCTCATTTGGCCAAACTCAGTCCTCGGCCCATCATCGCCTACACTAAGTGGGCGACCATAAATACCGCCAGATGTAGCCCTGTATTGAGCTGTAGGGTCAAGATCTATCAGAGTAGCATCAGTATCAAGCCGCCCTATAAACTCGCCGCCTACAGCGTCAGGATAGATGATATTGCCTTGACCAGACAAGTTTCCAGCATCAACATCTAGCAAGCCTACATTTTGCAATCCCATAACTTGCGCATCTAACTGTGATGGGTCAGCAATAGCCAATCTTGCCTGTGGCAGAGATATACCGCCTTGGCTACGATAATCTTTATCCATTATCTGCTGCTGAATAAACTTTCTAGTAGCGTCTGGCAGTCTAGCGAATTGCTCTTGTGCTAATGGATTATCGACACCGACAAAATCTGGCACACGCGCCCTGATATCAGCATCTAACTGCTTTTTGACCGCAGCAGGCATATTGGCCGATGCATAAGACATCATCGTGCCGCCTGTCATCTGACCAGAGAAATCGCTGCCTGATGCCGACATTCGCCAAGGGATTAGAACAGGATCTCTACCATATTCTTTTTTTAGATTTTGACCAGCCTGTATCATCTGGTTGACAGGGCTAGTTCCAGATGCCCATAAGTTTGGATTGTTGCGCATGAAATCCTGACCGCCAGTCAAGTCAATCGGATATGCTAAATCCTTGTCGCCTATACCAACCAGCTGGCCGCCTGCCGCCGTTCTATCAGACATTGTTGATAGGTATGGGTAGCCTTCTAAATCGCTGAGAGTGATTGTAGGCGCATCATCGGGTCGGCCCTCAACAATAGGAACGCCATACTCATCTCTTGGCTTAACCTTTGGTATATTTCTGAGCTCAAATGAATCGTCATATTTCTTAGGGTCGAGTATGAGATCAAGTATACCCTGTGCTCTTGCGCCTAATGCCATTACCACTTCACCTTGTCGGCCCAGTAAGCCGCAGACATTTTACCTTTAGATATATTCTTACCATGACGAGCCTTGAATGAGGCACGCTTTTTCTTCATTGCTTCAGACTCAACTTTTTTGGGCTTGCCAGCTGTCTTTGCTCCCTGCTCACCAAACCTAATTGTCTTTGTTTTATCGCCCTCTTTAGCAACAACAACATGAGACTTTTTAGGATGGTTTGGAGTGCGCTTTGGTTTGTTATAACCTGATACGCCAGCATTAGACAGTTTGGAGTCTTTTTTCTTTGGCATCAGTATTTTTTTCCTGACCGTTTAGCTGCTTTTTTCTTAGCTTTAGGTTTTTTCGCTGTCTTTGCAGCCTGCTTGAAAGCCTTATCAGTCGGCGCACCCTTAGCTCCTTTTTTTCGCATAGTTTCTTTAGATCCAGCCTTTATTCTGGCCTTCTTCTTTGCAATGTTTTTGTATAAGCTCATAGCATCCCCAAAAAACGCCGATTATACCACACCTCTGATGTTTCTTCTTATTGGTTCGCCCCAGTTTCGATCTGGCTTGTGACCTGTTGCTAAGTACCTAAATGCATCTGCGCCATGTGATGCCCAGTCGTGCACAGGATTGCCCTTGAACGTCTGATTCTTTTCGTCATAATCTCTGTGATACTGGCCCAGACAATCTATACCTCTGGAGCATTTAATCTCATCAAACCAGCAGCTGGCTATCATTGATCGGGCCGCCTGTATTCCATCGTCAACCATTAGCTGCGGCGCAATAGTGATTGGCCTAACACCTAGCGTGCCTAAAGTCTCTAAGCGTGACTTGCCAGTGCCTAGCTCTCTCACCCTGACATCGTGCGGTAGGATATGATTGCCGTAGGTGTAACCCTTACTGTTGAGTAGCTGAACATAGTGATCGAGGCCAACACCGCTGCTTTCGTAGTAATCAATCAGCCTAACCTCTTTGCCATAAAACTGAGCAAACCAGATCGATGTAGAATCACCCACACCTAAATCCCATGCAGTCGTTACTGGCAATGCTGGGTCATATGGGACACCACTAACCCTTCCACCCTGCCTAGCATCACGCATCTCTGTCATGTAGTAAGCACCGTCAACGTGTACTAAAAAGTCACCTTCCCAAATATGGTCATAAGACTCTGGCCGCAGCTCAAGATCCTCTTGTCTAGCGAGCTCTAATACTTTCGGGAAAAACGGATTATCACGCCAGTTGACGTTAGTTATCTTTAGCCCCTCTGGGGTATTCTGCCTGAATCGGCGATGAGTCGATGAGTTCTTGTTCTCTGGATTCCAAGTCACCCATATCTCTGAGTTCTCTTCACGCACTGTAGGAATCAGTTTAGACCATGCAGTTTCACTTACACCTTCAGCCTCATCAACCCAACACAAAAGTATCTTGGCTTTAGATTTAACGGAATCTAGGTTGCGGCGCAAACCAGTAAACGTGTAGCTGATGTTGCCATCCTTAGATCGGATGTACTTCTCACCTATCTCATAGTAATCGACCAAGAAGTCACAGCTCCTGATAGCCGATTTAACCTCTTCTAACGAAGATTCTTCTAGGCTGTTCAAATGCTCACGACCACAGAGTATCTGCCCCTTACGGCCAGCCATACCCCACATATAACCTCTGACAGCTGTCATCAATGCAAAGCTAACAGTCTTACCTGATCCTCGACCGCCCCATGCACATCGATATCGGGCCTCACCATCGAATAGCTTAACTAGCTTTGGCGGTAGGTTGATTGTGGCGACATTACTCATCAGGCACTTCAGCAGCGACTAGATTGATCACAGTAGGCTTAAATGACTGGTCAGACGATGTTACGTCTACAGCTGACTTATCACCCCACTTTTTAGGTTGCATCCTAGAGGCCTTCCACTTGCGGCTATCGATGCGTAGCTTGGCCCTAGCTATCTCATTATTATCAGATCCTTCTATGAGCTCATCAGCTAAATCGACCACTTGATCGGCGTAGTAATCAGCCTGTAAGTCTCTGGCCCTCGCGTACTGCTCCGAAAACTCGATTTTATCTGACTCTGTAAGCCACTTCATAAGGGTAGATAGGGATGGCATATCGTGACTGCGACAGATTTGTCGTGCAGATTCGCCCATAGTAAGGCGATGGCAGATAGTGGTTGCTAACTCATCGTTAAATATTGTTGGTCTGGTCATCTTCTCTCACATATGCATACTGGCTCATAACATGAGCACTTGCTGCTTACTTTATCACAGGCTAAATAGTATACGTCATCCAGTGCCAGTCGGTCTTTGTCAAATAGTGCAGCGGAGAATGCGTTGATCAACTCAATGACTGAATCGTCTACTTCGTAATCATTCGCATCTAACCGCACCATAGCTAACTCTCTCTCAAGACCTTCTCGATCTTGTTTATCTGATCCGCCGTTACCCAGTAAGTCACAGCGATCAATCCGTCTTCCCTACGCCGTTTACGCATCGCACGCATTAGCTCTGCTTTAGATTTTGCAACCTTTGCATTTTTAGCTGTGCTCATGACTTTCTCCGAGTAGAAAAGAACCCATCATGGTCTGGGTATAAACGCATAAACTTTTCTGCATAATACTTTGACCAATTATTGTTCACCTTAAAATCACCTTTGCCGCTGACCATTGTCTCCCAGCGAATGCGATGAAAGATAGCTCTAGCTGAATATCGATCTCGGTACTTTGTTGCCTGCATAGCAAACAACTTAAACATTTTCCAAATCTCAGGATTCTCAAGATCATACATAACAAAAGTCGTCTTATTATAGCTCATTTTCATTAGTTGCGCTCCTATGCCGCTTTTACAGCGGCTACCGCAGAATTTTCAATTAAATAGTTAACAGCCTTGCCAGCAAGCTTTGCCGCTTTGTAGATATGCTTCGGATCATCGCCGAGTCGCGTTAACCAAGATGCAATATACTCTTCGTGTTGCAGGCCTTCATACGGCAAGCCGTAAATACTGCCAGCCATTGCTGCACCTAACTCAGCGACCAGCTCTTCAAACGCATAACCTTCTTTAGACTTATCACCTAGTCTGTTAAGGCGTGACTTGTGGCCTGTCCAATGGATAAGCTCATGGATTAGCGTAGCCTGAAACTGGGCCGTATCTACAAAATCCTCAGCATTAGGCATTTTTACTTCATCAGCTGATGGAATAAAGCACGCCTGACTGCATCCATAAGATAGCTTAACCTGCAAAGACTCTGCCAAATTGTGAGCAGTAAATTCATTGTAATCTAAGTCAAGAATAGTCTCTGGCTTATAACCGACAAGCTTAGTTTTATCGAGGCCTTCAACCTGCTCTACATTGAAAAGGTTGTGAGGCTTTGCGAATGGGATGGTTTTACTGTCGCCAGTTTCTTTGTCTTTAACCTTGGTTACATTGTAGTAAATAACCTGAGTAGCCTTCTGGCCCTTAACGCTGCCACCTAACTCCTTAACGCCGTTAAAGGTAAGCCATTGTGGGCTATCATATGGGGCTAGGGCGAGGATTAACCAGTTGATGCCACTGTATGCCCTGCCAGAGATACCGTTGTGTGGTGCGCTTGTGACGTATGTCCAAGGCTTTGACCACTTTTTTGCACCTTGCAGGCCGTTGATAACCTGCTCAGTGATTTGCTCATAAATTTTTTGGTTTTTCATTGCTCAACTCCGTTTAGTTTGATGTTTAACCAGCCAGTGGCTTGGATAGGATTAAAACCGTTTTTTTGTTTTCTAGCGCGAGTAGTGCTGGCTAGATGACAGTAAGTTTGGCCTTGATCGTTAGTTCGGCCTCTACCAAGGATTACCCAAGTGTCGCCATCGTGCTCAACTTGCTGTAATGACTTGTAGTCGTGAAAATGCAGCTCAGGTGAAAATTTCATAGTAACTCCGTTTAGGTTGTGGGGCTTTCGCCCCGTTAGCTTTATGCTTCTCTTGGTTTTACATTTTTTGGTGCGTAATTTGCGATGTCTCTTAAGCCGTGTGTGGTTTCGCATTTAATTCTTTTTGGAGTAAACCCAACGACTAAACCCGTCACCCAGCACTCGTCATCAATATCAGTCAACCTAACCCAAACTTTATCGCCTATGTTCATTTTTACTCTCCGTAGCTCTCTAAAAGATGAGTCCATTATACATTGGTAACTGTTACCGTCAAGCTTTTATCGCCATTTAATTCAATTAATTTACTGACCACTTTGTAGCTACAGCACCCAGACACAATATAGGAATCTTCAGTCTCATGCGGATTGCCATACGAAATAGCCTCACCCATCTCAAACCTAATAGTCATCGGTAGGCAAGGCTCTTCACAGCATTCGCAGTAAGTTTCGTAGCACTTAAGATCCATCGTATCTCCTAAGATCGGCACTGTATTTAAGCACTGCAACTGGCCGCAGGTATGCACAGTCTTTTGATATTTCGTCAGCAGCGTGCAGCTGTGATCCATCAAACATTACAAGCCTGTTACCTTTATAAGCCACAGTTTCTGTTACGTTTTTCTCTTCATCATAGAAGGTAGTACCGCCACCCCAGCTATCTTTCCAGCTCATCTCATAGTAATACAGGGCAGTAAATGCTGCACCACTAGCAGATAATGGCGCATCTCTGTGAATCGATGGGTTTATTCCAGCAGTGTGCGCATTGCCGTAATGCCTAACCAATGTGTGATCATTAGTTATTGATGACGGCAGCTGCGCATGGATTGCAAAGGCTAGATCGCACTTGTCTCGATGCCAATGAAAAATCGGGACATCTTTATGTGCTCTGTGGTAAAAATGATATCTACACATCGCAGCCTTGCTGCAAAACTCTTTAGCTAAATTTCTGCTAAAAACATTATCGAAGATTTGAACACCCATTAAAAAGGTGTCTCTTCTTCATCTGCTTCAATGTGAGAATCATCCCAAATTTTAGCAGCAGACTCATAAACATCGATTAAGAAAAGATGACGCTGCGGATAGTAGCCAGACTCCATGCGCTGCTTTATAGCCACGTTGAGATTGTGCTCTGACCAACCATCTTCGGCCTCGGCAGATAATGCATCGCCGCGTGACAGCTCCGCATCAACCTCATTGAGTTTAGCAACAAATGCATCATGACCATTTGCGCCAGCATCGAAAATTTCTTTAAGTAAATCAGACATATTATTCTCCGTAATTTGGGTTATTAAAGTTAAAAGTTTGGTCGATTTCTTCGTGATACCTGCAAACAAACTCTTCTAGCGTTTTACCAATAACGCTTGATATCACATCATAAACAACACCATTTGAGTTAAGGTGCTTCAAGCCAGTCTTGATAATAAAGCCTAACTCGCTTTCTGTTAAGTCATCGACCAGATACTCATTCCAGTCAAGGACAATCTGCGCTTGAGATCCGCCAATCCACTCGCTAATTAAAGAGCCTTCGCACTCTGTTGCAGTCCAAGGCTCTAATTCTTTCCGCTTATACTTATAAATATTAGACATTATTTCTCTCCGTAGTTAGTGGGCCTTTCGGCCCAATTAAATTAAATAGTTTCTAAAAGTCTTACAGGTAACGCTAACTCGCCAGCACCAACCCGACTATGATCTTGTGGGTCAACTGCTTTTAATTGCGCCCACTCTTCGCCGTCTGTCTGTTTGAAAAAACCTAAAATTACGAAAGTACCAGCATGTTTGCCTTTGACTATTTGATTGACGTTCATTTTTACTCTCCGTAGTGGTGTTTCTCTAAAAGATGGGATCATTATACACGAGTAACGGTTACCGTCAACACTTTTGCCCAATTCTTTTTAAATTATCGTTAATCTGTTCTTTCCAGTCGCTAATGAAATCTTCGAGCTCGATCCTGTTAAGTTTAGATGATATATTTTTTTCCATCATTTCATCGACTTTTTCACGACCATACATATCGATCATGTATAGCGTATAGGCAGTTTCTGCGTTCCCAAATCGCATACCAAAACCATTGCAGCCTGCGCACTGTGGGTGTACGTTTTCTTCGACCAAGGCCCACATATTCTTGCCACCTTTACCTTTAGCCACAAAATGACCGCCCTGCATAGCGTCATTCCATTGCCTCACCACGCCACAACTAACACACGAGCAATATCCGTTGTCGTCAGCTGCTTTTAGCCGCACAAGCTTCTGTAGGAGCTCTAACGCTTCTTTCCTAAGCTTCTGTACGGTCTTTGGTTTTCTTGCTGGCATTTCTTTCTATCTCAAACTCAATACGGCTAACAGTGTCAGTGTAGGTGCAGCTGTTGTCAATGATGTTAGGGCAAAAATAACCTAACAGCTCATCATCGCTAGTAGTAACAGTCTCTAGCTGCTTACCGCACAATGGACACGACTTTATGCTTAACATTTTCTTCTACCTCTCGTGATGGAAACATAACACTAACCATGCCTTCGGTTTTTTCAATAAACGCTCTGTGCACTACATCATAGATTGCGTTAACCTCATCTCGATTTAAGGCCGCTGTGCTGCGCTCTTTTTGCGGAAACATCTGGCCCTGCACCGACCGCCATATCTCTTTCACCATCTCCATTGTCCAGTCTGTTTCGATGGGTGTTTTTAAAATAGGCGAATCGATGTAAGCAGAGATGTGCTTCTCATTGAGCTCATCCGCTACCATCCTGCAATATTTATGGATTGCGTTATTCTGGCTTGGCGTGCGTTTCTTGCCAGTATTAGCCGTCAAACGTACCCACTTCTTTTTTTGGTATAAGTCATTAATCCAACCTATGACTTCGCCAAATGTTCTGTCGCTGTTAACAATAAACTCTTTACTCATAGCCGTAAGTCTCCTAGCCATATTTGTGATACTAGCTTGTACTGATAAGAGTCTCTGTCAATCTTGTTTATGCACCACGCATGACCATTGTTTTTGCCGTTGGGTTTAGAGTAAATCTTCCCTTCGTGCCGCAACCGCTGTAAAGCCTTACGCAACCACTTAGCTTCTATACCAGTTTCTTTGCGTATTTGCGTGCCACCCTTAGCAACCCCGCCTTGCAGGGTCGCCAATATAGCATCATCCATTTCGCTACGATCCATAAAACGCCTCTCTAAACTGAGTGCTACGAATGACTTGCATCTCTTCAGTAGTGAAAATACCACCACGAGTAGGTGCTTTATTAAGGGCCATCTTGTCATCTTCAGACAGCTCAAAATAAGCCTCTGCCGCAACTTGCAGGTTACCGTTGATGATGTTCTCTTTAATGCAAATAATGCTTTCTAAGCACTCCTGCAATGCCAAGCCGTACCTATATGCGGATGTGTTGCGCTTGTTAGTAACATAATTGCTTATATCTGGCGGAGTTTCAAAATACTTACCAGATTTCAGCGGCCGCCACTCTGCTGGCAGCTCATATAAATATCTACCAATGCCAAACTTAACCGCCGCCCTCTTAAATGCGTCACTTATTGCGCCCTTCTCACCTTCAAATGTGGTTGATCCTGCGCCATCAGATTTTGTCACCCACTTGTCGCCAACCCAAACACCCAGCTCGCAAATGATTCTGTTGGTCGCAGTCTCATGATAACTGTCTCGCCAATTCTCTGGCCCTACTACGTTATCCAGCCTGTCCATAACAGTTCTAGCATCGACATAAGCCAGTGCCGTACCTTTAGACTTATCTTTAGTCGTAGATCCTACACGCCACTTTACTTCTGATGCGTGAAATGGCTCTAAAAGTGCATTCCAATCTATCATTACAATTCCTCTTTCCGTAATCGTTCAACAATGTACTCCAGAGCGTCTGCTAAACGCTCCAGAGATTCCAACAACCTTTCATCATCTGATTTAGTCATAGTTAAAATGGTATCGAGTCGTCATAGAAGTTATCAACAGGGTCAGCTGGTTTTGCCACTGGTGCTTTAGCCACAGGCTGCGCATCAGACGACTTTCCTAGCTGTATCTGATTAACATTACAGCGAGCATTAACTCGCGTTTCGCCTTTCTTATCAGTATATGGATCTGACATAGAAAACTCACCAGAAACCACAACTGGCGTACCTTTGGTTAGGTATGGTGCTAACTTCTCACCACGCTCTCTCCACATAGAACATTCAACCCAGACGGTCTTCTTTTTATCGCCCCAACCAGACGTACACGGCACAGCAAAACTACATACTGCATCGCCCTTTGGGGTATGCCTTACTTCAGCATCACGACCTAAATGCCCTGAAAAAGTGATATTATTTATCATTGTTAACTCCTGAAATTTTATTTTTGCGACCATCCGACACAACTTTCTTGTAGATTTCCTCGCGATGTATTGGCACTGATGACGGCGCATCGATGCCTATTTTTGCTTGGCCGCCTTGTATAGAGACAAGCGTGAAAACTATCTCGCCATCATTGACGATTATTTTTTCACCAGCCTTTCTAGATAAAACTAACATTCTGACTCCTTACTACCAATTGACACCAAACCAGATGCCAAATCCATGAATTACCCCAACTGGGAATATAAACCCGCCAGCTATAAGTAATAGATACTTTGCATATATTAAACAGTGGATTATATGAGTAACCCACGCCAACAAAGACGCTAAAACCGTTAACATTATTAAATAACCGCCAACTTCATCGCTCATTGTATTTCCTTAAATGTGATTGATTGAGCTATGCATTTTACATTATAGCCGCATAAATGCAACCAAAACTTATTTATTGATGATATATTATTATTATGATAAGGTGCTATTTTTAATAGGTGAGCAAATGAATAAATTTAATGTTAAACAGGCTATGCATATATCGATGGCTGTCATGGGTTACAACAATCAAGAGTTAGAAGAAAAAACAGGTATTAGCGCATCTGCATTATCTGCACTTAGAAGTGGTGTAAACAACAACCCGACACTAGAAACATTAGAACGGATTTGTAAAGGCCTCGGCATACCACTTTCACAATTTGTTAACTACGGAGAGAGAAAATGACAAAAAGCTATTACGCAATTATCCCTGCAAACGTCAGGTATGACAAAGAATTGACACCCAATGCAAAATTATTATACGGAGAGATCACTGCATTAACTAACGAAAAAGGTTATTGCTGGGCCACTAATGCGTATTTTGCTGAATTGTATTCAACCACTAATAGATCGGTAAGCAAGTGGATTAGCCAGTTAGAGTCTAGGGGTTATATCGATGTGTACCAAAAACGAGGCCAAAAAGGTGTGACCGTAGAACGTAAAATCACACTGGCAGGAACAAATGTTCCAGAGGCTATAGAAGAAAACTTCCATACCCCCAAGAAGGAAACTTCTAACGTAATACTACATAATAATAATACAGTTAATACTACATCTAAGCAGCGTTTCACGCCGCCTGAAGTGGGAGATATAATTGATTATTGTAATCACAGAAAAAATAAAATAGATGGCCAGCATTTTCATGACTGGTATGCATCGAAAGGCTGGATGGTCGGTAAAACAAAAATGAAGGACTGGAAAGCGTGCATTAGAACATGGGAGCGTAGAGACACTGATAACGCTAAAACTAAAAAAGCAGATCCAATGACTCGGCTACAAGACACATCATGGGCCGACCACTTAACTAATTAAATATAGGGCGATAATAGTATGGGTAAGGGTAGTGCACCAAGACCAATCGAAATAGACCGCAAAAAGTTTGAAAACAACTGGGATAAGGTATTTGGGAAAAAAAATAAAAAGGATGAGGATAAGAAACCAAAAAAACCTACTCATCCCCAAGATCAGTGTTCATAATGATAATGGTTGTTTTTGCCCATTCTAAGATGCCTACAGCGTCAGTGGCGTTTATTAAGCCACTTGCTGACCTGTCTTGTATCATCTTTAAAATATCGATGTATAAATCATCTACAGCGGTTTCTCTGTATTCAAAGTTTTTGTGTTGAGTTATATCTTCGATGTCAGCCATTATATCCTCTCTGTAGTCCGTCTTACCTCGCCCTTTTCTTTATGCAGTACCAGCAAACACATAGATTGACCACTGACATAACCCATTGAGTCGTGCCATGCATCCGCTGGCGGCAGCCCTGCAAATGATTCCGTGATAGCACCCCCATAAGTCTCAATAGACGTTTGCTTAGAATGTATGTGGCCATGAAAGCAGTAGCGATGCTTGCTTTTGCCCCATATTTCTGGGTACTTGGCTGCAAAATACTCTGCTAGTTTAGCTGGTTTTGGCGCATCACCATGCGTCACCAAAAAGGCCGTTTTACCCCACTCAAACACCCACACAGGTGCTGGTGACATTTCGATTGTAACACGCTTATTATTACGCCAGTACGCCTGTTGTTGGGCCTTCAGCCCCATAGAGATTACTGAGTCGTGATTCCCGCGACAATGCCTCACTGTAACGCGCTTAAAACGCTTCAGAGCCTCTTCTACAATAAATGACATAACCTGTAGGCCGATAAGAAAAACGTGCTCTAAGCGGCCATCAGTGTCTAATGGTGTGCCTTTTGTGGTTGTGCCAAGGTAAGTGTCAGCATGATAATAATCGCCTAATTGATTTATTACGCAATCATCACAATCTGGCGCATTATTAAGCAGCCTCAATATAACTTCTTTGTGTCTGTTAGCTGCGATATTGACATCGTAGTTGTCGCCAGAAATATCGGCATGGCTGTACATACCAAAATGGGCATCGCCAATATTAATGACCGCTAATTCGTCTGATTTTTTAGATTTTCTTGGAGAGGGTATTTTAGGTGACTTGCCGTCATGCTTTAAAATAAATTCATCTAACGCTTTTCTTATTTGATCGATTTTATCTTCTTTAAGTGCGTCAGATTTAACCCATTGGCCTTTTATGTTTCCCTCATCGTCATATAAGGTACTAACGCCTTTTGCAATGAATCCGTCAGGCACTGGATGCGTCATGTCATGCTGCGGAGAAAACCCACGTTTGGCCGCATTTTTTTTGACACGAGCCAGTGCAAATTGCACGTTCCTTACACCAATACCTAGCTTATCTGCTGCTTCTTTGTTGGTTAGGCTGCCAGCTCTAGCTAAAACTATCTCTTTCTGCCTTTCAGTCTCGCAAAACTCTAGTAATTCTTTCACCATCAATCTCCATTAAAGATAGTTAAAGATAGTCGATGTGTAGAAAATATCAAATCTATCTCAATGGGTTAGAGTTCAATGTAGCCAGCTTTTGACGTAGGCTGTTAATCGATCTTTCGTTTCTTTCAATTTCGCTTTCAAGGCCTTGTATTCGGCTTTTATTAACGCTAATCCCGCCTTCAATTTTTCCAGAATCAACACCTTTAATTCCACTAACTTTTGTTTCAACATTTTTTATTTGCCCCTCTAATGTAGCGATTGTTGCAGACAGTGCTCCAACAGAGCTATTACTTTGCGTTACTTCTAAAGTAGTTAAACGCTTTTCCATTGTTCTAATTTCATCGATATTATAGAGCTCACTCATCTTGCCTTCTAATGCAGTAAGCTTCGTTTCCATCGTTACAAATGATGCTACCACGCCTGCGAATGCAGTAGCTATACCTATCCAAGTGCTAATTTGCTCTGGTTTCATTATGGATTCATCTCATTGTATGGATCAGGAAAAAAGGTTTGTTCGATATGGGTGTTATCAACCCAAAAATTATTTTCTACGCCTACCGCTTGGCTTGCCCACTCAACATTTAGTTGGTTAGTAAAAACCTCATCAATATTGACAGATGCGTTATCGTAAAATGATTGAACAGTGTTTGTGGCCTGAGTAACAAATGTTGTTGACTCAATAATTGCTCCATCGTACTGCTCTAACATATTTTTAGTACGACTAGCGACAACCATGCCCTCGATACTTGCCGCATACCTATCTCTTGTGTCTTGTTTTATTTCTCGCAAATCATTATCGGTAGCGTATTTTTCCATTCCGATTTTAGTTGACTCATCAGCGGCCTCTATTTCGGCGGCAATAGCAGTTACAGCTGCCATTTCTGTAGCCTCTTCAATCATGTTGTTTTTTTGGTGTTCAAACTCAACCTGTTGGTCAATGATTTGATCTTGTATCAGCAAACCAGTAAGGTGCTCTTGAGTGGATTCGGCAAGGGCAACAGCATAGGCAGCATTAAAGTTGTCGAGCTGCTCTTGTGTAACGTGATATTCGAGGCCAGTGTCAGGGTCAACAATAAGAGTAGAGCCTGTGACCATATTTTCAGCCATTTGCGAGATAAAATTGTTAGCCCCTTCACCGATTAGGGAATTTATTACCGCTGTGCTTTCTTGTAATTGCGTCTGGCTTTTTGCGGTAAATGATAGGCTTATCAGGAACGCGATCAGGCCTATTTTTATAGAACGTATATGCATCTTCACCTATTAACCCCTGATTTGTTGGACATGGTGTGCCACTCTCGTATAAAGCATGAAAAACTCGATGATCTTGGCACATAATACTAACAGCACCAACCTTGAGGCCCAGTGCTGACAGTTGTTTACTTAGTTTTAATAACTCGCACGTTTCATCCTTTATAGGACTACCAAATGCCAAGCCAAAAACCTGTGTCTGTACGCCTGCGCTACCGCTAAACGTGCAAACATCTTGATTGTAAGTAGAGCTACTTGGCGCAACAGCTGTGTTTACTGGAGTTCCTTCCTGTGTGACTGTCGTGCTTGTTCTATTATCAATACTTTCTGCGGATTGTTGGTTATTAGATCCAAAATCTCCAACACTTGCAGACTGCTCTTCTTGACCAAATGCACCAATAGACACAATAAGTAAAACTAAAAAAACGCGCATTAGTATTTCCAGCTAACTGGCGTAGCGTCTCTCGTATCAACGTGCACAAATGTTTTTGCAACACCTATACCAGTAAAGCCTAATCGGTATGCGTGCTTTTGTATTAGGTAACGCTGTGCACCGCCGCTTACTCTGATATCTGCTGCAATACCATCAGTGTGTGTGCCGCCACCATTTGGCTTCTTTATTTCAACACTGTGATTTGGGCTACGATATCCGCTAGTTATGATAAACGGAAAACCACAAGCTTCTCGCAGCTCATCTAGCTTGTGTATAAACTCTTCTTGCATTTCATTGTTGCCAGTTTCTTGGCAATCGAAATCTTCTATTTTGAAATATTTGTAAGTCACTAATAAGTTCCTTTCCAAACTCTAAATTTATCAAAGTCACCAGAGAGCATTTTCTTTTTAATAATTTCTTTTCTTGCTTCTGTGTCGTCAGGCTTTAATCCAGCTTCTTTCATCCACTCAGTTACCAGATACATTGGTATATGCCCTACCAATCTACTTTCACCCATATCAGTGCATCCAGCATCTCGTAATTGCTTTGCCTTTTCTAAAATAGGCGCATTGTCATAGGTGTTTTGTATCGTAAACGTGCCATCGTGACGATTAAAGTGTACCTTTTCTTTCCGAACATCTTTCATAAAATAATCCTTAAAAAAAAGGGGTGAGCGTTAACCCACCCCTCTCAAGATAACAACCTTTAAAACTAATCTGAAGTAGTGTTATCTGCTACTAAGCCAGATGAGGCTTCGTTCTTAACGCAAAGCGTAAGCTCAGTAACAACTTGACGATGTGAATTATCGCCAGTCTTAGCAAGCTCAGTGCTTTTTGTTGGTCGTAAGATTGCAGTCGCAAACATATCGTTCTGAAGGATGTAAACATCGTCAGATCGGTTTTCGCGGCTTGGTACAAACTCAACAGTACCCCAAGGAGTAACGTAAACAGCTAATGACTTAACAACTTTCTCGTCACCTGCTTGTACAGCAGAACGCTGGTTATTGTTACCTGTGAAGGATAACGCTTTGTTCATTTGGAATGGAGACAAATAAACACGATCAGGCTCACCACCGTTAGTCCAGATAGACTGCATAACAGAGTCAAACTTAGTTTGATCGAATGCAGTGTCTGTACCATCAGTACGAGCATCAGAACCGTCACCAGTTGGATTAGCACCACCAGCACCTTTTTCAACGTTAGTTTTGATCCACGCGCCTAAACCAGCAAGTTGACGAGCAGTTGTGCTGTTGCCGTCTACTTTTGCTTGGTTAGCAAATAAAGCTTTTTCAATATCAAGCTTTTGCTCACGCGCAGTCTTAACCATCTGGTAAGCCATTTCTTCTTTACGGCCAGCAGCGTTAACAGACTGAAGAGTGTCAGAAACAATAGTCGCATTCTTAAAGATTTGCGTTAAGTTATCTAAACGTACAGTTGCAGTAGGCTCTTGTGCGCTAGTGTCGCCACCCTCAATGTGGGCGTTAACAGCAGAGTTACGCAATGAGTCAGTTTGCCACTCGTGCTTACGCTGAGTAGCTTTGGTTTTTTTACACGCAGAGTAGAAAGGAGTGTCATCTGGAGTAATGCTATAGATGATGTCGCTTAAATCTTCGCGGATGCCTTTTGCATCATAAGTGTCGAAAGTATTAGTTGGTTGTGCCATGATAATTCACCTTTTATTCATTCATTAATAAAGCAATAGCGTCTTCAACGCTACCAGTTTTGGCTAAAGTTTGTTTTTGCTTTTTAAGTGCAACACTCTTTGCGCCTTGCTTTTTAGAACCTGCTTTCGTAGTACGTTTTCGACTTTTAGGCTTTGCTCTCTCCGCAGCTTTTTCAGTACCATTAACTATCTCTTGGTACTTTGCCGCATCCATTAAAACTCGAATAGCTCGATGATCCATTACCTCAGATATCTCTTCGTTGGTATAGCCGTAAATATCAGTTCCAGCTTTTACAAGCTTTTCCCTCAACACAGGCATTTGTTTTTCATCTTGCATTTCTGGTATCGCCTTCTTCAACGATTCCAACTCTTGTCTCATGTAAGCTTGCTGTGCCGCCATTTGAGCCTGTGACTGCTGTTGAGATACTACTTCCAACTTCTGCATTTCTCTGCTGTACTCAGCTACCTGATCTTCGTACTGCATTTTTGCATTCATGTAACCAATTGGATCTGTCTCAAACAACTCTCTCGATGGCTCTTTAGGCGCAGTCGGTACATTACCAGTACGCGCTTGCTCATAAAGTTGCGCAATTGCTTGTCGCTCTTGTAGCAGGGCAGAGTAAACAGCTTCGGCTTCTTTCTTAGTTTCTGCTGTTTCTTGCATACCCTTTTGGATGTACTTTTGGCCAGAAAAACTTTGCTTTAACTCATCAAGGGTTACAACTTCATTCTTGCCGCCAACTTTGACGGTGAATTTTTGTTGATCATTGGGTGAATCAGCTTCAGATTCTGTGTCGTCATCCTCGGATTCATCCTGATCCTCATCTAATTCGGACTCTACGTTCTCATCCTCATCAGGCTCAAGCTCTTCTTCACTTTCCTCTTCAACTTGCTCTTCAGACTCTTCTTCGGTAAGGGTAGCTTCCGCGCCTTCCTCAATAGATTCTTCTGAGTTTACTTCAGATTCCTGTAGTAGAGCACTGACAGCCCCATCCACTGTGCCATCAAATTCTAATGTACTGCTTGCTTCGGTATTAGGCGTTTCCACGATACTAATCCTTATTACGTTTGTCGAACATCGCCTCTTCTGTAAATACAGTTTGGAAGTGATTATCGATCTTGTTTAACGCGCCGATTATATCATGCGCGACTTTAATAGTCTCTATAGGAGACTGCTCGTTAGTGAAGACCTTTATTTGATCTTCTCTAATCTTTTGCATAACCTCTTTGTATAAAGGGTTATCTAATAGTGCTCTAGCGTTATAAGCACGCTCTTTTATATTCAGAATCGACCACCAGTGACAGCGTCAACAGGCATTGAGTCAGGGTATCTTGGTTTGGCCTGATCAGCCTTGATCTGTGCAACATCCACCTGCGCACCATATCGGGCCAGTAACTCAGCAGCATCAACCAGTAAATCTTGATCCATCTGATCGCGCTCTCGGTCATCAGCAGCAATTGCTTTCTGTGCATCAATCTGCATTTTAGCCATATCTGTCTGAGCCTTAGACTCAGATTTAATCTGCTCGGCCTGCACAAATGCTTCAGGCTGTGTCAGCTGTTTACCCTCTGACTGTGCTCTCTGCTGCTCTGCCATCATAATCTGTTGTTCGATCTCTGGATTCATTGGCTTGAAGTAACGCTCGGCGTTCTTAATACCATTCATGGCCAAGATATCTGCCAATGAGTGACGCACCTCAGTCATGCCAACTAAGCCGTTTTCTGGCCCAAATGATTGGAATATCTGCATTTGTACCTGCAAGGCTTGCTGTAACGCCGCCTGACGCTGGTCATGCATTCCTGTGCCTAAACCAACCTTGACGCTAACACCCATGCGTTTATCCCATGAGCGCGGATCTACTGGCTCGTAGTCGCCGCCAGCTAATCGCATCATATCCTCAGAATCACAGTTCTCAATATAAAGAGCCAGCATAAGCTTGAACATCTGAGCCACGCCGCCCTCGGCTAAGTTTCTAGCCATAATCTCGATGTGGTTTGCTGATCCTTGCATAGCCGCCATAACAGCGGTTGCGGTTTGTGCTTGCAGGGCATCTGGATTCATGCCTGTGCTGGTAGAGTTAATTCCAGTCTTTTCTTCGATAGCTTGATCATAATACTGGATAGCAGATAGTGTTTGTCCAGCTACAAATGGCACTGCTAGTGGCTGTATTGCATTCGGTTGAGATACACGAACAATACCACCAATTTCATTATTTAAAACGTCATCGATGTTAACCTGACCATCTAACACTTCTGTTCTTGGTGTGTTAACCAATGCCACGTTATTTAATACGCCACGCAATAATGCAGTAGCTGCATCTTGATCTTCACAAATCAAATCAGATATCGACTTACCGTAAAATGTGTGCGGTACAGGATCAGTTTCAAACACCGCGAATGGCAAATCAGTCCAAGGCTCGTAACCTA
>Ga0315330_10000176_pt1 | contig 35373 bp, 47 predicted proteins | sample M140m34915metaG_FD_203453 | JGI IMG/M metagenome (GOLD analysis project Ga0315330, IMG submission 203453) | Ammonia-oxidizing marine archaeal communities from Monterey Bay, California, United States - M1 40m 34915 | ecosystem: Environmental > Aquatic > Marine > Intertidal zone | place: USA...
AACCTACCAAATTTTTTTAATTTATTTTCTGGTAAAGGAGTAAGAAGTCTTTCTAAAATTTCTCGAACTGAATAGTATTGTTCGGAATCACCCTCATAAGGGTTAATTGTTAAATTCATTAAAGTAGTTGACTGACTTTCTTATTATATCCTCCAAATAGAAAGACGCAAAAACATTAATGTTCTCACGTCTTTACTAGGCTAATAATTTGTCAGTCAACTAACCTATTCCAAGTATAACGACTTCGTAAAATATATACAAAAGACGAAGTGGGGCATACTTAAAGGCGTTTCGGTGTTCCTTAATTCGCGAAATGTCGCGAAATTTCGTGAAATGTCCGCTTATTAGCCTGTCGCGGACAATTACGGATTGTTATGTGTTATTGGGTGTTATTAGGTGTTATTGGGTGTTCTTGTGTCATATAATGCCATGTTTAACATGTTTAACATCTTTACATTTTGTAACAATTACCAACCTTTTTTTCTTCTAGATGAATGGGATCTTTTTCTAAATTTGATGACGTTATCACTTCGAGGTTTCATTGAAGTTAAGTGCCATCCTTTCCCCTTTGGACATTCGTAAACATATGAATGGCCTTTTCCTTTTGCTCGCATATCTGCTGCAATGATTTTTGCTTCCTCTTCAGATCTATAGCTAACTTTATTGCATTTGTAGCAATGATCTAAAACTATAAATCCTTTTTCTTGAATGTAGCTTTGAAGGTTTATAAAACTAAGACGTTGCATTGGCAGTTGGTACTTTTGGTCCTATATCTTTCCATAATTCCATTTCTGGAGCTTCTGGCATGACGGATTTATTATTGAGAGATTCTTTTTCCCATTTTTCATACTTAGCATTTTCTAATGCTTGCTCCATTACTGGTTGGAACATATCATCAATAGCTCTTCTTATCATTGAAGAAACAGAAGTCCCAGGTCGGGCATATCGTTTCAACATTTCATGCTGAGATTTTGTTACTTGAATAGTAATTCTCTGTAAAGCGTTAGCATCAGAAAGTTGGGACATTTGGGATTACCTCGATAATGTGAGAATGAAGTTTCTTTGCATCCACTATGACATACATTTCTGTATTTGGATGGGGAGCAACAAACTTAGAAGTTGGTGTTTTTTGAGTGTGATTATTGAAACACTTGATAAAAGAGTTCAATAAATACTGGGCAGGGCAAGTACCTCTTCTTTTGAAGTACCCACTACCCAACTGATTTCTAAATGAAAGGCAAACATCTTCTGGTTCCAGATTCGCTCCAAAACATATTGCATCCATGAAATTTAAGATTGGAGTTTCTGCCCAATGCTTATCTCTTGCTAGTAATGAAAAGGTTAAAGCGACTGATTCACTAAAACATCTAAAACTTTTTCTTCTTCTGGCAATTTCTTCAATCATATTTTCTACATAATCTTTATGTAGGTCATACAATTTCGTAACTTCAGTATGTGCAGGAGTATGATTACCTGACCATTTTACTTTTGGATATTGGTAATAAAGCTGATAATTTTTCAAAGCTGCTGCAACAGTTTTACCTTTAGCACTTCCTAAGATGTCTAGTGCATCTCCAGCAGTTCTTGTGCATCCTGTATCTACAACATTAAATATTCCAGGGTCAAGATTACGACCCAACATAATTTGAATGGGCTTTTCTGCTCTTACTATTGCTGCAAGTCTGTGCTGACCATCAAGAATATTATTTTGATTGTCTAAGGCAATACCTTGAGCAGTTATATACCAATTACCACTTTGAATGGTGTTGGTTAATCTTTCAAGATGCCTTCTCTTGAACTTTCTGTTTTTTTGTTTTGTTTGGCCTAGTAGTTGCGATGCCCATTGAGGGGTCATGGTAACTACCTCGAATGTTGGAGTAGTCATATTAGGGTAAGTTTTTAACAAATTAAATCCTTATGACATCATAATAGTTCATCTATTGCATCTTTGCAACTATATCTTTACATAAAAAAAACTGCCAGCGATTAAACTGACAGTTCCTTTTCCGTATGGGCAATGACCCTTCTCTATTATCCTCCGAAAGGATCTTCGTAAGATAATAGTTTTGTCAAATCAAAACCTTTTGACTTAGTTTTTTCCCAAGCTGCTTCAACTTCAGATTGATCTTCTTCCGCTTGTGGTTCAATTTGAACTTGATAGTTCCAACGACCCCCATCTCTATCAAGACTTAAAGAAAAATCCCATTCTGATAAATTTGGATATTTTCTGTTAAGACTGTGCTTCCTAATATCTTTGAGGATTTGGTATTGGTTCGCTTCTAAAATACGAACCATTTTATTCTTGTAATCATAAATGGGCCAAACATACGTTTCTTTTGCGTCTGCTGGCTCTGTACTTTGAAATTTGGTTCCTCTTGTGTAAGAACCACCCATTTCAGTTAAAATTTCTTTTTCTGTTGGTTCTTCAAGAAACCTAAAAGATTTACCTTTTTCTCCGTGTACAGATTCTCCAAAAATTCCCCAAAAGATTAGAGGTTCCAGTTCTAAAAATTTGAAAGAAACTGGTTCTTTTGGATCAACCTTTGAGGGGTTTAAGTAAGAAGAAACAAGTGGGCGATCACCCTGTTCTTCTGCTTTTTTGATCTTTTCTTCAAATGTGGCTGAAAATTTCATAATAGTGAAATTGTTAAATAGCGTTGTAATCAAGGGGCAAAATATATTTGCACAATCTCATTCTAGTCGCTTGACCCCTGAATGTAAATACCCTAAAATAAGAAAACCTCCGAAATCTGTTCAATAACAAAACAGAAGTTCAGAGGTTTCACTTACCCTAATAGAATGATACATGACAATTATTAATTTCGTCAAGACTCTACCTGAGAACCTAGTTTACGCTCCAATATATAAAAAAGATGCTCCGATGAAATCAGGCCGTAAGGCAACTGGTAAAAATCCTTTGGAAGAATCATGGGAAAGAGATTTTGATAATCACGACTTAGAGTTAGCAATAGACAAAAACCCTGACCTTCAAGCTGTTGGCCTTTATACAGGTATTAGAGGAAAAGGTATCGTAATTCTTGATATTGATAAAGACCACTCTGTATTAAAAAGAAAATGGTCTGAAACACTCATAGGTGCCCCTAAGATCACTTCTACTAAAAAAGATGCAGCAAAGTATGTCTTTACTGTTCCAGAGGCTTTATGGGGTGATGTTAAAGGTCATGGCCTTCGTAAAGAAGAAGGTGGTAATTATGAAATACTTTGGGGAAGACGACAAGGTGTTATCTATGGTGCTTACCCAGGTGGACATAGTTCAGAAGAAGGGTTCTATGAATTAACTGGTGATCTTTCAAATATACCTGTAGCTCCTGCTTGGTTATTGGCTGAGATGAAGGCTCCTCCAAAACCAGTACAAAATAAAAAAGATTTAGATTTTAGTGATAGAACTGAAGATGAGATTGCTCAGATCATCCATGAATGTCTTTCCGTTATATCTCATCAGGGTTTAGGTAGTAGAGAACATTGGGTCAAAGTTGGAATGGCAATTCATTCTGCTCTTCCTAGTGAAATGGGTTTAGCATTATGGTCTTTCTGGTCATCTCAAGATCCTGACTTTGCAGGAGAATGGGAAGATGCAGGTGATCACGATACTCCTTGCACTACTGCTTGGTATTCATTTAAAAGTGGTGGTATTGGTTTAGGTACTTTAATCTGGTTGGCCGATAGAGAAGATCCTGAAAGACATAGATTTTCTGCTGAGAATAAAAAGATTGTTAGTAAAGCTGAAGACAAACAGGTTCAAGAAATTAGAACTTCTACTCTTGATTTTGGTGATGTAATTAAACGTGCCAAAAACATTCTTGAGTTGGATAACCCTGCTGAGATGAACTACAAGTTAAATACTTTGGCATTAAAAGCTGGTTATAGAGATCAGTCATCTTTGGAGAAACTTATTGTTGACCAGATTCAATATGAAAGCCAAAAAGGTATTTTAGATTTGGCTGACCTTTATGCTTTAGATATTCAAAGAGAATATTTGATACCTGACATTCTTCCTACTCCTTCAGTTGTTCTTATTTATGGTGCAGGTGGTGATGGTAAATCCATGAGTGCTTGGACTATGGCAAAACATATTGCTACTGGAGATCCTTTCCTTGTTAGAGGTAGCAAAGTTCCAGTTGATAAAGGTACTGTTCTTTTGCTTAATGGAGATCAACCTCTATCTCAGTTAAAAGAGCAACTTGAAGAAGTTAACCTTCCTGTTACTAGCAATGTAAAAATTCAAACTGATTGGCAGTTACAGAGATATGCTCAGTTCATTAAATTAATGCAGGAACATACTCCTAAGTTAGTTGTTATCGACTCTCTTATTGGATGTAGTGGTGGTAGAGCTTTTGATGAAAACAAATCAGATTTTGCTCAACCTTTGTATTGGCTAACTAGAAATAATGGTGTTCTCTTTCCTAAGACAACAATCCTTATAATTCATCACGCTAATAAGAATGGTGGATTTAGAGGAACATCTGCTATCAGAGATGCTGTTGATGAAACTTGGAAACTATCTAAGCCAACTCAGGAACAAGTAAATAAGGTTGGTCGCTCCAGTAGATTTATTACCATTGAAAAATCTAGGTCTGGAAGAATGGGAACTCAGATGGTAATGAAAATGAATGATGACCTTACATTCTCTATAGCTGATTACACTCCAGAAGTTTCTAACGATAGTGAATCTCCTACAACTGTTCAAGATAAAGTTCTTCAGAAACTAAGAAAGATTCATCCAAAAACTTATACGATTAACCAGATGATTCACGATCCAATGGTTGATGGTAAAGATGCTGCTATTCGTAAATCGTTCCAAAGATTAATTAAAAAAGGTCTTATCGAACTGATAGAAAATGAAGATTCTAATAAGTCTTATAAAGCTATCCTCGCGTGTGGAGAGGGTGCATATCTTGTCCCATTGGAAGAATCATAGTTATACCAGTTAGTTTCGGTGGGACAACTATGTGAGACAAGATAGATTGTCCCATTGTTTTTGGAACGTGAGACAATTATACTTGTCCCAACCACTTGTCCCATACCAAATCAATGTTCTGGAGCGTGATTACAAAGAATGGGACAATCTCAGCCACTCTCCCCAGAGAAAACACTATTTAACATCATTAGATTATCAACGTATGACAACACAACAAAGAATCGAAGCTGCAAAACAAAGAATTGCTGAATTGGAACGATTAATTAAGGCTTGGGAGACTAAAAGTTAATACAATGAGAATGTGATAATATAAATTAAAAAGATATTCATGGCTCAAGCTGGTAAAAAACCTCATGGTAATAAAAAGTATTATCATGTTTTAATAGATATAAACAGAGGAGAATTATTTGATAAATACATTCGTGAACAGCTAAAACTTAAGCCTACGTCTTGGATTAGAGATATTGTTTACAAATTTTTACAAGACAATATTGATAAAAATGAGTACGATAAAGCTCTAAAAAAGGATGAAGAGAATTGGAATCAAGCCGTTCAAAACCGATTACAAGGTAGGGCACTATCTAAAATCCTTAACACTATAAGAAAAAACACAAAACAAAATGAGTGACTCTAAAAAACTACAAAGACTTAAAGAGATTAGACGTAAAAACTTAGAAAAAAATTTATTAGACGTTCAATTAAAAGGTCAAGATCATTATGTTTTCATTAATGATAGAAAAAAAGCACAAGTTGTTTTTAAAGATGGTCAATGGGTTACTGAACATATAAGAACATCCATTTTAAAATTTAATTATGAGGTGGATAAGATAAGAAATTTATTGGTACGAGATTTTACGGATGAAGAACTTAAGGAATACGAAAAAACTTTTTTATAGGATTAGTTTTCTTTTCTGCTTTTACTTGACTTACAACAAGATTAGCTTCTAGTTCTACTAGCCGTCCCAACATCGAAGCAAGAAATACATCTTGTTCTAACTTATGCCTTACTAGATGAGTGCAATACCTTTTTATATCTATTACATCATCACTTGCCATAATTTCTCTACAACGCATTTCAACATCTAACTTCATTTCTAAAGGTGCTGGCTCAATGTCTATGTTGAGAAATTTGTTTATTTTCATTTTACTGGAAATAATTTTTCTTCTATCATTTTGACAATGGCATCATCAACATCATTGTCAGATTTAGCAGCAAGATCTTTTAAAAGACTTACAGCAGCTTTGCGTAATGATTCAGATTTACCAAATTTGATAAATAAACCGATTAAAAATTTTGACATGATGTTTTATGTTCTTTCCTAAACATACCAAACATTATTGGTTTTGGCCTTCTAATCTGCTAACCGCTTGCGATAACTGGTTTAATCTGTTGTAAATATCTATTATGGTACGTTCTCTACGATTACTCATGTTTGACAAAACCATAACAAATGCGGTAGCTCCTGCTCCTAGTAAAGCTGCCTGTACTTCTGTCATTTGCTTAAATTCCTAATTATGTCTAGTATGACTAATAAAACAAGTTATGGCAGAAGAAATTAAAAAAGGTCCACTTCAAAAATTGAAGGAGAACATTACTGATAAAGAAGAGCAATTAGCTTTTATATCTGTAATCGTGAGACTTAGTGTTGTCGCTTGGAGTGGCTTCATAGTATCCCTTAACTATATTTCGCTCCCTGGTTACAGTAACGAACCAAAGGATATAACTTTTCCTGCAAGTTTGTTGACAGGTGCATTAGCCAGTTTTGGTTTAGAAGGTGCTAAGAAACGTGGAGATGGTACTTTCAAACCAGACGAAAAACCACTAAATAAAAAAGAAGTTGAAGCGTTACTAGCGTCACAATCGGGTGGTTATCAGACAGTTAGAATTGAAACACCAATTAAAATTATTGGCACTAAAGTTGTCGATCCAAAAAAATGAAAAGACTAATCCCATTCTTGTTTTTATTATCAGCACCAGCTTACGCTGATATAACTTCTTCTATCAGTTCATCAGTAAAGCTAGAGGTATCAGCAGCAGCTACGGCAGCAGATCGTATCGGAAACTCATACAGTGTTTCTGGAACGGGAGTTAACACAACAGACGGTACAACTGCTGGAAGTGTTGGAGGATTAGGTGCTGCAACTAACGGAGTAAACGCTTATACACCAATTACTGCGTCACAATTAACTGACGGGGAAAGTTTCAATTACACGGTTTCTCACACTACTGGAGATACAATCGGAACAAGTTTAACAACAGGAGAAGTTAGTGCTTTCGGTGATTTAACCAGTACATCTGGAGGAACAGCAACGAATCTAGCTGGTACGGTTGATAATCATGTAATTACAATTACAGCAGGATCTCAAGGTACAAGTGCCACTGGACAATATGTGACCACAGTAACGGTAGACTAATGAATCATGCGGAAGCTTTTATTACTATTTCTTTTATATGTTTTACCAGCTAATGCAAATATCGTTCCAAATTTTACCACTGGCACAATGTCCAGCACGACTTCTACAACTTCTACATTGTCAGAATCTATTACCAGTAAAGACTTTAAGACAGGCTACGAATATACAGTTACAGGAACAGGAATATCACATGATGGGGGAAGTATGTCTCCTACCGCAGTTGAAGTTAATGGAACTGTAGGAGGTACTACTTATAAATGGACAGGAGTAGATATGACAACAAAACCAAACTGGACACAAACCAATCCTACATCGGGAGATTCTTTCCAGTTTACAGAAACATATCATGGCCCTGGTTTGCAGAACATAACGACAATCCAAAGAGACATAACAACAGAATCCGTTACTACTACTACCTCTGTATTCTCGCAATAATCTTAAGTCCTGTAAGAGTTCTAGCTAATGCAGTTAGCCAAAGTAATAGTGGATCAGTAACTAATCAGAACTGGAATGTAAATAATGGTAGCTTTCATACGAACCAATATGGAGGTGGGGTTGTATGTCAGGGAGCAATGATGACCATAACTCCATTTACTACTTTTAATTCAAATTACAGAAAACCTTATCGGGATTATTACACTACACCAGTGTATGACCAAACAGATATAGTTGGTGATTTTGATGACGATGGTTCACCCATCGGAGACGGAACACCCGACAATCCAGGGGTCGTACTTTTTGAACAATTAAATTATTCTGGAACGAATAAAGATAGCTACGCACTAGGTACTGGTATAACCTTGAACTTTTCTATTCCGTTAGATAGACAATTAACTAAGCAATGTAAAGACGCTGCTAAAACTCAAACTGATATACAAAAACAACAACTCAAAAACCTTGAGCTTGATTGGCATTTTGCCAGATTAAAACATTGCGGTGAGAAGAAGATTGCTGGAATACGTTTTAAAAAAGATAGTCCTTATTATGATCTTTGCTCTGACATTGAAATAACCCCTCGTGCAAATCAGGTGTTACCTCATGCTCATAAATTAAAGCAGTAGACAAGTACGGGTGAACTTGCCTACCTAGACACCCTATCCATCGCCAGAAAAATAGGGTTCTTTTATTCTACTTTATCTTTCTTCTTTGTCAGCTTTTTAACGATATTTTTTACTAGCGGTTTGATGATATTAAGAAGAAGTGGACTACTGGCAGCGACCAAGCCAATAACAGCAGTAGATACAATAGTAGAAACCTCTGGAATGTACTGATCCTTGAATGGTACGTCTTCATAGATAGTTATACATCTAGTCCCATCTTCGCTTTTTTCATGGCCGATAACACGTTCCAATCGTGAACTGTTACGAAAGTCATTTATGCGTTGGTCTTTTGGACCTGGGCAGGGAACTACTTTTATCTCTTTCTTCTCCTTCGGTATATCTGGTTTTACTTCTTCTTGTATTGGTGTCTCAGTATTCTCAACTCTTTTTTCTTGTTCTTTATTTTCAACAATCTGTATCTTTCTTCTGTCATACAACATAGGTGTAAATGTAGGCATGGAGCCATACGGACAGGAAATAGTTGTACCTGTTGGATCGTCATCATATAACGCAGTATTCTTAGAACTTGCATCCCTGTGATATTTCACACATCCAGGTAATTTTATAGATGGTGGTGGTACGTTTAATACTTGATATGGATTATATTGCGGTATGTTGATCTTTATTTCTGGAATAGAAATATCAGGAATATCAATCAAAGGCATCTCGTTTCTTTAATATCTCTACTTCTGAAAAACATTTAGGACAGGATAAGTTAGTCATTATTGAAAACTCAGGATAACCATTCATCCCATCTTCAATATCAATATCACCACCTATTATTAATTCTGTATTACACCAGTAACAGTTCATTATATTTTGGGTTGTTTAAACTTAGGAATTGTTGGGCCTGTTACATCAGGTAATGCATTATCTAAAATATCTGGCATAAGTCCTTGTACATTCCCAAGGATCTCATTCATTACTTTCGCCTTAAAATTTTCTGATGTTACATATTTATATCCAAAGTACGCTCCACCACTCATTGAAGCTACCATTACAAAAGAGACAATACTCAAAACATTAGCAATTTTTTGAAACATGATTAAAGATGCCTTTTTAAAAGCTTTAGTACCTGTCACTATTATAACCTTCACAGGAATCTGTGCTTTAGCTCCACTTTATATAACTTTAGGAGCTTTAAATAGATCAATTAACTCAAATAATCTTAATGTTAAATGACAGAGATATACGATCTTCTGTAGTTTCATTTATTTCTACTCTATGAGTAAAATTTGCAGGGAATATCATCATTGTTCCATCGGTATATTGTGGGACGTATTCTGGTAACATTTTTCTTTCTTTTAAATAATCTGCATTAGTGCTGTATAAAAGATTTGCGTCCCTATAGCCTACATCCATATTGTCAAAAACAAATCTACCTGATTCTGGAGTTTGTTTTATCCATAAGACTCCAGCAAGTTCGCAATTAGGATGTCTATGAGAAACATTATAAGAAAAAGGCCCATTTACATTTAGCCACATCTGAACAAGATCCATTTGACGACCCACACGAAACTCATTCGTCAATTCTGTTACGCAAGGAATTAATTTATCTTTAAAAGGTGTAAAACCTTCTTCCGTAAAAACTTCCTTCGATAAACTTTGCCAGCCTCTTTTGTTTGATATTTTAGAGATACCACAATCTTGTTTTTTGTACTCGTAAATCCAATCAATGAGATCTTGTTTAAAGCTATCAAAATCTTTTATTGTTCCACTTGTTACTTGAGTAGGAAACAAATATTCAGATTTTAAATTATTCAGCAACTTCTTCTGTTTCTTTTATTAGTTGTTCTAATTGAGATTTTGCTCCATTTAGTTCATATATTTTTTTCTCACAATTTTTTACAACTTGTGTTGCTTCATTATAATTATTAACGATTTGCTGAAGCTCTTTGTTGATAGCTTCTAGCTTTGTTTTAAAGTCAACTGCCATTAGATTGATATTGTAATACTCTACTAATATACTAGCTTCCCTTTAATGCTGCAACTTCGGTTTCCAACTCCTTAATTGCTTCTATCAATACTGCAATTAAACCACTATAAGCAACACTTTTTTCGCCTTCTTCTCCTTCTACTATATCTGGATATACTTTTTCTACATCTTGAGCTACGATTCCAAGTGCTTTTGCTTTGTTATCTATGAAATTATAACTATAACCTTTTAATTTTTTTAAGTTTTCTAAAGCGTTTGTTAAAGGTTGTATATTCTCTTTTAAAGCTATGTCTGAAGTTTCATTTACAGTTCCAATCACAGTTAAGCCAGTATTGCTTGTATTGGTTTTTTGTAAGCCATTATAAAATGTACGCCATTGACCATTTCTATTTCCGTAAGCATACCATTCATTTTCAATATCATTAAAAATACCAGCAATGCTACCATTGTACATAAATACAGCACCAGCAGCTATTGAATATCCGAGCCAACCTCCAGTCGTACCACCATTTATTTGAATTGACCCATAATCACCAGTAGTCGGTGCTAAATACATAGCATCTGTATTGGTGTTACTAAGGTCTGAATCTAAATATATTCTTGCGTGAGTTGCATCTAAATATACTCTTGCATCACCATCAGCACACACATACATCCCCCATTCAGCATTAAGTGGTGTAAAACTAGCATTACCATGACTAAAACCAATACCGTACATATTAGCTAAAGTACTTTCAGCAGGGTTGTAAGAAGAACCAATTGTGTAGATAGGATTTGTTTTTGTATCGTTAGCACCTACGTTGTTATAGGTTCCTTCAAAATGCCCTGTCTGATGCTGACTTCTTCGTAAAACTGTACCAGTTAACTTTACATTTTTTTCCATACATATATTACCTGTCGCTGTCGGTTCAATCATCATATAAGTAGCCATACTATTTGCAGCACTACCATTTTGCAATCCAAAATATAAATTACTTCCGTTATGTGCTATTGCAGCAGCATCACCTGTACCGCCACCATGAACCCACATTCCTCTTGCACCCCAACTGCCCCCATCATTAATACTTCCAAATCCACCCGAATAAGCAGTATATGAATCAGGATCAATAGCTGTTGTACCAGCACCAAAAGCTGCTTTAGCTAAGGTAACGTTTGTTGTAACAAGTAATTCATGTGAGGAATTATTGGCACTCGGTCTAAGGTAAATGCTACTACCAGAGGAACAACTAATATAAGTATTAGTGTCATTACTAATTATCATGTACTCAGAATTTAAAGTCTGATCTGCGTGTTTTAATCCAAAGTAGCCTGAGTAGGCTTCTCCCATAAATCCGTCTACAGCAGTACTAATATCAACTCTTACTCTTGATGAAAAATTACCATTACCTGTAACATAAAATTGACCATCATTAGCAAGTCTTATAGAACCAGAACCAGATTCCGCTTCAAAAACGCTATATGCTGCATTACCACCATTGTTTGAAACTCTACAAGTTGCTGCTGTACCGAGTGTAGTTGCAGAACCATTATTAGAAACGTGTAAAACTCCAACACCAGTTGCAGGTGGGGTTGCATTTAAAATTGATGTAACACAAGCACCATCTATTGTTAATACACTTTTACTATCAGTACCATTACGAATTATAAAAGTACCAGCATCATTTCTAAGTTGATACTGATCACCACCATCAGTATCGTTCATAACGATTTTTGCTAGTGATGAAGATACAGTTAAATCACCTGTTACGTCAATACCAGCACTAAAATCACAATTACCTGTAAAAGTGGTAGCTCCGCTAGAAGCTATTGTTAATCTAGTTGTACTGTTAGTTTCATCTTTTACTGCAAAGGTTCCATCTTGGTTTTGTATAGAAAAATCACTATTATGTTCTGTGTCAGTAAGAAAAAGAGAGGGAAAAGAAGTATTTATTGCAATATTTGATGAAAAAGAGGGAGATATTTTTGTTCCAGCTATCGCTGCACTAGCATTTATATCAGCATTTAATATGGTGCCGTCTTTTACTCCACCTGTACTAACTTGTGTAAGTGCCATTTACCCTGCCTCCAATGCTTCTACTTTAGCAGTAAGTTCTTGTACTGCTTTTATTAAAGGTGCTATAAATTCTGCATATCTTAAGCCATAATTTGTAGTTCCTTGAATTTTCACATCTCCTACATTTTTACCAGTTGGGAGTGGATCATCTTCTGTATATAAAACATCTGATACTTCTCCTTTAATAAACCCAGCAAAGTCAGTTGTAGATTTGCTTATATCACTTAATACTGTTTCTATATCCTGAGCAATTAGACCATAATGAGTTCTAGTTTTACCGTTAAATTTGTAAGACACTGGTTTTAATTTATTAATAAACGATAAACCTAAATCAGAATCAACTATTGTATTTTTTTCATTCCTATCAGAGGTATTAATTGTTCCGTTTGTTGCAAAAACATCATCCCAACGATTAGCACTTGAACCAAGATCATGTTGATTATCTTCTTTTGGTATTATTTGTTTTGTACGAACAATACCTCCAAAAGGACACAAGTATAAATCATAAAAAGCAGTAGCACCAGAAGCACCACTTAAATTTCCTACCTGTAAATAAGGTCTTGCAGAATCAACACTATTTCCAAGTCCACCTATGTATAAAGACATAGATGAATTGCTTGAAGTTCTGACTCTTAAAGTAGATTGGGTTGCGGATGTTGCTAAATTATTTGCATTGTTGTCAAAATTATGAGTTGGTTTCATTGATACAAAACCACCATGTTCGTCACCTTCATTTGCCCCAATAGCAGTATTTATAGCAACTCTTCCAGACGAATCTATACGCATACGTTCAGTATTTCCTGTCGTTAAACCAATCGTGTCATTAGAAGGGAACGAAATAAAAGTATCTAAATCTCCTATGTGTTTAATTTTTTCATTTATATCTAATGAACCACCAGTTATTTGTACACCTCCTGTTGAGGTGATAGCTCCTGTTACGTCTATACCAGCAGCAACGTCTAGATTGCCGTTTATATTAACTGTTCCATCAGAAGATATTGTTAACCTATTTGCAGAATTAGTTGCATCTCTAATTCTAAATTGACCATCATTGTTTGCTACAACATAGTCAGGGTTATTTCCTGTATCAGTTAGATTAAGTTTTGGTGTACCTCCAGATATAGTTATTTCATTTGCTGAAGTGCTTATAGCTGATGTAAATGTAGGATCAATTTTACTTCCAGCTATCGCTGCACTAGCGTTTATATCGGCATTTACAATCGCTCCATCGGCTATCTTTGCACTCGTAACGCTATTATCTGCTGGTTCACTTACTCCTAAACTTTTAAATGTAAGAATGAAAAAGTCTGCTCCCGTTGCTGGTGCGTCACCCAGGATAATATCATTTCCATCTACACTAAAACCTTCACTTGGCTGACCTGTTCCTGCTACTGGCTTTTGGATAACACCATTAATACTGACCAATAATTGCTGTGCAGATACAGAAGGAGGTTGGCTAAGAGTAAATCTATATGCAGATCCGTTAAATGTTGCACTACCACCACCTGTTGCAGAAGATGAGCTAAGTGTATTTATTGCAATATCACTACCACCACCAGCTATTTCAGCAACACTACCATTGTCCATCTTGGTAAATAATTTACCAACATCAGTTCTTATCGCTACTTCACCGACAACAAGATCACTAGCACCTGGATCGCTACCAGAACCTCTTTTATGTTTTATTACGTTAGCCATGAGCTATAACCTCCTAGCTCTAATAAGATCCACCGTCTACGGTTATACCATCAAATGTTGTTAGGTTTGTAACCGAGCCACCTGTTATTGCAACAGAGTTGGCAGCTTGAGTAGCAATACTGCCTAATCCTAGTGTTGTACGGGCAGCAGCAGCATCCGCATCATCTATCAATGTCTTTGCATAGTTAGACAAACCAAGTGCTGTAAGGGCTGCTGTGGCTGTTGTAGCTCCTGTTCCACCATCTCCAATCGCAAGCGTTCCAGTGATTGAACTAGCATCAAGTTTTACAGCGATTTCTGTAGACTCAATTACAAGACCACCATTAGCTTTGAGATCAACGGATAAAGTATTACCAGATTTATCAAGACCATCGCCAGCTATTATCTGACCAGCACCAGAGAACTGTGCAAATGTTAGGTTATTCGTTCCAACAACAGCAGATCCAGTATCAGTAGTACAGGTAAATCCGTTTTCTGCATTAACTGTTCCCTGTTCTACAAATACGAAAGCACCAGCAGCGTTAGAACCCGTTCCCATGTCTGTGGTACGAGATGGTGCTCCAGATGCTTGGACATTATAAATACCATTCTGTGACGCAGTACTTTGGTTCTTAATTAATATTCGATCACCAGTTTGTAAAGTAACACCATCTATAGATTGACCATTAGCAAATGCAGAAGATAGTGTGCCATTCGCAGTAGTTGTGGCGACCACAGAATCTTTGACATCTAATCCTTGGGCAACACCATCTACATAACCTTTGTTTGCAGCATCAGCATCAGCAGTAGGATCTGCTAGGTTTGTAATTTTCTGAGAGTTAAATGAAACAGAGCCAGAAGGCACATCCATCTGATTCAATCTATTTGTCCTAACTTGAGTATCGAAATTTGATATTTTTGCAGCAAGAATCGAAGGTATATCAGCAGGTACTAATGCTCTAAATGTAGGAGCAGCAGCACTTCCTGATCCTGGGCCAGCTAATACAGTATTTGTAGTTCTAGTTGTATCTTTATCCCAAAATCCACCAATACCACCAATTTTTATAATGCTCGTAGCGGAACCTCCCGCTCCCCCCGTGCCCTTACCCACAAATAGGGTTTCGTTACCTTCACTAAATGCTAATTCTGCATTGGCTAGTGAAGTAGGTGCTGACGATCCAGTAGATCTTTTAATTCTTAAGGTGTTTGCCATTTTAGAAGTTTCCTCCGTCTACGAGATTTTCAACGGTGCGAGTTTGATCTGCTTTAAATGTACCACTACTTTGGTCAAAATACACTACAGAGTTGTTTACTTTATTGTTGTCTACCAATAAAGAATTTGTACTACTAAACTGTGGACCTTGTGGCCCTTGGGTTGCAACTGTAACAACATTAGTATCACCATTAACGGTGACAGTGTTTCTTTCAGTTGTAATATTGACTGAAGTCATGTTGTTGTATAACCCTCACTCATATATATTGTACCTTCTAAATAATATTCTTTAGACCCACCTGCATCAATTATTAAAACGTCATATCTTAAAATATCAGGAGTAAACGTAGCAGTTTGAGTATCTGTAAGAGTAATACTGACAGATCCAGCAGTTCTATCGGTATAAGTAACAGCAAAATCAGCATATTTTGTGGTGCGTGTTTGCTCCCAAACCTGTGCAGCTACCGTAAATCCAGTTAAATTTATTGCAGCATTATTAGAATCCTTAAAAATAAGCGGAATCGTATGATCCGATCTTCGCTGGAGCGTGAAGTTGTATATGCCAGGTTCGATTGCCATAATTAAGTTTTTATTATATACATTAATGCTACGTTACGAGGTCTTGATTCAGTACCTCCATCATTATTAATTGTAATTCCAACTGTTCCTGACATTGATAAATTACCACTATTTTTAACAGCACTACCAGCCGAAACTAAAGCAGTATCATTATTTGCATAACCTACATTATAAGGTTGACCACTACCAAGAGTAATATCTACAGCACCATTATTATTGTTTAATTGAATACGTCTAATTGGGTGAGCGTGATTTGCACCTGATACTGTAATTGAGTTATTACTATAACTATGATTATGACTAAGATTTTGACTTCCTTGAGTACTTTTTATTTCTCTTCCACTATCTACACTGCCATTACTAGCCCAACCTCTAACAAATTCACCTCTAAGGTCAGGAACAGTAGCACCTATAAGAGCAGCTAAAGCAGTATAACCAGATGTGGATTGACCATTACATTCTAAATAACCTGTTGGTACAGATGCAACAGCAAAGCAAAATATAGTGCCAGTTGGTACACCTTGTATTGCTACAAACGAAAGTTGTCCAGATCCATTGGTTTGCAAAACACTTCCATTTGCTCCGTCAGATGCCGGTAATGTATATGTTCTATTTTCAGATATAGAATCTGAGGCAGTAAAAGCTGTAAAGTTTAAGTTATCAGTTTTTCTAAATTCGAATTGTGCTCCGTTTCTTAATTCAATACCATAACTACCAACGGTAAATCTTTTTGTTGCTCCAGTTGAAACTCCTATACTATTTGCACCATTTTTATAAAAACCAGTATCGGTATCTGAATTAAAATTTATGGCTGGAGATGACTCACTTCCGTCAGCTAATTTTAAACTGCCTGTCATGGCAGTATTACCACTTATAGGTAATAAACCTAAATTTGCCTCGTTAATACTACCAATTTCAGTAAAAGAAGAGTTTGCAGAGTTTCTTACTTTTAAAATATTATCTGAGGTGTCACCATATAACATAAATGCAACAGCACCAGTAGGATCTCCACTGCCACTATTTAAAGTTTTTATCGCATCAAAAACTAAGTTTATGTCGGAACGAACCGCAGCACCCGAAGCATTAGCAATATCGTAGTCTGATACTTGAGCCATCTAAAAAATCTTTTCCCCTATATTACACCCCTTTACCATAACCGACAGCCGTAAATGTAAAAGTTCTATCAGAAAAACCGGTATTACCTGCATTTCTGACACCAATATCAAATGAAGTCCCAGATATATTGTTTATTATTACAGTTTCACCTGATCCTAAATTTTGGACTGTAACACCTACATTTGGTTTAAAAGCATTTGCACCTCCAAGACCTGATAAGCCTGTAAAAAATGGTCGGGCAAACGTAATAGTTTTTTGAGTTGTTCCTGATTGTTGAGCAGCCATTGATACTGGATTATTAGAATCGCCTGTTAAATAAGAATTTTCTGTCCTTGATGGAAATGATGCGATAACACCTGCTTGTTGTATATTAATATTTTCTACTAAAGGTTTACCAGTTGTTAATTGTAATCTAAAAGCAAAACCTCTACCTTTAAAAGTTCCATTGGATAATGCAGTAAATTTAGTAAACTTAAGAAAACTACCGCCACCATTACTAATTGTTTGATCTATAGTAGAAGTTAAAGTAAATGTATTTGCATCTGCAACTGTCTGAACTGTGTAAAAAGTACTATAATTATTACCAGTGTGAATTATGGTATTTATATTATCACCAACCGTAAGCCCATGACCTGTTGCAGTTGCAGTTATGACTGTTCCTGATTGAGTAAAAGAAAAAGCTGTACCATTTGTAAAAGCTATAGCACTTGCTTTGCTTGGGTCAACATTTGTTGAAGCTGCAAACATTTTACAATTTACTGTATCTGCTGCGGTTCCATCAAAATTTCCATCAGTTGCATAATCATCCCAAAAAGACCCTGCTGGTATAATTTGATCTAAAAACGTAATTTTTCTATATGTACCAGTTGTTGTAAAGGTGTTAAATCCTGGTAAATTATTAGATGCTGTTATTGCTAAATCAAATACGGTTGTGCTACCTACGGCTGAAACAACATATATTCCATTTACAGGATTATTATTACCAGTGCCAGTAAGCTGGACTGGATCATTTACAGCAAGACCATGTACAACACCACTTGTTACTCTAATAGTTTTTGCTGGCACTTGTACTCCTTGAATATTTTGAGTAGTAGTTGCGTTATTAGCTTTGATGTTTGTCGCTGTTCTAAAAGGTAGTTGTACTTGTACTCCTACAGACCTAATAAACCTTTTTAAATCTAAAGAATATACTCTTTCTAAATCAATTACATCTTTAAAGTCATAAAAACCTTCTGAAAGACCGACTCCACTTGTATTTGTTTCAGATATTTTTAAGTTACTACCATCTATACTTGTATTTATTTTTACACCACCAAAAGCAGGTGACAATAAATCCTGTCTTGATCCACTATCTAAAATAATTTGTGTATCTAAAATATCTGGTAAATCTACAAGAACACTTGCTGATCCAGTACTAAAATTACCTTGGTCGTCTTGAAACCGAAGAATATATTCTCCTTCTAATGCTGGTACGATTTGTTCTGTGCTATTACCAGCTAGAGCATTAACAAGGTCAATAGCATTATTAAACGTACCAGTACCGTCAGTTAAAGAACTATGTCTTACATAAACTCTTCCACCATGTAAAACGTCTGGATCGACTGATTGATCCCATTTTAATCTTACATTTTTAGTATCTACAGGTTCCATTTGTAGATTTTGTACATCTGCTGGAGGTGCATTTTTACCAACAGCAGCAAATGTTAAATCTGTTGATGTAAGTGATATTTTTAAAGCAGCATTATATGAAAACACTCTAAATTCATACGTTCCGGGTTCAGTACCTTCCAACTCAAAGTCAGGTCTAAATACATCTTGTACAACCCAGTTCGCATTATTAAATCTGTACTGTACTTGATATTGACTAACACCTGTTACTGCTACCCAAGATAAAATTATTTTTACTATTGCAAGTTTGTTTTTTACAATAATTCTTTCTTCTGCGACTAAACCTGATGGTGGGGATTTTGGTTGATTTAATAACGATAAATTTCTTACAGGTAAAGGTTCATCTTCTTCAATGTTTGCATATTTACCAGCAATATAAGTTAATGCTGTGATCGCATAATTTACACCATCTTGCTCTTCTACTGTTATAACTCTAAATGTTTGAGGTTCTACACCACCAGTTCCAGAACTAGACAACATCCATATTGCATTTGCACTTGGAACTTGTGATAGTGCAGAGCTTAAAGTAATAACATTATTTGTTATACCACCACCGGCAGCAAGTGTTTTTGTTTCTACTTTTCCATCAGGTAACATCACACTCAGAGTTTGATTTGTACCCTGCAAAGTAGATAAATCCTGACTGCTATCAGCAGTAATGACAGTAGTTGTTGCACTTTTTACCCTACCAGATCTTCTTTCAACACTACGCACTGGATCGTTTATAGAAATCACACTTCCGGGTCTTACGATTGCACCAGCATCTATCGAAGTTGTAAAACTAACAATCTCAGATTCTTGTTGCTCACTAAAAAGAATTGCCTTTGCTAATCTAATTGCTTGTGTTCTTGATGTGCAGCCAAACCCTTTAACTGTCTTTTTAATAATTCCTAACTTTGCTATAGCAGCAGTATCTTCAAAAATTTCATAATCTATTTCTCTACTATCCATGTTGAAATAGCTTACAGAAACAACAGAATGTCTTTGTTTTAAACTGCTACCAGAATATGAAAATCCAGCCTCAGTTACATTTGCCAAACTAAATAAATAACTAGAATCTGTTAGCCTATCTTGGGTAAGTGTTATTGAACCAGTTTGCCATATAGGAAAACCTCTCATAACACCAGCTAATTCATTTATTAAGGTATAAGCTTCTACTGTTCCTTGAATAGAAGCATTGCAAGCAAACCTAGCTTCTTTCGTTCCATCATCTAATGTTACCTCTTCATTAGCGTACTTAGATGCCTGTACATAACTAAACAAATCAATGTTTCTATATAAATCACCATCGCTAGGATTATTAATATCAAAATCTGGTGATATGTGAACACCTAGCCCATATCTTTGGTTTGTTAAAACGTCTAGCAATATCATTGAAGGACAAGTACACCAAACAGCAGCACCCATCGTTCCATTAAATATATAGCCAGTAGGGTACTGTATTCTTCCTGTATTTATATCTACAGTAGGAGTGCCAGAATTGTTTGCACCTGCACCTGGAATTTTTACCTTGATTCCACGAATACGAAATGCTCTTTGTGGTACAGAACTAAATTGCTCAGAACTAACTCTTAAGGTTGAATATGCACAATCTGGATATGCCTGTGGAGTATATACAACTTCTTCTATTCTTGAAACTCCAAACGTATCTTGAATTTCATCTGTATTACTATCAGCCGTAATTCTTTTTACTCTTATTTTTGCCTGAGTGTAATTAGCATTTCCAAAAGTATCATTGGGTAAATTAATTGTATGCTCTCTTGAATATGAATCCTTACTTCTACCTGTAATTGTTTCATCTACAACTACAACAAAATTACCACTATTGTTAGTTTCTAATAAAATTTGGTAATTAACTTCAGTTCCTAAAACATCTCCATTAGTTTCAAATTTCTGTAATCCTAAAAACTGTATTGTAACTTCTGCTGCGTGTTGTCCTGTAGCAAGATCAGGACTATCTACAAAAGAAGAAGTAGTAACAACAGCAGAGTTTGTCAGTATAGTATTTGATGTTTTTTGTAGGTTTGCATTTTCTAAATTAGCTACAGGTTTTTGATTACTTTCTCCAAACTTAGGAATAAAAGTAACATCTTCAAAACTAAAATCTGAGTCAGTTAAGCTACTTAATTTTGTTGTAAAATTTGTGTCGTCTGGACTGACGTTTAAAACAGCAGTATTGTTTAAAAAAATATCAGCTAAACAAGCATTATTATAATTTGCATTATTACGAGCAATACCTTTTTTAGATGGTGTTGCAAAACCTTCTATCTCACCTTCAGATAATAAATCTTGGATCGTTGCAAACTCTTTACTATTAAGAGTATCTTCGGCTCTTACTGGTTCTCTAGGTGCTGGTGGCCCCTTAGAACCTCTTATAATTTTACCCATTATGCTGCACCTGCCACGACTTGTTGTGTATCAATACCTGCTGATATGACTACCGATCCAGTTGTGATTTCTCCATAACATAAAGGTATGCTGGTTCCAGCCCTGTCAGTATTTTGCACTCCTGAAAAACTAAATGATATGCGTGGATCTTCTTCGTTACTAAAATCTTTCATTTGTGGCATTGGAAACAACATATCCGATACACCCTGCAAAACTAAAGAAGCACCAAGATAAAAAGCTCCTTTTGCTAACGCTCCACTAAATGCTAATTGACCTGCATTGACTAATGGTACTTTTGCAATAAAAGCACCACCTGTTAAAAAAGTTGCTCCAATTAAAGCAGCACCTAATAAAATCTTACCTAATCCTCCTCTACCTCCAGCACCACTGATTACAGGCACGATACTTACACCTTCACTACCTATAGGATTATGTAATTCATCTTCTCCAATATCATAATCATTAACAATAACTTGATAATGTCTATCGTTCATATGACCTTCTAACTGTGGAAAGTTGCTTACTAAAAATTTAACAGCATCAGCAGTAGAATTTATTACAGCATCAAATTCTTTATGACCTACAAAGTCAGCTAGTTCACCATAAAGCTTAACCTTCTTGAGCATAGCGATACCTCTTACCAGTACATTTTAACAACCATTCAGAGTAAGGCTCTCTACAAGATAGTCTATCTGCTAAATGGTGTAAAACCATATCTCCTAAAAAAATCGCCACATGATTTAAAGTTGGATACATAATAGACATTAACAATACATCTCCTTCTTCTAACCTTTCATCTGATCTTAATTCTCTAAACCCTGTTCTTGTAGCATAACTTTCAAACAATGGATCGTATAAAAATTCATCTGCTGTCATTGTTCTTTCGTAATCTATTAAAGTAATCCCCTTTTCTTTCTTGTAGTAATCAACAACTAAACTCCAACAATCTGTAACACCCCAAACCCATTCACGACCCAATAATGGTGCTTCGTATCCAGTTGGTTCGACATAAGCCCATTGTTCTGTTTTTGGATTAACAATATGCCAAGGTAATTTACTTTGTTCACAACTTACTTTATCTGCTTGACTAGGTTCTGGATTAGAAGTTGGGTGACTATGTATTACAGCAGTTATCTCTCCTAAATTATCTGCCTTTACATAATCTTCTGGGTTTAAAATAAAATGTTGATGTGATGTAATTGCTAGATTCTGACATGGATAATATCTTTCTTTTCCTCTTACGTTTAATAATAATCCTACTGATTCTTTTGGATCTTGGTCTTTCGCATGAACCAATGCGTCATCCTGCCAACTCATTGAACAAACGTACCAATAGCAGGGAATAAATCTCTAGTACATTGACGCTTGGGTACTCTGATTCCAGCTAAATCGAATACTGCTGCTAGTTCAAATTCAACAACTTCTCTATTTTCTGCTGATTTACGATCTACTGAATAGATTTCTCTTGGAAACTCTGCATTAGGATCAGGAGTACCAAACGGATTGTTACCAGTAAAGTTACCGTTATCAATAAATCTCGCCAATGTTCTTATTCTTGTAACAGTAGCACCTGTAAGATCATTACCAGCAGTTGTGGTATTTACTGACTGAAGAATGGCAGATATTGTTCCTAATGCGTTACTTACAATTAATTTAGGTCTAGGTAATTGGCCTCTTTGAAAAGCAAAACCTTCAGCTACTATTGGAAATCTTGTATAAGAATTACCAGCCCAAACTATGTTTTGATTTACTTGGTTTGTACCAGAATGAAATCTATATACTGTGTTATCACCATGTAAAGCTGTTTTTAAAGTAAGGGTAAATAATTCAATAACAGAGGTGGGGTTTATCTTAGATAGATCATCAAAAATACTACTAAATGCTTCGTAAACAATATTATTGTCATAAACACTTTCACCAATAATGTTTGTCCATGATGGTTCACTACTACCAGTAGTACCTGCTGTTGTTACACGAAAAAACATACCAGCTACACCATTTGTAGGGCATACAATATTACCTACACTTTTTGATGCACCTGCTGTCCAAGGACTAGCAACAGTCATGGTTCAAATACCTCCCTAAATGTGGCTTGTACTCTTGCTCTATTTACATAGGGTATAGATTTATTCCACGCTTCGCATACATATTGTGAAGCACTGGATTCTCCTGGAGGAGTAAAAGTAAAACTAGCACTATCATTTGCTCTTGCATCTAAAAATGTTTCTATAGTATCTGCATCTGTTTCTGATACTTCAAAAGTAAGGCTATAAATTTTAGGGTTTTGATTTTGTGCGAGGCCAAAAAGTATGCGGTGTTCATAGCCATCGGCAAAACGAACAGTTCTAGTTTTTGGTGCGGATCTTTTTTGTACTCCGTAAGTAGGAGTTATTGAAGGAAAAGTAGCCATTATGCAAGTAAACCTCCAGGTCTTTTTTGTGTTACTAATTCAGATTGTACTGCGACAGATATAAGACGACCAAGTTCTCTACCTCTATCTTCATCACCTTCAACAGAAGAACCAGAAGCATCTACATTTACTACTACATTTGTAGATCCTCCACCCATTTCGTGATTTGGAGTAACTCTACCTGTAACTCCTGGGGTAAATAATTCTGGTCCACGTTCTCCGACAATATATGATTTATTAGGTTTAGTAACACCACCATTAGCAAAAAATCCACCAATACCAGGAATTGCTCTTAAAAAAGAAGTTGCTGCAAAGTTTATAAGTTGTCTCTGGATCGCTCCAAAAACACTACGAGCTACTTCGCCTAAAGTCATAGTTCCTTTTATTGCACCATCTATTGCATCAACAAGACCTGATTGAACTGTATTAGCAATTCCTTGATACAAGTCATTTAATAATTTTAATTCATCTCTTGTTTTTATAAGATTTTCAAGTTGTTTTACTTGTTCTGGTGTTAAATCTTTTACTGCAATTTTCATTTTTTTTGCTGTTTCAAGTTTTAATTCTTCAATTTCTGCTCCCCTTTGTCCTAAAAGTATCTGATTTTGTAAGAATGTATTTTGATCTTCCAAACTTTTTGTTGCAGAAGTAAACTGCTGATTTCTAAATTTTTCTTTTTCTATTTGTTTACCAGTAATTGATAAAAGTTCTTCTCTTGCTAATATTTCAGCTTTTAATTCATTTATTCTTGCAGCCCTATCTTTAACTGCTTTTCTCCCCAAACCACTAGCCGATGTTCCTTCTAATGTTGCAAGCTCACTTCTCATGTCTGTGAGTTGTTTATCTCCTGTTAAATCTGCAAGTCGTTTATTTTCTGCTCTTTGTGCATCAACTAAAAACATTGACATAAATGGAGCGATAGCTGCTTGTATTTTTGTCATTGCTAATTTAAATTGATTACCAGCTAAACGACTAGCTTCTGCAAATTCTGTTAAATTTTGTACTCCTTGTTCTCCTATAGCCTCATTCATTTTTTCAGTAACCATTGCTAGGGCAACATGAGCACCATTAGTTTTTTCTATCAATAAAAGTCTCTTTTCTTCTACAGAGCCAGCTAATCCCAAAGCACCAGTAACAGCTTGAACATTAGGTTCCAGTTCATCAAAAGCCTTTCCAAGTTTTGCCATATTTTGAGCAAGAGTGGTTAACTGCTGAAGAACAGCAGTAGCAACAAGACCTCCTGCAAAACCACCCATCTGACCACCAATCTTAGTTCCTGCAAAACCACCTGCAAAACCAGCAGCACCTCCTAATGGCCCTTGTCCAAATAACAATGGAAAAGCTCCAGAAATAAGTCCACTTGTTAATGCTGATTGATTACCTCTAGGATTTCTCTGTTTTTTCTGATTTATACCGAATTGTTTGTTTTGTTCTCGCATCGCTTTGGTTTGTGTATTTATAGCTCCTGTGACGTCATTAAAATCTTTTGTACCTACTGTCATGCTTCTTCTTAATGCTTCAAAACCCTGCAAAGCTCCTTCTTGTTGTTCAATAGTTAATCCAAATGCTTTATTAGTAGCATTTACTTGTGAAACCATTCCCATCAACTGATCTTTTGTTTTCTTTAATTCTTGCCCTGCACTTCCTTTGAAAGATGTAATATCATTTAAATTTATAGCATTAACTTTATCTACAGCGTTTGCTAATTGTTTTGTTTTAGTGTTTATTAAATCGAGCTTAGATGTATTAGCACTAATCTTTATATTTACACCATATTCTGCCATTGGTTCGACCTAAAACAAAACTTTATTTTAGTGTACCGCTTTTAGCGTTTTCTTGCTTGTGATTTTTTCTTTGCATCTTCATAAGCCTTATCCTCATACTCTTTTTTTAATTCATAGTAAGCAAGCCAATTTATATACTCTTCTTGAGTTAATTTATTCGTAAGTTCTTGAATAGTTATCCCCAACTCTGAAGCTAAGAAAAACATAAAAAACCAATCGTTTCTAACTTTTTAAATCTGCTTTCGCTTCCTCCAATTTGTAATCAGCACCAGAATTAAGCATTGCAAGTTGAATTTCTTGTAAAATACCTGCATTTACCTCTCTTCTTAGGGATGCTCTATGACCATCTTGAAATAATCTTTTACCATCTTTATCTAATGCTTTTTGAATCATAAGATTTAAAGCAAAATCTTCACTTGATGCTTTTTCTCCAGATATTCCAACGATTGACTCTCTTTCTGCAATAGTTAATGGATTCCAATAAATCTCTAAAACTGTTACATCTCCTTCTTTTAATTCATACATATACTTTTGGCTTACACCAAATTTGTTTTTGAGAAGTTCTATTGCTTCCATAAATTTATTAGATTGCTATTCTATTATACTAGGCGTTTGCTGTGAATTGACAAGATATTATTCCAATGAAATGACTTCTATCCTCTATTTCCAATGGAGTTGGGCCATTAATATCTAATACTCTAGGTTTACAACTAAAAGTATCGGTATAACCAGAAGCATTAACTGAAGTTAAACCATCAATTACCGCTTCAGAAATTGCAGATAAAATTGAGGTGCCCTTTGATTTTGGAACGTAAACATTACATTGAATAACACCAGCGTAATAATTTGATGCTGCACCCTGATTTTGTTGTGTTGACTGAGTAAAATTTAAACTCATTAAAATATATTTTTTAGTTTTTCCTGGAGTTGTAAAATGTACATTGTCATAAACCATTGAAACAGTAGGATCAACGTCTGAAACCTTGTCTGTCACTGCTTTTTCAAAAGCTGCTCTGGTGTTTACTAAAGTCATGCTTCAAATCCTGTATATGTAGTACCTGAGAATTTCTCTGATACTCCTCCTCCTATAAACAGTTTACCTTTATCTGACATATTTTCTTTTATCAACCGACCTAGTTGACCTTGAACAAATCTTTGAATTTCACCACTTTCTAAAACATATTGAGAATAGGCTGCTTTATTTCCAATAAAAACTGCTTTTTTATAATTAAAAACTCTATTTCCTGAACCCACAGGAAATCTTGGCTTAACAACTGGTCTTGGTGGTCTAATTCTTTGACCTTTTGCATAAGCTTGCCATACTATTTTTCTTTGAGTTGCCCAGGGTTCATAATTTTCTACTTTATGATTAGCTGTTACAGGACTATTTTGTGCTTTCCAACTCGAAGCAAAAAATCCTGTAAATACAGGCATTGTTGTTGGTTCAGTTTCGTTTCGGTTAGATAATTCAAAATGAACATCTTTTATTAGTTTATTAAAATCACTACTAATTTTCCTGTCTAAATCTTTTGGCAAATCTTTTAAAAATTTTGTTGCCATTAGAACCGCACTAAGATAATAAACAGGTAAGCCTGTCCACCTTTTTTAGTATCAATATCAACTATTTGTGCGACTCTATTAGATCCACCAAAACTTAAAGTAATTTCATCATCCATATCTGCTTGATTGTTACCGATAAGATCAGGTGTTATGTATAACTTTGCTTGTCTCATTTCTTGACCAGTTTCTTCTTCTGCTCTTACAAAAGAAATTGGAACTTTTATATCTGAATATGTCGTATCTATAGTAACCTGTTCTCCAGAATCTAAGTTATAACTAGCTGTACCTTTTTTTACATAAGAAATAGTGTGATCTAAAGAAGTTCCCAAAGAATTAACAACACTTTGAGCAACACTTTTAAATAACGAATCTAATTGACCTGCCATTATCCTCTAACCACTCTCATTTGATAAGATCCTGCTCCACCTAGCATATACGCTCCAAGATAACTTTGTAACCAAGGGTAAACATCCATAATATTATTAACGGAACCAGTCCCCTGACTATCAGTATTATATTTAACCTGTAAATCTCCTAGTTGCACTTCAGAAAAATTACCATCTTTACCTGAAACCCCTGTCATAGCTTCAGTGTCATTTGCTAAAGCTCTAGATAGTTCATATTGTGCATACTTAATATTATTTGGAATGGCTGTGCAAGCTAATTCAACATCATCTACTTGATAATTATTTCTAGGAAATTTTAATGCCTGACCATGATCACATCTGTCTCCATAAAAAACTAAAGTATCAATCCATCTAGTAGCTGCTATTAATGCTCTATTCTTTTGATCATCTGTTTTATTTGTCCAAGTGCTTGAATCTGGTACTGTTTCAAAATAAGTATTAGCTTCTGCCAATGTGACATAGCTATTTGCAGTAGCACTTGATAATGTTGCTGTTATAGTTGCTGCCACGATCTATAAAGTAATTTAGTTTTATTGTAGCGTAAAGAAAAAACCCCACCAATAATTGATGAGGTTTATGACCACTAATTTAATCTTACGACTAATAAGTTGAAGTATCAAGAGGTGAGTTAACTGTTAACTGAACCAATGGAATTAGATCAGCATCATATGTTAATGCCCACTTGTTAGCTGTTGCTAAGTTCGCATTTGTTGGGTTATCAGCAGCATCATTCCACTTAGTACCCATAACGTGATACGCAGTATGATAATCAACTGACATAACATCTTGCTTAGAAAGAATGTTTCTTTCAGCTTCGATTCTTAATGCAGACTGTTGACCTTCAAGAATTGTTCCTGAAGATGTTAGGTAGCAGAAGAACTCGGTTTGATGTCCACTTGAACTAGATGGTGCAACTGTGTTAACAGCGGAGTCAACAACAACTGTACATCCAGCAAATTCACCAACGGCTCTATCACTGATACCAACACCGCCACCACCCCAAGTAAGGTTAGTTCCTGTTGATAATGCAGAAGTAGAAAATGTTAACATACCAACCTGATAAAGGTAGTAAGCAACAGATGGATGAACGATTAGAAGATCAAGATCCTCTCCTCTTTCTCCAAGTAGGTTTCTTGCTCTTGCAATAGTTGAAGCTGTTAAAAAGTTAACTTCAGTAGCACTAGCACCAGCTTTTGCTACGTCTAACTTGTTAGCTCCAAGAGCAGTACCAAATAAACCAGCTAAATGTGAAAATAATCTAGCGTTGTTTAATTTATTGATTGCATCTGCAAGTTGGTTTCTGATGTGACCCATTGGATCTTCACCAGCAGCCAAAATAGCAACATCGTCTACAGCATATGAAAATGCTCTATGACAGATAGTCGCAACTTGTGTTGCAGTACCAATTTTTTGTGGTGTTAAATAACCAGCACCAGAAGTACCCCAATCCGCAGCACCAGTTAGAATTTCTTCTGTTGGAGCGATTGGGTTAAATTCAGGAACTTGTATTCTAGTACCACCTTCACTTGCATCCAATAATGAATTACGAGTAATAGCACCAGATTTAATAAATGCACTACGTTCTTTAATTGCTTCAGAAACGTAAGCAGCGAAATTATTTCTCTTAACGATATCCGCTAGTAGGACACCGCCAGAATAATTCTGAAACGGAGCAGCCATTCAGATTTACCTTTTTAAGTTTTGCGATACCCTAATCACAGATAAGGGAGTCAATTTCACAGAAATTAACGATTTAAGTTTGAGCCTCTCTCTTCAGCACTGCTGCCAGATCGGGGTTCTCACCCTCCATTATAAGCTGTTGAGTCAAATTACCACTCTTCCAAGGATTATCTGTTCCACCTGACACATTTGATAAAGGACTAGGCTTTGCACCCATACCAGCAGCACTACTTGGTTTGAAATGATGTTCCCATCCACTGCCAGGATTTTTAAGACTTGTGAGATAAGTACCTAAATCCTGCTCTACTCCACCATTTAATACAACTACCTTACCTTCAGCATTTTTTTGTAGTTTTCCTTGTAGTAAAGACAAAGTTTGTTCTGCGTTTATCGCTCCAAGGTTACTAATAGCAGCAAGGGCTGTTGTTTTAGTAGAAGCAACTTCATTAGAAGTTTTCATCTCTTCTAATTGTTGAGCTAACGTAGTAATTTTTTGATCTTTTTCTTGTGCTGTTTTATTAGCTTCTTCCCAAAGAGTTTTCCATTGTCCTTGTTCTTCTAATTCTTTGGTACGTTTTTCTTCTTTTTGTTTATAAACATCATCTAACTTAGTTTTAATGCCTTTAAATTTTTCTTCGCCTTCCGCTACTTGTTGTTTAAGTGCAGATAGTTGATTTTCATATTCTGCTTTTACAGAATCTAGATTTGGTGCAGTTGGTTGTGAAGGAGTGTCAGCCACGGGCTGCTCAGAAGGAGTCACGGACTCAGACTGAACTACTTTTTCTTCGATCATTATTCAGGTGAAGTAAATTTTTCAAGTTCGGCAATTAATTCTGCCTTGTTATGTCTTTTATCTAACTCAAGACCAATGGTACGACCATAAGTTTCAAGTTGAGCTTTAGTCATCGCTTCAAAATCAGCAGTAGTTTCTTTTTGAACAGGAAGTGCTTCCTTCTTTTCAACAACAGGCTTACTTTCTACAGGTAATGTAGATTTAACAGCAGGAATTTCTGCCATTTGCCATTTAAAACTACCGTCAGGTTGTTCAACGTAGTCTAAAAATTTGGACATAACTTATATGTACTTAACTATCATTGTAACAAACTATTCAGGTTTGGCCTCATTTGATGTTGGTAAAACTTCACCTTGAACAAGAATATCTCTAAACTCTTCTCTATCTATTACCTGCTGATCAAACAATGATGTTAATGCCGTAATGTCTTGTCCAATTAATCTTTCAATATCAAAGTCTCTACTAATCTTTACCTCTGGTGGTTCTATTCCTACATACTCAGCAGATAAATTAAATGCTTTTTGCAATTTTTGTTCTAGTTCCATAGAAACCATTGCCAACATGGAGTTTGTGTCTACACGATCTAAACGTCTAGCATCTGCTGACTCTGCTACAAACTTTTGTTGTGACAAAGTACTAATACCAAGAGTAGCCATTTGCATCTGCAATTCTTTTATTTCAGCAGACTGGGCATCAAATGCACTCGAAGCTGGTTCTACATAGTAAACTTTATTTCCTGGCTGAGTTGCCATTGCATAATTAACAGATATAGCTAAATCTTTTGTTTGATCATCATATCCTTCCATCACTAACATCGGTTGTGATGCAACGTGCAAACTATGAATTAAATCAGCTTGTCTTTGAAAATGTGCAAGATTTAAATATGCAATGTCTAATAAAGGTGGTTTACTTACTAAATTTTCAACTTTTCCAGAATAAACAGTAACTAATGGTACTTCACCTAATGAAAAGCTACCTGATTCTGCTAATTCAAAATCTTTTGCTCCAGCAGGGCCAGACATATTACCTGCATATCCTCCATCATCATCTTCATATAAATCTTCAACTGTTTCTTTTTTTCTAAAAACACGATACTTTCCTGGTTCTATAACTCTTACTTGATCATATATTTTTTCACCAAAAGCACCGTCAGGTAAAACAGCCTTTTCTGCAATCCTTACCTGTATTAAATTTCCATAATTAGATTGTCTATCTAATCTCCAACCATAAATATTATTAGGATTTATCTCAATCCAATAAGGTCTACGATTCTGCTGCCTTTCTTCAGCAAGACTTAATGCACCAGAAGGTGCAGGGTAATCAACAAGAATATGACTTTGACCATAAGTAAGAGAACACATTAATAATCTTCTTGCATATTCATCTAAATCTGATTTGCAACCATCAACATCCATCTTGAACATTTCAGTCCAATACGGATCTCCTGTTAATGTTATTGGTTTTCTTAAAACTAAACCTGTAGCTGCTCTTATTAATCTTTGTGTAAATGGACTAAATACTGCTCTGTTTACTCTTGCAAGATAAGCGTCATAATCTTCTCTTGGCTCTAGTGGTAAAAATGCTTCGCTATTTTCTCTTAAATATTCTGTACCCTCACTAACAGCTTTCATTATTTCCCATCCCTTTATCATATCTAATACTGCTCTAGTTCTAGTGAAAGGACTATCGCTACCACCTAAATAAGAACTTGCAGTGATAGTTGTTTGTATTCTGCCTGGCAGTGCGTAAGTCATTAACTACATCTCCATCGTTTTAATGCTAGTCCTTTTCTAGTTAATTTACCTTTTTTACTTGTTGGGCCTTTGACTCCTTTCATTCTGGCACAAAATGATTTTCGTCTAGCTGCCCTTTTTCCTGTCGGACTCTTTTCTGTTACAGGTGCTTGTAAATTACTTCCTGTAGCACGATTATATTTTGCTCTACCTTTTGCAGTTAATCCACCTTTTTTAGACTTTTCGCCTCTTCCAACAGATAAACTAACTCCTTTACGTTTAGCCATCATTTACCTACCTTTGCTTGTGCTCTTTTGTGAGCTTGCGTAAACGAAACACCCTGCCTCATCAGCCTTTTCATAAAGTTCATATGCTGATCTGTATGATGAGCAGAATGTTCTTTAAGTTTATTTTGTTGACGAGTAGTGAGTTTCACTAGATAGCGTTGGTGATAGCACCAGAAGTTATGAAACTTACACTGACAGTTTCAAGATCACCTGTTGTTGCAGATAAACTTGTTCCTGTAACTAAACCAGAAAAACTTACTTTTTTAGTCCCAGAAGTATCTAAAAACAATTCAAAAACAGCATCACCAGCATCTTCTGTAGTTAAAACATCATCAACAAGGTTTGCTGTTTCGTTACCATCTGCTGCTGTATATAAAAAATCAATAGTACCAGAACCAGAAACTAATCCACCAACAAAACTTCTAGATGTTGCACCATGAGAAGTTACATCAAGAGTGTCTTTTGTAGTATCAAGAGTCCAACCTGTAGTTGATACGATTGCTTCAGTAGTTCCAGCTCCGTTTTTAAATTTTACAGAACCTTCTTCTCCACGAAAAAATGCCATTATCTTAAGAAAAAAGAGTATTTATAAATAGTTTAACTTGTAGTTGACTTTTTTACAGTACCCTTCGGATTATTTCTCATATATTGTTGACATCTCTTATCCCAAAGAGCAGGATTACGTTTACCTTTAACTGTTTCAATAACATCAAGCATTTCGTCAGTAATTTCTGTCATTTTTTCTTTTTGGTAGTTTTTTTACGCCTATGTTGATAGGTTATCTTCTTTTTACCAGTTTTTTCACGTTTAAACCTTGCTTTTTCACTACTTGACATTTCTCCTACAGTCTTAGGTGTCTTACTTGATACACGTTTTTTAGGTCTACAAGCAGGATATGACCTACTTTCTCCTTTTTTTCGACCACAAGGTTTGCCAGTTTTTACATCAACCCATTCTTCTTTAAACCAACGGGTTAGACCACCACTACTTCTTGCCACGTTTTTTAGTTCCTGTGCGATAAGTACCACCACGCTTTTTGTACTCTCGTACAAGCCACGCATTTGCATAGGCAGAAGGATAAACAGCAAACTTACGTTTAGCTTCTGACTTTACCCTAGAGTATAGGGCTTTATTTACAGGAACATTCGCCACGTTTCTTACCTCCCTTCTTTTTCTTCTTCTTTTTCTTAGTAGTCGAATGGTACATAGTAAGAATTAGGTATCTTAATATATTCTAAACGAAGTTTGACCGAGTGTCTCTGGTTTTGCCAAATTAAATTGTTGTAGACACAAATAACCAAAAGCATCAAAAGCATGGTCAACTCCTAAATTTTTATTAGGCAGTCCTGTATTTGGAGCGTAAGTAAGAGTTCTTAACGCTTTTATTAATTCTTTACATCGAGGATGGATAAACGTTCTTCGATCTCCATTGGCATCATATAAAGCAGTATTAACAGCAGTAATCTTATCTCGTATCTTCCAGGGAGACTTTGGACTCATTACTGTAAATCCATTTCTTCTTAAGATTGTATGGTCTGTAACACCTACCCCACTTGTCTTTCTTGCATTACCAGTAGGGTCAGGACAAGCAATAACTCTTCGATCCACTCCATATCTTCGTGTAACCTCCTCCGCAAAATCCCAGGTTGTTGCCCCACCCGTCAACATGATCTCATCAAATACATAAAGACAGTCATTATGCTTTACCGCACAAATTCCTGCCATAGGGTCAACGTTAAAATCTAATCCTATTAACAAAGGCAACATACTAAGGTCGGAAGATTCTTTATTAATATTCTCATCATCAAAACTAACAGCAACTAATCCAGTTAAATTTTCAAAACTAGCTTCAAATTCTTGCCGAAATGTCCTCTCATCTAATTGACCCCTAGCTGCTTCAACTTCTTCTGGAGCAACATTACCCCCTTCAATCGTGGTAAAACTCCATCGAATCCAATCATCTCGATCAGTTTCACCACAAAAACACCACATATCATAAAACCAACTCGCAGTTCCATCTGGTGTACTAATAAATAAAGCCCAACCTTGCTTATCAGCTAAAGCAGGTCTTATAACTTCTGCCCATACATCCTTATCCATAAATGCAGCTTCATCTAAAACAACCCCTGCCAAACTTCTTCCCCTTAATGCCATCGCATTTTCTGTTCCTTTCAACTCAATACTTGACCCATTAATCAAATCTAGTCTCAAATCTGTCTCATTTTTGGCCGCAACCCATACTTTCGGTACTAATTTCTTAAGCTCCTTCCACGCAATGTCTTTTGCCATCCGATATGTCGGTGCACAATAGAAATAAACTTCCCCTGGTCTATTAATCGCACCACGAAGTAGTTCGATACAAGATAAATATGATTTTCCAAACCTTCGACCTGCTACTAATATCCGAAATCTCTTCTCACTATTGAAAACTTGCCCCTGGGCATACCTTAAATTGATTTCTGGTGCGTTTTTTACTGCCATACACTAATAATTAACAAATTTTTCAACTAATACCCCCTAGTTATAGCCTAAATTACATTTTCTAGGTTATCATTCAATTAATACCTTATCTGATTGAGTCCGTGGCTGAATCTATTTTATCTGGTTTCGTTCCAGAAGATTTTAAAGATCAACAAGTAAAGCAAAAAAGAAGATCTAAATTTGCTCCTAACACTCAAGCTCACATTCAAGCTAGAAGTCAGCGTTTATACTCTAGGCAGTTGGATGGTAAGACTACCAGACAGCTAGTTTTAGAACACGCAAAGATTGAAGGCATTGGAGAAAGTGTGGCCTGGACTGATTGGGGTCGAGTAAAGCAATGGAATAACGAAGATTGGGATAAAGATAGAGAAACTATGCTTCCAAGACTTCAAGCGATGAGAGTGAGATTATTTAATAAGGCAGTTTCAAAAGGTCAATTACAGACAGCAGCACAAATATTAGATTCTTTAGGCAAGGTTATCGGTGAGTCTGTAGAGACAGTCAATATTCAAGCACCTCAACTGTCTATAAAAGTAGAACAGAAGTAGTACACATATATTAGTAACAAAGATCTGGGATATATATTGATGGTACCCGACATGGTATATGCAAAAAATTTTTCTGCTACCCTGCCCCGTATCGCCTGAAACGGCTCTGTGCGGCTCTCTGATAGCTCTCTGCTGTCGTCTTGGTGCTATAGTACCTGAAGAAATTTGGCCTGCCTGAAGCGATTCTGGAGGGAGTTTTCAATTGTTACAAAATTGTTAAGATTGATGATATCTTTGCATCATGTAGTAAAAGTGATGCTATTATTAATACATAAGCAATACGCCACAGGTCGGCGTCTTCAAAATTCTAAGATAGAGAATCAAGAAGCCCTGACCGCACGAACTCCAAACACTTAGGAATCTGAGGAGTCAATAAGCCGCTAGTGGTAGAAGTAAATCGCTAGAGTCGCAAATCTGATTGCGGCGTACAAAAAGAGTCAGAGGGTAGCAGTTAGCCGGTAACTGCAAAGATTATTTCTTTTATCTCTTAAGCCAAAGTACTCAAAGACAATAAGGGATCCGAGCAGGCCTTAACTTCGGTTGGTCTTCTTGACTCCTTCCAAACATTACTTCAAAGCCCTGCTTTGGCTTAACAGATAAAAGGTA
>Ga0315330_10000177_pt1 | contig 35367 bp, 40 predicted proteins | sample M140m34915metaG_FD_203453 | JGI IMG/M metagenome (GOLD analysis project Ga0315330, IMG submission 203453) | Ammonia-oxidizing marine archaeal communities from Monterey Bay, California, United States - M1 40m 34915 | ecosystem: Environmental > Aquatic > Marine > Intertidal zone | place: USA...
AGAAGGTGTAGATAACTTTATACTTTTAAATAACAACTCTACTGATAATAGCCCACTTATAGCTAAGAACATGGGTTGCAAAGTAATTGACGCTCCCTTGAACTTTAAACAAGAGTATTATTTAAATCTATATGCTTGTGGCAGGGTGAGTAGTAAAATAAAATCAAAATGGATAATGCTTATAGATATAGACGAGTTTGTTTATGCTAGAAATGGTTACGAAAAAATAACAGACTATTTAAATTCCTTAAGCTCTAAAGTTGATTCCGTTCGTCTTACATTTAAACAATTTGGAAGCTCTAATGATGTTTTTATAAAAAATAGCGTTATAGACTCTTTTGTCAAGCGTGCTCCAGATAATCAAGTGCTCCCTCCACCTCAAAACTGGAACTTTAAGACTATTTTTAGAAATAAACCCGTTGGTAGACGTTGGCCTGGAAATGATGTGCCTAGGCATTTATGGACTCATTCTCCTGAACATTTAGGCCCAGCAATATATCCAGTTAAATATGATGCAAACAACCCAACTAAATCAAGAATATCGGGAGGTAGAGGTTATTGTTCTAAATGTCTTAATTTCTCAGAATCAGAAAAATATTTAAATTTAAATCATTACGGAATAATGAGTAAGGAGCATTTTTATGAATATAGAAGTAAAAAAGGAGATGTTAATATAGAAAATAGAGCTGCAGGTTTTAGAGATAGAAAATTTTTTAATGATAGAGATTACAGATCTGTATTAGATGATGAGTTAAAAATAAAAAGGTCTGCAGACTTGAAGCTAGAGCTCAAAAATTTAAAATCTGTTTATGACAAAGCTCAATCTGTTAATTCTACAAAAGATGTATTCTTTTTTTGGGATGGAGGCATCCAGAGGATGCCGGAATTGTTGCAGAACTTATTCATACACAATAAGTTACTATGCGAAAGATATGGCTTAAAAGTCCACTTGATAAACAATGAATCAATTAATGAATACTTAGAACCGCATGATTATTTCTTTAAGTTGCAATCCAATCACCAAAGTGATTATGTTAGGTGGCATATATTAAACAAATATGGCGGTGTTTGGATGGATACTGATATATTAATACTCAAAGATTTAAATTCTGTGTTTGATCTTCTTAATGCAAAAGAGGATATAGATATAGTAGCTAACACAGAATTATCTTTTGACGAGCCAGAAATGGACTTAATAGGAGATAAAGGGCAAGTAATGCTATCAACTGATGTTCAGGAATGTGAAAGTGATAAAAAATATGTAAAACCAGGATGTTGTGTTATTTTTGGTAAAAAAGGAAGCCCGATTATTCAATTTGCTATACAGCAAATGGAAAAAGAATTATCAAAGTATAATTTCGGAGCATATACAAGAGAGAATAAATTGCCTTATGATAAGATGCAATGGCATAGGATAGGGCCTCTGGTATTCGCTGAAGCTTTGAGGACCTTTAAGAATAGGGTATGGCTCCAGGATCAAGGGAAAGAGGATGATCATGGCTTTCAGGCTGTCACATGGAAAGTTGACAAGTTAAAACATCAAGGAATTAAAAACTCTCCAGGATATATTAAACATCAATGGTTTAATGATGAAAAATTAATAATTAATAAAGCACATAAAATACTAGATAATCCTAATTGTTATTATATTCCTACTTGGTCTATATATAGACAGAATGATATAGAAGAAAATATATATGATATTATGTTGGGAGAGAGTGAAGAAAGTGATAAGTCTTTATATAAACATTTAATGAAAGGCTCGAAATTTTAATGAGTAAACTAATAACTATTCTGACAGGTCAGAGAGCTGGCTCCAATCTATGTCAAGAAATTATAAAGTCTTGTGGTATTAATGTCTTAGGTGAATTCTTCGTATTTAAAGAAGGCGGAGGATTTAGGGATAAAAAATGTAAAGAAAAAGATGATCCAATAAAATATCTAAAAAAAAGAATTGAAAAAGATAATAAAGATTTAAATGTTCTTAGAGTTATGGATGGTCACTTTAATCCATACGGAAGAAATGAAAAATTTAAAAAAGTATTATCTATTGTGGAATATTCTGATTATGTTATTATTCTTAATAGAAATTCTTTATTAGATCAATATGCAAGTTTTTTATTCGCTAATCAAAATGATATATGGATTAAATATCAAGAAAGTAGTCTTTTATCTAAAGTAGTTAATCACGGATTTAAAAAAATAGAAAAAAAACCTACTTTTAATAGTGAAGCTTTTGAGAGGTACAAAAAGAACATGGAAAAATCTCAATACTTGTATAAAACTGCAGTTAGAGGAGCGCGAAATTTAAATGTTATAAATTATGAGGGAATTTTAAATAATAATTTAAATATTGATTACATAATTCCTGAAGAGTGGAGATTGGGCTTAAAGGTAGATAAAGATTATAAAATTCCATTGAAAATTTCAAAAAATATACCTGTTTGGGAAAAATTCACAAATCCAGAAGACGTTAAAAATTACATATCTTGGGATTATTAAAATGAAAGTTGGAATTATTGTTTGGCAGTTTCCTAATCCTTCTAATACTTATATAGTAAATGAAATAATAAATTTAAAGAAAGAAAATATAGATTATATAATTTATTCTTTAGATAGGCCAGATGATTATGTCTTTAATTTATTCAAAGAAGATATGGATATTATAGATAGGTCGAAAATTATTTATATAAAAGAACAAAATTTGTTAGATGAAACTTATGGGTGGCATAAAAAGATTCCTTTTTGTCATTCTGAATTTAGGGAAGAAATAGAATACATAAAAGATTTTGCTCCAAAAGAATACAAGGAAAAGGAGTTAGCTGGATACTTAAGGTCCAAAATGATGGCAAAGCCCCTAGGAGATCACATGCTAAAGAATAATATAACTTGTATATATTCTCCATTTGCCAATTATTCTGCGGAAGTTGCTATGATTACTAGCATGTATTCAAAAATACCATATGGATTTTCGGTGCATGCATATGATTTATTTAGCTCGTATTTTTTTGATAAAGTTAAAGCTGGCACCGCTTCTTTTATATTGCCAATAACAAAATTTAATTACCATTATATGGTAGATAATAAGAGCTGTTCAAATGTTAAAGATAAGTTGCAAGTAAGAAGGATAAATGTAAAAAGGCCAAAAAGCGAAAATGTAAAAGACGTGGAATTTAATCATCCTTTTATATTTAGTGCTGGCAGATTTGATGAAATGAAAGGGTACGAAGATGCAATTAATGCATTTTATAAATTCTCACTAATCGAGAAAGATGTTCATTTTGTTATAGCTGGAGATGGCCCCAAAAAACAGATTTTAAAAGGTTTAGCAAAAAAACTTGATATTTCCAAAAAAGTTCATTTTTTAGGAATGGTATCAAATAAAGATGTTCTTTCTTATATCAAAAAATCCATCTTTACATTTTTATGCTCTAAAATTGCAGAAAATAAAGATACCGAAGGGCTGCCTACTTTTTTTGTAGAAAGCTTATCTTTAGGTGTGCCAGCTTTAGGCCCCAGTATTTCTGGCATACCAGAGATTATAGAGGGTTCAAAAACTGGATATTTGTTCGAATCCGAAAATATCGAAGAAGCTTCGGAAAAAATGCTTTTGCTTTGCAAGGAGTTGAAAAATCCAGAAAGTAAAAAAATATATGCTGATAATTGCAAAAAAAAAGTCGGCGGAATGTATGATAATAAGAAAAATATTAATATACTTATTAAATCTTTAAAAAATTCTAAATTGCAAAACGAAATAAAATTTAATGAGCATCCAATCTCTGATTATGGATCTAATAAAATTTTTGAAATAGGTTTTTTTAAATCAGCATCAACTTTATTATCTGAAGCTATAAAAGTTTTAGAAGTTAAATATCACGGATGGTCTAGGTATTTTTATGACACTTATAACGATTTAATTCAAGAAAAATTTAGATGGGATACATATGTGGGTCAAGACATAAAAGAAATTGATTCTGTATTAAGGTATATGAATGATTATGATGCTTTTTGTGATGCCCCATGGAGAGACATAAGTTTTGTGATTTTAGATAAAGCATTTCCAGGGAGTAAATTTATATTTAATGATAGAGATCAAGACGATTGGATGTTAAATTATAAATACCACATAAAAGAACCTATGAATCCTGAATTCGAAAAATTATTAAGAAATGATTTTAAACAAAAAAAGCGATTTATAATTGATTATTTTAAAAATAGAAGTCAAGACTTATTTATTCAAGATTTTCACAAAGATACAGATGTAAATAATTTATATAAATTTTTAGGGTTTAATAAAACTATTAATAGAGATTTTCTTGAAATTGATTTTTCTAAAAAACTAGAATGGACTTGATCTTAGTCTTCGAGCATGTAATGGTTATAGTATATTTCTTGAGTTTCTATAATGTTTTTAAAATCTTCGCTCCTGAATCCGAAATGATGGCTCCAGCCTTTAAGCTTTCCTTGTTTTTTAATTAGGCTTTTTAAAGAATCTACTCTTGAAATATTTTTTCCAAATTTCTTTGTGTAATTCTCTTTAATTATAGGGATATTTTTTATTTTTCTTCTTTTTCTTGTTTGTTGTTCGTATTGATAGATCTTGCAGCTATCAAAGTTTTTATCAGATAAAAAGTCTTTTATTTTTGTTTTGCAAATCATAAATTCATCAAGATCTAGGAAGCACATGAAATCTGCGTCAGAAAATTCGCAATAATTCATTATAGATCTAAACTGAGATCTTGGATATTTGTGCATATGATCCGTTCCATATTCCCACGGAATAATCTCGACTTTATCATAAGATGCACTTATCTTATCTATAGAATTGTTAATTTGTTCCTCTGTAAATTCTTGAAAGGAATAATCTCCATACCGCTTATTTTTGGATTTTTCTGTATCCGTTAAACAAAGATTAAAACCATTATTATAAATATATATATTGTCAAATCCTAAAGAAAGGTAGTGATTTATCCATTCCTCTAGATAATAAAATTCTAGCCTTGGAGCTATTAATGTTACCAGATCTAGTTTTTTCATTCTATTTTTATTTAAGCTTGCTTAGTATAGTATATTTGTTTTTCAATTTTCTTGAATTAAATATTAAATCCACGAAGCCGCCTTTAGAGTTTGAAAGGAATTCTTTACTGTTCGCTGCGATAAAAATATCTACGAAAATATCCCTAATTATTTCTTCAGGCTTCAGGCCATTCATGCGGGAATGTAAGTTGCTTGGAAACTCTGGAAACGAGCAAAAATTAAATACATTTAAATCTTTTGATCGAAAATAATCTAACACACTTTTATCGTCGGTGCATACATATATATAATCATAAGAATGCATTTCTTCTTTATTGTTAATATACAGACTCTTGAAGTCGCATTTCAAGTCTGTATTTCTTACATGAATGCATAAGTATTCCCCTTTTAATTTTTCAACTCTTTTTTTACATAAGTTTTTGAATTTTTGCTTTAAAGATATCAGTTTTAAAATGGAAAACCCATTGCCTCCCCCATAAGAAGCGCTTACAATTACATCTTCTTCGTATGAGGTTTTGGGAAATTTTAATTTACCTTGAGTAGATCGCCAGTACCTTGCGTTTGTGTATTTAAGTATTTCATTTCCGCTTAAAATATCTAATAGTCCTGCTCTCGAAAGCGTCTCTGGGAGAATCGACAACTCTTTATTTAAAATAATATCTTTAATAGCGTCTGAATCGTAAATTATATCAATTCCATCGCATTTAATGCTAAAATAGTCGCTGAAATTAATTCTGTAGGTCGAGTTGCGAGTGTCAATAAGTAAAGTTCTTTTGTGTTCTTGGCAGTAGTTTATAGCCCGTTTTATTTGCACGAAGCAATCATTTAATCCACCTTGCGGCATCAATAGAAGGTATTTAGGCATTTTATTTTTTTGGAAAAATGTCATTTGCCGTTCAATGACTTATTGATGAAATAATTAATGGGCATTTCGGCGTTTAATATATCCTGCTTTGTCATTCCTCTTAAATTTTTATATATATTTTGATTCAAAACCAGTAATGGTTGGTAGTCTCTCGTAATATTTCTATAAAAATCGTAAGGTTTTTTTAAGTAAGCTTTTACGGATCTACCTAGGGGCACGGGCTGTACCGTATCTAGGCCATTAAAAAATTTATAGTTAGTATATAAGTCTGGTTGCTCAATACTCAGCTTATATAAAATATTATTTCCAATTTCTGTCCATTCTATATTTGTTTTGTGTTTATCTATTTTTTCTCTCATTATGTTTTCCCACACTTTCATAATTCGTGTCTCTTTTTTTGTACCAAAAAAACCATTGCAAATATTTTTATTGTTCTCTAAAAGAAAGAACCCTTCCTTTTCTTCAATAGTATCAAATAAACAATCAAGAGAACCTAATACTAAAGTGTCTAAATCTAACCATATCCCTCCATTTTTTCTTAATGTGCAAACCCTTGCAAAGTCTGCTCGATGAGCAGGCTTCAAGCTAGAGAAGTATTTTGGTAAGTCGTCAACATAATCTTTTACATTTTCCTGGTTAAGTAATTTCACTTTGTACCCTTTTCCAGAATCAGCGTGTAAGTAAATTAAATCCTTTAATATTTCTATTAAAGAATGGCATGGGCCATCCCAGTAAATATATATAGTTCTATTCATTTTCATTTTCGTTAGTTATAATTGACACATTTTTTTTGTTCTTCCATGTTTCTGGCAAATCTTTTTCGTTTAGTTTTTTATAATTTATTTTTGTCCATTTTTGCTCTCCTCCCAATTTATTGTATTGATGGACTAGAGGCTCTCTTAATGCATATGTGTTTATATAAGGTTGCATGCAAGCTATTGAGAGATCCCACCCTTGATTTTTAAAAAAATCTTCTAATATGCATTTTTGTAATGAAAGCATTCCTCTAATTGAGCATATCATTATCCCATGTAGGCTTAACATATTAAATATTCTAATCACATTTTCATTATCGGCTACCTCGCTATAACACACCGAATCGTTCACTCCAAATTCTTTATCTGTCATGCCCCATTGGCATAATCCAATGTATAGTAGATCGCAATCTTTTGGAATATCAATAAAATCTGGAAATTGCCTGGTTTTTTTTGCATCATCCTCTAATATGACAAAAGGTTTAAAATTTTCTGTCATGTACTGCGATGCCAAATCTATTATTTTTAAAAATCCCGAAGCTCCTGATTTTCTAGTTTTTTTCCATGGACCCAACTCTTTATCGCAGTCGAAATATTCACTTGGAATAGGATTTACCTCTTTTAAGTCAAACTCATTGAATTCATTTAAGATGTGGTCTTTTCTGTTTTTGTGTTGATCCGCATGCTTTTTAGATTCTCTCAGGTTTTCTTCGCTCCCTTTTGGTAAAGTCAAATAATAATAAGTTAAATTATTTAAATTAATTTTCATTAACTTGTTTTCTTTCTATGTTTTTAATTTCCTCAAGTATCTCGTCAATACGAGCTTTTGCTGTATGATGTTTTAAAACGTGATTATGCCCAGATGTTGCTATCATTTGAGCCTCATCTAAATTTTTGATGTAATAATCAATTTTTTTTATGAGTTCGTTTTTACTTTCGTAATATAGTAAGTGCTTGCCGTCCTCCAGTCTGTTTTTAACAGGAGTAATCATTTTATCTACTATCGTCAATGTGGCACATCCTAGAGCCTCAAAGAGCCTCCAGTCTCCTTCACACCATGCTGGATTGGCAGTGACTACTATTTTTGAATCTAAGATTTTATCGTAGTATTCTTTTTGAACCGAGCTTCTACCTTTATGCCCATTTTTTCCTAAATACCCTATATGGATATTATATTTTTCGCCATAATTATCTCTTATAATTTTTGATATTTTCCCTCTATTTCCTCGTGCATAAAATGGAAAAAAAACTGCTATATCGACTCCTCTTTCGCTAAGTGGTTTAATTTTGAATTTAGCGGCTTCATCTTTTATCGGGTAACTTATGGGAATTATATTTCTATTTCCATAATTGCGAAATCTGCTTGGATGTTTATCACAGACGCTTCTTTTAAAGTATAATAAAACTTTCTCATAAGTTTTTTTAAACAGATTTGTACCATCATTATAATCGACAATTAAAGTTTTTTTGGGGAATTCAATGTCAATTTTGAAGGGAAAGTAGCTAACGAGAAAAATATAATCGGCTTTTCTTTGACTGTCTGTAAGTTCAAGCTCGTTATGACTATCCACCGCTTTTCGCAAGACGGCATTAATTGGATCCCCGCTTTTTGGCATATAAATTTTCATTGCATGATCCCCCTGAGATTATTTATCCATACCGAAAACGAGGAGCCTGGAGAGCCTAAAAAGTATTTTTTATTGTTTATAAATTCATCAATCATAATTTAAGTATGCTTCCTCTATAAATGATATATGATTCATGAAAATAACGCTTGGATCTTTAAAGTCTTTTTGGTTTTGTTCAAATATTTTAGGTCTATGAATTAATCTAACATTGAATTGCTTGATCGCGTTTATTCCTGAAATTTTTATCATCCATTTTTGCCCAGCCCATTCGTAAATATTTGGGTCCTGCCATCTTCTTACTTGCCCCCATTTTAGATAATTATATTTATTATAATCGTTCGCAAAATGTTTCAAACTTTCATGTTTTTTTAAAAATAAAAATTCATCTGGATCTATAAAAAGCCACCAACACTCTTCATTGCCGTAATTTGAGACGCAATTAATAAATCCTTCGCTTTGAGATTCTGGGTAGTAGTATTCGTGGTCTTCTCCGAAAACCCAAGGCACTATCGTAATGGAATCATATCTATTTTTGATGTCTTCTACCATTTTTAATATTTGTTCATCAGATAAGTCCTGATTGTACTTTTCTACCTCAGAGAATTTTTTCTTTTTTTTATGGATTGGTAGTAATGGAGATTTTAATCCATTGTTGTAAATATAAATATGATCCACTCCTAGTTTTATATTATGCTTTATCCATTCTTCTAATCTTCTAATTTCTAATCGCAAGTTTGCTATTGTATATAAATTAATTTTCATTAGCTTGTTTTCTTTCTATGTTTAAATTTTTAGCCCTACTTTCAGCTTTATCCTTGCACTTGTAATTTGCCACTGACAGATTATATCCATGCGGGATATGGAATATGAAATCTTTTGCGTTAAATATACTCATCCCGTCTACGCCAGATTTTTCTAACCTAGAATAAAGATCGTTATCGTCGTTACCCCAGCCTTCGAATGCTTCATTATAACCTCTTACCTTGAGGAAATCTTTTTTCTTAAAAATACAAAAGCCATTGTGGTGGTTACTTTTTACCGACTTGGCGAACTGGGGGCGCAAGTTTGATGATGGTTCCTGCATTTGTTTTATAATGTCATCAAGCATGCTTTCATCTTTTAAAACATAATCAATATCCGCTTTGATTATAATATCTGAGGCACAATGTTTTACCGCCAAATTAAATGATTTTGCTAGAGAGAAGTATTTTTTGCAGTCTCTTCTGATTATTTTTAACTTTTTGTTTTCAAATTTATTATCCGCCAAAAATTCATCCACTCGCACCTCTGACGACCAATCCACTAAAACTACCTCTTGGCAGTTTTTCCATTCAAGCCAGGAGCTTATGCACCTTATGATACGGTCTGACCTATTCATTACTGATATTGCTACAGAATATTTATTCATTGATTGAGTTATCTATTTTATTAAATAAAGGTTTTCCATTGTTAATGTACACTTCGCTATATCCATCTTTACCGCTTTTCGCTGGGTTTCCTCTATAGTGATTTATTCTTGCGATATCTTTATCAAATACTCTTAAGATGCATTTTTGTGGTTTTATACTATGCGGATAAAGTGCCCATTTGCTTTCTGTGTCCACAGGCCCACGACACATAACTTTACATTCATGTCTGTCTTCACAATCATAACCCCAATTTATATTTTTTTTTGCTGAAACACCTTTTTTCCTCTCTTCAAAAATTCTTTGCTTAAACTGCAAACAGTTCGCTTTTGAATATCTATGTCTTAATGATTGAATATCTTTATCCTTAAGCATCACTAAGAATTCATCTGGATCAAAGCAAGCCCACCAGTATTCAGGGTAATTTTCAAAGCAATGCCTAAAAGCTTGTCTTTGGGAAAGCGGATAATCGTAATCATGGTTCTTTTTGCACTCCCATGGAATAACTTCTAATATTCCTTCGTATTTTAATTTTATCTCTTTAAGTTTATTACTTATGTATCCGTCAGAAAATTCTTCAAAATATTCTGCATCAGGCTTTTTTTTCCATTTGCCGCAATTAATTTCTTCGCTCGTTAGTTGTCTTGCTCCCTGGGAGTAAATTCCGTCATCTATACTTAAAGTTCCATTGTCATATAAGACAATTTTTTCAAACCCAATTGAAAGATAATGATCTATCCATTCTTCTAGCCAAAAAACTTCTAGCCTTCTTAATATAATCGAGGTAACTCCAAATTTTTCTTTCATTTAAATCTTTACTCCAAATCTTAAATGTTTCACATTAATTCCCGCTTTTTCTAACAGTAAGCCCACCATAACATCTTCGTATATATGAATTTTAGAAAGCTCTTCTAAATCATTCATTGAATATACTTTATTTATTTGTTGCATAGCATTTCTGCTTAATATATAAGCTTGACCTCCTCTTGCGAATGAATTAGGAATCTCGCCTTTATATTCCCTGTTGCTCCAATAACTGTTTTCTTTGCATTGACCGCTTTGAATATGCCATTTAGACGAAAGTTTTCCGCTAGATGAAACCCAAATTCTTTGCCCGACATAATCATCTTCTGGTTTAATTTTTATGTTTTCTATTTTTCCTATCGTTTTATCGTCAAAAAAAGTATCGTGATCGTCAACTTTTAATATATGAGTAAACTCTTTGAACGATGGATTTTTTAAGAAAACATCTATAACACTTATTGTTTTTTCTGGAAGCCCATCGTAATAGTCATTACAATTTAAGCTTAATATTTTATCTTTTAAATTATATTTTTCTTTCGTCAGCCCGCCTTTTACAATGATTAAATTACGCACTTTTCTAGAAAGGATTTCTTTCCATAAATTTTTATTTTTTTCACATGAAAAAACAACGGTTAATACTTTTACCTTTTTATTCATTTTAAAAAATACATTTTAATTTTTTAAATATTTCTTTTTCTATAGTTATTTCGTTATCAGCTGAAAACTGATTAATGTATTCAGTCGCCCTTTTCGAAATCAAAAAACATTCATCGTCATTTCTTCTGCACCATTCTAATTTTTCTTCAAGATCATTTCCATCATAGTCTAATGGCACATAATGTTCCCATGGATTTATACCCATTGAAAAAGCAAAGTCCCATCTTTTTTCAGTCATTAATACCAACGAATTACTTTTCATTGTCTGCGGAAGTGAACTAGGATAATCATTGCCTTCTATATTTAAAATGTATTTTTTTTTCAACTGTTCTTGCCAAGCAACTCTCTGACCAATTATCTTATTGCAAAAATCAATATCTTCTATTAGAGCGTTTCTACGTTTGTGAAGTTTTAATTTTTCAATTTCTTCTACAAATTTTATATTTAAATGATTATATTTAAAAACAAATTTACCCCTTAAAGTATTTGATAATATTTCTTTAAAAGGGGCTCCTTTTTTATTTCGCTGTTCTTCGTAGCATCTAGGGAACACACCGTGTATTTTTCCTCTCCATATTATATCATCTTCTTTATCTTCCCATTTTATGAAATCTTTTTTTTCTTTAAATAAATTTTCAAGCATGCACTCCAGAGGAAAAATAATTCCATTCTTATTGTTGTGCCATCTTGAATGGTAAGCCCAAGTTCCATTTTTTTCAGGATTTATAGTTCGAGCATCTTGGGAGCAAAGGATTAATCCTGGATTATTTTTAACACCTAACTCCTTCCATCTTTTTACCCAACCTTCATACCTTTTTTGTTCGTCATTTTTTTTGATGAAATTCTTATCGTTCCAATCGCAAAATACAGGGCTAAATTCTTTGAAGTACCAATCTCCCATTCTAAATTTTACATTATCTTTTATAAAACCTCTCATTCTTGATTGCTTAAATTTAATGAGTGTGCGGAAGGCAAACAACCTCTCCGTTTTTTAGACTAATAAAGTCTTTCCCTTTTATTCTTGCTGATGCAGTTGAAAATGTTGAGTTCATATGACCTATTACACATTTACACCTTGATAATATTTCCATGTCACGTAACCATTCCGAGGAATCTCTCGAATAAGATGAAGATTCATCTGATATAACATTAACTCCACTCGCTCTTAATCTATTCTTTATTCCTTTTATCAAATTATACATTTTTCCGCCAGTTAAAAATATTGATTGCAAATTATAAATATTTAAGTATTTTTGAATATTAATCACACAATTATCAATATCTGTTTCAATTAAATATCTTTCCTTGGCTCCTCCTGGGCCAGTTCTTATATGCACTCCTATTGTTTCATCTTCGTGATTAAAGTGGTTTGCAATAAATTTATCTGCATCATTCCTAATTGGCTTCACGAATTTAAAATCTAAAAAGTTCTTTAAAAACATTTTCAAATATTCTTCTTCTGGAATATTTATTTTAAATTTTTTTAAAACTTCGGATTTGCTGGAGGAGTCATAAGAGCGAGGAAAAGAAATGGTTCTTCTTTTTTTTGTGAAACTGAAATTATTTTCAAAAATATCATTCAGTGTTTTGTAAATATTATTGTTAAATGTTTTTGATTTATTATAAATAAGAAGGTCAGAATCCATTAAATCTGCAAAAACTTTATAGTGACAATAACCGTGCATTTCATTACCTAATCCTGCGCGAGGCCCTGCTAGATTTGATATAATATAATTCTTCATTTTTATTGAATGTTTGAACTATATCTTTTTCTATCTTGGAAAAAAATTCCTCTATGAGATTCGTGTTGAGGGCTACTTAAATCATATCTCATGACATTTGGCGGATACTTATACGAAAAACGCCTGAGTATTACATCCATATATCTCTCTTTATTTTCATTCAACGAGAATTCTAGTAATTCACTTGCGCCATGTTTAGAATATGCAACTGCGTGTAAACACGCAACATGTCCTGACACAGAATAAACAGGAAAATCGTCTATTTTATATTTTGTTTTTTTCAAACCTTTTTCCCCGCAGAACTTACAACACCCAAGATAAAAAAACATTTTTGAAATTTCTTCGTATTTCACTATTTGCTCCAAAGTAATCGGTTCTAATATATCAATATCATCTTCAAAAACATAGGACCATGTTTCATCTGTTGAGTTAGATATCATTTCAAAGATGGTTTGCATACCAAGTTTGTTTGAAATTACTGCATCGTCATGCTCAATTGTATTTACAAGAATAACTTCAAACCCGATTTTTTTTAACAAATCCGAACTGTGTTTGACTCTATCCGATGATTCATCAAATGCTAAAATATACGCTTTTCTGTGCGTTTTACTACCTAATCCTGAGGGACGTTCTCCTGTATTTGATATAATATGATTCTTCATTTTTGTTTTTGAAAATTATAACCTTTCATTAGATAATCTACTTCTCTCCACCCCCCATGTAACCAAGTAAAATTCGGGGGATTCTGAATATCCCATATGACTTCGTTTGGATTAATACTTGCTGACAGCCACCCAAAACCTCTGTATCCTGCAATATAGCATTTTGCATTTGAAAGCGCAGCGAAATCTTCGTCTGTACGTTCAAAGCCTAGCGGCCCAGGATATTCTGATGATCCAGACAGTTCACAAGTTAAATTTAGCTTCTCTATTTCGTCTTTTAGTTTTTTTAAATACCATTCTGATTTTTTAATTAATGAATCATCAATGTTATTTTTGTGGTTTCCATAAAAAACAATGCATTTTTTAAATTTTATGTTTAATTCGTATTTTTTTATAATTTTTATAAAAACATCCCATTCGGGCGTATTATTATTAAAACCATCAAAAAGTCTTGCATGAATAACGAAAGCGTCATCGCCGAATTGCATTTTAACTCTTTTCCTTGTAATGCTCTGCAAAAATGCAAAATCTATTTCTTGCAATTCTCGTTCATGGCCATAAAAAGGTTCGCCTTGTTTAATTAAATATTCATGAGCGATTGACCCTTTGAAGTTTAAGCCTCTTCTTTTTTTATATTTTATTAAATCGCATAAATTATACATAACGTCTTAACTCCTTCACCCATTTGTCAAATGAATCCTCAATTGCATCCATGCAATAACGCATTTTTATTCCTGTGTTTAATAATTTGCTATTGTCCATTACGCAATTTGATCGTGCAGCCGTTGCACCTTTGCTATAAAACTCAGAATCGTCTGCCCAATATTCAAATTCTTTTTCCAACTTAAACTTCTTTTTCATACATTCAACCACTTGCTTTGTTGTAACATATCCTCCGTTGGTTACATTATAGATTCCATAGTCGCATTTGTTCAAAGGTAAATCAAGACAAGCATTAACAAATTCTTCACGATGTGAAATTGAATTAACTGCGTTATACACTTTGTCGTATCTTTGAATCTTGGATAAATAATTACGATTAGAATCAAATTGATCAAATGGAATTCTAAGTCTGCAAGTATACACTTTTTCAAATTTGCTTAAAATTTCTTCACCGAGTGCTTTACTTCCACTATAAAAACTACAAGGAGGTTGATCGTATGAAAAGTTTGGTGTATCTTCTTCGGTGAATCCAATTTTGTTTCCATCTGCATTCTCTCCTTTGTCACCAGCATAAATACAACCACTGCTTACATGAACCAATGGAACATCATTAAGTTCACATACTTGGCCAAGAATCTGAGGAAGAAGAACGTTTCCGATGATTGTTCCACTTTTATTGATTTCACATTGATCAACATTTGGTTTTCCTGTGAAACCTCCTGCGTTTAATACAAACTGAGGTTTTGCATTTGCAATTACATCGTTCAAAGTCTTGAAGTCATAATAATCAACTTCACTTCTTGAAAGATTCTTAAACTCCATATTCCGTGAAGACAAAATCTCCTGAAATTTGAGTCCGACATATCCCGTTCCTCCTATTAATAATATCATGGTATTCATTGTTGTGTTTGTGTTTTATTTTCTTTAAGTATTTTTACTTCTTGCATCTTGATAATCTTCTTTTATATATTTTACTCTATCCCAAATATAAGTCCATTGTAGATTTTCATAAGCTGGCGACCCGTCTGCTCTTATTTTTAGAAATCTATATTTTTTTATCTCTATAGGTATATTAAAATTTATCACTTTTCTTTTGATTAAATCTTCATAATCATTTTTTGCATTCTCTCTTAAATCAAAGAATATATCTAATAAATCAGCAATATATTCTCTTTTCCCAAAATAAAATCCATTTGTATATCCCCCTGATGGATTTGTATCAGATATTATTACCCTACTGTCATACGACCATGTCATATCAATCTCTTTCTCAAACCAAAGATCTGAACAGAAAGCGATTGCATGAGTATAATCTTTTTTTTCTTTCAGCAGCTCGCTTATTTTGCTCTCTAAAAAAGCGTTTCTAATTGGACTTAGCCCATGCTTTTTGATATAACCTTTTCTAAAAAAACTTTTATAATCAGGAAACTTATTGCGAATGATTTCATCAATGCATTCTTGATCATACTCAAAAAAATCTTTAAATTTGATTTCCTTACTGTCGAATCTCGTTACTTCTATTCCATCTATATTTTTGACATTATTATTTATGTAGTATATATCATAGTCTATATGATGTCTTTTTATTGGCATTAGTATTTTTTCATTATGATTTTGAATATTAATTCCTAGCGATCTAGATAAACATCCATATACTACAATACATAATTTCATTTTATTTCTCTGTTTTTTGAATTGTCCATTTGGTGTAATTTTCTATAATTTTATTTTGAAGTCGGTTGGTTTTTATAAACATAGTTTCTAGGGGATTAAATGTGATGCCATAGTAACTTTTATTAAAACATACATCCCCATGTTCAAGTCCATTATATTGAGATAATTGTAAAGGTTTTATTTTAAATCCAGATCTTAAAAGCAATCCACTCATGCCTATCTCATGCTGTTTTACAATATCACGCTTTTCTTTAGCTGTAACGTCAAAAATACCTCCATTAAGAAGTAGATTTACACCTTGGAGATCTGTAGCAAAAAAATAACTTTGAATATGTAAACAATCTTTCTCCGACCGAGGCCACCCGTTGAAATTCCAACTTGCCCCCACTAACTTTATTTTATCTGTAATGAGGCTCCCTACTATATTAACCCATGTTTTAGGAGAAAGATAATCTGGTAAAAAAGGGCCTCGACAGGTATCGTTTATAAAAATAAAACGATCAAACTCATCAAGGTTAACACTTTGTAGAGATTGCTTGTGACCTCCAAAGTCGTAGCCTTTGTTATGTCCTTTAATTATAGATGTATTATCTTGTGCGGGAATTTTTTCTCCGCCACTAGGACTGTTAATAACAAAATTAAAATAATGATCTGGAGAATTTGTTAAACCTACTTTTATAAAAAAATCTAAATTAATTTTAGAACAATCATTTTCAAAATGAATAAATGTAATTAAAGTTTTCAAAATTTTATCTGTTTAACTTATCGATAGCAAGATTTGTATAATCTACTAGAATGTAGTAAATCAAATTGTTCGCAAAAAACATCAATATAGTGATTCATGCAAGCTAGATGATATACTCCTAAAATTTTTTTCATAATGCACATTTCAATAAATTTATCCAAGTTGATTTTGTTAAATATTCATTTTCTAAAAATTTTAATTGTTTTGCATCAGCATCATAATCATGTTCTTTAAGTTCTTTTTGAATGTACTTTGTTAAAGATTTGTTGTCTTTATAATGGCTTACGGTGTCCCATTGTTCAATAAACTCTCTTGCTTTGTTGTCTGCATGACCAGAATACAAGGTGACTCGTGGAACATTAAATACAGTGGAAACTATGCGAACATGAAGGCTTGTTCCGATAACAAATTTAGAATTAGATATAACATTACAAATATCCCAAACATTCGTTCCCTCGAAAAAATAAATCATATCGTTTGGTACACTATTTTGAAATTTTTGTTTGTATAAATTCATTGAATCGTGCCCTGGAGCAATTCCAGCGCAGAAAAAAACCAATGGCAATCTAGTTTCTTTAATTATATTTTTAAGATTTTGAATTATCTTATCTGACCGTTGGTTTAGTAAACCTCGATTAACTTGCACTGAGATATACTCTTTGCCATGTAAATTATGTAATGTCTTTATAGCTTCTGAGGTTGAAGTTCTTTCGGAAATGGTTTTATCGTAAAAATGTTTTAGCAATACTACGCAATCAGGGGAGAATTGACATTCTAGTCCAAACCTTGATGATTGATCGTAATGAGATTTACTTCTAAAACTCACAAAATCATACTCTTTTAATTTGTTTGCACCGCTAACAGAAAAACCTCCGACTGCATTTGCCACAAATACATTAGGTTTATTAAATATTTTTTTACTTAAAATGTACGATGGTTTAAAATCTTTTTGCTCAAAAAAAGAATTGTATTTCTTTTTTACATCTTGTGAAAAAAAAGCCAAAGGATTACAATCGTTTGCGGTGTGACCGCCCACTTGAATTAAATTTACTTCCGATTCATAATCAAAGAAATCTGTAATAGATTTTACATTATGCCCACCATGGCTTGTCATGTCTGCTTCTGCTATATCACAATACTCTATGTCTGTATTTATTGAATTACTTTTTAGTAATGATTTTAAAATATATGGAAATAGCATATCCCCAAAGTTATGACGACCAAATGCTCCGTATAATATTGTTTTCATTTACACTCCTTTTATTTTAAATCCTGCATCAATAACACTTTGACCCAATTGCCTTTCTGTATAGTGGGTAAAAGTGAAATTTGATTTATACCCTGTTGGCATCTGTGAATAATATTCATCTATAATTTTGTCAGTCCAAATTTCTTTAAAAAATTTAAAATCGACCATAAACATAGTTCCACCGATAAATTCATAGACCCGTTTTTCGTGATCAGGAAGATTCCACTTTTTTTTTAAATGCCGTTGTTTGCATCCACACATTTTATATTCAGCTTGCTTTAATATGGAAATATTTTTTTTTATTTTATAATCAGAAGATATAAGTGAGTTTACAAGTTGATCTCTCCAATTGTTCCCCAGGCTTAAATTATACTCGCATTTTTTTGTGTGAAGTTTTATCAAATAATCATAATCTTTATGTCGTATATCTTTTATTGTCAATAAAAAGGGGGCTATGTCTTGACCTTTATTTTTATATTTTTTAATATTTGTATTTGAAAATGAATTTAAAATTTTGTCAGATATATCTTCAACTTCGTCACACAATGTAATGTACAAATCAAATTTCGTATCAAGAGATTTTAACTTTTCTTCAAAATATCTCCAAAGATCTGTATGGTATACATGTAAAATAATTGCAATCATGTTAATCTTTTAACACATCTGGATTTTGTTTTATTGTTTGTTTGGTAATTAAATCTTTAAGTCGAGTAGTTGACCATTCGTGAGAACGAGTGGTATATATAACTTTTGGTGGAAGATCATCTCCTGTAAAACTTTTTCCAATATAATCCTCTCCAAGTATGCGAACATCGGGTCTCCAGAATTTAATCAGATCAACGAGCTCTTCTTCAGTTTGATACATATATACTTCATCTATATATTTTATAGCCATTAATGCTTTGTATCGTTCATAGTACGGTATGACAGGTTTGTATTTTGTAAACCTTGTCGCACTTGGATCTCGTTGCAGGAAAACCAAAAAACGATCACAATGTTGTTTCGCCTCCTCAAAAGTATAAATGTAACCTGGATGCAACAAATCAAAGTTACCCGCTGTGAATCCTACTATTTCTTTATTCATATTAATTCTTTTAATCCGTCTTTAAAATTTACACTTGGAAACCAATTTAATTCGTTTTGAATTTTACTATTGTCTATTGCATAGCGCCAATCGTGACCCAATCGATCTTTGACGAACTCTATTTGATCTTCATCTTTATCTAGAAGATAAATAATAGTTTTTACTATGTCGATGTTCCTCATTTCATTTTTCCCGCCAATATTGTAAACTTCGCCAATTGTTCCGCCATGTAATACTGCATCAATACCAGAACAATGATCTGAAACATGAATCCAGTCACGAATATTCTTGCCGTTACCATAAACAGGAAGTTTTTTGCCTGATTTAGCATTTTTTATCATCAATGGAATCAATTTTTCTTCGTGTTGATTTGGCCCGTAATTGTTTGAACAGCGAGTAATTAAAATAGGATAATTGAAAGTCTCATAAAAACTACGGCACAACAAGTCAGCACTTGCCTTGCTTGCCGAATAGGGGCTGTTGGCTTGTATTGGCGTGTTTTCGGTAAAAGCATCATCCTCTTCGCTCAAAGTTCCATAAACCTCGTCTGTGGACACCTGAAGATATCTCTCGATGGTCGGGCAATCATGAAGCAATGTGAGAAGCGAATGTGTGCCATTTATATTCGTCTGAACAAAAGGAGTCGAATCATTTATACTATTATCCACATGACTTTCTGCGGCAAAATTAACAATATAATTTATTTCATTTTTATTTATTAAATTGCGGAGTCGATCTGTATCATTTATATCACAAATTGATAAGCTGTGTCGTCCTGACTTGCTGATATCTTCGCTTATGTTGTCGTAGCTTGCAGCGTATGTTTTTAGATCAACATTAAATATATTATAATTATATTTGTTGAAGATATGTTTTATAAAATTGCTCCCTATAAAACCTAGGCCACCTGTAACTAATATATTTTTCATTTATAAATTATTATTCTCCATATTCGTACCCAAAATACTCAATATCTTTTTTGCATTTTTCAGCAATAATTTCTCTTGCTTCATCGTTGTAAAGTTCGACATAATTTGCATGTCGAGTTTTATTCTCGTGCGAAAGTTTCTGACGTGAAATGCCAACTTTGTCGCAGATTGTGTCAAAGTCTTCTTGAAGGTTTTCAAAACGGCCAATGAAATCACAACCTTTTACAAAATCATATTGATTTAGGTATTTATAGTTTCCTATTTCTTCCGACTCTAATCCCCTTACAAATTCCACAAATGGCGCACCTCTTGGTGTAAATTTCTTTTTTATATTATATCTCCAAGCGGACACACATCTATCCCACGGATTTCTTACAAAAGAAAATTTAAAGTAATCATTAAATATATTTTTTGTCGTACTTTTTTTAATTACCTGGATTGGCGGGTGATTACAATCATATTTTTTACCTTCAAAATTAAATAAAGGCTCTTGTACGTTTTGAATGGGCAGCCTTTCAAGCTCATAAGATTCCAATACATCCAAAACCGAAGTTGATGCTGTTTTTGGCGTTCTTACGAATATAAATTTATATTTATGACTTATCATTTTATTCTCCAAATTCTTTCCACTCTTTGATTTCGTAACCCAACCAATTGAATAACTCATTTACTTCTTCCTTAAATAAATCTTTGAAAAAATAAATTTCCTCTTGTGTGATTTTACGATTGTACGGCCTAGAATGATGATCTTGATTTTTAATGAAGCAATTGCCCACATTTAAAAATTTAAATATCTCATCGTATTCGGTTTGATAATTAGTAGTTTTAAGTTTCTCAAAAATAACAACATGGATTTGATTTCTTGAAAATTGTTTTTCGTAAGATTTTAAAACCTCTATATAGTTTATTCTAAATGCATAAGGATGGTTTTTAACATTATATATCAATGATTTTTTATGATCCCAGTTTCCCCATTTTATTCCATCCTCTTCAAGCAGTTGCATATACATATTATATGCAGAAAATGCTCTGTGTATTGGATTTCTAATCGAGAAAATAAACTTAGTTTGTGAAAGATGTTCACCCATTCTAGACAATGTCACATTTGTATAATCAGAATATCCAGGACTCGCTTCTCCCCACAAACCATCGTCATCCAAAAAATGTGATTTATACCAATCAATACCCTCCTTATAGGTTGATGCTGGATTATCTTCACTTGAAAAAAAGTTGATTTCTTTACCTAGTGAAATTCTTGCGTTAATGTGCTCTGTTCTTGCAATCTGAATTTTCGGATGCTGATTGAGATTACGTGCAAGAGCACTCGTTGCACACTTTTGAAATCCAGGAATTATAAAATCTGGTAGCTTATTTTTCATTGTATTTAATACCTGTTAATTCGTGTAGTTGTTTGTTGTACGGATCGTAAAATTCCAAAAGCACATCTTTTGCTTTATCGGTTAATTTGTATTGATCTGCATATGAATTGTATTTTTTAAATTTTATGGTTTCATTTGGTACTTCCAAAAAATTGAAAATATCTTCACAAGTTTTTTCTGAATTCGTTTCGAGTTGTGTTAATGAAACTACTTTTAACTGATTGTCTTTCAACTTTAAATGCGATTTAAAATATTCAATTATAGGAGCATACACTCCATTTAAAATTAATCTCCCTTTTAAAGTTTCATCTAAAAACCATTGCTTGTCGGTTTTTTGCAGTTTTTGCAAGTTGTTAATTTCAGTTTTTATATTCTCAAGAAAACTTTGACCAGGATGTTCCCAGCTCCACGAACACGATTCTGGAAATTTAACCATATAATGAGCATACTCTGCAAAAGCTCGTTCAATTGGATTTCTAACCACAATCAAAAATTTCACATCAGACACATTTGGAGCCCACTTTTTTTTGTATTCTATATAAGTGGTTTTCATTCTGTCAATAGAAGTCTTACATCCTTTCCCAAGTAAATTACCTGAGTAATCTCCCCACAAACTTCCTTCTTTGTGGAAATGCCTTAAATACCATTCCCATGTATTGTTCCAACTTGAAGCAACATATTTTTCGTTCGAACAATAACTTATTTCGGAATTAAATTCTCCACCAAATCTTATATTTGAATGTTGTGTCAAATTTAATTTTAACGACAAACTTCCACACTTTTGAAATCCAGGAATTAAAAATGAAGGAAATCCCGACCATTCTTCATTGTTAATTTGTTTTCCAGTTAAACGAACTCGAATTCGTTCTTTTGCAACTTGAGTTGATTTTTCAAATGTAATGATTTCAAGCTTGTTTGCTATTTTCATCAATTCATCATTCTCACGATCATCTATGAAGCTTGGAGTAGTTTTACCTTCCCAATTTATCCCTGCCATTCCAAGATGCTTTACACTCAGGCCGTTTATAACTTCTCTTTTTTTGAACTGATTGGCAAATTCTAAATCAACCCATCCACAATCGTGTGTTCGTTTAGCTAACTTCGTTGGATCATATCTATACAATTGAAAAAAACCAGCGCATTCTAGTACTCTGTATAGTGTCGAATCTTTATCTTCTAAAAAGTCTTTATAAAATAAATAATCACATCTATTTGCGCCGTATAATGTATCCGACTTTATTTCATATCCGCTTAAAACTTCAATGAAATTGTCAGGCAGCACAATATCCGAGTCGAGTAATAAAATTAAATCATCATTTGTCGCGTCATGATCTAGCGGAACTTTTTTTTGAGCACTTAAAATCCCCCCTCCTTTATCAAATTTGAGTTTTTTTGACTTTTTATATTCTTTTTTTTCTTCGTCGCTTTTATTTTTTAGTTCCCATTCTGGATATGAAAAACAAGTATCCTTTCCTGTTAATGAACTTTTAACATGATTACGCGAATGACAATCAGGAACAAGTGGATAAAAAACGATTTCTACATTTGGTAAATTTCTTGATTCAATTTCTTTTATAGTTTCGGCGTCATCTTCCTGAGTTACAATAAACCATTTATCGAAATGCTTGGCATTTCTATCAAGCATAATCGATAATTCAAACGGATAATTTTTTGATATTGTGATCGCAAATAATCTGTTATATTTTTTGATAAGTTTCATTAATTTACACTTTTAAATTCGGATCTCCTTTATATAAAATGTGAAAAAATAAATATAAAACAGCGTCAACCTTGTTTTCGAAATCTGTTTCATTTTCACTATCAAGTAATATTTTAGATAAATGATCTTTTATGTGATTTTTGGTTTCTTTGCTCGAATTATTTTCCATCCAGAACATGCTCATTTTTACATTTTCTACCGCTTGCCATGCAGCCCTTTTTAAAAACCAGCTTTCTTGTGCTCGTTCAGGCAAGACAAGATGATTGACTTTTATGTGAGGAGACCAGATAATACGAGAATCATTTTTTCTCGGAATTCTTCTTAACATTTCAGTTTCTTCTCCCCCCATAAGGGTAGAGCTTGTAGCCGACCTTCCATATTCAATATCAAATAAACCATGTTTATTAAAAACATTCCTATGGTAGGCGATATTAGCGCCGACTAAATAAAATCCACTAGGAACACCCATGTTTTCAATTCTGCATTTTTTTTGGTTTCTATGTATAATATCAGGTCCAAAGTCGAGCATCGATAAAAGAGCCAAAGATTTATTGCTTAGCCATTTTGGCCTGTCAACTAATCTCCAATCAGGAATGGTTTTTCCCCCTACAACTAACAAGTCAGGGTTTTCGGAAAAAGCTTTCAAAACTTCTTCAATAAAATTTTCATGACAAATAGAATCATCATCTATATATTGAACGATTGGAGCGCTAGTTGATTCTATACAAATATTTCTAGCATCAGCGAGCCCTTTTGCTGGTTTCTGAATATACTCAAATCCATGCAAACTAGATAAAGAAATGCATTTGTCTAACATTTTAGGGCTTTTAACTTCTTCTTCTGAATTATCTAAGACGAATACATTAAAATGTTTTTTATCTATATTTTGTTTCGTTAAAGCTAATAAACATTCATAAAGTATTTCATGCCTATCAAATGTGCATATGCACACCGTTGTTTTAGCACATCTCTCCCAAAACTTAAATTTTGTTGATCTCATATAATGAATTAATTCTTTTTCGTTTGAATCCCACCATGGAGTTATTTTTGTGTCCATCACATCCGAGCTGACTTCTTGAATGTGCAAATCAACAAAAGGATCTATTTTTATTCTAAGCCTTTTAGATTCGTCTATTTTTGGATTCGAGCAATAACCTACAAATTTATCAACCGCACATGTTATGGAATTTTTTTTGTCCCAAAGCTGTTTATTTTCTTTTTTAAATATTTTGAATTCTTCTGGAACTCCACCTTTGAATCTACCAAAAGGCTTTACTTCAACAATCCCTTTAAAATGCGAATTGTCCAGGGTTGTATTTACTAATATTTCAGCCCCTCTTTTTGTAATAACATAAGCTTCAAGTCCATCAAAATCCTTACTATACAATCTTCTTTTTCTTGAGCATCGTTTGCCTAGCTGAAAAAAATCATATCTTTCAACATTAAAACTGTAATTTTTAGAAAGGTAATTTGATACATCTTTTGTTTCAGCATCGTCCTCCAATATCATGCAAATTTCAATATTTTCCTCAATCATTTTTTTCCATATTAAATAATGACTCAGATATATCCCTATAGCTCCAGGAGCCTGAGAAAAATAAAATTCACTAGCTAAACCCATCAAGTTTAAATCTAGCCCAAATTTTTTGTAAATATTAAAATCAGACCGAGAATCTATCGCTGGAAACCTCTCTAATCTAGGATCGCCAATTTCATTAAATTTTTCGTAGCGATGAGTTTTATCGTCAAGGTTAATTAAGAATGCTTTTTCTATTTTGTTATTCATTTTTATTTTCCAAATTTAAAGTTAAAATGATTAATGTCCTTTTTAAAAATTTCTGAAATCTTTTTTTGGACATCATCATCATAATAATTCACATAATCAAAAGGATCTTTTTCTCGTATAGAATGCATGCTAACATTTAACTTTGGTGAATCTACTAAATTTACGCCTATTTTATCAGATGCAATTTCTAGACCCTCTTTTATTTTTTCGTATCTAATTAATTGATTAACATAACAATAACCTTTTGGAGATGTGATGTAGTCAAGCTGATTCAACTCTTTCTTGAACTCCAAATTAAAAAAGAAATCATTGTATATTTGCGAGTAATCAGTTTCTAAATTTCGTATAAAGTGTAAAAAATTTTCTTTTGTTATTCGATTTTTGATCATATAATTCCACGATTTTCCTTCTTTCCATTCTTCTGCCACTCTATCTATAACAACTTTATTCTTAAAGATAGAAAAGGCGTAATCCCAACTATTTCTTACTATCGCAAATCTATGGTAATTTTTTAAAACATTCCATCTTGAATCTAAAGAATTTCTAATTTTTTTCACTTCTTCAAAAGATAAAACGCCATGAATCGCTAAACAAAGGTGTGGTAAATTCATCCATCTTAGTTTGTTTTTATTTTTTTTATAAAAAACATTAGCATCAAATAATTCATCAGGTATTAAATGAGCAATCTCATTGACCATTTTTCTTCCCTCATCAGTATTAGCGTTTTCAACTATTTCCTTTATTTTGTTTTTATATGTAGGTATTATTTCTGAGTTTTCACTAAAAGGAGCTAATTTTGCACAAATCGAAGTTCCTGCATTTTTTGGTACATGAAAAAATATAAAGTTATGTGTATTTGATATAATCATTTATTTACTTTTTGTTTTTTTGTAATCTTTTAAATATTAATTTTTCAATTTCTTCTTCGGAACCTTTGTCAAATTGTGAAATATGTTTGTTGGCTCTTTTTGATATTTTTGCACATTCGTCATCATTGCTTTTGCACCAATCTAATTTTTGTTCAAAATCGCTGCCGTCATACTTTAATGGAACATAATGTTCCCAAGGCTTTAAGTTAAAAAATATTACTGTATGCCATTTTGGCTCAGGTCTTATCATTAATGAATTACTTTTCATTATGGATATTGTTGATCCTGGAGAATTATTACCGTCAAGATCTAAAATGTATTTGTATTTTAATTGCTCATCAAAAGGCACATTTACCCCTATTAAATATTCATTTTCAAAAATTAATTTTTTTAGAAAAATTTCGTTTTTTTCTGCATTCTTAGGGGGTCTTTTTCTTTTTGAATACCATTCTTTTGAAGTTTTTATTTCTGAAAATTTTATGTTGTAATCTTTTCCAAATTTGTATACAAAATTCATTCTTAAACATTTTAAAAAGTCGTTTTCTAAATTATCCCATAAATTAACTGGACCATCGTTTTCTATTGGATCAGTTATACATTTTGATATTCCAGATAATTGACCTCTCCATATTACATCACTCTTTTTGTCTGCCCATTGATATGAATCGTTAAAAGGTTTAAATAAGTCTTTTGTAGGGTTTCTTTCTATTGGAAATAAGATTCCATCTTGTACAGAAGCTCTTCTATTGTATACAGCTATTGGCGAATCTTTTATTTCTTGTTTATTCACATAGCTATCTTGCGAGTCTAAATATATTCCTGGGTTAATTGATATTCCGTATTTTTTCCATCTTTCTATCCAGCATTTATATTGAAGATTCTTTCTTACGATCACTGAATCGTTCCAGTCACAAGGTTTAGGCAAAAAAGGTTGGCTAAACCACTTTCCCATTCTAAATTTTACAGAATTTTCTATATAAAAATCTTTATTCATATTTATAGTTATCCATCAAAAAACTTTCAATTTTATTGAATTTATCAATAATTGAGGCAAGAGACTTTTGCTTACTAGTAGAATATTTTTTCAAAAGATCTTCGTCTTCTTTCAAGAAATCTTCGATGCATTCTTTGTTTTCAATCTCAAAATATTTATTTATTTTTTTATGTCCAGAATCAAATTTTTCATTCTGTAATTCTAGACCTAAAAAATCTTTCAATTTTTTTTTCAAAACATTCCAGTAAATTTCTTCTTTTAAATCTTCGTAAAATATAGTTATCGAATTTCCCCTGCTCTTTAAATATCTAGAAAATTTTTCTTTCTCTTTGTTTTTAATTTCACAAGCTTTTGCTATTTTTTTAAAATCAAGTTGAACATTAACTTTACTTTCGTTAAGTTTTTTGAATTGCGGTGAGGTAGAATGAGTGATTAATGTTTCATTCATAATAAATTCGCTTTTTGCTTGACTCCATGTGTCTCTTCTTATTAAATGAATGCATGGTATATCCTTTAAAAGAGAAGTGTCTTGCGGTACAACGCCAGAAGTGTTCCAGTTTCTATTACCTACTTGATTATACATTAGTTTATAAAAATGCCCATCTGAATTTTCTAAAACTTTATCCAGATTAAATTCGTTCAAGCTGTTAGTTACCTTAGGGGTTAGCTCTCCTAGGAATTTTATAGAGTACATTCCAGCTATTTGTCTAGCGATCCACGTGCTTCCACTTCTTTGAGTAGAAAGTAAATAAAATTTTTTCATTTTTTGCTCCAATCGTAATCGTTAATTTCTCTTATTAAATTTTTATTAGAGTTGAGCCTTTCAAGAGAATCTTCTAAAATTGGTATCCACCAAAATTTCCTTCCCTTTAAAAGCGCATAGTCTTTTGTTATTTTTTCATCAAGTCCAGTATAATCTAGATATCTTTTTTTATTAACCCCACAAAGATGAAGAACGTCTCTTTTATGTTGAAAAATTAATAACTCGATTTTTTCCAGCATCAAAGCTATTGATAAAACTCCCTGCTCTGGAAATCTAAAAAAATCAGTTTGATTTTCAACAAAGGAAATTATATTACTAGAATTTAAAATTTGTTTTTTTATTTTTTTCCAATTATCTTTATGTATTGTTAAAGTTCCAGAATTTCCATACTTCAAATCTTTAATTGGAAATTTTTCATTCACGCAATTAATAAGTGCTCTAGCTCCTTTAGAAAACCTATTTTTTTCTGGTTTTGATATCGCCCCATTGAAATAAATCACATCTTTGTTTAGGTTTTCAAAGGGGTTTTTAGTTTCCTTGTTTATGGCGATATCTCCGTCCATCCACATTACCCATTCATATCCATTCGAAAATGCGGAATCTATAAATTCTAGTTTTGCAAATTGGTATGTTTTTTCCTCCTTTTTATCTTCCTCCACATTTAAGAAATATTTTTTGTATGATTCAGTGATCTCATTAGTTCTTAACTCTTCAAAATCAATGAAATCGCTATTGTGTGATTCTGCATAATCTTTAAAAGAATTCCGCCATGAATCTCTAAAACTATTATCTAATTCTATATTATGAAATAAACTAGTGATTATTGCGTTCATTTTAAAATTTGTAATTAAAGTAGCTTATATCTTTCTTGAAATAAGAGTTTACAAGTTCGATGGATTCGTCGTTATAAAGTTCTCTGTAGTTATATTTTTTTGACTTATTTCTATGAGGAAGCACGGCATTCTCGATTCCTATTTTTTTAGTAATTAAATTAAAATCATTCGTAAAATCATCAAAGTTTCCCAAAAAATCTGTAAGCTCTTTGTTTTTTTCGTCACATATCAATTCATGTTGACTAGGCTTGCATCCCTTTGTCCACCAATCCAGCCAGAATAAAAAAATGTCTTTCTCTTCTTTCAGGAGCTTTTCTCCTCTTTTTTTCTTTTCTTTATTTAAGTGGAATTTAAATAATCTATACTTTGTATATTTTAATTTTTCTAAATAAGGGAAATGCCTTCCATGGTTAAAGACATAATTACTCGCAACCCATTCCCATGGATTTCTTATGAAAGCGAATTTAAAATAACCTTCAAAATCTTTTAAATTATTTTTGATAGTTAATAAAGATGCATGCTTGCATAAGTGAGGATGTTGTTCGGTTTTTGGCCCATGCCTATGAACATATTCGCTACCAAAGCCTTTTAGCGCAGACTCTACACTCATCCCTCCTGTTTTAGGGATATGAGCAAATACAAATTTATATTTATGATTAATCATTTTTATTCTTTAAATTTGTAGTTAAAAAACTCAATATCTTTACTAAATCTTTCTTTCACAATTTCTCTATCTTTTTGACTGTAATAAAAAGAAAAATGCTCTTGTTTTTTAATTAAGCTTCTTGAATTACTTTTTTTAAGTTCGATTTTTTCGATACCTATCTTTTCGCAAATAAAATTAAAATCGTTTTGAATGTTTTCCATTCTTCCTATAAAGCTGCACCCCTCTGTAAAATCAAATTGGCCTTGAGGTTTTGCCGCCCAAACATTTTGCCTTTCCTTGATAAATTCAGAAAAACTTAAATTCGAACTGTTTCTTTTGGGGTTTTTAGAATTTTTAACGAAAAAATACCAAGACAAAACTCGACCCCAAGGATTCCTAACAAAAGCAAAAGAAAACCCTTCATTTTTTTTGTATTTTTTTTTGTATTTTTTGAAATTTATATGTTTATCATCCCCTATTTTTGTTTTAACAATTTTGTTCGGATCATTGATGTTTTTTAAATAGTTGTGAATACTAGTGGAGCCAGTTTTACTGCTCGCTAAAAATGCAAAATCATATTTTGGAGAATATATCATTATTTTTGTTTTTTTAATTCTTTATATATTTCTTCTCTTTGAGATTGAGACAATTCTTCGTAAAGAGTGTCAACCCAATGTTTTCTAGCTAACTTTTGTTTAACTGGAAAATCTCTATATAAAATGAAATCGCTAAAAAACTTGTCCATATAATTAATTACACTAGATCTAACTTCAATTCTTTTATTCATGTTACCCTTTTCCTATGTCTGCCTCTGGATCTGACCAATCCAGTGGAGGATAGTTTAAATTAGATTCTTGCTTTACAGAAAAACAAAATTTTTCTTTTTCTTCTAGAGTTTCTTTTTTAGCTTCTTCTGCTTTATGTATTCTTTTTCTTAATTCTGTACTAGAAAAATTATGGTCTCTGCTATTATAATAAATTTCTATAGCTTTTTCTTCGCATATATCTTTTCCTGAAAACTCTACATCTTTATAATCAGATCCAATTATTCTGACATTAATATCATAAGATAATAATATATCATGCAAATCTTTCTCTAAATTATAAGGTATAATTTCATCCACACATTTCACCTCGGATAATTGAGCATACCTTTCTACTATGCTTTGAACAGGAGCATTTTTTTGCGGACGCTCTATTTGAGGATCCACATGTAGACCGCATATTAAATAATCGCATTTTGATTTCGCTTCTTTTAGCATGCAAATATGACCAGCATGTAATAAGTCAAATGTTGAGAATGTTATTCCAATTTTCATATCGATTTCCTCCCTATAAATTCTCCAGTACGCTTATCAAATAATTCTAAAGATTCAATTTTTTGTTTCTCTTCCATCTCTTTTACAAAAATATATAAAGTTTCTTTTTTTTCTTTATCTAAAGATCTATACAAATCAGAAGCGAGCCTATAAGCTCTTCTAACTTTTGATTTATAACTGTCACTCATTTTAGTCATGAAATAAACGGTTAAATAATCAACCATTCTTGATTTTCTATTCTTTTTCATAATATTAAATATTGTATGTATTCTTGATTTGGGTAATTTTCCAATAATATTTTTTTTCCCGTCTGAGGCTCAAAAATAAAGAATCCATTGTTGGTAAATATTAAATTTACCATATGCAAGGCGTTACTACCTGGTATACCTCCAAACTCTTCTTTTTGCCTTACTACAACGGCAGCTACAGCTGGCTCACTTTTTTTTCCACTTTTGTAAGCTGATACTCCCACCATTGATTTATACATCAATGCGAAATTATCACAGTCCGAATTTTCTTTTTGATCGATTGCCATAATTCCATTTTCGAATTTCAAATCTTGAAACCAATTATTGAATTTTAGAAACCAGTAATAGTCAATTTGTCTATAATGACTATCAAGCAAAATAACACCTATATCAACTGGAACTTTTGTAGGAACGCTATTAAAGGCTCTCTGCTTAGAAAATAAATAACCAACATCTTTTCTTGTTAATAAATCCAACGACGAACCTTTGACTTTGCCTTCGCTGGCAAACTTCATTATTGGTATTTCTTGAAGTTCTTTAAAATTTTGTTTGTTGCACGCTATGGCACTTGTAAGCAATAGCGCTATAAAAAATAGCACCTTTTTCATTTTTTTTTTTTTTTTTTTTTTTTTGTTACATATCTTTGTATTCGTCCCAATAGATAGATCCTAACCCAGAGTCTCTCATTAAGTTAACTCCAGTAGCTCTTTCTCCAGGAGTTTCAGGATCCATATCATTAATTAGGAATCTCGGACCTCTTTCGATACCCATGATTAATCTGCTGTAAGGAAGATGATACATAGTTAATTCTTTTTCGGTATGCTCTCTTAAATGCTCAGGCCTGGCTGTTGTTAGTATTATCATATGGCCATTATTGCACCAGTAATCTAATTTTTCTTTCACCCCATCCAGAAGTTCTGGTGTTGAAGTCTCATAAGTTTCGAATTTTCTATATTTAAATAAAGTTCCATCTATATCGCAAAATATTGTATTTTTCTTTTCCATTTTTATTACTGGGTTATTGGTGTTTTGTCTTATTATTCCTTCAATTATATTCATTTCAATTTCATTTGTTGCTGGAATCTTGAATCCCAGTCTATTTCTTCGGCTTCTTTTTCCGAAAAATAACTGTAAGCTAATACAGATAAAAGTGCAATCGCTACAGCTCCAGTAACTACCCAAACAATATTTTTCTTAATCCAGCTTTTTTCCTTCTTTACAGGTTTTAGTTCTGGGTTTTCTGGGTAAGGATGAGGTATATCAGGGTCTTCAGGAAATGGATTCTTTGGGCAAGGAGGGCATGGGTGAGGCCAAGGGCAAGGAGACGGAAATGGGCATTCGCTTGGTTGTTCTGGCTCGTTTAATCCATCTTCCATCATCTTCTTAACGTCTATGACTCCATAACCCCATTTTTTATCTTTTCCTATTTTCCCTCTATCGTCAGTGTATTTTAATAAATGTTGTTTTATCTCATCTATTGTTTTGCAATCATTCTTTCCAGTTTCAGCTTCTTGTTTTTTATGCTTTGACAACATTAAGGCAATTACCCCTACAATAAACGGACAAGCCATTGAGGTTCCACTTAAAACAGCGTAAGAATTGCCCAAAAAAGTACTATATATTTTATCTCCTGGGGCAGCCCAGTCAACTTGCTCTCCCTTGGATGAGAAATCAGTTATTTTTCCATTTTTGTCAAAAGCCGCAATTGAAATTGTTTCTTCGTATGCAGCTGGATATCCCACTCCAGATAATCCAGAATTACCAGCAGAACAAACAACTGGAATATTTTTTGAGTAAGCTCTTTTTACAGCTTCGTGAATTTCCGCACTTGGACTCCTCGAACCTAAAGACATTGATATTATATCAGGATTAAATTCTATTGCCGCATGTATCGCTTCTGCAACATTTTTAATGGTTCCAGATCCATTTTTATTTAAAGCTTTTATGCAAATACACTTTGATTCAGGAGCTACCCCTACATAACCCTGGTTATTATCTTTTGCGGAAATTATTCCAACGCAATGAGTTTGATGACCATTAAAATCTTGAATGGTTTCTCCTTCTACAAAGTTTACTCCAGTAATAGCATTATCTCCTATATCAATATGATTAGGCTTCCCAGTATCGATTACTGCTACTAATACATCTTCTCCTTTTGAGATTTTCCATGCTTCTGGAATACTAGAATATTCCAGCCCCCAGTCAAAAGATTGAGAGTATGCGAGCTTTACTTCTTTTACAGTAAAATTTGGTATTTTTACTTCTTTTTCCATTTTTGCAATCTTTTTTATTTTTTATTCAGGCCTTTTTCCTAGAGGTTTCCCGTCTTGTCCGATTTCTCCAGCTCTAATTTTGGTAGCTGATACAGATTGTAGCTCTTTGCTTAACTCAAGTTGCTCGATATTATAGCCAACACCTCTTCCGTAGAATACATCCATGATATTAGGAATTTCGATGATTTTTATCTTATCTCCAAATTCCACACATGCAGCTTCAATTTCAGCTTTTACTTTGTTAAAATCATAAGGATTTTTCTCGTCTATCCCTCCAACGTCTCTTAAAGCAATACAGCATTGACCAGTTCTTTTTATAGCTTCCGCAACAAGTGTTTTATGGCCAACATGAAATGGCTGGTATCTACCTATGAGTAGTGCGGTAGGAGCTTGATTATCCCATTTTTCAGACGCATTAATTACTTCGAGCGCTTTTTGGCACCATTCCTCTGGAGTTCCCGCTGTTAGCACCAAATCACTTCCGTCCCATCTTTTATCTTTTGTAGGATCTTCAAATAAAGCATTAGTATCTTCATATCTCCCTTCTTTAATTCTATTTACCCATATAACAAAATCTGGATTAAAAAGTTCTCTTGCATTTTCAGTTGGGCAGCAAAAATCAGATATGACATATCCCCCGCCTAATTTAGCCCAATCAGATAATTTACCCATTCTTCTTGCGTGTTCGTTCCTGTCTTCTTCTCCAAATTTTAAATCTTTATGAATTTCTTGTCTTACGGCATCGGCATTAAACCATACTGCATTTAACCTAGGAACAAGAAGTTCAGCAAGCGTTGTTTTTCCTGATCCTGGAAGTCCCATGATCAATATTTTTCTTTTGGTTTTCATTTTTTATTAGTTAATTCTATTGTATTATTTTCGGTTTTTTCTTTTACTTGAGAATATCTTTTCTCATAAAAATTTGACACTTTTTTCTCTATTTCTTTCGTGCTAAGTATAGGGTTTTTGTAAAGCATTACTTCTTTAATTAAAATTTCTGATATATGCAATGATAATGAAAATGGATTAGATTCTTCTGACAAACTTTTGAATTTAGGATTCTCACTATTAATTAATACACAAAATCCAGCAGTATCATCGTGTTTAGACATGAGATATTTATCTTGCTCTCCAAAACCTATTATCGAATATTTTATATACTTAGATTTTTTTATTTTTATTTTTTTTAAATCTTTCCAGTCTTTTTCTTCCTTATCTTTTTCCTTTTTTTCTGGATCAAAGTTCGATTCTTTATTTGCGACCTTTTCTGCCAGCTTTTTCATTCTTGTTTTTTCTTCTTCTTCTTCCTCTTCTTCTTCCTCTCCAAAATCAGATGTGAATAAATCCGTGATATCCATATCTTCAAATTCTTCGGCTAGCATGCTTGATATTTCAATCGCTAAGGCGTCCATTATGTTAACTTTATCACCTTTGTTTAAAAGTGCATATTCAACGAGCCACCCTATTACAACTTTATAAATTTCATTATAAAAGGGTTGAGTTACAGGATGATCATCTCTTATGTAATGATGAGATAAGTCTTTAGCGGGCATACCTGTTTCGTCTAAAACATCCGAAAGCGCATCGCACGAAATAAACCCTATTAATTTATTAAATAATTCATAAATAGTTCCAGTTTCAACGAAACTACCTTCCCCTTTTCTTTCTAATGTTTTTTCTGTGTGCTTTGTTACTAAATCATGATTATCTAATGAAAATTTACAAATTTTAACTTTAGAAATTATGTCTATATTTTTTAGAGGATGATTCTCTATCATTTTTACGTCATGAACGAAAGATAATCTAAAATTAACTATAGCTTGCTTTTTTTCTCCGTAATAATCGTAATTAAATTTTTTTGATATTAAACCTATATTGGATCCAGGTAATCTATATGAAAATTTTAAACTTTGCCCATTTATAAACAACTCAAATTTTTTACCTTTTTTTTCTAATTCTGGAACTAAAAATCCAAAAAATGTAGAAAGTTCGTTTTCTATTTTCTGTAAAGGCCAACCTTCTTTTTTTATTTTTTCTTTAATATTATTAATCTTTATCAAAGTCCCCGTTTCAGTTTTTATTGAACTTTCTTTAGGGTTCAGTTCAACTATAGAAGGAGAATAATCGCTTAAGAATTCCAAGCTTTTTTCTGGGTTATAATTAATCAAGAAACATTTTCCGTGTTTATTTTTAGTTTCTATCGACCAATTCGTTCCTTTTTCTGAGGAAAGTTTGTCGTTAGCTAGTTTTCCCCCAATGCCCATGTGGCCAAGTCGAACTCCACTTCCTTGGGTTTGATCGTAACTATTACCAAAAACAAAATATTTATCGAAACCATTCATCCCAGACTCGTCTTCTTTATGATCAAATCCATTTCCGTCATCAAGTATTGATGCGGAATTTTTGTTCAACTTTATTTTGCAAAAACTAGACTCGTTCTGAAGAGAATTTTTTACAAGTTCAGTAAATGCCTGTGGAACGTTCACAGTTGATTGCAGGATTTTACTGATATTGGATCCAGTTTTTATTTGGATTTTTTCCATCTTAATATCCTTTCAATTTTCCAGTCATACTTTTCATATGCTAGAATGTAATATAGCGCCGCCAAAGCACCTATAACTATTAACTCACTAATTT